>JGI24158J21664_10001949_pt1 | contig 24264 bp, 12 predicted proteins | sample Ectturendosymbi3_FD_21664 | JGI IMG/M metagenome (IMG submission 21664) | reverse complement strand
CCACTGGCCTGCCACTGGCCTGCCACTGGCCTGCCACTGGCCTGCCACTGGCCTGCCACTGGCCTGCCACCAGTGCAGCATTCACTATGATTGTAGTCGCGTGGCCCATGCCGTAGAATATGCAGAGTTCGCCGTCGGCGGATCACTCATGACATTAGATAAGGAATAAAAATCGAATATAGTGAACTTGTATTTTTCTTCAATCCAAAGTATATACGTTGACGTAAAAGCAACTAATTCTTTACGATGTTTTTTGAAGTTATAAGTCCGCGTTTCGATCCCTTATTCGCCTTGGCTAAAACATATCAAAGGATAAAACGTTAAAATAGCTCAGACTTTGCAAACATAACATTCATCAAATCATTTTCGTTGCACTTGTAGCTTTTTGATAACGTTATGTTTCTCAGGATGAGATTTTCATAGTCGATGATCTGCAAGTGGCTTTCCGTGCCGATGATTCGTCATCTTCTCACGCCCTGGTGCATCCAGAGGGATCCTTCTCTTCAGTAACCTACTCTAAGGTGCGTGAAGGTTTGTCAAACCAAAAAAGCAGTTCTTACACATAACAAATCCATTCATAAACTAGAAAAAGAAGCATTTGTTTGTTTTTTGCATGTACTGTACAATCGCAATAGGACGTTTTGATTGACGTTTCAAAGTCGTGGGTTTTGTTGATGGCGGTGCAGTGGTGCGTGTGTGTGGTAGAGCCTGCACGAGAGAAAATGATAGCGTTGAAGAGTATCGAAAACAAACCCGGCCAATGGTTTGGGTCACTGAGCTGCCCAGTCATCAGTAGACCATACAAAGCACCTTCTTGTTCTTCCCAATGAGAGGCGTTGCAAGTACGCTTGGTCCATTTTCAGCTGTAGGGTCTGCCAGAGTGAAGCGACATTGACCACATGCGCCCCCCCTACCAGAACGATTACTGCTTGTGCCAGTGACGGTTTGACTCGAGTCACGATGTTTATAGTGATTCGAATCGAGCCACGTTTTGTAACGAATGACTCGACTCGAGTAACAATGTGTGCTTTGAGAATCGAGTCAGAAACATTTCTACAAAATCTGCAAACATCATGTTGCCAAACACAGTGAGTTTGAACACAAAGAAACGAACGTTTTTTGCATCAGTTGCGCATGACTAATATTGGCACAAATGTTCTGCTGTGACTCTGTCTACTAGTGGTAATATGCTAGTTTTTCAGATTCATGAGTTTCAGGTGATACTAAGGAAGAACTGAGTCTTTGCTTTTCACTGAGGATCCAGCAGCGCACAAAACACTGGACACATTATCGTGTTTGGGTGTAGTATTTACATATCGTGATTGTGGCCTTCCATCTCATACTTTTACTTTGATCTCTGTTGGGCAAATTTTAAAATAGTTGGTATATTTGTTACAGCATGGTTAAGCTACACCCCTGAAATTGACTGACAGTGAAAGAGAGAAGTAAACTGAAAGCTAGAAGGATTACTTTATCCAAATGTTTATATCTGAGTAGCCTGGTAACAAATGTACAAAAACAACATTATGCACCACTTTGTATTTCACTGGGCATCATTTGCATGTAAAAAAAAACTAGGGAAAATGTTAGAATTTTATTTGACTTAACATTGACCAGAACCTGTGAACCAATCTGTGGTGTGTTTAAGGAAAGGCGAGCAAGGTACTTGCCTCGGTCCCCCCTTTTGTAGGGGCCCCCTCCAAGTGTTAAACGCGTAAATTTTCCTCAATTTTGGTAAAGAACCTAAAATCCACTCATTTAATATACTCCGAAGCTAATCAGAAGTGGGTACTCTGCTTTCAAAGGGGCCCACAACAGCATCTGTAATGCGTTAGGAATCTGCTTTCAAAGACACCTAACTAACATTGTGATTTGTAGGTACTCTGAAGACCTTAAAGAAACTGTGGATTGTGATTTGTTTCAAAAAGTTTTGATAAAATCCTATCAAGTGAGAGCAAAAATTTATACAAAATGATAATTATTTTTCACCGTCAGGAAATGAAGCTTCTCATAATGTACTGTAGTGTAGCAATGTTTGCAAAAAAGTGTATGATGAACTAATTACTGCTTTTGCACAATTTTCAAACAAGTAGAAGCAATGCAAGATGGGAGCATTTTTACTCATTCAGCCTCAAAGCTTTTCAAAAGAAGTCTCAGGTTGGATGCTTTTGTATGTAAGCCATGTTCTTGAATGTAGTCAAAAGGATAAAATTTAAAACAAATTTAGTCTTTTGAATCTGCTTGGTTGTTGCCGGTGGTTTCATGGACTCCCTTAAGGATGTGGCTGTAAGGAAATTCAGGAAACCAAGCATTTTTCAGTGGGAAAGTGTTTTATAAACGTTTGGTTTATTGGTGGTGAATGCAGAGAAATGGGACGCAAAGCTAGAAAAATTCGAGGCGATGCCAACATGCTATCGCTTAAATTTTATGTGTTGTTAGCTTTGTCTTCCTAACTTTCAGTGTTTTCAAAGTTGTGCATCATGAATACCCTTGTGCATTGTCTGTTAAGACAGTCAAGCCGTAGTCTGAGGAAGGTATCCTTGTGTGGCCCGCGTATCGCTTTCATGGGCTTGAGCAAAAGGTCTTATTGCGATTCGCTGAGTATGATGACGTCATTAACACCCCCCTTTCCGCGTTGCCTCGGGTCCCCCCAATCCTAAGTCCACCACTGAAACCAATGACTCAAATTTACTCGAAAGTTCTTTTAATTGTGAGTCAACTCTGACTGGACCAAGTCATGACTCGACTTTCACTCCCAAAAATTGTAGATGGCTCTGACTCATCTCTGAATCGAAAGGATTGTGACTCGACCCAATTCGTGACTCAGAAAAAATGGCTCCGCCACATAACTGCCTTGTACGGTTGAAAAACTCCGTTTGTTCTTCCAAAATCAAATATATGTTGCATAGCTGGATCCCTGTCAGAACTTACTACTGCCGGTCAGAAAGGACCTGCACTAGCAGTAGCCTAATGATGGTTGAAGAATATTCCAGTTGTACAAGCTGCAGAGCTCCCAAATTGCAGCCTCATTACAGGCTGCGGTTTTTTGTCATGTCCTTGACCAAGCACTGCTTGATTTGTTGACTAAATATTTACAATTTAGGCTATGCTATTATTGGTGTTGCGTCCACTTCACCCGAGAGAATGCCTCACAGTTGAATACGTCTGCACCAAATCAGGATACCAAGCACTGACTGAGTGTCGATGTTTTCTATTTAAAGAAATAATTCTAAGCAAAAAATCTCTTTGTGTGCACAATCGAAGGCAGTTCACCAAGCTATGCGCACCAAACTATGCGCCTTTCACAGTTTTGTCAGAGTTAATGCACGAACGAAAAATGATAGCGTTTTTCTTTACATAAATAAACTTACTAAACTTTCGAAAGAAACAAAGCAGCTCCTGGACACGACCAGCTGCGCTCACGTCAATATCTCACTAAGCGCAAATCGATGTTGAAGGTGAACGGAGCGGTGCTGCTGATTACCACGAACAAACGCGGCGTAGCGCGCCAGGTGAAGTGATTGAAAAAATCACACGCACGGCACAAGGAAGTTTCAACGGTGGGAAACAAAAAATGCATGTTTTCTGCAATTGGTAAGCCATTATTAGATTTAGATTCTGTTTACCTAAAACATCTTGATACGAATTCAAACTGTAATATATTTCAGTCAGCTTCAGGCTACGTCTTGAGTATGAAGAGCACCGCTTTTTTATGTTGGAAACATTCTTGGTTAGTTGACGTTCATCATGTTATTGCTCAACTAACCATCAGCATTGGAAAGAACTTGTAGGCCTCCTTTACTCGCAACTCCTTCATACGTCATTAATTATTACAAAATGTGACTGGATGCTTGCGTCTCACACCAGCGGACAGTCTTTCTTCGCGGGCATCCAACCTGCTGTTTCGACTGTCTTCTGCATGCCTTTCAGTGGAGCCTGGACACCTGATCCACTCAGCGCTCACCTGTCCATCTAGTGCAGAGGTTCCCAACCTTTCTTTGACCATGTACCCCCTCACGATTTCGACAGATGAGCATGTACCCCTAAATTGTTTATGGTAAAAAGCTGAGTAAAATACCAAAATCCACTGGTTTTATTAGAACTTTTATATGTTAAAGTATTTGGAAACAAATATAAATGTACTTTTCCCTTAAATGCATCCTTCAGATAAGCAATTGTACACCCAGGTGTACATGTACTCCACCCTGGGAACCTCTGATCAAGTGGGAATGCACAGCATCTCAAATCGAGACACCCATTTATACCCGTCGCATACAGACTAATCAGTTCATCTGAAATCAACAGCAGAAGTGCTGCGGTTTGGGCAGATTACTGATGGAATGCGGAGTGTTTGAAGAGTACTATGAGACTCATCCCCGACATCGGCACCTACCATTACTTTCATCCCCGACATCTGCACCTGCCCTTCTGGAATTGCCTTGCCAAGAACAGCGTGGATCCGGCTTAACCACCACTGCACCTCCCGCTCACACAAATGGGGCATGGCCTTTTCGGCAGCTTGTGAGTTTGGCGCAGAAGAACAAACCGCCCAACATGTTGTCTTTCAATGTGCAATTCATTGACCTTCCCATGGACTGCACGGTTCCGGATGACAAAACAATCGAAGGGCTGCTCAACACCTGCCTCGGTATCGGATTAGCAGTGGGTTGAACGAACTCGCTCCAGTGATGGAGAAGTTACAAAATATACATAATAACTTTGTATGACCAATGTAGTGAGATACAAACATAAAACACCAGTAATTTAAAATTTGATAGGCAAGCTCAATGAAATCACGAAAAACTTTGAAAATATCAACTCAAATGCCAACTCAAACTTCTAGTTAAAGAAAAAACATTTTGAATTTTGATGTCATGTTTGAGTATCCACACCATTAATTTTGTTGCAAAGCACATCGCGCATTTGTTAAAGAAGATAGAAATGTTCTATTTTCATTTGCGTGTTTTGTTGCTACTTTTGACCATATACTCCACGCCGGGTAAGATCTCAAAACTTGGTCTTGAAATTTCCTCACTTCCTGCCTGCGCCAATTCAAAATTCCAAAGATCTGGAGTAGAGCACCGATAGTTGCGATCCCAAGCCGGAAACTACATTGGGAGGCCCAAAGGGGTATCGCCGTATGGTCACCCTACTGACACAGGACATGGACCAGTCGCGCAACCGGGATGAGGGGAACTCCCCCCGAAAATGTCAAAATATTACATAGCAATTTTGACATTTGCAGAAACTTTCAAAGAATAAAGATGAAATGTTGTATTCCAATCATTTTTAAGAAAAGTCTTATTTGAATTTTGTTTGTCCTCCCGGTTAATTATCTCTTTACAAGATTTATCTTGAGACAAGCCATCTGATCGAAAATGTCGTAAATGGTTGGTATTTAACCACAAATATGCTAGAATTGTCAAACCTTGGGAGATAGTTTAAAATGTTGGTATTTCTAAGGCATTTTTTATCCTTTTGTTGGTGAACTACTTTTTTTCTGAGATGGGCTTCACTTTGGCCTCATGAAACTTTGTAGCATTAGGGTAGTGTTGAACCGTGCAAACTGCTGAAACTTTCAAAGTGATAAAAGAAATCTTGACATGTTGGTGGTTATTAAAACATTTTGTGGCCACGTCAAACCACTTGTACTTCTACGTCCTCTCCATTACGTTTGTGAGAGGCAGAACGGATCACCAATGTCAACGTAGTACAGCTCTTTAAAAAACGTTCTTTAGTTGTATTTTTGTTTCGAAACCTGATAGTTTGGCGAAATTTAACGCAAGGATTGTTTCACGTTTTAGTGTCTTCCCAGGTTGGTATCAGTGCCACGGCTTGAGAAAAAGGGTTCTGCAAAGTATCATATGAGTGCTAGACAAGTGTAGAACGCACCTACCAGTACCTACTAAACCACTATGTCTCCAAATGACGCTTTACCAGATCCTAACGTTTGCAACCAGCGCAAGTCTTCAATGTTCATAGCCATGACTATGCTTCTAAACTTTCACACAGCTCGTGGATGCCAGACAAAGCAGTTTTTCCCCGAAGACACATAACACCTGATCCGTTTTGCCAGAAATGGTAGCATTCAAAGATCCCCTCACCCTTGACATAGATCGGATCTTCATATGTGATAGAAATTCAAATACATGTTAGAAAAATAGGGCTAGAACGAATTTGCTGAAAAAAGACGAAAAGTTAGGCTGGTTTACTGGTAGCCTACACATCTGCCACACTAAAGCCACGACTGCACTAATTGAGTACGGAACCAGGTGTTTGTATTAGGCTACTAATTTTTACTCTGTCCTGATCGTTCGGTCTGCCTCTTCATTAAAACTGAAAAGTTCTCATTTCCAGAAATTTTGAGAAGAAACCTTTATCTTTTTGTGACCGTTTGCGAAAAAGTTGTACCATGGCCGAACAAACATGATGACGTCATTGAATGAAATTTCATGAAAATTGCCCCTCCCCCGAAATGAAGAGCTGGTTGAGCACTTGACACCGAGTATGGCTTTTCAGATAAGAAGGCCGGAGCTGTGTGTGTCGATCTCACAGCAGCCTACGACACGGTATGGCTGTGGCAGAGCAACCTTTCAGACGCAAACATTACTAGACAAGATCGCTAGGTTTTAATAAGCTAAACATCCGCCGATCTATAAAAAAAACAGAAAGCACTGTTTACAATCACGACTGCAATAACCTCAACAACGGTCAGCACCCAAGTGCACAAAATTTGGTACGAGCGAGAAACCAGGAACCAGATTGACGCGCAAACAGTTTGAGGCACAGTGCAAAAGGAGAGCACGAAACGACGCGAGTAATAAGTAAATTCCCTCAATGGCATCGCGGCCTGACCAGAAAGTTGCTGCGACTGCTACCTGGACAGACACATGGCCCATGGGTTGCGGAACCTTTTTCAAGGTGGGAGGGCACAAGCGCACGTCAAGAAAACGATAGAAAATTTTTTCGGTTTGAATTGGCAGTTGCGACGTCACAATCATTGAAATATGACGTCATTGCCTATAGAGCACACGAAGGTTAAATAGCACTATTTTAGAAAAAATTACACCACTATGAACGGTAAGCCACCAGAGATTTAAATAGACTATTACAGGGGAGACCCAGGTCAACAGCCTCACTCGGGTTCATCACACGATTTATTCTGATTGAATAAAACCGTTCGACACCTGCGTCACTGGAATTTCCATTTACTTTCATTCTGGTTGGTATTATTGTTGTTCTGAGACGTTAGTGGTGTAATGATAAATGAGAAGTTCTCATGATAACTTCTCCATTGTTGAGTAACGTACATCACAGAGCAATGGTAACGCCGGTCAGTCTCCTGCTTATTAGGCACATTCATATTAGCCTGCGTTGCACATGGTGACCACAGAAGAAAAGAAGACGATAAAACTCTGCACAGTCATTAGAAATTTTGCGCGTACTGTGGTTAGGTGTACCGGACAAATCCAAAGCTGAAAAAGTCTTGCACACATCCAACCTGCTGAGTTTCGTCGCAAAGGAGCCACATTGTCTCTAGCACAGCCGTGCCATGGAGCCTGGACACCCACTCCACGTAGCGCTCACCTTCCCACTAGGTGCGAATGCACAGCGCCTCAAATCGAGACACCCAGTTGTGCTCGCCGCACAACTAACTAATCACTTCATATGACAACAACAACAAACGTGCGGAGCACGAATCACCAATGGAAAGCATAGTGGTTGGACAACTTCACGAGACTCCGTACTTTCATTATCGACTTCTGTACCCACTCTCCCGGAATGACCCTCCCACGAACAGCGTGGATCCGGCTTAACCGTCTCCGCACCGGTGTCGGACGTTCCCGCTCCTGCTTGCACAGACGAGGTATGGGCTCCTCTGCGGTATGTGAGTGTGTTGCAGAAGAACAAACCGTCAACCATGTTGTTCTCCAATGTCCAATCCACCCACCTCGTCATGGACTGCACGCCTGATGGTTCTGGTCGATGAGAAAATCGAATGGCTGAGCAAAATCTCCCCTGAGATCTTGTGCGGCAAAGCAGGGACTGAAGAACTGGCTCAAACGACGAAGATTTCACCGTGTGCAATCTGCTTGGAAATGGTGATAAAGTTCTGCTACCTATTTGAATGATCATGGCAGTTAAACATAGCTTCGTATATACTTGCAGGTAGTTTGACCTCTTCTCCAGGAAGTTTTTCTCATGCTTCATATACTATTGAATTGAAGCCTACCGTTTGCATCACACGTACCTGTCAACCAGTTTGGATTTTTTTGAAACGAACAATTGGCTCGAATTTATTCTACAAATTATAACCATTTCCAGTTATAATAATCCATACTTCAAAGCTTCTCTTTTAATAAATTTTAAAGCTTGAAAAAACGTTTAAACAGAACCGTCCATCAAATTAGGCGTCCTTTCCAGAAAATGCTTTGTAGAGTATCAGGTTATGTACCACAATGCAGAAGCCTTCTTGGAGCAGCTAGAAACAACTAAACACAATGAAATAGTTGCAGTCTTCACAGGAAGCGAATTCAACATACTGGTTGAAACCAACAAATGTAAGGCAAAAATTTAGGCTGGAACAAAAATTTGTTGCTTTCAGTTATGAAGTACTGATGAAGAGGTTTGCGCAGTTTTAGCATAGGATTTTGAGTTGGCTGCATAGCGTTCACGTTCAAAATGTTTCAAATGACAATTTCAATTGGACAGTTTTAATTCGTGGTATCTTAGAAATAGCTGGCACATTTCTGTTGTGAAATATTTTGCCTGCCTTGCTTTTGTCTTTTGCGCAAGGTATTTCACATCTATTTTATTTGTTTTAGATAAGTCTGGTTCATGATTGTGAAAAATAATTGAGAAAACGATTGGTGATTGCCATTTCTGGATAGCTTTTCATGCATTATTATGATACAGTTCCAGCATTTGCATGTCCGGCAATAGATGTTTTCTGTGAACACTGGCAAGGAAAGTACATGATTGCTTTTTCTGGCTACGTAGAAATTTTACATTGTCTTTTCGAATGTCGTGTAATCTGACGATAGAAAAATGCAATGGCGATTTAGGACATCAAACAAGCGCTTCTAAATAGCACTTTAATCTTGTGATCATTTCAGGGAGGATCTGTCATCAGGATGTTCAATAGTATCTTAGGAGAACCAACATTTACACAAGGCTTGAAGGTAAGGAAAAATATTCTAAGAAAATTTTGCATTCTCTTTCCGACTGAGCCCTGCTTTTACCAAGCAGGTAGCAACAACCGTATCAGCAGAGAAAACAACTTAGGATGTAACTAGGATATTGTTGTTATTTTCAGTTAAGCACTTTTTAAACAAGATATCTTTTGACCTTCTTCGCCGTCGTATAGCTGTAAGACACAAGAAATATAAACATGCAAATTAACGAAAATACGGGTGATCTTTACCAAGTGTATTAAAATTGCTTGAGAAAGAGATGTACCTGCACAGGTCGTGCGATCCAAGAAACATTCTTTTCCATACATGTAGAGTCGACTTTCTTCATTACTTTATTTTCTAAACTATCTGTTGTAGTCTGAAATGTCATCGAAACCTTGTCAATACTGCGTTTGTTCCAAATGTGTGCTATTCGTTTTTCTGCATTCTTTACGTATGACTGGAAATACTAACGTTGAAGTGAATTATGCTTAGCCTTCGAGTAAAGGTAATTTAAATTTTATTCAAAATTGTAAACTACGACGCGTAGCGATCTGGTTTCCAGCATAGTGAGTTTGAATATATCTTCACAGTTTTATGAATTCAGCTGTAGAACATTGACAAATCTTAGAAACACATTTCTAGGCGGGATTTTTACCTTTTTTGATGTTTTGTTATATTTTCTTTGTGGTATTTCTGATCACTTCAAAGAAACGGTAACTATTTTTACCCAGGCAATCTATTCTATAAAAATATTCATTAGGTCATTCATTAAAAGCATTTTTTGCTCTCTTATCTTTAGTAGTACAAAGAAGCTTCAAATTCAAAATTTTTAGTACATGCGAAGGTGTTTCTAGAAATTTCGCTTTTGCTGATACGTGTGTAAATTCATTAAAACGTGCACGTTGAAATGACATACAGAACTATTTGGACAAGCACAAGTACGGATCTGCTACTCACGACGACCTTTTCGACAGTTGGATCGAGGTGAGTTCTGAACAAACATTTATTGTTTCACATAAATTTGCTACTTGATTGTCGCTGCCTTCAATCTTTTCATGAGTTAACAATTATGAAATGATGATGGCCTTAGTACAGCATGACTATCACTTTGAAATCGCTTGATAAACAAGTTGTAATTCTACTGTAGGTGAATTGTTCGAATTTCAGTTTTAGTGTACATGCCCTTCAGACATATTGTTAAACACTGTGTTTTGCGTGAGCTTGTGCCATGGAATGAATGCGGAAGAAACAAGTTCTCAACAATCTTTATTTTATCCTTGTGCTTAAAACGATCGGATTCATTTATAGCCGGCACGAAATGAACATTCTGCAAACGAAAGCTTAACCTTAGCACAGTGCATAGTATTGTGTTGTATAAAAGACTCAGTCTCTCCTGAAATATCCAAATTTTGACGTTTGTTTAAGTAACGACCTTTCAACTAAGAGTCAATGAAAAATGTCTCTAAAAATCTAAAACTAACTACCAAAAAGGCGCAGGCAGCTTTCGCAAAGCACATTTGCATTTGTTTGAAAATCCTGCTGATACAGAGTATAAACTGAACATTTCATCTCAGGGAAAAGTGCCGATTAAGTTATTTCTGTGGGTGTGGAACTCTTCATGGTATTATTAGCTTGAAAGCCTTTTTCCAACTAATGTTTTCCTATTAACCCACCAAATAAGTTCATTTTCGATTTTTTCCAGCAAGCGGACGCCGATGGTCTCAAATTCCCTGTAGACCTCAGAGAGTTTTTTGAAAGGTGGACGTTACAAATGGGGTATCCGTATGTTTATGTGGGCAGACTGTCCCAAGACACTTTCCACACGGCACAGGAATATTTTCTAATCGACCCCGCTGATAAGCCAAATTTCGAAGATTCTGAAGGAAGTAAAAAATACCGGTAAGTGTTTCGTTTTCCTAAAGAAAGCACGGCTATAAATGTGGTGGATAGCTTTATACACAAACATTGCTTCCAGGTACACGTGGTATATACCGTTTACATACAAAACAGAAAGCAATATCAGCAGCGAAGATATGGAGCTTAAATGGATAACAGCTTCGACGACAGCTTGTGAGTTGCACCTTTGCTGATATGAGACCAAATTGTTTTGAAAAATTTGAATGCGCTAGTGCTAAACTAGTACATTGACTATTTCAAAAACACGGTGGGCAGATCATTGGTTGAAATATCATTCTTCATGCTCCTTAACTGCAACGAATACGATGAGTCGTCTCACTGCTGGTTGATCTAAAGAGTTCATGCTTTTCGTAGTTTGCGTTTGTAACGCATCGCACTTGCATCGACTTCTCGTGTTAACTTTATGGAAAAATAAAACTAGAACTACCGGTGTTCACGTTCGCAAGAATTCTGTTCGCAGATTATTCAGGACGTGTTTTGCAAGTGACAAGTATAAACCCTAAATTTTGCTCAGGGTGGTATTATTGGCACTATTGGCAAGAGGCGTTAAAGCATATTTTGCAGTAATTCCTTACACCCGACCTTTCTAACTCCAGTTGGTTAATCCAATTTTTTCAAGGACTTGATTGCTTCAGTTTTGACTTGTTTGATTTGTGCATGCAAACTGTTAGTCATGTCTGGTTATGGGAGTCACAGTTTCACAGAGGTAGTCCATATGTAAAAAACTTGAAAGTCCTAGGTTTGCTGCATGTGGCGTAGCCAGCCCAACAATTTGAGAGGGGTGACATATTTTGATTTTGAGCAAGCAACACTATTTGGTTTGGGACAACGTCCCTCAAAGCACAAAACGACAAGTTATGTCGGAAATTTGGGGATTAATTGTCACTTGGCCTTCGTTTGATGCTAGCTTTCTAGGAATCAGTCAAAGGCTGCTGTCATGAAATTGCGATGATTCAGACTTGCACATATTTGTTTTTTGGAAAATGCGCTGTTCTCAAACACAATATTGTGCGAATTAATTAACTCACATGAATTTGTTATATGCAGGAGCTTTGCACACGCTTTAAACATGCTTCTTCGGTAGAAACCCTAGTTTTATACTGTAATGTAACAAAGAAAGAGCAACATTGTAGTTGTTTGTCATGAAGGATGAGTACAGCTATGATGTAATTATTCGACTCGCAACATTTTTACGCCAGGTCAGTCTCCTAAAAGCTGTTTTTAGTGCTAAGTTTGGTTGCAGGAAGTTCAAAGTAAATGGCCAGATACTACTCCAAATAGACGTGCTAGTATTTCAACCCTCCATTAGCATTGCCAATGGTCATCCAGGGATATTACCAAGATAGGCGGGAAGGTCCTACACACAATATGTCATGTTATTAGGCAGTTCAAGGCGACGTGGTCATTCGATCCTTATCGAAAAAAACGTTCACCCGAAAAAGGGAAAAAAACTCAGAAAAACGATGCTTATTTCATGAGAAATAACAAAATCAACACAAAAGAATCTCGTAGTTGTCTGCAAAAGCTTTGAAGTATTCTGGAAGCTTTGAAGTATTCTGGCACATTAGTGCCCTTTTTGTAAGAAGGCTGGTTTTAGCTGGTAGTATGACCAGAAGGCCGCAAAGATAGAAACAATTGACTGCAAAAATACAAAAAAAGGCTTTCATGGGCAAACAGTACAAAAATTGAAGTGCAGAAGTTTGGAAGAAGTATTTTCAGACGAAAAGCCAGTGTTTGGTGCAAAGTCAGCAATGCCGTCATATAGGGAGAAGTTATGGAGAAACGATTACAAAGGATCCATCACGTTATCCAAGTGTTAAACATCCCCAACAGAAAATGTTTTCGAGATGTTTTAGATTCCAATGTGTTGAACCAGTTTATCCTGTTACAGAGGTGATAAATGCCGAAAAATCTAGCGAGGTAGATGGACGAAAAGTGGTAAGAAAAATGGAATAGATTTTCCAGCTTGTGGGGGTATTTTTCTGCAAGATTTTGCTCACTGTCATTTTGACAAACAAAGTGACGAAAATTTCAGAGGAGAAAGGCATCAATGTTCTTGATAAGCCAGGGATTTTCCCAACCTGAACCTTACCGAACATTTCTAGAGTATTGTCAAAACAAGGCTAGTAAGGAAAGATTGCATCAACCTAGCCAAGCTCAGTAAAGATTCTACAGGGGCGAATCCAGCGAGAGTGATTAGGGTGATTTCCCCCCTAAAGTCTCCCAAATTAACTTTATTCAACATGGTTTTGTACAATTCGGAAAACAACATTCGCGATGTATGGCCACTTTGTCTTCCATTGTTTTGTTACAGCGGTTTTGTAAAGTATACTTCGTCTCTCTTGCAGTGGTGAAGCTGTTATATGAGACTTGACTACCAAATATTACTGAAATCACCACCCCTAAGCCTTTTGACTGGATACGCCCCTGGGATACTATTGATGGCTCTGGGATGAAAAGATTGCTCATGGCTGCCAAAAACATGTAGAATCGATGCCAAGACGTGTCGAGCAGTTAAAAAAGAATCAAGATAGCCATGTATATTAAAAAGGCGCGTTAGCTTCATTTCAAAAAAGGGTCGTTTAAAACGCAATAAAGCAACAAGACTTTGCTCAATGGAGCCAACTGATTTGCACAATACTGTAACCTTTTTCTATGCTGCAACTGCCTGATGGCAATTGCCGAGAAACGCAACAAACCCACGTGGACAGAATCACACTGCTATTTATCTAAACCAGTGTTTCTTAACAGGGGGCGCGCCCCTCCATAGAGCGTCAATGATTTTCCAGGGGGCGCGAGCACTTGCGCATACTACAACATGAAAAGTTTGAACAACAAATTTACCAATAAATACATTTTCTTATACAGCTAGGGGTGATGAAGAAAGGACAAATACTTAGGGGAACCGTGGCAGAAAAAAGGTTGAGAACCACTGCCCTACACTGAGCCGTTTCAAGTCACTGTGAGTCAGTGGTGTGCAGAGGTCTGGTGATGCCCGGGGCGACTTGCTTGGTTGTATGCCTCCTACCAAATTCTAGTATTGAGCAGTGGCGTATGGTGGTCATTGTTACAGGAAATCTACCATCTGTGACGTCACAATATATTGTTGTACCATTTGCCACTGTGATGAACGTAAATTATCAGCGATCCAGGTTAGGAGACTGAAGCAAAATAGAGCACTCACCGCTAAAGCAGAGCGATTATAATACCTGTAACTGCAAAAATATCCTGCAATGCGTTAAAACAAGATATTAGAACACACTTAGTTACCCACTTTACACTGAACTGTTATGGGACTCGCGTTGGATTGGGAATTCCACACATCACTCAAGCACAACCGTTACCCACTTTACACTGCACTGTTATGGGATTCGCGTTGGATTGGGAATTCCACAAATCACTCAAGCACGAGCGTGGGTGTCTCAGCGAGCTGCTTGAGCGCGCATTTTTTCAACCATATGCGATTCAGCGAATCCAACTAACAGAGGTAGGTTGAAAATCCGATAATAAGGGAATCGATTAAAAATGATGTTCGGTGGTTTGCATTAAGTCTTGGACAACCTTTTCTGTACTTGTTTGATGCTGAAACCACTACCGTGAAACCGATTAGCCTATTCAAGCTAATTTTTAACAAGTATGACGAATTAGCCTGTAGGCTAACTACACCTCGTTAGGGAAACAATCAGCAAAATTGAATCAGTTGAGCAAACTGAGAAATTATTTGGTAGGTTACAAGACATCAGATATTGGACTGAAGGACTATTACCCCAATACTGATTAATAGGTTTTCATAACACCTTGGTATAGTAGAGTGATTCGACCTCTGTGCAAAATATGTAATATTGGAAGTGGATGTCTTCACTATAGGCTACACGTTGAACTTTGTATCCCAGTTATGCTGCTATGATTTCTTCAGTTCATATTGGAACACATGGAGTAGCATAAAATGTGTCATAAAAATTTTTGAAATAGGTTATAATTGCAGTTTGGTGAATTGCAGTACCTAGTGTTCATATATTACCACTTACAAAGTGTTGTGAATTCTCATATTTGACGCTATGTTGTATTGTACTGCAGAGAATAGACTGGTTAATGATCTTGACTGAGATCAACAAAGTGGATTTCCAGAAGGATTGCCAACCTATCTTCATTAAAAAAAGCGAGATCGTGTCCCAAAAAAGCCAGAAAAAGCCAGATAGACGTTTTATGACATTAGCACATAAAATGCGCATAACCAAACAGAAAACAGACGTTAAAACTCGTTAGAAACATCGATACAATTCAATTCAACTCATTAGAAGCATTCACTTTCCCTGTAATTACACCCGTATATTAGTTTGTTAACAATAAAATCGATCATTTTCAGGGCAAAAGTAAAATCCTTTCAATATTTTGTGCATCCTGCATGGTTATAGACTCTTTTCAGAGGAGGTTTGTAATGAATATGCAGCTCAGACAATGTTTTTCAAGATCCAAGCCTTTCCGACCTAAAAAAAAGCTAGAAAAAGCCAAATTTTGTCTGGCTTTTTTTGATTTCCAAAAAAGCCGAAGGTGTTCAAAAAAGCCAGAATTCAAAATTTGGCTTCGAAAAAGCCAAATTGGCAACCCTGCTTTGCAGTGTAAAAACAAACTCCCATTTCCTGCCCTGCAGAGAAGCTGTTCAATCTCTGTTAAAGTCACTTGAACAGTATAATTACGCTGAATAGAATCACGTGTCGGCGATTCCAACTACACCTACGAAAAGCACCTTTCTGCAGTGGAATCAGTTTTCAACTTTTCATTTTCACCTATTCCGCAGCTTTCGCAATACCATAGGCCAAGCGCACGAAACAAATCTTCGAATTCCTTGCAGCGTAAAAACGCCCCAATATCAGGTTCGCAAGTGCGTTCACGAAAGTAAGCCAAAAGCGACGAATGGCTTACGCGTCAATCCGATAACAGTGCAATATGAAGCGGGTAAGTGGCACATCAGCACAGTTAACAACTGCATGATCAGTGGCGCAGCTACAATGAGGCTGAAGAAGCCATGCCCCTCCCGAAACAAACTTTCTAAGATTTTTACTGGTGAGTTTTGTCAGTTTTCAACTGTTAGAAAGACGCCAGTCCCTAATGTGGTGATTGACTAGCCCTCCCGAACGAAGTTTTTGGCTGCGCTACTGCCAAAAACTTAAGGCTGTGCATTAAAATTGTGGAGTAAAATACACTCAACACTATGACTTCAGGGCAGTCCAAAACCGCAACAACATAAGGTTGCCCGAATGTCTCCTCGAATAGCAGTCGAGCAGAGTAGGCATGCGGCTGTGATGGCGCAATCTAGTGTTGACAGTTTGAAACTTGCTGAGCTACACAAGAATTGAGAATGCACATAAATTTTTCAAGAAAAATTTGTGTTTGTAATTATGTGGCTGTGATATGTACAACTGCTGAGGGTACAGAACAGATACGGGCTTGTGTGAGCCGTTATGATCAATCCGCCTTTAACCGCCAATCAAGTATGCCAGAACAGGGGTGAATGACGGAGCACTTCCTCCTACCTTTTGAAAACGTGAGCAACGGGGCACACATGCCCTCACTTAACAGTATCATAAGTATTTTCGTGATTAATCAAGATCGACTTGAAACGAATTTATTGCAGCTATTTGGGCACACAAAATTCAGAATGGTTTTCTCTAATTTCTGATATTATTTTTAAGGTCAACATTGTTGCTGAACATGTAAATGCGAACAGAATGAATATGATAGTGCTCTTTTACGCTGAACTCAAACAAACAATTTGTAACTCGTGGTACAGTACGTCAGAACCATAGGCGGCCGCGAGGGGAGAACGAACATTTTCCCCCTTTGGAAATTGGACTAAGAATCAAAATCTTGCAGAAAACCTAACATCAGCAGCTCAATTCCATGTAATTGACTTAATTATTGCAATGACAGTTTGTTTGCCGGTATGACACTCACACTGCACAAAACCTAGGCTCACTGCTCTGGTGTCATACATTGGTGAGCTAGCAGGTCACTCATTTGCTGCAGAGGCAGGTTGCAAAACGTGCAAGCGGATTGTTCTACTGTTGGTCTTTATTTTGTAACAATAACATGGCAACAAATCTTCTAATGTTCACTTCAAGTTACGAAAGTAGGCGTTTTGCCGCATGTGATGTGCCGTTTGAAAGCAGACATCTTGGCAGGTAATGCAGCGAGACAGTGACTGCTGATGGCCGCAAGCAGGGACGCATGAGATTGGCATTACTCCCCTGGCCTTTCATAAGGGGGGTAACAGGGCGGAGGTGTCTTTTTCACAACAGAATCATAGATAATTTCATGCTATATCAAGAACGAATTGAAACAAAATTTTTATAGTTTCTTGTATTATTTTTAGGTCAGTATTGTTGTTTAACAGAAGCAAGCATGATTGGTAACGATTTTTTTGTTTTTTTATTTGATGCATCATTAGTTTCTCGTTTCGTTTTTTGATATGGCAACCCTGAGTGTGCGCTGATACAGCCGCACATCTGTGCTTGCAATATGTGCATAGTTTCGAGCTTCGTCATTAATTGGCAGCAGGGACGCCGGAACAGCGGTATGGCAGGGGGAAGTAAGTAAAAAAGTTAAGGGCAATGGAAAATTAAAAAGTCAGCTAAATCAAGCAAGGTGAAATAGTAAGGTTTTGAAATTTGGATCAGAAAATCAATTAAACGCCCATGATGATCTTTCAATCCTTTTTTTTGTGATTTTCACTTGATCGCACGATCTGGAAAACGGTCACGTCACTATCAATTTGATTGCGTGTGCGCCGCGCACCTAGAGTATAGGTCCCTGGTATTGAAGAATGTGAGAATTACTGGCATTTGAATACGCAAAAATTACTGTTGACATAAAATCAGGTTTCGAAAAATTACATCTATGCAGCATGTGTTAGCAACCATACAATAGGAAAAATCGTCTAGTTACAGAATTTAAATTTTTGCGATTTCGCTCTTTGGATGCCCCCTTACCTTGGATGCCCGGGGCCGTCGCCCCGTTCGCGCCCCCCTCTGCCCCCCACTGCTGTGAGTAAGTGCTGAACACAGTACCTGACGAATCAACAGATAGTTGAAAATAAGTGTGTTTTTAGTTGAAAAAGAAATGAGTATGCACATTTAATGGGTCAATTTAATTCTCGATATAAAATCAGAGGGTGATTAATTGCCTAGGTGATTAAGAAATCAAAGGTTGATTTCGATAAATGTCATTACCGGGAATCGACCAACGACAATTTCGAAAATTGCTCTGTTTCAGTTCTTGTTGTGATGTGACGCAAAATGCAGTCTTTCCGCATAAATTTAAGCCCATGTCACAGTGCATGCAAGTTTGAATTAAAACTCAAGTAAAAAGGTTTCAAAGTAAAGCAACAAAGCCCATGTGAAACTAAAGCTGTTACAATACTGCAAAATGTTGTTTACTGATTCAATGAAAACCTTTAAAATGAAACACAAAACACAGTCGCCTTCTCCAACCTAAAAGTGTCTAAAATGCGGTTTGTGTATTTCGTTGATGAACAAATGCAAATTGTTTAGATCCGTTCACACCACATAAGTTGTTGCAAGGTTTTCGTTTCGATTTCATCAGAAATTCTTTGCTTCGTCTAACTTTTCACAAATCACTGTTTCGCTTTATAAAAACGAAGTTGTTGCATTGCCGGTTTTATTCCTTAAGAAAATTAATCAAGTGTACTACACACAAAGACTTACTTTTTTTACTTTTGCGATGCCTTTCCTTCACCAACATTTTGATCGTTCGCAAGTGCTTATGAAAGAATCTCGTTTGCAGACAACGGACTGTTTCACAAATATCAGTTCTAATTTTATCTTTTACATTTTTTTCAGTCAATGTTTATGTCGGCGATGATAACTACATCATAGGTAACATTGACTCAAAAGGATTCTACAGAGTTTGGTACGAACAGGAAATCTTCAACGCAATTGTGGAGAAACTGAACGAACCATCTTTTGAAGTATAAATTTTGTTCATCGAAAATTTCAGACTTTGAATAATGACGCATATATTGTAAAAATTTCATAAACTTAAGACTGAAAATGTATTTCTAGACTGAATGAATATTGATAGACTTTACGAGATAGTTTTAAAAAATGGATCTCATGAATGCAATAAAGCTGTATTTCCATGAAGCAACTTGCTATGATGAAATAATGCCTTTTGTGAAATTTGAACAATTTTAATTATATTTCAGGGTATTTGATATTATTTTTCTCAGGATATTTCTCCTCAAAATCGAGCACAACTGATTGATGACGCCTTCAACTTTGCTAGGTAAGAAAACACAACTTTGAGACGAAAAGTGTAACGCAAAAGACCAGCAATCAGTCCATTCTGTTTCATTATGACCCCTGATCCTTCTCAGTCTCCCACTCCCCCGTGCATTTTGTAAATCGGTATACTTGCAGGCATTGTAGTAGACTTAAGTGACGCCCGGTGCCGACAATATTTGTGCTGCCCTTTCTACCCTTAAAATTTGCTTACAATAATTTAAAATGAAACAGGATCAGGTTCATCCGTATCAAAGATAGAAGGAATATTAAAACACCTTGCCATCAGAACCAAACACTACCTACATACGTCACGTTTCTGTTTGTCCGCCACTTTTCTCATGATTTACTCTCTCTATTTTTCATCCTTTATATATGCATCTGTGAATCCAGCATAATTCTTTAAATGTTCTTTCCTGCTGGTTTTACGCCTGTTTTTGCGGTGCACATTTAGAGAAGTGATGGCGGGATACCTACTGTACAGATGTAAACATTTATGTATGTTTATATCTCATGTTGTATCCCCGTCTTTATACTAAAACAAAGGATACAAACTGCCTTTAAAGGCCGTAGCAAATAAAGTTGATAATCTGATCTCAGTAATGTGAGAATATTTCATTACTCTCTTCACGTTTAAGTAAAAATTTATTTCTTTAAAAATATGTGAAGGGCTTCAAACGTTAATTCTGACGCCGTTTGGCCGGGGACATTTTAAGATGTGGACCCGTTTGGAAAAAATTTATCAAATAGGCTAAGTCAGCGATTCCCTAAGTGGGTTCCGTGGAACCCTAGGGTTCCATAGACAAATATAAAATGTTCCACGAGCTATACTTTTCAAATTTAAGTAAAAACTGCTGATATGTCCTTTAAACCTTTGGGCGTGTGGCAGCCGCTGTATCGTTTGATCTAGCTCTCCTTTTCTCCGTTGTTCTCATTGGTGATACGCAGTGTCGTCACAATGAGCAGTATTTTGATTCCCAGACTGTGACTGTGGTGCTCTCAAGCAGTGTTGCCAACTGGCATATTTTTATGCCAAATTTTTTAAATTTGGCATATTTTGGAGGTGGTTGGCATAAATATTTTTGGATTGGCATATTTGTCAAATTTGGCGTATTTTGGCATATTTTTCAACAACCAATTTTTTGACATATGCAAAATGTTGAACCTTAATGATAATGGCCAAAATGGCCATTTTTATTAAGGTTTTGGTCATAAGCTTTGGAAAAATCTGGAAACCCTGCCTCTGTTAGTTGTTTTTACAAGAAGTCTTGTTTCCGAGGATGTTTATTCATGTTGTGTTTGTCAACACAAAACTTACGAACAAGCTAAAACGTTCCATGTCAAATCATAAATGTCATTTTGTGAGTAAGGCACAACTTAATAATGAAACATTTTTACTGTTGTAAAGACTTGAATGTGACCAAAAATGCAGGAAAATTTCATTGTTGGTATGTACAAAGGCAATGTTGTACAGTAGAACTAGATATACTACTACTGCACATATACTACATAGTATTGCAACATACCATGGCTGTATTTTTTGGTATGAGATTCTGTACCTTTTTGCAATATATAACCTAACGTTAGAGAACTCCAGTGTCTTCTGAAGATTTGTGGTGATTATACTGCTGAAAACGAAATCACATTTAATTGCATAAAACTACTGGTACACTTTTTTGGCCCAAAAACTATAAACAACCTGGTCCATCGAATGTTTTTCGGAATGGTGTACAAATATGATTTTTTGGCCAAGCCAAAATTTTGTTGGATGGCTAAATGCCTCACTGAAGCATGATGATGATATCCAGAGACAAGTAAAATCGTTGTAGCCTACTGTGCAGTAAACAAGCTCAGAGGCAGTGGCGTAGCTGACAGAGGGGCGAACCGCTTCCCTAGTAGGTTAAATGTACAAATCGGTCCATACTTAGCCTATTTCTGTACTACACTTTTTTTTCATTTTTCGTGTTGTTTTCTGCTTAATTCGGGATTTAGTATAGACATCCACATCCGGATTCACAATAATTTCTCAACTTTTTTTATTTTTGGCTAGTAGGCCCCTTATAGCGGCGAGTGGGCCTGCTTCAGCTGAGTTTTCCCTCTTGGTTCAAACCTCTAATTACGCCACTGCTCAGTAGTGATCGGACCGGGACATGATTTTTGGCTGGGGCCCGGCCGGGGCCGGGGCAAGTTCTGCATCCGCGTTCTAACTTTGAGCCAACATTTCCGTTGCTTTGCCCACGGAGTGGACAACGAACAAAGGTGTGTTGTATTTCATCCATAACATCAGTATGGAATGCAAGTTTTCCGTGCTTTTAATGTAAGTATGCCACCAGAGAAACAAACGCAACAACTCTGGCAAGAATGAAGAGTTACGCATCACTAACAGAATAGAAACACACAACAAAAGTTTGAGTAACAACTCCAGAGAAAACACAAAAATAGGCTGTTCATATCCGATGAACTCCAGCGACAAAACTTCATGCTGGTCCTTTGCAGGTCGCAGTCATAAGAGCAGCTTTCCTCTTCACTTTGCTCCAGATGCTGTTCTGGCTCATTTGAAATCCCGGGTAATGAAACATTATTATACCCAATGACTTTCAGGTTGTGCTTAAAAAAGCAACCTTTGCACATTTTGCGGTCTCAGTCGGTTCCTATTTTGGTTTGTCAAATTACGAGTAATTTTGAACTCACATTCACTTGCTACGGAGCTGACTGGCGCGCTAAGGAACTTTAACGCTAGTCTTGCCATTTTTGGAAATCTGTTGCTGTTAGTTCTTCAGAACTGCAAAGACCTGTTGTCGCCTTTCAAACTTAGTTTCAAAATGAAAAACACGCTTGTTTGCACAGCCTCCCCGCAATTTGCTCACTGGTTTGATATCAAATTGCCTGCCATCCTCAACACCGTTGACTGGCTGCACTTGTTGGCTTGAGACCCAACACATTTCTAACTACGATAAATGGGAATAGCAAGCAATGTTTTTACTCTTATCGAACCTATAACATATCGACACTCATGCATAATGAAGTCGCAATAAGCTTTGAGTCATTCAGATCACTCAGACATTGACGCTTCTTGCTTTTGACTGCGAAACATAAACAATCAGCGCCGGATTAACAATAGTAGCAAATGTAGCAATTGCTACGGGCCCCGCTTTTTGTGGGCCCCGCGGTCTCCTGCAATAAATCTTATTTATTACATTATATAAAAGATATATTCAATCTAAGAAATCAGTATTTTGTCAAATTTCCCGTAAGTATTAAGCAAAGGTTTTCAATTGCAGGCTGTCTTTGTCCAGAAATTCTTGTTTGATTCTTTTTGTACAGCAGCGTAACAAAAGACATGAGATTGCAGTCAGCAGTGTTGCCATTTAGCTGATTTGCTGCTAAATCTAGCAGGATTTTCTCACTGTTAGCTGTAAAATTTTCAAACTAGCAGTTAGCTGATTTTCTAGCAGGGTTTTACCAACCTTTTGACAAGTTTAGCAGGTAACAAATTTCTGACCAAAACCATTTTCAACAGTTTTTGAAGATGAAAACTTTTGCAACTTCTTCATCAAAAATATACTTGTTTATGACCTTTTTAATTGGGTAAAACCAGGAAAAAGCACAATCAGCTGCCTGCGATTATTTGGAACTTTCATTATGATGCAACGAAGCTGTTTCAAGCAGATATTTGTATCATAATAGCAAGCAATTAGATAGCATACCTTGGCGAAGATTAAATGATATGTTTTCATCCCACGACACGGATATTTTCAAGTGGTTCAGTTACACGAGTAAGTATAGTAATGTCTATTAAAAAAAACTTCCTGGTAAACCAAAACTGCCAAAAGTTTCGACATAGATTCAGAACTTAAAAGTTGGCTCAATGCCTAGTGCTTATCCTGCTGATTCAAGAAAAGCCTTTTGCGCAGTTTGCAATAATGCAATCATGACAAAATACTGTGGGCTTGAAAGGCATATCTGCCAGTAACAGCACTCAGACAGGACTAAAGAACTTTTTGCATGCTCCCTAATGTAATACAGTACAAAGTTTTAAGTTACAAAGACCAGACTTAGAAAGTTGCAAGGCTACAGCTATGCTCCGATTGTTTATTGCTGAGCATTGTTCTACTGTATGAAAACATGCAACCATTTAAAAGAGACCGTCAAGTACTGTATGCATATAAAAAAATGAGGTATGCTTCAGTTATGTAGCTCAAAATCTTGACTGAAAGAAAATTGTGGGCCGAAAAGTGTGTTGGTCAAGATCGGCATCTTCAGCCCACGCTCATTGAGGGCAAGTGCAAGACGAAGAATTAATATATTGCATAACTTTATAGGTTTCTTTTAATCAACTTACAAATAACATATGTTCAAACAGAATTTCACGGCTTTTAGCAGATTTTAGGTGAAAATTTGTGACAAGACTTTTGGCAGCATCTAGCAGTTTTTTGTGAAACCATTTAGCCGATTTAGGTCACAACCATCCGGCAATACTGGCTGTCAGCACGATGCACTCAGGCTGTCCACTGGGGCCACGCCTAGTGATTTTTCACTAGATCTAATGATTTTTTGGCTTATCTAGTGATCTAGTGATTTTTCACTGCAATCTAGTGATTTTTTTCAAAGTATGTATTTCAAGAAAATCGGTTGTTTTTTGTAACTTTCCAACACTTTTTCAAATATTTTTAGCCTTTTTTAATGCGTAAACAATCGATTATNTGAATTATTGCTTGAAGATTTGCACCAACAGAACGAATAAGTGTTTCTAATTTGATTTTCTCATTGTTTGCACCTCTGTGCTCTTTTGTGTTAATTGCTGCAATATTGGCCATGGCAGTATTTTCATTTCTCAGCAGGAACACTGCAGTGGAAATAACTTATTAACT
>JGI24158J21664_10001948_pt1 | contig 24265 bp, 16 predicted proteins | sample Ectturendosymbi3_FD_21664 | JGI IMG/M metagenome (IMG submission 21664) | reverse complement strand
TTGTGTTGATGAATGGATTCCATCAGGAGGAAGGGTGTGCAAGGTGAGGTTGACGTTGTTAGACCGCTTCCTGTGTTTGAAACATGTATCCGTCCAAACTCAAGTGCACATTTCCTGGAATTCGTGGAAGAAACTTGTGATACCATGCAGAAGGTTAAACCTAACGAATTCGCGATCCTTTTGAAAAACTTCAATGCACACATTGGGAATGATGCTGGAAATTGGAATGATTTGGTAGGCCAACATGTTGATGCTGGCGGAAATGATAACGGACAGTTCCTGTTGCACTGTGATGTAACAACGCACTGTGCATCATGAACGCTTTCCTCCAACAGAGATATTTGCAAAAAGAGACGTAGTGCAGAGATTCATTGTGTTTCCATCACTTATTGATTTCTTCGTAGTGTCAGCAGATTTGTTCTTATCAGTGTTGGACGTTTGTGTCAACAGCAGTGCAGAACTGTCAACCGGTCACCACCTGGTGGTTTGCAGCGTGTTGAAAAGTCAGCAGGACTTAAACAAATATCCAGGTTTGGATGACACACGGAACAAACTGGGAGGCCATGGTGGACAAGAATGTAAGAAAGACCTTTGCAGCGTATCGTCATTGTTCCGAGAGCTCCTTCACCTGCTGTTAAGCTTCAGCTGCTGCTGATGCGGTCGGAAACGACTCGTTGTGGCGAAAAATGGGGAAAAAGTAACCCCTTGATGCAACCAATATTTCCTAACAACACAATAGCTCATTACCAGTATTTAGGTCCAACTTAAGCACATTAAACTACTATACATTCAAAAAAATTCAGAACATGTAATAGAGTGTACCAACAAATTCGTGCAAGCTTATTTTGCACGTGCCTTAATATTAATATCTTGTTAGTGTTCTCAATTTAGTGCAGATACTTTCAATGAATGAATAAGTTCTCAGAAAAATTTAAACACAAAAATCTCCACAATCATGCAATGTATACCTGGTTGCAAAATTTGTCATATTTGATCTCAAAGCGGTCGTTTGAAGGCCTTGGAGCAAACCTCGACGAATGCTTCTCCCTTGCCCGGCTTGAAGTGACCGGAGTGCCTCCTTTGCCAGTCTCTAAACAAGCCAACAGCAGCAACGTAGAAGATGGATAGAGCAAACGTTTGTAGTCAATGGCTTGCGTCACGTTTTGAAAAAATGAATTTTTTATTCTTGTCACTTCGTCTATTTAGATCTCAGCAAAATTATTCGTTGCACACTGAAACGTTACGTTCTGCACAATAGCAATTGTGTTGACAATAACAAAGCTAAAGGCATAGATAACTGAGACATGTTGATAACAACTCTTCTTTATCTGAAATTTGGATGTGTAGGAACCAACGTAGGGTTCTTGGTTGGTTGCGGTGCCGTATGTAGTCGGTCTATTACGATTCCTCAGCGATCCCTACTCGTTGAGGGAACAACTTAGTTGTTGCAGGAGCACTAGTCACTCTCCCAACTAAGCAATCTGAAGTCGCGAAGTTGCCAAGGCGAAATAAAAGGCTCTCATCACTTTGTCAATGAATAACTATCCAGTCCCACTCTAAGTTGATTGTTTCTTTCGATTATATTCAGGTATAAAACAAAACGTCCGATTCACTTGAGCGTGAAATCAGAACGACGTAACGTTAAAAGCGGTTCGATGTAGAAGTAGAATGATGACGAACAAAAGGGTTAACATGCGCCACAGAAAACGGCGACCAACTGTGGTGATGTAGGTTTGCAAGTTAACGTTTCAACCGTTGGACTGTTCACAAACAAGTACAAGGCGTTGAATCACGAATAGAATATTACTAGGAATAGGGCAGTAAGAATGCACAAAACATTAAAACACTAATGGATCCACTCGTGGGCGCAATTTGGTGGAGGACACGGAGGACGTGTCCCCCCACTTTTTTAAATGGGGGGGACATAATATACTATGTCCCCCCCACTTTTTTCTCTTAGGGTTTGTATTTCGAGAGGTTTCAAAACTAAATATGACGTTTGTCACGTTTTGTGTTAAGAGTTTTTCATGTTAGATGTTACACATAGCAATGTTGATGTTGAAAGAGAGTTTAGGGTGGAATCGCTGATTCTGATATTTTTATAAATCTTTACTTCAAAAATGATTTTTACCATTTTGCAAGTTTCTAAAGGCCGCAAAAAATTGTTGACTGCCTCTCTCCGACATTTATCCAGAATGGTTTACTTAAGAAAGGTATTGAAACAGTAAAGCTTAACGGCTGCACACGTGAGAGACCACAGTACAGCCGTGACTTGTTTTGTGCAAAAACGTTGGCTAACTGCCTTTACTGTAATGTTGATTGTCATGTATTCAGAAACAGACAGCNNAGAATTTGAAGATGCAAGTGTATACTNTTAGAAAGTTGCATTTTCAAGCAAACCTGTGCGAAGTTTTTGCCGAAGACAAACAGTAGCACTANTGTGGAGATTCAGTTTTAGGATGGGCAGTTTTGCAAAAAACTGTCTTCAACCATTAGTAAATAGGGTTTCCATCAAAATTTTAAAGAAGTATTGACCTAGCTATATATTGTCCTATATCTCAAAACTTAATGACTTGACTAGGAATTAAAGATAGCTTATACATTTAGCTTTATTTTTTGTATGCCTCGACAGGGGTGACTAGCCAATTCAAAAGATATTTATACCCACAATGCAGCAATGTTTTCATCCAAGTGCGAAACATTTGCTTTACAGGTAGCTTACGCATGGGTGGCGGAATTATTTTTAAGGGGCACAAGTGCACGTCAAAAAAACTAGAAAATTTTTGTGATTTGAATTGACAACTGTGACATAAGTACTGAAATTTGATGTTATTAACTTTTGTCAGCATGTTTAAACAATTATATTCAAAATTTGGTAAGCCCTCAACGACCCCTCTCTACATGACACCCTATCTACCATACGGTACACCGACTTGAGAGCATAAATGTAACTACTTGTTCTTAGTCGTACAAAAAACAATTTACCTTAACAGTGGACCTAATACGAATTGTGTTACTTAAACTTATTTAGGCAAATTCGAAATGTAAAAGTGGGAGGGTCGCGCACTCCTAAAAAAAAGTGGGGGAGCCTAAGCCCATGGGGTCCCCCTGGTTCCGCCACCTATGAACCTACGTGACACCTAGTTTTGCTGGACATTCTTTTCGTGTTATTTCAGGTGAAACGTGGTATTATTTGCCAATTCGCAGTTGTTCATTTTAATTTCTGTTTAATCTCAAATATATTTTCGTGTGGTAATGCACATATAACTCTAGAATAAAACTTTTGACATTAATTTCGCGTATTCAAATTTGATGTAAAAATTGAAAAATTTGATTGCGAAAAGACTGAGCTGAGTGGCATAACTGACAGAAGTCACAAGGCAACAGTCACCAGCAAACCCTAACCAGCTTTGGACACCAGAGGGGGCGAAGAATTTTCTGAGGAAGGCCCAAATTTTACATCGATAGCATGTACGAAAACAATGGTTATGCGTACAATATTTCCAAGACATATTTTCAGGGGAGGAGAAAGTTTTTCCAGGGGGCGAAGTCTTCCCCTTAGTTATGGACCTGGTCACTAGATGATTAGGTATGCAGATATCACGTTGTAGGCTAGACTGGTATATGGGTATGTATTCAGAAACATTTCTAGTTCGTTTTCTTTTGGACACCTTGAAATCTACTCTAGTTGGCTTGGATAATTTTGCTTGGGAGTTTGATTGATGTTTGGAAAGGTTATTAGACAAACGATGTTTGGACAATCGAAAGGGTACCCAATAGCATGCAGGGGCTGACAAGGGGAGATTGAAAGGACAGATCCTCCGCCCATCAGCAGTAAAAATAAATTGTAAATCATTTTGTGAAGTAGCCCACGCTAATTTGGCCAAATATGTTTTGCTACTGTAAGATGATATCAGTTGAGATTTGGCTAGGGTTGGGGCTGCATGCATGATGCCCGGTGGCTAAAGATTTGTAGCATTTTTAAAGAGCAGAAATGTGCAAGAAAAATATTTAGCTACTATACCCTGCAATATATATATCGTACCTTGCAATTTATCGTATTTTTAACGTTAAGCAACTAGCAAGACATCAAATCGCGCTGTAACCAATACTTCTTATAAAATGCATGAAAATTGATGTGTTCTACTTAAAAGTGATATGCACGTGCGACCAATGCGATTCACCATTTTGTGTACTCCAACTGACAGCTCTGATAAAACCCAATTGATGTGTTCTACTATATTGCTGTGCTTGTTTGTATCATAGCCTGATAGTAGTATAACCAAGCTGAACTACAGTACCATGTCCAAAAGCAAAGTTTAGTTTATTAATTTCTAAATCATTTGTAGGGATAAAGCAAAGTGTGATTAGCGTTGCTTTGAAAACACCTCTAAAAAACAAGATTGGGAATCTGTATTTACAAAACTTCACTTCCCCATCGGGCGGATGACTATATTAGTTTTACATCAAGCTGCCCCCCCCCCACATTTTACAACAAAATTGCGCCCACGGATCCACTATAAATGAGTGAAGCGCCAAACGGCATATCATGAAACACAACGGGAGTGCGACATGCACAAAGAAGCGGGAAGTGAATACTTTATCGATGAGTCATTTATATGCGGCCATCAGTCACTGGGACGCAAATCGGCCACCAGAGGAGTTGCAATCCAATGAAATTTGACAAAAAGCTAGAGATGCTGTTTGGTATGATGATGTACCACCTAGTCTGAGGATATTAGCGTTTTATAAGGTCTAATTTTGATTATTGTATTGTATTGTTTCGTAGCTATATGACAATTTAACGGCCTAAAAAATAACATGCAAGCATGTAGAACAGTTGAGAAATGGCCATTTTCTTAGCAATGGAAATCGAAGATGAAATTGAAAGATGTTTTCACATTTAGAGGCACAACAAGCTGTATATAATATAAATACATGATAGATTATGACAAATTATAAATTTAGGCTTTCGCCAGCCCCAGTGATTGCAAACGTTTGTTTCTTTAGAACTGTTTTTGAATCAAGAGCATACTTTGTTTTTTTACAAAACTCCGTACCTCTTCTGTTCCGCTGCGTTTTTTCAAAGCTTCAAGTCAGTTTCAATACTTAAGCCAGTTGTAGGTGGCATCGTCTTAGTTCACTAAGCGGCTTCTCTCGGTAATGACTGGTTGACAGTGACCATAGTTGAGTTCATAACGAGAGCGTTGAACTGTTCTAAAAACTGCATATCTATTTCATTCATTTATAAACTCAGTTGCAGCTTTCTTATTTTTGTTGCTCAGTCCAGTGTTTCAACGTTATACATTTTGCTGATCGCGTTTTCGCGGTAGATAGATGAAAACTGTCTTGTTCTGAGTGTCGAACAAGACTTTATCTAATCTTATAGGTTTTGCGCTGTTTCTGTATTCAATGCTCTATTAAACGCACAAAACAGAAATTTGCTTGCACGCACAGGGCTAAATTTCCTCTGAAGCGTCCTCGCCAAGTCAAAACACGCAATTAGCGCTGAGCGAGACAAAAAATATGCTATGACCTGGAGTATGTATAAATGATTGCTGTAATGCTACTAACTAAACAACGGGTGTAACTTTTTCTCGGCTTATTGAAAGATTTTTATATCTTCATGAGTGTATTCACCTGTCCCGTTTTGTTCATCCGGGTCATTCTCAAGCAGACTTTCGCTTCACGCGTGAACTTCACTATTGACAACCATGAGGTTTCATCCAGCACGTCCACAAGCGACTCTGCGAATGCCTAAAAAAACAGAGCTTCTTTCTAGAGCATTGAAGAATTGCTTGTGCAAAATACATAAGAAAGTAGCTGAACTGCAATGGTGCGTTGCATCGAAGAGTCCAGGTTATAGTCTTGAAAATATAGTTACGACCAGGGGCATAGCCTCCGGAGGGTAAAGGCGTGGTTTTCATTCCAAATTTTTGAAGCAATTATTGCAGTTTTGAGAAAAACTGTCACGAACATGTAAAGCAAAATATTTTCTCAACTAACGGAAGCCTTGTAATAAGAAACATCGTTGTTGCGTAGTTTCCAGTTTCAAAAACTTTTCAGGAAGAAATTTTTAGTGACACCATCAAGCCTGTCACATCATAATTTTGCCAATCAACAAGTGTAAAACCTATTCGTACCTTCACTCTTTCCAGAAGTGAACCCTTGTGTTCATGCTTGGCACTGCCCATAGTACTGCTGACATCTACGACAAGGACATAACGGTAAAGAAGCTCATGGCTTTTTTCTCCTTCGCTGGTTGATAACTGAACAACCACGTTTGCTTTCTGAAGCAAAACAAACAATTGCTTGCGTTATCTGTGGTAACTAATGAACTACTTAAATACGTTAACGATAATAATATTTGAAGATTGTGTCAGGGTTTGGCGACAAGAAAGTTTTGAAGAAATTCGCTTTGCCGTAAAACCACTCATACAATTTCCACTTTCTATGGGTGTTTCAACATTTTCCTGAGTTTAATCCATACTCATGACATCAAAGTCTTCAGCACGTTTCAGAAACCATGAAGAAGCATTCTATTTTATAAAAACCATGAGGAAAACATATCCTGTAGTACTATTTATCCTTTGCCTTATGCTTCTTTTCGTAAAACTCACTTTTTCCGCCTCAACCGTGCAGAAAGATTTTAGGCGTAAAAGAGAAGCTGTTTGCGACCGGGGGCATGTTGCCATAAATTGGCCGCGCATACTCCTGGAACCAAAGTAGTGTTTCGATAACAGAAACCTAATTAATATCCAGCTTTTGTCACGTAGTTGTTCTGTCCATGGCCTTGACAAACTGTTGCTTAGCCAGTTGCTTTCAACTCAGGTAGACAACAACTTTCAACCAATCGACCAGCAGTGTTTATAGCAATAGCCCATCTGCGCAAGGCAATAACTAATTTTACCACGTAGTATAACATAAGCTAACCTTGCCTATTCGTGTATGAACTACTACGAGCCTACACTTAACCATTGTTTGGTAACAATAAGCAATGTCTCAGAAGCATGCAAATCAATTCAGGAGAAAGTCTATTCAAAGAATTCTTTCACAAACAAAAATCAGACACTGTGATCTTATCCGATTATATTTTTCGCCTACTGAGTAGGCATCACCACTCACCAGCTCTTATTCAAATAGAATCAATTCAGGAGATTACTATATGCTTTACTGTAGTGACAGCACAGTAACCGGGAGTCCTAAATATTTTCCCCAAGAGGAGAAATTGGAAGTCATACCCAGTGTTTTTTAAGCCGTTTTTGGATGTCAAAATGACACCCTGAAATTTTGCAATGACACTCTAAATTCTGAACGCCTAGATATGGTTTTGCCTTGAAGTTGAACGTATTGAGGAAAGCATGTTTTCCCGCACGTGGCTGTTGCAACAGACGACTGGGCCGACACAATTTTCTGGCACAGAAGTTGGAAGCGAAAATTGCAAAAATGGTATCTGCGCATTGTCATGCGCACCACCTCGTTTCGGCCTGTTATTTTCCTGCAGCCGATTTGTACAGTATGGTGTACGAAACTGCGAAAACACTTTAATGCAATTATGGAAGTACTTTACTGTTTCACCGTTGCGATCGGCTTGCCTGGCGATGCATCAGACTATAAAACAATAGGTCAGCAGTTGCAGTGCGCATGCAAATCAAGGTGTTTGTCGAGTGAGGCAACAGTGAGAGCTAGGAATAAGATTTTGGGTATTTGGGCCACACTGAAGCAGCTGTCCGAAAATAAAAATGATGCAATGTGCGTTGTTTAACTGTGACTTATGAAAACAAAAATTTTCAACATGGTGCTTTCCTTTTGTCAACGTTGCTACCTCAACTGGCAGAACTGAGCCAAGTTATTCAGGCGGGATGTTTTAAATTCGCACAGATGAAAGCTTGATGAAAAAAAAAGAAAACTTGCGTTTTTGTGAAAATCTGTTAAAAGTATCAGATATACAAGGGAAAATGGTGTTGACACCCTAAAGCTCCACCACGACATTAAAAAAACACTGGTCATACCNATCAGAACCGTCGCCAGAAAGACTTCAACAGGGAGACTTTACGTTTGTGCAAAGGGGCTTGGCATTCTGAAAATTTACAATAAATTTACNACACAGCATTTGCAAATCGTGATTCATATTGCAGGCAAATTACTCATAAAAATATTAAATATTTTCCCACAAATACCCATAAGCTCTTAGTTTTCAACTAAGAATGTTTGATCGATCTTAGCACAAGAAATTGAATCATAATCATGGTCATTTAATTGACGGCGATTATTAGAGATGACGTAATGAAATGCAAATGTTAACAAAAATTTTCAAGAAACCAGAATCAACTTTTTGAACGGTATACCGTTTAGTTATGAAAGCACTGTTATCGAAGGAACAAATCTGACGCCGGTAGAAGCAGTGCACCGCGGTGAACGTATTCTTTCATCAGCAGAAATTGGTAAACTTTTCTATGGGCTTAAGTGAATTTTACTTAATACTTAATAAAAAGCATGCGTATCGAGCTTTTCACTGGCCGAAATACGCATGTATAAACCTTTCTAATAACTCGATTTGTTAATCTCCTCGTGGATGGCACATTTTTAGATTTCGTATTTCAAATACGCTGTGAATGTTGACGAGTATAGAATAGAGCTTACATGGACGCAACATGGTTAACATCCGTAATCAACTAACTACACTATTCTGTCGGGGCAAGCTTTGCAGTGATTGCCAAATAAACTCTTCTAACTTCACGTTTAACTTTATGTTGCTGTCTGATCAGCAGGTTGCGCAAATGTGTAACTTTGGTCGTAAGGACTAAAGCAGGGGTTCCCAACCTGTGGTACGCAAAGGTCTTCCAGGTGGTACGCGAGTAACTTCCGTTTTTTTCACAAAACCTCGTTCACAGCTTTCTAGTTTATGTATCGGGCTTTGTTTCTAAATCAATACATTTTCCTGTAGCTTGCTATTCCTATTGTATCGCAACATTATGACTTTCGATGCGCTGTTAGCAAATTTACACCACGCATCTACCAATTGGTATTGCGCTTGCAGTCATCCTCGCTCTTTTCGATTGTGCAAAGGGAGTGAGTTCGGGTCACGCAGACCCGACGTAAAGGTTAGTGTGAGGTGGCTTACGCACGCTGACCCGACGTTATGGTTTACGCACGCTGACCCGACGTTATGGTTAGAGGGGGCTAAGCGCCAGGCGGCTGTAAAGAGCTGAAACTCATTCAGCGCATGCTTCTACGGTCGTGTTAGCAGTACACAACATAAGAAGTTCTTCAGGCCCAAAATTTTTTTGTTATGAGTAATTCAGTTCAGACATACAGTATATGAAATCTACACTACCCCTCTTTTCATCAAAAATCGTATGATATTAGAGTACAAAGTAACTTTGTTAGTGCTCAAACTGCTCAATGAGAGTTATATTTTCAGTGTAGTTTTTGTGATAAACTTTAGTTGAAGGAAAGTATATATTCTTTTATTTTTGAAAACCGAGTTCATCACACCCGACGTATTGGTTAGTGTGACAAAACTTGAACCAAAGTATTCAAGGGTATTCAAATATTCAAAGATAATGCGGAAAAAACTGCAAACCAAAGTATTCAAAGATAATGCGGAAAAAACTACAGAAACGTTTGCAAATAAGCCTGAAAACGACTATTTAATGGCAACATGTTGAATCATTCAATCATATTCGCTTTTCGCCCTGAGAGAAAAACATTCGGAATAGTTTTTGCTGAAGCACAACTTTGTTATTGCCATAAGTTTGCTTTTTCTGTATATCTTCTGCAAACCTTCACTTATGCATGTACTAGGACCCAAAAGTAAAAGATTTCCGTCCAATGTCTGGTAGACGTTTTTGTGAACAGTGAATCAAAGTTTGAAAGCTGCAATGCCCTGCATCAGCAACGATTGTTTGCTGATGGTAAACAGGACTTCGACATCTCAAAAGCAAACATATTTTCCAAAAGTCAAGTTTTAAGATTGTTTTGATGACGTTCTTTAACGTAAAACGTAGCCGTCTGTCTCTAATATCTTTCGCCGCTCGATGCAGTCATAGATGAACTTTTCGTTTACAATAGGTGTCTGTAAATAAACACATTGTTTTACAAGCCACACCCGTTCTAAATTGGATAAATACATTTTAACAACTCAACAGATTTTCATTTCAAATCTAACCTTGGTCAGCATCGCATCACGCACTCTTTCAGATTTACGAGTATAATCGTCCATTGAGCAAATCAAAACTGTATTGTTCCCAAACGTTCGAATGTGTGGCACTGCGCAAAAACATTTGGTGTGCTGGCGGAAGTCTACGATATTTTTGAAGTAACATTGTCGCATACACAAGCGTATGTACCTGCTGTCCCACCAAATCTGATTATGAGCTCTTGTAAGGATTCATTTTTACGTCCAACACGCTTGTTGATCAACCCTTCCGACAAAGCCATGTGCTGCGCTTTAAATATTCTGCAATGTCCAGTTAAACACAAAATTGTCAAGGTTTTGAAATAAGTAAGTTAGGGGACGTGTAGCAAAGATAGCTGCGTTACTGTTATTTATGTTCCTCATGTTAGTTAACAAGCAATAAAAACTACTTCAGTGTTTGTATTGAAGTACTGCGTAAGAACACCAATTTTTTAATGAACAACCGTGATCACAAAAACGCAGTGCTACAGTATTTATGTACTTGTGCTGTTGTCTGCCAAAGTTTCAAACTGTGTTTCTATCTCAAGTTTCTTATTGAAGTTTTGAAGAAAAATCTCCGTTTCTTACGGAAAATAAGTCAAATTAAGGAATTATCTTGAACTTTATGACATTTTGAGTTTGCTCGGTTAGTGAAAAAAATAATTGATAAAAATTTTCTCATGTAACAACTGAGTTTTTAATCTCAAATGTTTGCATAATCCTGTTGAGTCAACTGTATGAAAACAAAGTGTTATGAAGCTTTCATTGCTACATGATATCTTTAGCTTCTTTTGGTGATACCCATGGGATGCATAACATTTCATACAAGTCACGTCATGTTTTTTCTGCAAGCATAGGCAGTAAATACCGCATTTTAAATGGAAATGCTTAAATAAACAGCCCAGGTTAGTCGAAATATGGCCGTCACTTAATCAATACGAACCTATATTTAATGACTGCCAAATTTGCAATCGTACAGGTGAGGCACAAAATATGAGTTCGGAAACATAAAATGTGCTCAGTTCAAGTTAAACGATTCAAATGGAATCGCTGGAATATTACTGGGAATTACGCAGTAAGAATGCACAAAACGTTAAAGCACTAATGTGTCCACTATAGTTGTAATCTGTTAGACCTCATCCAAGTATCGACTTTGTGAAGCTAATTTTGAGCATTAGTTTGTAACGTTTTAATATCTTTATGGGTTAAGTGCAAATTAGTGTCATCTTCAAAAAGCATAGTTTGAAAGCTAGAGGCACAAGAAAGATCATTCACATAGATCGGAAATAATAAAGGGCCCATCACTGAACCTTAAAGAACACCACACTCAATTTTCCGGTAATTTGATGAATAATATTGTTGCTTTAGTGCAATGCTGATGATTAGTTAAATAAGATGCAAAAATGGTTTTTCTTACGTCTATTACCATAATACATCAATTTGCGTAGCAGTATTCCGTGGTTAACAGTATCAAACAGACATGGGGTGATCGTAATCGTCAATAGTAATCGATTACAATCGATTACAGTTTTTTGAGTAGTCGTAATCGTAATCGATTGAATTGACCAAAAATGAAATTTAATTGTCATTGTAATCGATTACATTGCAATTTAATCGTAATCGACGATTACGTTCACGATTAAACTTGGATATCTTCACCCTACATCACTGTGCGCAGAACCGCGGTTGTGGTGGCTGAGTTTCCTCCTTTATCGTCGTTTTTTATGGATATGTTTCAGGGTAGGCTATTTCCCCGTCTGTGTGCGTTAAATCTAGATCAGCTATGTCCAACCCGCGGCCCGCATGCGGTCCAGCTGAGGGTTTTGTGCGGCCCAGTTTAGTTTTCGCTGTAGAGAAAGTGTCCTGCATACTGACAACTTGTCCTTGTTTTAATAATCTTGAGTTTGACATTTTTGATGCAGGTGGTCCTCGGTGCCACTTTATCACGTCTGTTACTAGTGCGGTTAGNATTCGAACACTTTCAGAATATTAGTTTAAGCTAAATTTAGTTTGCTAAGATCAAATAAGCCATTAAATGTGTGGCCCTCATTAATATGTCATTCAATGTGAGACCCTGGTCAATATAGTGACATACTTTTGGCTCAGCAAGTCATTTGGGTTGGACATAGCTGATCTAGATAGTCCAGCGGCAAGCACAGCGTTTGTAGCTGATGCTCGCTATGTTGCAGCTACCCTCCTGTTGGCCGCCAGAAATAACGTAGCGAGTCTGGTGAGACGTAGCAACATAAAGAAGAGCTTTACTTAAAAACGGGTTCACACTTCGGTAACAGAATAGCGGGACATTACGAGGCGAGATGTTGGTTTTATTCATATATACTGTATTCAGAGTGAACTCATGAATGTAAATGCTGGAATAGGCTATGTATATAATTATAATTAGTACAGTAATTTATAAACAGCAAATTATTTTTTTTCAGAGGATTAAGGTACTTTAATCCAAGTCAAAAGTACTTTTCCACACCGCTGATAACTAGCATTTCACCCGTGATCCACCAGATAGCCTACTGCTAAAAAAGCTCAAAGAAACCAGTGAGGTTTTGTTGACCATTTACCTTTGGTCCAATAGACAGATGCGCAGTTATATTGGCGTCACTGTTCGTTTCATTTCAAATTAAAAGCTGCACAATGCTATGCTGGCTTGCAGATGATCGTAACACGCAGTTCGAAGAAATAGTCAGCAATTTTGAAATCATCAACAAACGAATTTTCAGCGTTGCTGGACGAAGGTTCAGCCTGATAGATGTCGTTTGACTGTTAAAGATTTGAAACCTTGATGTTTATTAACTGTAAAAAAATATTTTAAACATTTATCATTTTTGGGTAATTAATGTGTAAAGTGTTTGTTGCAGTGGAGTAACTGGCAGGAGGGATGAGGGGCGATTTTGACTCCCCTGGCCAGCTAAATATAAAAACTAGGCCCCACTTAGCTTATATTTCGGTTTTAGTATTCTGTTGGTTTTCAGTAGGTTGTCGTCTTTTTGCGTTTTTCGGAGATTTTCTGTTGATTTGGGGTTTTAGTATAGTCATGCATACCTGGATTCGCCATTATTTCTCAAGTTCTTTTTTCTGAGTGTTGGCTTGCAGGTCACCTACAGAGGCCAGTTGGCCTCTTTCAGTTAAGTTTCCCTCTAGCTCAAACATCTAGTTACGCCACTGGTTTGCTGACTGGACGAACGTCTCATTAAACAATTATTGTAATTTTTTCCGGTGCTTGATCCTTAGATTAATAATTTCGTTTATTACATTCATTAATATCGTATGTTGTCTGAAAATATACTTGCATCAAACCATGCAAATGGGGTTTGTTTTTGTTCTGAAGATGTTTCAAGACCAATGTAATCGCGATTGTAATCGTGATTACTTTCAATGTAATCGTAATCGGTTACATTGTAATCTTGTATATTCGTAATCGTAATCGTAATCGAGCAGGTGGCAAGTAATCGTAATCGTAATCGATTGCATTTGTGCTGTAATCGTCCAATGTCTGGTATCAAATGCTTTACTTAAGTCAAGAAAAACAGCACATAGGTTTTTACCACTAGCAATGCTTTCCAGAAAACTTTCATGAATATTCGTCACGTTCCATACTCTTATTAAACAACTGTGCAGCGCAAAAGATGGGGCAATAGTGTTTTTAAGATTTAGCCGATATGACATTAACTCCACTAGATGAAATGTTTTTTAAATTGTTTATACAAGCAATGAGCTCTTCTGTACAAGTGCCATCAAGAACAAAAGGTTTGGAGATGGATTTCATAATTTCATACACGTTGAAGATCTGGACAACTTGAACTTTATTGCTTTCAGCTTTGCTAATGGAACCGCTGCAATACAGTACAAGGGAAATCCTAAACCTTTTTTTTATAAAAGATGAAACATATGGAAATGCAAGTGGCAAAAACTCTGTTCCTTCCATCAGGCTAAACAAACTGAACAAGTTTAATTCAGAAACACCCAATTTGTTGAAGAAGATCAAAAATTACCTCCGTTCAAAAAAAAAATTATCATTGTGCACCATCTCTTCAATTTATTAAGTGTTTTACTTTTGTTGACACTTCACAAGAGTGCATTGTCATAGACACGCCTAAAATTTTCCGAAATTTTTGCATGGTTCAGTATTGATACATCGCTGAATTTTCCCCTTTCCATTTTTTGTCCGTTTTTATAACGAGGCGTTCATTAACAACTACACATACGTTATCGTTCTCACCACAAACGTTATCGTTCTCATGTTATTTTTTGCCGACGTCAGCATTTTTGCCCGACCTCCCTTTAAGACCCGCAAGGGCCATTTAAATGACACAAATTTTTTTTTGAGTTTAGCTGTTTTTTGGTTACATTTTGGAACTTTGAAGGGTCCGAACGGGTTTTTAGCGTTCCTGGTTCCAAGATTAGGGCCAAAAAAACTTAAAATTAATTAGGGAAATCCTCCAAAAGTATTGAGAAAAACACCTTACCAATTAGCTGTTTTTTGGCCTAACTTTTGAACCAAAAACGCTAGAAACTCAATCAAGGGCTCTAAAAACGCGTATTCTGCACTAGAAAAACAAAAAATACTGCAAGTCACAATATTAGAGCGTGGGATCGTATGATGACGTCATATAATTAACCAAAAAACCTCCCGCAGCAATATCAGCAGAACATAGGTTGCAATACATGCAGTTTGGATTAGTTCGTAATCGCTAACAAGATTTTGCATTTTCCTAGAATGTGTTCGAAGAGTTCGGAATAAAATAACTTTCATTAAGTATCTACAGGCTTCAGTGTCTCTATTTTAAAAACACTTAAATCTTACATCACATTCACTAAACCTCCATCAAATTGGAGAGTGTGATATGATTAAACCAAGAAACCCAGCCAAAATTCAATGTTCCGTGAAAAAAACAAATTCAACTTCTCAGCATCCACTCAGTTTAATAATAAGATTGGACGTTTCACAGAGATTTAATCTTTTTTCTCGACTAAAAAAAGCGTTTTGAGACATCCACATACTCACTTTGATGAGTCTTGTTGCTTCGACTTCTTTTCAACAAACTGAAAAAAAAATTTGATGCATTTGTTTTTTTCGCAGCTCCTGGAAACGAAGCTATTCATCCGTCTCTCAGCAATACTTTGAATACGTCTGAGTAAAACTTAATTAGTGCAAATATAGAATCTTCACTTGCAATTGCTTGATGGTGTTTCACAAACCTTGCGGTATCTTGTAAGCCTTTCATCCAGGGCTTTTGTCATGTAAGGAACAGGATGACTTGGATTAAACACTCCAGAAGCTGCTGGCATTTCAGCTGAAATTGATGACGCCATGGAAGCCAGCCGGCCCCAGCTTCCTTCACTGTAACAATAAACTGTTGTGAGGTTTTTGAGGAAAAAACACAGCTCTGATTGTTGTCAGTCAAAAATTGACAAACCCTCTAAACATCAACAAACATCAAGATATTGCACTAGAGCAAATGCTTTGCAATTTAAAACAAACAGTTTGCTGCATACGTCAACACGAAAGATCCAAACTCCAATTTTTCTTTCATTGCTTCAACGTCCATACAGAGTTTTTGACTGAAAGTATTTTCTTTTCCTAAGGTTTCCGTCACAGTGGCTCTAATCTTCTCCATTCCATCGACGGCTTCCTTGACTTTTGATCTAAGTTTTTCAATATCAACCTCTTCGTTCCTGGAAGCAAAAAAAGGATGCTGCAACTATAATCAAATATATACAATCAAAACGAACAATGCCAGAAGAAAAAAAACGATAGTTTCATTGGGTCATCCACAATTAACTGGCTCCACTGCAAACTATATGAAGTACTCACAGTCACACACGTACAATTTACGAACCTTAAAAATTTGCCAAATTCAAATATTTTTTAACTTGCGAGTGATATAAAAATGAATCTTTTTAAGAGGTGTAGTCATTAAAACGTTTATTCTGGTTAACTTACGTTGAATGGCATTTGGATACAATTAATAGATAAAAGCAAAAGATAACTTTTCCATGATCACAAATACTTTTTGGAATTGCTTGTACATACTGTACTCCATTTCGTTGGTTTGCACAGAGATAAAAAAGTTAAATTTGCAATAATTTCCACCAACGTGGAAAAGGTTAGAAAACTTACTTCAAAACTTCATATGTGTACAAAAAACTTTTTGCCAAGATGCTGCGACATTCTTCATGAGAAACCTTGACAAATGCTTCCTGGGCACAGAGCCACGAAAGGCCAGCCACACTTCCAGACATCGTATAAGCAGCAGTGTTTTGAAGAATCGCAAATGCATCAGCGCTTGTTCCTTGATGCAAAATAAAACTCAGGAATTTTAAACATTTAGCTATTCTTCTGATCCGAATGAGTTCATACACTCCATCATTTCAAGCTTTTATTTTAAAAAATAAATGAAATTTTGTTGTTCCCTGAAAATTTTAACTGTTTCGTGATGGTTATTTTAAAAACAGTTAGTGATATTTTCCTTTGACTCACAGCAAAGCGAATTAGTCTACATTCAAGCTTCTGTAGAATGTATCTTGGAACTTAACGTGGAGAATAATTATAATTCGTTTCAACAATAAAAACGCGTCCTACTTGTCACCTTTCTCGTCTTGGACAGACACTTCATCCATTGTTGCTAAACTTAACTCCAAAAAATGTACAATTTCCTGTTGCCGCTGTTGATAATCCAAAAATGTAATTCGAGTCTTTAAAATGCGTTTCTTGTTGAGCTGAAAATATACTTCTTAATTAGTTTAAGTACTGATGCCAAAAGCAATGCGAATATTTGACATTTGTTTACATTAACTAGAAAAAAACTTGAAAAAAACTGAAAACAAACCAATCAAATGCCAAAACCGTTTGTGAATACCACTGACTTGCTCAGCAACACCGGCACTGCCTAAAAGCCTCTTCAACGATATGCTTCGGAGTGTTTCAAAATACGTTCCTTCGCCTTTCTAGAATTTGTTTTTTATTAGGATCGCCATGTTTATGTTTTTTTTTGCAATAAGTTTGATTTCAGCAATACTGCTGCAAGATCTTTTTGCGTTTTTCACATTTTTATAACCATATATTTGCATGGCATTTCAAACGCAGTTGCGCAGCCAACAGAGCTAAAGCGCTCTTTAAACCCTTTAAAAATGCGGAAAGTCTTGTAGTTTCGATGTTTCAAAAATTGGGAATTTTTGAGTTTGAACTTTTTAATGATGACGACACAATTGGGCAGGTCAAGGTGGATGGCGTCATCGAGGCTTGAGAAAAATATTCAAGAGGCAATTTCTTACTATTTCTTTTAAAAAATGTAGGCGAAAATCCGCATCTTCGGTGCCTTAATTGGGCCTCTAGCACTAGTGGTTGGCAAGATATGGCCAAAAAAATACAAATAAATTAACTAATGCCCTAGGGATTAATTAGGGGATTAATTGAATGGTTGGTGGTTGTTTACAAAACGACCACATCCGTAGGCACAGTTTATCGTGATAACAGCACAGTAAGAGCAGCGTAACAGCTGGAATGAAAAACTACCCACATTTTTTTGAAATAGTGGCAAAGTTTCGGTTTAAAAAATTTTTCGCATTTGCCTTAGCAGCAATGTAAAACAGCTTTAACTATTTCACCAATTACATAGTCTTGTATCCAGTGACGTTCCGTTTATTTCACAATTGGACTATTCAACAATGACGTGCAATTTGCAACAGATACATGCGCCTAGACGTTTGCTTACAGTGGAAGAAACAGAGTTATCTAAATGACTGCATTTGTATGCAGAAACAATTGAGTGTGTGAACTAAGCTCTTGCGCTAAACTACAGTAATCAAGCAATGGGTGAAGCTCGTCCATTGGACTAACCAACGTACCTGCAACCTACAACAGTAATGCATACTGCGACATATTCTTTCAGTGGAAAATGAAAATTACAATACCAATATATCAAATTTAGCAGAAGTCCATTGCATTTTCCTGTTTAGTTTAGATAATTCAGGAAACATCTTTCGCATGGTCCTATGCAATGATAACCGTTTTGTACGTTTTAGTTGTTAATCAGCAGTGCAAAAGTGATTTGTCATTTTTGCAATAAAAATTCAAGACGTTAGGACACACAAAGCAATGATAAATGCATCATTTTTCCTGACCACTTGATTAAATAATGCTTTTTATGTTCACCATTTAAAAGAACTCTATCAGCATCGACTATATTGTATTTAACCACTGTAACTGATTTAGTAATCGTTACTTTTTAAAAAGGTCATGAAAATATTCAGTATTTTCTAGCCTTTGCAAATTTGATCTTGTAGAATCCGTTTAATAAATCCACAGATAACAAATCAAATATGCCTTGGGACAAAATGCTTCCATTTAAATTACATTAAAAAATCTCCTTTTCATTAATCCATACTCCGCTTTATCAACCCATTTTCAATTCTATGCGTACTGCATTGTAAACGCAAGGGGCAAATTCTAACGCAATTCACTGTTCTCGAGCGCATCACCATTATGCGTAGCTTTATCTGATTTCGCCAGTCATTTAACTTTTCTAGAATTTCCTCGTTCTTACTGTAGGTTAGAAGTTAGTCATGACAGCCAAGATGCTTCTTCTAGTCTTCATTCCACAATGAAGAAATTTAGAAAAAAGTAAGACAACAGCTGAAAAGCATCAGTTGGTGCAAATGATTAAATGATTGATGGCATTTTTAACATCTAGGTTGGTTGTTTCGCTGCTGGTCTAGATGCACCAGTTGACAAACCGCTACTTCATTTAAATCCCAAATCACTTGGGAGCAGGATGGAATCAAGCAGCATCTATTGATTGGAAGTCCGCGTTTCAGTGAATACTGCGTGGGGACACTTGAGTTTACGTCACTCTTCAACAGGCAGAAATGTACCTGACTTTTCGTTTGGAGCCACTCAAGAATCCTTGTTTGCTTACGTGAAATCTGAACCTGTGCAAGGTTTTTATTCCAATAACAAGAACAACCATTCCGCATGTTCATTTTTCCAGAATAATTGTTGGTCTCTTGGCTGCGAACTGAAATCATTTTCTAATTTGAATATAAGAAATATTTCTGTTTTACATTTTTTGCCAACACCAGATGCGTATCATACGTATCTATCTGCTTGGTGTTTTTTTACACAAAACGTATTTTCTTATGACAATTTTGCTGCAGGCATTAGCCTGATTAGTGCAAGAGTTTTTCGTGTCACAACAAGCTTAACTAAACATTACCTTAGACTCTTCGGGAATAGTAATCGCCAGCGATATGTGCTTCTTCATACTTCCAGGGAGGAAATGATAGAAATAGGTCAATTCTGTTAATGATGTTGAGTTGATAGTGGTCTGATAAATGCGAGAAAATCAAAAGCCTTGAACTTTCAGGAAAAAAAAACACAAGTCGAACAGAGAAACACGACTGAAACGAGATTAAATAAAGTAACTTGAAAATAAAGTAACCATTCGTTTGCAACTGCAAAAAAACTAAGTGTAATCAAGTTGGAGAAAAGTCGTGATGACAGTCATTGTTTGTTTCACAACGCCACAAACACCAATAAAATTGTATCAGAGCAGTTTGAATTTGTTGCATGGCGCATGACGCGTTTGTTGCGGGCAAATCGGATTAACCGATCTTATTCTCCTGAGCTAACGACTTGCAGTGCCATATGAACTCAGTGCGACTGCTCAGTTTGCTTCATTTGGGCGCAAAAGGTATTTTTTGTAATAGTCAACAGGTATTTCTACGCGTACCTGCACTTTTCGATAGTAACGATAGTATTCTCATTTGCGTTTGTTTTTTGTGTTATTCTGCTGTTGACTTGGATTTGATCTGCCCGATAAAATAATTTTATATGTGCTACGTCTTGTGTGTTTTAGGAGTGGTTAATTGCGGAAAGAAATTTGTGGATAAATAACGTATTTACAATTTTTCCTGCACAAATGTAGAGGTTTTCTCACACAAACCAAATAAATGGTTCTCCACTTTATTGCTTCAGTTGTTTCATCAGTCTCTGGTAATATCGTAAACCTCTTTAAATTTGAAACCAAAAGAATTTTAGTTGTTATAAACATGACACAAACCATTCTACTATCAAATTATTCTTGTTCTGCTTGCTGCAAGCATTGTAACGTTTCTTCGAAACTCCATCAGACACATCGCGGTGCACCGTTCTGCTACTTGCACGTTTACAAGATAAATAACTTGTGCATTGTGGTTTATACTGCACCCTGATGAAGGGATAATTTATAAAGTTGCATTTATGGAATAGTTTCTTTGTGTGGAAATGACTTACTTTCAAATAATCAGTGACAGTATTTTCCGAAGAAAAGAAGGATTTTTCCAAGCAAGAAAGATGAACTGTGATGTCTGTGATGCAAATCTTTTCCCTGTTTCAAAGTCTCGTGGTTATTTGTCAAATTATATTATGCTTTTCTTAATCCAATAAACTTGCGCAGTAATTTATCTCGTCCTTTTCGAACTGCAAGCACGCTATAGCACATAAACGACCGACACCACAAAAACGTAGGGTAAGTACTAAATGTGTTTAGCTTTCCGCGATGTTCAAATGGACCTACTTCTCTACAGCTTGCTGCATATACTTTACTCCAGTGGTTTTCAACCTTTTGCATGCAGCGACCCATTTTACAACCTAATTTTACCTAAAGACCTCCTTCGGAAAATTTCCAGTTAGGCACATCTAACGTTGTGTTTTGTGTTTGCACAATAGAGAATCACAATGACTAATGTTGAACAAAGACTCATCTATTAAATTCATGCACATGCCAATTGGTAGCATCAATAAGAGAGACTCGTGTCGTAAACAATTCTCTCCACATCCATGGGCGTAGGAAGGGGGGGCAGTGGGGCTTGTCCTCTGGATTTTGAAAATTTCAGCAAAAAAAGATTGTTTTCTTAGTTTCGAGTGGGAAAAAAGAATTTCACCACTTTTGCCCCCCCCAAGAAAAATTTTGGAAAAATCCCCTAGTAGCCACGCGTGGAAAAAATCCTTCCGACGCCCATGTCCACAGCACAACTCACTGAAAAGTAGAATAACTCCTAAGTTAGCTACAGTATTCAGATGTCTAATTTACAAACATAGCACATTCTTACGTCACAAAGTTATTCGTGCGTTGCCAAACGCAACAGTACTTTGCACTCTGTACTGTAATGGTCATGATCACACTCAAACTTTTGCAATGTTCATAATCACATTTAAAACAATTTATAATCAAAACGTAGGCTATCATTTTTGCCAGGAGATTTTCGTATTATTTTGGCTACGACAAAAAATGGTTCCATATACGGTACGAAATACTTATGAATATTTTTATCAGAAGCTCTCGCGACCCTAGAAAAAAAGGTAAACGACCTCCAGGTTAAAAACCACTGCAGTATACCCCCAAGGCTTTTCCACAAATGCAAACGGCATTTAATAAAATCACCACAATTGCTCAATAAAACATTTTTTAACAACATGACACATGCTTGTTGTAATTGCTCAATCGCATTTCCGACGTTTGCAAAATACCTTATCAACTGATGAGTATTCAATCACTGGTGCGTAAAGTTTATGCCATTTAACGCCCATTTTTCAAGTGTTAGAGCAATTTATTCTCGCGTTTCGAGCAGGTAAGCCTTCGTAGGGAGAAGCAACGTTCTTGACTAAAAATAAATAGCGAACCGCAAAACTTTAAACTTACCTGAGACATACTGGTATAAACAAATCTGCTTCAAAGTCGCAAGCCTCGTTCAACCAGTAAAATGCTTCGCATCCCAAGCGCACCGCAAGCTACATCAGTAAAAGAGCGTAAAGGAGCAGCCAATATATCTTATAAAGTTGCTCCACATATTACAAAACTAACTTTATATTGAAGCTGAAATCAAAGTAGTCACACAGTTATAAAATTTATTGTTGATTTTTGGCTTGAAACGCGTGAAGCTGGAGAACTTCGACTTACTTTTCAAACGCTTGCAATTTTCGAAATTGTTATTGCTGATTATTTTAACCTGCAAACACAAACGTTTCTTACCCTCCTTTCCCTAAATTTTTCAAGAAAAGTTTGACTTCGAAGAGATGAAACAAATAAGTTATCTATGAAAGCTTGCACTCAAACCACAAACATTTGACCACTTTTTCAATGTTGTAAACAAGTGTTTTTCCGTTGGAAAAAAGGTAAACTGCTAACACACTTTACCTCATGAAGTAGATCAGGACGATATTTGCCAATCGTGAAAGCAGAAATTGGCACGCTACTTGTTTTGTTAAGACTACGGTGTAACTCATTGTAAGATTTCACGAGCAAATCAGGATCAATAATCCCACCGTTTGCTTCGCCATCAGTGAATAAAATAATGCAATCCCGGCTTCCTTTTTTCCCGGTGTTTCTGTGAAACAAGTTCAGACATTAGCCACTGGAAGTGGATTTTCTTATAATGGTTACAAAAATTGGGCTTGCTTCAATGTTANATTGTCTTTCTAAAAAATAAAAGCAGTAAATTCCCTAAATTGTGTCACAAGCTCCAAAAAACATTNTATTTGACTTTTGTTAAGTGCATTTCTGTCTGTAAATGCACGGTAGGTTTTTCTACTACAAAAATACCCAAAAGTTTCCAGCCCATAAAACTTATGGTTTGCAAAAATAAAACCTGATCTATGTTATTTTGCCTACAATCGAACATTCAAGTCACAGAAAGATTTGGCCACAGCTGGTATAAGAACTTGATCACCTGAAAACTTAAAAATACAATGAAACACTGACATAATGTGCCTATCTGACGTAAACTGTTAGTAAAGGAAAACTATATTTAATTTTACCAGTTATACTGTGGGATCTGAAGCACATGAGAGTTTCGTTTATAGCATTTCAATTTTCAACATGCAGTATTTGCGCAAACAGCAGAACATTTGGTTGCAGAACATGGCTTACTTCAACAAAGTGCGTGTGACAACGATATCATCCGTTGTTTCCGTTCATTTAACTGAGCAGCAGATTACATCATACATTTGACTCTTCACCTCTGCGTCTGCTGTCTGGGAGCTCTCGAAAAAGGGCGATAAGCTGTCTGCAATGATTCATCTCGAATCTGAAGCGTGTGCAACCCGGTTGTGTTCGCACACCTTCAGTGTGGGCTTCAACCCAGAAACCTCGATGGCACTAACTTATGCAGTTGTTGGTGCCTTCAGCGCGCCAGACGTTTCGGCCAACGAGAGTTCTTACTTCCATATGCACGGAAGTCACTTTTAAGTGTTGCTTGCTTGGTCTTCCTTCTCCTTGCTTTGGCCGACTTCTGCTTAAATGTAGCGGTCGCGCTAGCTTGACTGCTACACATCCTTGTCCAACAGGGTCTCCCACTTTATTCAGTAGGACATTCTATACCTGCTTNTTCGTGNAGGTCCTGCTCGTTTGTTCAAGACGTAAGTTGTAGACCANGAGGCTGCCATCGGCCGACATTGATGCACCTCCCCCTTGGGACANGAACATTCAACACTGAATGGAACATCAGCTGAAACCATGCAGAAAATTCCGGTACAGTGCACTTGCNTTCGAGCAGTATACTTCTTTCAAACACAGGGAGCGGTCAACCTCATTATACACACGCTTNCTCCCAACGAGATCCATTCATTAACACAGCCGGCCATCTGAGGACTAACGAGTATGCTCACCCCAGCCAGGGAAGGCCGTGTTGGTCAAAGCCTGAGCAATAGAGCTTCCACCGGTCGTCCAATTACAGTAGAACCATGACACTTAGTCGATGCGATGACATTGTTGCGTAAGGACACAATTTTTTTGGTTTCTGGTTAATACAATGCTATTTCATAATTACAAAATTGAAAAAAAATATATGTGAACTAACAAAACTTGCATCGATGCAAAATAATATCAATGATATCTTACGTATATATTTTGGTTAACTACAGAAATTATTTAATGAGGATGCTAACCATCCTCACCTGGTCGTAGTGAGAAGGGCTTCGAATAATCCGTCACTAATGTTTGTTCCACCGCCAGCTTCAAGTTCTCTGATAACTTTCAGCGCTTTTGCCTGCAACAACGCGGTCTGCAAAGTAACGCTTTGCCCTTTGGTGATCTA
>JGI24158J21664_10001947_pt1 | contig 24265 bp, 21 predicted proteins | sample Ectturendosymbi3_FD_21664 | JGI IMG/M metagenome (IMG submission 21664) | reverse complement strand
AGAGGGTCGTCAAGCAGGTAAACATCGGTGTCGGCGAAAACTGCGCGCGCGAGAGAGACGCGCTGTTTTTGGCCTCCGCTGAGGTTGATGCCCTGCAAAAGGAATGGCGTGAAAGGCGTTTGAAAGGGTCGGGTGGTTTCGCGTAACAACCGCCTGCGAAATAACGACCGATTTCCACGAGTGCTTGAGTTAGTTTTTTGAAAGCGCAGCGCAAAACGACCGGGTGCGTGCGTCAATTGCGCCAAACAAAGCAGCATTGACGTGGAACGTAATTTCCGTTCGCAATGCTATCGCGCCCGGGGACGCCACGCGCTTTGTTTTGGACGCCGCCGACATCGGCGAGTTTGTTGAAGGCTCAGCAGTGACCTACAGCGAGAGGTCACAGTTTTGCAACATACGCCCAAGTGTTGATTCGAAAACAGACTGCAGGCCACGAACTGCGCGTGGGGGGTTTTCGAGCAACAGCCATGCTGTTGCTCGGAGGAAAGTGCACGAGAATGAATTAGCGCGCAACAACACGAAAAAAACTCAGAAAGAATTGACGGATTCCAACCTTTTCGCCTATTTCTATCTGATCACCAGACGGAAGCATTTCGAGGTCGGCAACCAAAGCGGTAGCTCGGACCACTTTCTGATAATATTCGTCTGTCGCCTTCAACGGTTTTTTGGAGAAAGATGTGGTGGCGACGTCGCCTTTGATCGCGTCGGATGCGAGCTGCTTGCCGAACAGAATGTTGTTTTTCAGCGTGTTGTTCTGGATCCACGCTTGCTGGGGCACGTAAGCGACAGATCCCTGCAAAGAAAACACCCGCGTGTCAAACGCAGCAACAGGAAATGCTCTGGCCGCGAGTTCGTGAGGAAGAGGCTCGCGCGTGGAGAGCTCAGCTTTCCCGACGGGCGGCAGGTTGCTGGCAGCATGTCAGCTTGATCTATTTCAGTGTCCGAAGCTGAAGAAAACATGTGGACCTGGGCGCGCGTTTAACCGCCTGTGAAAGCGACACCGGCAACAGGAAGTGCGTCATTCCAATCCTGGAACATTCCCGCCGTTATGGCTTGCACGTCAGGGCTTGTTATGCAACGTGAGCGATAGACCGGGCAATTCCAGAAACCTGACGGTGGACCTGGCAGGCATAACAGGAACCCCGCGCAACCAATGCCAATACGACTTTGAAACGGTGAAGAGGCCGCATCTGGTAAACTCAGAATGCGCATAAGTCGAAGCCAAAAGCAACCTTTTTCACGAGCTCGTACCTTCACACCAACGTAGCCTTTCTTTTTCTCCATCTCGCCGAGCAGCGCCGACACCAAGGACGACTTCCCGCTTCCCACGTGGCCCACGACTGCCACCAGTTCGCCGGGTGAAACACGCAGGTTTATGCTGCGCAGAAAAGCGTTGACACGGCTGTGCTAATTGGCGATACTTAGACGTTTCCACTCGAAGTAAATGCGCTTTGCTCTTCGCAAGTCAAAAAAGTGAATTAAAAGCTTCCAGATTCATCGGCTCCTTGGCTACTGATAAGGAGATCGGTAAATTTAGTTTTAAAGTTGCCAAACCTTGAAAGAACGCATAAAACGAGCAAAACGTCAAACAAATACAAACTGCCAACACAGCAAAGCGATCAACAACTGAATTGCTGTATTTCATGTAAAACAGGCTACGTGTTCATTTACTACGGAAAAATCCTGCGATTTTCCAGCTAGAGCTCAAAGCAATGGAGCAATTGCACTCACAAGCTCCAATGTGATGAGAAAGTAGCTGGCAGTCGAAATTCAGTCACAGAACAAGCAAACTTAATGGAACGAAAAAGACTATCATATAATCAGGCAAATCCTTAACGCATACATGGCTGAGAAAAAAGAAACATAATCCAAACAACAAATGCCGATTTTTCATCGTTCTCAAAAAGCTGATCACAAAAACTCAACTAGAAAACCTTGAGAAAAGAAAAGAATTTGAAGAACAGACATGTCGCCACAGGTAAAAAGTTGTGAGATACCAATTGCATACTGCACTGTGCTTTCAACTTGTGCAAGGCATGGTAGCAGGTTTCTTGGACACAAAACCGATGATCAGTTTAAGAATTGAAAACAGTAGGAAAGAGTTGAGTGAGGGGTACGTCGATCTCTCCAGCATGTGCCTATAAAGTTCTAACATAGTTTTCAAAAAATTGCGGAACGTAAGTGCTTAATGCTTTTCGTAGCCACCACCACCCTCTACCACGTGCTTGGACGCACTCACGGTAACTTACGAATCCCTGAACAGCAAATAAACATGAAAGTAATCTTTGGACAAACTGACTTACTCATTTAAAATCGCGTCTTTTTTGTCATCCCAAGCAAAGGTTCCGTTTCGAACAATAATTTGATGATCTGTGAAACAAAGAATGGAAATTATATACCCCAACATTAACGCGACTCAGAAATGAGTTCAGTGTGAATTCTAACTATTCGAATAGTTTTATTTTCAGTATATTCAGAGGCAAATTCCTTCGCATGCCCTTTTCCTTCAGATGCAGTCAAGCTGCAAGTAGGTCCTACGAGAAGGCAGCCCAGTCGACACTTCGTTCCGGGTACCAAGGGCTGAAAAGGGCCTGGTGGAACTTGAATGTCCGGTTGTTTGATGCATGTAGGAAATAAAGAGGACTACGACTTGATTTACCATAAGGTTGCCATCAGCGGTGTAATTGTTATGACACACATGCGTTCCAAACGATTTAGAAGGCTTTGACACCTTGCAAGTGGTTCGAAAATCAAGGTTCCTGGAAACTTCTGGAACTAACATCGCATCTCAAAATTCACAATACACTGAATTGCTGGGTGTATGACGTCATAGACGCTACTGGTTGCTATTGATTGAAACGATAAATTCGATAATATCCACATTCGCTAACTTTATGCTTGTCACTTGCAGTGCGGTATTCCCAGTCAGGCTTTCGCTGATTGATCGAATTTAAAAGTCGAAGAAGGAATAACGGCAGATAGCAAGTTGTTTTGTGCTATATTTATGAAAATGCATGAACTCTTAAAATGAATCCTTAGTCGAAATGCTGTATGTTCGAAGTTGCCACGCTCTGTAGCGATGCAAGCTGCCTGAGCTTGACTGGTTCGTCAACTTCTTGTGGGTTTCACTCTAAANGGACGCAGATTCACGGACGTAGCCANAGGGGCGAAATTTTGGAGGGTTGCAATTACTGTGCCATTGACCAAAAATTGTCATGAACGCGTAAAGGCAACTATTTTGCATAATTCGCGCCCAACCGCAAATTTGTTTTCTGGCTACGCGCCTGCCCAGACACAAGCATGAGAAGTGGGTAACCCTACGTTTCAGGCAGCAGACTCTAGAGCAGCTATGCCCAACCCACGGCCCGCATGCGGCCCATTTCAAGGTTTCGTTGTTGAGTATGTACAAAATCACATGACAAACTGCCCTCAGTGGCGTAACTGACAGGAGGACGAACCGACACCCCTGGCAAACTAACTGTAAGAATTGATTCTTACTGAGCTTATATTTCGGTATTAATATGTTTTTTTGCGTTTTTCGGGGTGTTTCTTGGTGAAATCAGGTTCCAGTATAGACATCCACATCCCGATTTACTATCAGTTCTCAACTTTTTGCGATTGTGAGCATTGTGGCCTAGTGGGCCTTTTATGGTGGCCAGTGGGCCTTTTACGGTGGCCAGTGGCCCCCTTCAGCTATCTTTTGCCTCTCCTGGCTCAAACCTCTAGTTACGTCACTGCCTGTCCTTGTTTTGATAATCCTGAATTTGACGTTTTTGATGCAGTGTTCCTCAGTGCCATGCACTATAGCACATTTGGCCCCTTGCACACAGGCAGATTTCCATTTGTCCACTGATGTGCAAAACTCATTTCTAGTTTTCTGATTCCTACCCTTTTTGTTCCATTTGCACTAGATTGAGTTTTGCTCTGTGGTTCCACTGCCACTTCAAACTCGCCTATGGCATTACAGTTATGGAGAGATCAGAGGTGCCAAAAAGTCGTTATCAATGCTGATAGGATCTAAATTTAAGTTTGCTGAATACAACGCAAGTCATTCAATGTGTGGCCCTCATCTACGAGTGTGACTTAATGTTTGGCCCAGCATTGCATTTCGGTTGGACACAGCTGTTCTAGAGGCTCATACGCTACTGGGCTAGTTACGAACTTGACTTAAATACTGCAAGCAAGATGCAACTCGGACGAAACGTACACAAGACAAATGCTTGACCAAAAGCGACGCAAGTCTTAAAATTGTTTTACTTCTCATACAAAGCCCGCATTTCAATTCAGAGGAACTATATGATTAAGTCTGGGGGAGGTGGCCATTTTTAGGTGAGTAGGTTTTGACCGTTTGAATTTGGGTTTCAAGAAATTTATTTCATCATTAATATGCGCATACAAGAATAAAACCTGTCAAGCCTGGCCACGACCATTCTGTTGCTGCTTCGTAGAGAAATATTACTTGAATGAACGTAACTGTGCGTAAAGGTAAACGAAAATTCTATGTGCTGCCTTCCGATCGATGTGACGTTTCGTTTCAGATCAAAGATTTCCGTTTGAACTTCAGAGCCATGGTATTCACGTAGAGCTGTTAGAAATTTTACGAGGGTTTATGTGAATTTGTGTCGCCTTGCAAAATTTCTCTCGGGGGATCCGGCTGCAGGTGCGTTAACAACACAAGTCTTCTTCATTCACAGTCACACTCGAAGGGTGAAAATTACTTCAGAAACCTGACAGTTATTGCATCTGAGATTGGAGCATTTAGGAAAGCGGACAGTGAGAAACGCTTGGAGGCCAAGCTGACAACCTATCCGAGATTTTTTTGGTCCAAAATGATTGGCAGCCAAACCCGAAAGTTCATCAATCGTTGAGTGACAGAGAGTATGATTCATCTTAAAAAACAGGGTTTGAGTTTTCAAACACACAACTCAGCGAGAGCATCGCAACAAATACAACTTTTTTTTTGTGAATCCATTCCACATCACAGAAACGCACTCGGTATTTTGTCAACCTAAGTAGCAAATAAACAGTCCGTCGTCTCATCGCAGTAGAGTTAAAACAGCCAAGCGACCGCTACTTACCTCCCGTCGGGTTTCGATCCACAGATTCGGGGTCGATCTCCGAACCTACCAAGAACTTCGTCAAACGTTTCACAGACACTTGTGCCTGCAACGTAGGATTTATGTTTTATATGCTGCAAGACGACGTTTTCAACCAGAAACACGAATGCACCTCTGGCAAACGTTCAGAAAAACGTATCACATCTATTTAATCACAGATAATTAGGCAAAGCCATTTAACACGATAGCAGTTTTACACAAAACTACAAACAACATCGGTAAGAAAAACAAGAAGGATTTGACAAAACTTGATTTTCTACAGCGATTAATTCATATACGTCCGCATACAAACTTTAAATTATTTCAGGCAGATTTTCTGTAGAGCACACAAAATAGTTCTTGAACAAGGCAACTCGAAGCGGCATTTCATCAGCCTTTTGGACTAATGCGTCACAACCAGTGAAGTGACGCAGATTGATCAACAATTGTCCACAGATTGGTTGCGTGCACATGACAAACCATTTCCTCAGCACTATTACGTTTGCAGCAAACGAATTTCCATTCCCATACGTGAGTCGCCACATCGACCGAAATACCATTTCCCGGCCGAGCGATGGGGGTCGTTCTCAGACAGCACCCATTTTGTGACACACACAGTAGCGCTGCACTAGCCCGTAACTACCGTGGCGGATTTCCATCTTTAGCTATCACGAAATTTTTCAAAATAGACACCAATATGGCACATTTTTGTGTAGCAAAGTTAACCCAATTTCTTCTGGCTGCAGGCTTGAACTTGCCTGCATCGCATTTTGCTTCCATTAATCAAACAACCGCATTGCACGCGTAAGACTTCATACTCAGAGCCGCAGACTTCTGCTTCTATTAACCAACTATTCCGTTTTTCACTTTTGGTAGCTCCACCCTGGAGAGGTCCTTCGCAGCCTCTCACTGCCATTTATACCAGTGCTTTTTCATAATGCCGAATATCTGTGCTTGTGTTTCTTCAAGTTAACCGTGTCAGCGCCATCGATCTATACGTATGTTTTTTTAAGTACCGCCACACATCTATGCTCATGTTTTTTCATGTGTCCGTATGTTTCTTGTTAGCGCCATGTGTGCTTTTAAGTTCTAGTCGATGGCGTGTAGGTTTGAAGACGCTAAACAATAAACAAACATGGACAAGCCTGTCATCATATCACCAGTATTTGCCCGCTATGCAAGTTGCATGCGGAATGCTGGATTAAACAAAAAGAAGTTGACGCACTTGAGTGACAGCTGTGATCATTGCTGGGAGCATGACGAGTGGAAAGCGAAGGATGTTGAACAAAGACAACGACACGAATGCGGTCTCCGAGTCCAGGACATTCCTGCTGTCAATCACCAGGTAGATCCCGAACGAGACGAGGGATACCTGGTCAATAAAACGTCTTAGTGGTAAATAAAGAACAAGCAGGCTTCGCCTTTGCGTAACAAAAGACGGAGTTAGTCTTTAGGCTAGGCACGCCAATAGCGACTAATAACAAAGTTATATGTGTATTGTTGCGAAATCTCGAATAAGGTGAAAGTCACTTAAAACGTCATCACAATGCACGGAAAAAGTAATGCTTCAATAATGAAACTTAGGAAACGCAAAATGCGTAACTTTTTTTCGCCACGAAGCAACCGTTCGTAAACACATTTTTACGTGAACGATGTTGACAGAAGACTTGTGTGATGGAGATTTCGAGTCTACGGTAACTTGCTAGAAAATTTTGCAGACTTAAAGACCAGGGTCGGTTAAAAACAGCTTGGCCCCGGAAAAGACTGCACCAAACAAAGAAGGAACGAAAAAGTCACCCGCAATTTTTTGGATACCGGCGTTATTTTACGACTTTGAGCATCTACGGCAAGGCTGCCCAACCCGCGGGCCACATGTGGCCCCCGATGTTGTTTTAAGTGGCCTGCGATGTAATAAGCTCGTAAGCACACTTTTTAAATCTTTAGTATTTTTTAATAGGCTCAAGCATATTTACCATCAAAACACACCAAAATTATCCCTGTTGTTTCTGCTATGGGCCTACCACCCAAAAACTTGTATAACAAACGCTTCGAAAAATATGTCAATTTTTTAGATTTGGTTTACATCCATACAAGCTGGCAACACTGCGTGCAGGTGCAACTATAGGACTCATTATCACCTCGTGTTATCGCATAAAACCTATCAAAATCAAGGGCTCTGTTACGCCACAAAAAACGTTTGTGGCCCCCAACACTAAAAAGGTTGGGCAAGCCTGATCTCCGGCTTGTATGAAAACAAAAATTAAAAACAAGAGGCTAAGTCAGACACACAGCGGATGCCGTGCAAAAAAATTCAGGAATGCTTTCCTGCGGAATGCATGCGAAGTGCCACGTGACAAGAAAAATGGAAAAAGGGCGTCGATCGATTAAAATGTGGTGGTAGCAGGGTTCATTAATTTAAATTATTTGATTTTAAATGATTTTGTTGACGTTCCGCATCGGGTCAAAAATTTAATTAGTTGATTTGAATCAGCGATTCAAATCTTGATTTAAATCAAGCAATAAATTAAAAAAAAAATCACTGGGGAGTGAAGATGGATAAAGAACAAGCCGAAGCGTCTCAAAATAAAACATGCTTAGCTTTTTGAAGACTTTTTAGTGTTAATAAAACTATTATCCTCCGAGGTTTATCGAGAGCAACTACGGACTGAAGATGGATTAAGAATAATCCAAAAGTATCAAAATAAAACAAACAAAAAACCACATGCAGTTTTGAAGCTTTGTATGATTTCTACGACACATTTAATTAGTATAGAAGGCAAAGAGTTCATATGACAAACACAAGTTAAACGCAAATGTCAACTAACTGCAAAAATGACATGTGGACTGAAGTCACTGATCCTTGCAGACTCAGAAGTCACAAGTGTTTGAATGCCACAAATTTGAGACTAGCATAAATCTAGTTTTTTTCAATCATCGACCGAATTTTTTTTTTAATTACCGAAAAAGACTAAGTCAATTCGGTCACAATGTCTGAAAATATAAACTACTGAATACTGTTGCGTCGAGTTTTAATACTACTAATGGGACAAATGATTGAAATGTCTTAGTGAAAAAAGTGACTGAAATGTCTGAGCGAAAAAAAAACAAGCATGAAGTACAAGTTGCATGTAAATTCCATCAACCACGTAGACTGTTGAATGTTGATATAGTGGCTGTAGAGCATGTATCTTGTTCATAATAACCAACATATTATAGATTTTTACGGTTTTATATACGTAAGTCATACTTTTGCAGATGCAAAGCTGGTGAAAGCTGCATTACAATAATTAATCTTAACAAACGACTTCGCACCTGGCAAGCTTGTATTTGTGCACAAGCATCTTAACATGCCATTAAATTTCCATGAGATTGATAAACTGATGGTTTGAGTATTGTCATTTCAATAAATAGTTTGTTTTGTGCACTGGTGCTGCTGTTATGAGCTGATTTGCACATTGCATAAACGCAAAGAAAGTCTGAATTACAGTTCACCTGTTTCTAGCTGGCTGCACTTGAAGTTAACGAAGCACAAAAAATTATGTTGAAGTAAATTCTTTAAATTAAAATTACAAACGTAAGGTGGCCACGATTTAAATCAAAAACATCTGTTTTATGTTGATTTTTTTATATCATGATGTTTATCATCCGTGGCCAGCGGATGTTGGAGTCAGAAGAGAAGTTGTCATTTATCATCAGAAACGCATCAGACATTTTGGATGTGTTTAAAGTAAATAATAAGAAAGAAACACTTTTCCACATGAGCTCCCTCTACACTATTGAACTTAACACGCATGAGCTGACATCAGCATCACCCACACCCTTAGCTCAAAGTCTTGTCAGATCTCTGGTGAACACTGCAACGTGGCGAAACGTTAAGTTGCATGTCAAAGCCCCGACGATGCAAAAATCCAACAAAATATACACGTTTCAGAGCTTTTGAATAAATTGACATTACATAAACAAGAAAAATTTAGGTTTACAGCGCCCAAAGCAAGCTTGCCTAGAGGCGCGGCCTGACGAAGGTATAAATATAATTTGAAACGAATTAAGCAGTTTTTTCGAGTGGCAGCCATATTTAGAAGATTGTTGAAGTAACGTGCTGATGAAGTCCACTGTATACACTTGGTTATCATGCAAAAAGTAAGGTTGATATAACCGAGCAAAATATCTGCTTGAACTTGTCTACGTGAGGCAAATGGGGAATTTCTATGATGAACTATACTTGTATGCACCGCGACGCTTGTAAATCCAAGCAAGTGCTTTTGATGGACAGCAAGCCGCAGTGGGAGTAAACTCGCTGAAAAATGCTGTGTTTATAACGTTTTGGGAAATGTAATTCAAAATACAAATACGCGCGTTTTAGATACTTGCTTGCAGCAACAGCAATTTAAGCGCAAAAAGCAGGCTGCAACGTGCAGATTATGCAGAAGAATGCATTTTCTAAACAACGACACGACAGGTTGGCACCATGGATTCAATTACCGCAGCGACAATGGCTTACTATGAACGGTGTGCAGTTCCATAGAAAAGACGAAAAAGCTTTGTAGTAAGCCAGATGCCTCGACAGACGCAGCTCTCTCTGGCGTATTTCCAACACTTGGCTCTCAAACGAGGGCTCCCAGGCGTAGAGTTTCAGTACCTTCAAAGCGGAACCGCAGCGTCACGTGATCGCAGCAGATCCGAGTCATAATGCTACACAAATGCCATGAAAAGTTGCCGGACCCAAATTTTCGCGACATTTGCGAAACCAGTTTTTGAACTGGGGCCTAGTTTGTTTACAAGATGCAGGCACCATAAACACATTTTCAAATGCGGGGACCGTTGCAAGACCTCAGCATCAATTTTCGTCCGCAAACAAACGCGTGAACGTGCAGATCATGCTTGGCACGACGTGTCAAGTCGCAACCTTTCGACTTTGGATGATTTGATTTTAATTATCTGAGATGCTTCCAACGTCTGTACACTTTTCGAGCTTCTTTATTAGAACACCTCAATGCCGAAAGGATGAGACAGATTCCAATTTAACTACTTAAACTTCGATTTTGTATTCTTTTGTCAAAATTGAGAGCAAGAACGCCAGTATTTATTTATTTAGCGATCACAAAGACACGCGAACCTTGATCCCATTCAGAACCTCGTTCATCAGTTTGATTCTCTGGTCTTTGAACTTCATGTTTTTCGTCGAAAGTTCTCGCATTTTTTTGATCATGACGCCGTTCAGAGGAATCATTAGGACCATTACCGCCAGACCAGCCAGGACAGCGTAACTTAAAACCTTCGCAAAACGAAGATCAGCTGCATTGTGTTGAACTTCTTCCTACGCATGCGCGGAGATTGAACAGCAAGGTCCAGTGATTTTCAACAACATTGTTAACAGTTGTTCAAGGAATTTATATTTTGCTGGAGCAATGCAAGCTAACATTTGCTGCAAACAGCGCACTTTACCTGGCAAAGGATCAGAACAAAGTTGTTGGATGCAGATTTTCTCTAAAGGCATTTCGCAGTTTAGTCTCCAAATTGAGCTATTCTTTTATTGTAATTACTGTAAGCTATTATTTAATGTAATTTAGCATGTGGATTAACCTGATAAAGCATCAGTACAGCTATGATGATCTGCAGTGGTCCGGACCAAAGAATGTGAATGTAGCTCATGAGATCCATGAATCTTTGAGCATCAGTTGACATGAGGTTCACAATTTCACCGACGGTAGATTCTTGTCTCGCGGCGTTGGAAATCATCAAAGCCTGCAAATTTTCGCGGATTAACTTCGATTCGGCAAGCTACATGAAACTCGTCTCGTGGCAACTAAATACACGCAAAACTTGAATACGAAGAAACTTTCATTGCCTTGTGTGTCGACAGTTTCCATAGGAAATCAGCGAATCCGCGCAGTAACTTTCAAACCAGCATGAAGTCTGTGCAGACTGAGTCGGTATTTCGGTTATTTGGGCAGTGGCTGAATATGCCAGACTCTAATGACACCAGAGCTCAGGAGAATGTGGAGTTTTTAATTGTGGTTGTTTTCTCAGATTGTTTGCGAAACAATAATGCAAAAAATGGCAATTGCTGGAGGATATTAAGTGTCGTACTGCGAACAAGAAATCTGGAAGTAACTTATAAACCAACAAAACTTATAAACCAGGCTATAGAAACGTGTAGCCTAACCACCTGTCGCCTTCTTTATTGCGTGGATTTCGCTATGCGCGCCATACGGAGGCAAAAGTTTATAGATTCACTATTGAAAATAGAAAAAGTAGGGAAATTCTGAACTAGTTCTTTTTTTCCTTCATATTCGAATTTCTCAAACAGTTAGAGTGCCGAAGTCACGCACAGCGCATCAGACAGGCGGTCAGATTATCGTAACTTAGCTTTCAAAACATGAATTAGAGCACGCGCCTCAGATGCAGGTAGGCCAGGTTCGAATCCCGGCCGGGGCACACCGAGGACTAGGCAAACGGTGCTCGCGACCTGCCCTGCCTCGTGCCCGAGAATGGATGGGTGCAAGGGAAGGTTTCACGCGTGGTACTGTCATTGGACTGCCACCAGTGCAGCATCCACTGCGAAACAGCCGCGTGGCCCACGGCGCAAATTAAGCAAAGGCGGCCGCCGCAGACCACTCGTGACACTTGAAAACGAATACTAAGCGAGCATAACGAAACTTTCTTTTTTTCTTTCGCTAATTCAAAGTACTTCATACTTTTTAAGTCAGTGGTGCTCAAACTTTTTGGCTCGTGGGCCACATTCGTCTTTCAGAAATCCTTCGCGGGCCACAAGAATTAATAATCTCAATAAAAATTATCTCAAAAATTCTCTTAAATGATTAAAGTGTTAAGTTTTCTTTCCAATGAAAATTGCTTCGCGGGCCACTCCAGAGGGCCTTGCGGGCCACATGTAACCCGCGGGCCACGGTTTGAGCACCACTGTTTTAAGTGCTTCTTTCTTAATATCAGTCTGCATAAATGCACGGTCGTCAACATTTCCACGACAACGAAACTGTCGTTATCACCTTCTTGTAAATGACAGAGATGACAACCGTTCTGACTTGCATTCCAACCAAATAGCAGCGATGGAAATACTGCTGGAGCATAATAGCTTGTATGACTGCAACAATGTACATACAGGCAGCGAAGAAATAACCCTGCCACACAGGAATGCTGAGGTCTTCTGTGAAAGATATCATTTCCCTGAAAATAAATACTCGAATTAAGCATCCACTGACAGTCATCATCACCCTCTCAAGCAGTGGTTATTAACGAGTCCCCAGGGATACCTAGGGGTCTCCAGAAGGAATGCCAAAGTGTTTTCTTTTAACTCTCAGGTGCACAAACGACAACGACCACCACTTTGAATAATGATATAACGCAGAGGGTCCCCAAGGCAATATCTTTAGGAATTGGGGTCCCCGGGCTTGGAAAAGTGAAGACATTTGCTTTGATTGAGGCGAATAGATTGTGAAATGCATTTTGTTTCATGTTCAGCAAAACAAAAAAAATATATTTTTTGCAAAAAGAAAGTTGCTGAAGCTTTTGAAATGCATGTTTGTTGCGAAACGCCTTCTAGAACATCAAAATACAGTAGCCCCCGCTTATTAAGCCCACCAAGGGACCAGACGATTTTGGGTTTGTTAAACGGGTGGGCTTATGAACCGGGGTAAAATTTCCGCCACTCTTATGCGCATAAATGAGTATGGCCGACTGTTCTATCGCTAAAAGCTGGTAAATCGATTAACACTGTACACAACAGTTCCAGGTAACGAGCAATATTCATTGTTACGGTAGAATAACATTCATTTCCGTGGAAAAATATAACGAGTAAGTTGCCTCATTACTTGTTGGTGACGTAGAAACTGTCGAACATGGCCGTTCAATTTTTCAAATTCATGCATTTTGTCGAGAGAGATGTTGAGTTGTTTGGCGGCAGCACGTTGACTGAATTTTGGAAGTGCGAGGAAATTTTTAAAAACCTCAAGTTTCTCACACAGTCCACGTCTGCACGTCTCTTCGCCATTTTGAAAATAAATTCTACAGGGCACCAATCGTTTTACCCAGCGATTGCTGCACAAATATAGGATTTGTGACGAAACAGTTGAATTAAGAACGTGGTCAGCGCAACGACGGACGTGTGAAACCGTCGAAAGCAAAACTAAAAAGTGTGAATTGCGCTGATTTTCACCCAATTTTAAGCAAATGTGTTCGAAAATTGGGCGTAGTAAGCAGGGCTTTGTGCTCTTTAATTTTTTTTTTGTTACAGGAATAAATGGAGTGACCCCGGGCTGGAAAATTTTGGGCTTATTAAGCGGTTGGTCTTATTAATCGTGGGCTTAATAAACGGGGGCTACTGTATCTTGATACGCAATCTCTGAAACTTTACTGAGTCACATAAAAACATAGTGGAATCGTATCGTCGCATTTTAAAAAAATCATCAACCTTCTGAGCCAACTTCAGTCGCATTGCAATGTTAATGGGTTCTGCCTGGCTGCGCAGAAAAAACTCCAAACAGAAAGAAATAGTGATGAGCGCTCATCGTGAAAACATCACATGCTGGCATCAAACTATTATGGCGTTGCCATAAATATCTTAAAAAATTAAAGGCTAACGTAACTGTTTCAAATAAATACGAAAATACCTGTATCAAGTTTACAATATTAGCACTTACGATAAAAGCAAGGGTTTGACGAACTGTATCACGTCGTTGCAAACTTTGAAACAGGCAGAGGAAAGCAAGGTAGGCCAGAACTTTTTCCACAATGCTTTCACCAGCGATGGTTTGTGAGGGGCGTTCAAATAATCGTAACTTGTTTTCTGAAAAACAAAGTCTGTGAAAAAGGTGGAGGGAGCCATGCACGCGCTTGCGTGTGAACCACGCAATTCGCTTATAGTAATAACCTTTCGTAACCAGCACAGAGACAAAGAAGCGAAAGCTTGCCACTGACAGTTGCGCCTTGGATTCCTTATTCACTTAACATCTTTTTCCTATTTAACCGTACAGGACCAGCTTCAACTTTAAAACCAAGAGCGACACCAAGTTTCATCGCGAGTTAAGCCGCACGCACACCAAGCACAAACAGGCGACGCTATTTTCTGTTCAGAGGTCTGATATCAGAACACTTGCTAGCACTTCAACGTAGTTGGACAAAAACTCGTCCCACCTGTTTCATTAAATCGTCGACAATCTCGTTGACAAGAACGTTTTGCGCTTCCCTGTCAATGGACATTCTGCAACAAAAATCACAGCATTGTCAGTTTGTTGCAGTCGTCAAAAGGATGCGAGTGCAACACACGTACAAACTGTCACCAAAGTCATGATCTATGAACGTTTCGAAGCAGCTGGGCGTCGAAAAGCGTTGAGGAGCACGACACTAATTTTCCTTGAGATCATTCGCCAAACCCGGCACTCATTTTGACCACAGCGACTGGCATATTCCGAAAACACCATGTGCTGCATTGATGCCGTTTCTATTAGATCTTCCGACACAAGGATACACGGGATCACACCAAGCGCTTCTAACAGCAATAACCTGGGTTGGCGAGAGCCTTGCACTTCGCAAGCGCGATAAATCTTGAAATGTTTTCCTTGCTTTGAAGTTTTGATAAATGCTTTTTGAGCAGAAAACATGAGTCAGTACGTACGTCAGAACTTCGAGCAAAACCTTTTCAAATTTGGATATAAGATGAATATTTCATTAGTATTTAAGACTCTTCACGAATACATGTGAACACACTTTTATGCCATTACCAAAGACAACAGTGTGTTACAGGAAGCCCCGCTGTGGTTTTCGTGGTGGGGATTAAAATGTTAAAGAGGTCCTGCTGTACATATGCAGATTACTCAAGTTTATACGTATCCTCCGTTTTTGTGTTTTCCCGCAGAAAACCACTCTATTTTGGAAAAAAAAGATCTTTTCAATTTTTCTTGTGGCAAAAAATAAAACTTTAACTTCAAACAAAACTACTGTAACATCACATTAAAAAACTTCGTTGGCAGTCGCACACCACAATGGATTGATGTTAATCCTTTTCAATTATTACCAAATATTTTGCGCTTTGTACATCACTTCCACACTTCTCTGTTTTTCACTCTCAATTTGGAACACGCAATGTGACAGACGATTTCGTTGCATCACACATCTTTTACCAAATTCATGCTGTTTAGCGTTTGTCAAAATCCCGGCAAACGAAAACAAAAAATTTCCCCCGAATCAGTTGCACACTTATTCCGCAACTACTGCCACGGCATCAAGCAACTCCATAAATGAGGACCTGAGTTACTGGTATCATATGTTTAGAACAGGTGATGAAGCACTTATGGAGGAAATTCCGTTGTCAATCACACGGATTAGGTTAGGACAGAATCCCCTACTAAAGCGTCATCGTTCGTGTTTACAGGAAAGGGTTGTATGCCTCGTGCATATGTGGAAAAAATCCCTTCATAGCATTTTTATCAATGGTTCAATCCGGAAGCAGATGCGAGAAATCAACTAAGGTTTTAGTCGGAGATGTGGAATCTGCGGACCACGTGCAGTCCACGTGACCGTTTGATGCGGTAGAGGTGGAAATACATGGGAATACGCTTGTACAAGAATTCAATGCTTTTCAGAATCCACAGTGACATCACGGTTGGAGCTAAATCGTGTACAATGTGCGTTCAGTGACACGGGACTAGAAGTGTACTGACCGCCCAGTTGTTGTTTTTGAAGTGTGAGTGGCGCAAGTTATGTTTACGGATCGGCAAAGTAAAACTCTGACGCAGCCAAGTATGGGGCTGCGATTAGCACACTTGGTTCTTATCAACCTCACGCGAAGCTGACAACTGTAGATTGTTCAGTACCCACCATCTCACGTTGGTTAATGTGCGTAAACGTGTTCATAGATTGAAAATGTAATTGGTTGTGAAGAGCAAATCTTTGTGACGCTTTTATTCAGTCTCATTCCCAATAGCCACCTAAAGCTGCTCGAAAACAATGGCAGATCCACGAGGGATAGCTGGTAAAATTGCCCCCTACAAGAACGACCATTGGTGTCCCTGGGGTCCTTTTTGAATTATTGAGCACCTTTGAGGTAATGTGTCGCTCTTTTACGCTTTCAAAGTATGTGGTGTTTTAATGCGGGTCTCCGCGAACCTGCAGGGCAGAAATGTGGACAAACAGGGTAAAACTGAGGTTGTTTGCATGAGCTGGTTAAAAATTTTGCTTTTCACTTCCATTACGGAGAAGGTAGGGAAAAAGAAAAAATCATGGCAGACAGGATAACGTTGACGTGTATTGGTGAAATCAAGATTACGAAAATGAATGATGGCCTTTTCATACTCTTCACTTTCTAATTGCAGTAGACCCTGCTTACTATATCCACGTATAACAAGTCCGCCACTAAATCCAAATCGAGTTGGGACGGAATTTTATCATTGAAAAAAACGCCGATTTGTAACACCAGTATTCATTCCATTTTCTCGTTTTCGGTCACCGAGCTGCTAGAAATTACCACGTGATTCACGTAGAGAGCACACATTTTGGCAACGAACTGCCTGCTGCGCATTGTCTGAGAAGTGCAGTGTTCAGTGATTGAACAAAGTATTCTGAACATTGCTGTTATTTAACTCTAATTTTTGCAACGCTGGTTGTGAAATCCGCCGCTTATTAAATTCAAAAACGCTTGGTAGGGAAGTAGATTTATAAAGCGGGTTGTACTGTATGACAAAATTTCGGGAAGTGTTGTGCTATTTCTGCAGAATGAGTAATTCTGGCATCATCACCTATCTTTTAGGAAATGTATTTTGGCGTCTCCGTTTTTGTCTGCACCGACCCCCCAACTCTAGGTATGGATCCACCACAGCTCGGAAGAGAGTTACTTGCTCGTCTTTGTGATATCGAGGTTAGTGCGTGAAGCCGTTAACGTTTTGCTTTTTAGCCACCTTTGTTTAGACAAATGATTAGGAGTGGAATAGAAAAGCATCCGCTTTGGTTCCTGGTAGGACAACCAACTAAGCACGCTGATTGATTGCTTCTGCATTCAAGCCAGCCCGGCCTGAAAACATGCAAAGTGATACTACAGCCCCTAATAATGTGCTTGTAACTGTAATAATTTTTGAGTAAGTATTTCGAAACTGACGAAAAGCTTGGTCGTGGCTATGAAAGCCAGTGCGTCAGCATCGCACAACTGGCACTCAGCTGAAACCCAAAGAGGTTTTTAAACTTCTTTTTCGGTACAAAACAATGCACTGCTGACGTACGCTGAAGAGTGCGCAACGATCGAGCGGTATCAGAGAAAAAGAAACGAACTTTTGGGTTAATTTTGCAAATGTTTCGACGACTATTAATAAGCGGTAGATGTTTAAAAAGCAATGCTTCGTCATCTGAACAAGGTATTCCCACAGTTACAGTTCACTTTTGGTTAAATGGAACAGCTTCGCAAGTGCAGAAATATTGTATGCGTATCTTGACATTTAAGTCACGGAACATTAAATTATTCCTCCCAGCAAAAAATTTCACCTTCAACTTTTGCACAACGGCCTTTTAGAAAACAGAAATGTAGTCTAAGCGCTCTGGTGATGGAAAAATAAACATGATCTTATTTCTGACTCGTACGACATTGAAAAACGTTTTTCACTTGGAACAAATCCTATATATCAGTCTCGCCCTGCGTGTAAACTTTGGGGACTACGATTTTTTTTGCATGGTAAAACTATCGTGCAAATATAAATGTTTGGAGCGTACTGACAATTTAATAACCAGCTAAAAATTCGGCAACAATTTAAAACCTGTTGAAAATAAGTTTAGATGTGTTATTCGTTTTTTTTACAGGTCTAACCACTGAAATCATTCCAGCTTCAGAACAATAGACAATACTCAGTTTTTCAGGTCTTTGGTATGTTACTGTTCATTCCAAATCAGGAGTTGCGACGAATAACCACCCTGCTTGCAAATTCTTGACAGCAGTGCAACAGACAAAAAGAAAAAATGGTCTAAAATTGCACAACTGCAGAGTCAAACAGCATCTAAAAAATAGCACGGGCACCGCCAGCATTAGGCAACAGCTTTTTTTCAAACTTGCTAAAGGTGTAATCTAAAATTGCCAAGAACGTTTCAGCACACGTAAACCTATTTACCGACTCTTTTCCAATTCCTTTTCCCAGTACTCGTGGAACCCGGGAGCGAAGTTTGCAGATTCATCTCTGGGATTTAGGTCCCACAGTTTTTCAAAAGTCAGCGGATTCTTGAAACCGGTAACAATTATACTAGACAGAAGAAAAAGTATCATGAGGGGGAGACAATTAAAATTTTGCCACACTTAAGTAAATCAATCAATGTCAAACAAAAAAACGATCCTTCACTGAACTGTAAGTCATGCTTGTGGCAGCCATTTTTTTACACAGCCAAACATACGTAACTCCTGTACATAATCTCAAAGTGGATATTTGACTAAGTAATGACATGAACCTTTCAAAATGTCAAAAATATAGAATGAAATAATTAATTCTTCTTTTGATAATGAAGCTAATGAAGTGTCTTTTCACCAAGCATCGAGTTNTGAAGATATTAGANCAACGGGCGAGTGGTTTGGTATTAAGCTCAACTCGATGAACACGTCCAGTTACACGTGTAGAAGCGCAATAAAAAACGACATGGGTTNCTACGTCGGTTGGCAGCAGCGTAGCAAAGTTGCACAATGTTATTAAGTTCGAAAGGAAAACAAGCTTATAAAAATACTTACGGGTTAAACCACCAGAAAAATAGTGCGCTGACAAACGAACTGACTGACTCCGGGCATACGTTCTGAAGAAAAAATAAGGTATGAATTTGTGTCAAGTCTTAAAAACAGTGAAAAGCTTCAAGAGGAGTTTTTGTAAGCTTCGCAATAATGCGTTTCACGAGTCACATGCATATTCGTTGGTTGAGATGCGCGAAGATGCGGTAACAAAATGAGACTTCGAATGCACTTACTTTCGCTCCAATGGCTGAATCATTTATTCATTTGCCTAACTGAGCAAAAGCTATTGGCGAAGTCGAACACTTTCTCGTTGGAAAAGCAACAGAAAAAAAATACAGCGATAAAGCTTGATAAGTAAGGTTAGAATTACAACAAAACTAAAAAATCATTCAATATTGATGGGCATTGAGAATCACCATGCATTGGAAATAATGTGATTTTGTTCAGGTGCTTCCAATGAGTAGTGACTAGAGGTCTGTAACACGAAAATTTGTTACACTGTAAACATAAACGTGGGCCGTTTATGCTAAGCACTTCATTTGGCTTGTTTGGAGAAAATACCTCTGATGGTTTGTACGATTCTTCGGCAAAGACGCACAACAGAACCATGATGATCAAGAGAGCGAAGTAAATGCAGTACGTTGTAAAATCGAAGACATTATTACCCGCCTGAAAAAAAATGAAACAATCGTATCGTAAACAGTCGCACCCAAAACGATGTGTCACGCTTTCCAGGAAGAAAGGAACAAAAAGCATTATTTCCAGGAAACGATAGCAATTAGTACGGTGGCTCATTCTTGTCAAAAGAAACCAAATTTTACTGATCAAATCAAAGAAAAAATATCTTAAAATAAAACATAAACTATGTTCAAATCGTTAGTCTCTACAAAGGCGATACATTTAAATCTATCATCATTTTTCTTATATGCTTGAACACAGATTGTGCAATGTCCGAGTCATTGCAAAGTCATGAATGCAGAGGTTAGTCGCTGGACCCTTCGAAAGCTTGCAGCATACCCAGAGCTTTAATTGTTGTTACGTGAACTCTTTAATTAAAAAGAGCAAAATCAGCATTTTCTGTCGCAAGATCTTTTTTTCATAAACGTGCAACCACTCCACAGTTACAGTACTAAATAAATAACGTTACGGAGAACTCATCCTAAAATACTGTTGTTTTAATGCAGTCGGAGCACTTTTCCTTGCAATGAGCAAGAACATCATTTCCTATGAAAGCCAGCCCAGCATTTCACTGAAGCTCACCCTGCTGCCTTTTGTAAAACGCTCCGTAACCAGTGGATCAAAACATGTTTAGAATTCCTAAGCAAAAATTGAGGAGTCTTCACCCATTCACTTAAAGCTTAAATAAATACCAATCAAATGAATTGAATAAGTTTTCAATCAAATTTAGTTCACTGTTACAGTACACCAGGATTGATGAAGTTACTCAAGAGCTTTACTAAATTCAATCTTCTAAACAGGCTAGGCCTAATTCAACTGCATCACGTTGGAATAGGTAGCGAAGTCTCAAACCGGTTGGGTCAAGCCAGCATACAGGCAGTGCAAAATACCATGTGGGCTTTCAGGCTCTCTTTGCAATTTATTTTTTTCCCTTACAGTAGACTAAGGCCTACAGAACGTATATTAGTTATTCCTGAAATTTTTGGCAAGATAAAATCATATGAAACTCTGCCATGGAGTAAACAATTCAGAATAAAAAAATAATATTCAGCATCATAAAGCAAAGATTGTACATAAAAATCCTGGTAACAATGGTGAGCTGTTTACGAGGTGACTCTGCTGCACGTTTACAATTCTAGTAAAACAACTTTGCTTTGCTTAGATCATGCTTAGATTCACAGGAGTTGTTTGTAATTTTTGTTTTGCTGCCTCTTCTCCCAATGAAAGATACTTTGGTTCATACAAGCTGTTGCAATAAAACAAAAATTCTTAAAACATTCTTTTGAAGTTTACATTTCCTTGAAAACCATTATTACCTTCAATCAAATCGTATACAAATACAAGAAAAAAAACAGTAATTAAGTAAATAAACGTAGGAAAAGAAAATCTGTAAAATATTTTTTAGAAAATGATAAATCCGCTGGGAATTCAAACACAACAAAATGGTGATTCAAAATGTTGAATGAGTTACTTATTTTATTTTGCTATATGGTACTCAAAATACTCACATCAATTCCCCTGATTGATTCTGAAAACATAGGAATAGCACAGAGAAGCAGTAAAAGCCAAAAAAGAAATAGTAGTCCACTTGATACTTGACCACATTTGCGTGAGTGCATTTGTAGCAACAAACATAGTATCTGTAAAGTATTTTGCATTCATGATAAGTTTACAAAAAAATAATAGCAACAAATGTTGTTTTGCATGTTTATGAAGCTGAATTGAAACATATACATCATATAAAGCTTGGAAAACAAGTTTATTTGGTAGATAGTCATATGGCAGCATGCATTAAAAGCCCATCAAAATATTGCTCACATCTTTCACTTAACAAGCCACATTAAACTTAGGAACTAACAAGAAACTAGAAATCAAAGCAGAAACTACACAAACTACACAGAAACTACAAACTACACACAATCAATGCAGAAACTACACTGCGGCATATCACTGACTTTGGGAAAAAATTCCAACCCAACTTAGCAAATACTTAAACATTATATTATTATCTACAAACAGACAAACCTCCATAAAACTTTATACCTATAGAACAGGGGTGGGCAAAACACAGCACATGTGCATAGTATATATTTTGGTTCTAATGTTAAAGTGATTTTATAGATTAGATTAGAATTCTCAAGATTTTATTTCACCTGTTTCATGTGAAACTCCATTTTTACTCAACCAGAAGTGACCACTGTTACCTTCATTTTGTGCCAGCTAATGTAAAAAGTTCATGTTTTTTTAAAGCGCTTATAGATGTAATGTATGCGGCCCCTAGTAGCAATAAAGTTTTTAATGTGGCTTTCCGTAGAAAATATTTGCCCACCCATGCTATAGATGATTAACATACAAATTTTGACAAATGTGTTTTGAACTGTAACATACTAGTAAAATAATAATTTCCACAAATATGTGGTGTACAAAAACAGGCAGGTCAAAAATGATGAAAAATCCTTTTTACTATGAAATTTAATTTTTACTACTTTTTTCCTATATGCTCTGACTGTGACTACTTTAGATAAAATATCTGTTTTAAGTAAATGTGAATTCAGTAAAAGAATTATATCTTTCAAAATCATCACACATGGTGTACCAAAGTTGCAGCAATCATAGAAGGTGAAACATATTCTGCCGTCACTTTCTTTACTCCAATCTGATCAAATTGGTAAACAGCATAAAACAAACGAACGAGAACCACAGTAAGAATCATCACAGTTAGTATCTGAAAAAAATGAAAAAATTCTTAAAATTACTATATATTCATTCATTGCATCCCCAGAACAATGCAGCAGCATACTGAAACAACTCAGATCTCTGCTATTCATCGAACAGCTATCAATGAAAAATAAATCTACTTAGGCAATCACAGCTGCCTTTTGAAGTTTCAGTGTAAAATTTGTATCTCTTCATAAATAAAACTCACCAATTTGGAGATATGCAGCACAGACCATTTTATGGCTGGGAGTCTTGATCTATTTAAACTTATATAATGGTATGGTGCAAGCAACCAAAGAAAAAAGCATGGCACCCATACCAACACAGTATGTTGGAAACATGGTGTAAAGGAAGGGTAGCTTTGTTGCAATCGTGTTGCATTCTGTAATATAACAAGAACAAGTGTTTTACCTTTATACACAGGCTAAATTTCAACAAAAGAATGAGAGACACATTTACTATCTTTTTGTGTGGCTAAATCTATAACAAAAAAGCATGTCTCATTTTGGATCCAGTTGATATGTATTTGAGTACATACAATTTTTAGTACAATTAAGATTCTAAGACAGGGGTGCAAAATTTCCTGTGAATATTAGTAGCGCACATAAATTTTTAGCTGCACACATATAAACTTTGTCATACAGAATGCATAAGCATGAAGTATAAAATGTAAAAAACGTTAAAAAAATGTTCGTACGCTCTAACTTTTTAGTCGCGAAGTGCGATTGTGTGACCACATTTAAGCAACCGTGATCTAAGATATGGATATTTTTCTCAGATCTATCAAAATTGAGTTTAAGAAACTTTGTTTATTTTTAATCATACAAGCATGAAAAAATTATATGCATTTTGACATCTTTTAATTTTCAATTGAATTGTTTACTTACTAAGTAAAAGCCAATGTTAAATTGGAAGGTGAAAGTGATAGTCTTTTCCTATCTCTTATTTTAGATATAGTGAAAACAGCCAGAATTCTTTCTGAAGTGTATCTGTAAGGCCCCATTGCATTTATCCAGCTAACACCTCTCGCATCATTCCCAACAAAAACAGCAGCAAGCTAAAAGTTTGTTGTGTTGTAGTTTGTAAACGTTTTTATGTACAATCATCCTACACATGTTCTACTGTGTAATGGGTTGTCAACTCAGCTTTCATGGTGGTTGCTTTGGCTTTGCTAATAGAGATGCCACTTTTGATGTTACATGATCAGTTTATATGTTTTCATAATCTTTTTTGGAAGTGCTTTTAATGTACCTTCTCAAAAAATTTCAAAAACTAGATATGGGTTTAGACTTAGGCTTATGCATGAAGGTGAGGGTTTACAGTTAAGGTTACAAAAAATTAATTGCTACTTTAACCTTAGTCTGACAAACAACTGATATACAAGAATAGGTCAGATATTTTACAGAGGCAGCTATTTTGCTTGATATAGTTTTTTACTCCTTCCATAGCAAAAATCACATATGGTCAGTTAGACACTGCCAAAAACATATTATGCACATAAAAAAATTTTAACATGTATATTTTACCATCAGAAGGCCTGGGTGGCACACACGTAAGGCTTCATGGTGTCACAATAAGCAACAATAGAGAGCACATGCCATGCTCACTCATCATTTCCATTAGTCATCATATTCAACCACTCACAGTTTATATCAGTAGAGGTTACATGCCATGCTCACTCTTATTGCTTTTTCTGATCCACACACAAACAAGTGCCATTCTTAACGCACATCCCGTTTGCAGTGTATCACGTATTCGACACCATGTCTGCAGAGTGGTTGCAACTTTATCTGCTTCTTACAACACACTGCACTGAAAACTGGTTCTTTTTATGAATTTTCATTTGGAATTGTCTTCACATCCTAGTCACACTGCCATTTTGCTACAATCAGAAAGCCTGAGCAAGAAGTATGCAACGATTTACAGTGTGGCTGCAAGCAACAAGAGAGACCGCACACTGTGTTCACTCTTTCCTTCCTTTAGTCATCACATTCAACAACCCTTCATGATTAGTATCAGTGGAGATTTCACACCATGCTCATTCTATTGTTATTTGTACGCCCCACAT
>JGI24158J21664_10001946_pt1 | contig 24266 bp, 14 predicted proteins | sample Ectturendosymbi3_FD_21664 | JGI IMG/M metagenome (IMG submission 21664) | reverse complement strand
TCAGAGAAGAATTTGTGATAGTCTTGAAATGAAGCTTACATAACCATTAGGTGGGATACAGCAAGCTGGTGCGCCAAAAACAGCTGCGCAAAGCGTTACTCCAATTGTTTTTACGTGCGGTCATTGATGATTACAAAAGGTCAGATACAAGTTTCTATTCGACTAAAAGCTGAAGTAGGATGGGTTCCTTGAGGCAGTTTCGTTTATTTGCACTGAAGTATTTCTTTGGCTTATACTCGAAATATTTTATTAACCTGCAAACTTTGGAATTGGGGTGGCATTGCCCAGTTGCCCTCCCTGGCTACGCGCCTTGTGGCAACCGTATTCTGATTGTGGGCTACCAGCGCAGGAATTCGTGATTGAGCGAAGTTCATGTGCACATCAATTCGGTAATTCAAATTAACCAACACACTTTTCAACAATCATGACAATTCAGTTTACCTAGGAAAACTGTATACTGTGTCTACAGATAATCCAGTGATAATGTTCATTTTTCTCATTTATTCCCTGGTTTAATGCTGGGGAAACGTTTCCAACAGCAAAGTAACATGAAACTTGTACAACTACATTACTTTTATCACAAAATGTTGGGGGGACAGACGATATTATGTCCCCCCCTGTCCAAATGTTGGAGGTACATGCCCCCCATAAACTCGGTCCCTGCTGAGAGATGACCACCCGGTTGATTCGCTGTCCCTTGCTTGAGCCAGTTATAGACCGTTGACGAAATAATGCGTCTGTGCATTACAGCTCGCGTGATTGTGAAAGGTTCCCTAGTCTGTGCAATGTCACTGTCGTCCTGTCTATTTCTATGATTTTCCTGCATTCCAGGGAGGGACAATTGGGGCGATCGACCCCCCTAAAAACTACGAAAGCAACTTTGTTCACCATGATTTTTTACAGTTCGAAAAACAACATTTGCCATGTAAGGCCATTTTGCCGTCGACTTTTTTCTCACAGCGGTATAGTGAAGTATAGTTCATCTTTCTTACAGTAGTGGAGCCGTTTTGAGACTTGACTGCCAAATATTGCTGAAATTACCCCTTAAACTTACTGGCTGGATCCGCCCCCTCCTGCATTCTGCCTGCAATAGCCTGCGCAGTGGCGTAAGTGACGGGGGACAGGGGTGCGCGCCGCCTCCCTGGTAGGCTAAATGTAAAAATGCCCCCCCCCTGTTAGCTTGTGTTTCGGTATTTAGTATTCTTTTGATTTTTAGTAGGTTTTTGTTTTTAGCGTTTGTCAAAAATTTCTCGGAGTGTTTTCTGGTGATTTCGGGTGTTAGTAGAGACGAATCCAGCTAATCGCATAATCAATTTGCCAAGATTTTTAGTATGTGTTTAAACGGGATACGCGATTATCCGTATCAGGCAAATATCCGCAAGTTTACCGCCTATGCAACACAGGGGGCCCAAAATTCAGTCCCGTGGACATGGAGAAGCTTTTGTGGGCTTAGCCCCCCAAACAAAGCTTCAATGAACCCCAAATTCGAATGTGAAACACTAGAAATCAGTGTAGTTTTTATCAATCCGTGTTCTGTTTTGTCCTGTAATTTATAAACAGTGCAATACCTGCCGCTGTGACCTATAGAATAACATCGCCTGATCATTTTTGGTACATTTGTGAGGTAATAAACGTATTTGAGGCTTGAGCATAAAGCGGCATCATTCATTGCTTGGAGCATTGAACGTGAAGCTAGCCTACATTTGTATACGTCCAGAAGTCAGCCTTACTGTACACCTGATCAACGTATTTTGTGTAGTAATTGTGAAAAAATGTATTGGCTACCTCTGGTAGTCGTCTCGTATTTTGTACTGGATAGAAGCAAGATCCCTTTGGTGCTTACGTTACGACCAAAGTTACACATTTGCGCAGCCTGTTGTTCAGACAGCAAGATGAAGTTGATAGCGTAGTTACAAGAGTTTATTTAGCAATCACTGCTAAGCTTGTCCCAACCGAGTAATGCAGATAGTGGATTATGGATGTTAACCATGCTGCGTCCACGTAGGGCCTTTGGTCTATATTTGTCAACATTTATAGCCTATTTGAGATACAAAATGCTATTAATCTAAACATGTGCCATGCACCCGGAGATCAATAAGTCCAGAATATCAGAAAGGTTTATGCATGCGTATTTCGGCCAGTTAAAAGCACGATGTGCATGTTTTTCAAGCAAAATTCGCTAACGCGCCAGTGAAAGAAAACGGTCATCGCGGCGCATTGCTTTGATCTGCCTCAGGCTTGTTCCTTCGGTAACAGTGTTTTCCTAACTGAACGATAAGCTTGGTTCTGATTTCCTGCAAATTTTTGTTAACATTTGCATTTCATTACAACATCTAGATAATCGTCGTTAATTAAATGAATGATTAAGACCCAATTCCTTTTGTTAAGCTCTATTCTCAAGACACGTCTTGATGAAGTTAATCCTACGTATTTATTGCACTTCGGATTACGCCAAACTGTCCCATACTGTTGCCAGCGCTGAAACAAAACCTTCAACAGGCCTATGACAAATAGCAGGCTATAGTGGCCCAGTAGTGCACTCTCTCGATTTTGCAGATGTCATAAAGATTTTTGCATGCCAAAAGACTCGCTCCAAGCCGTTTTGATACTAATACTGTATAATGTGACACTATTTATGATATTTTCATGGTTATTGTTATGTAATATTTTTCATGTGTGCTACTGGGCCACCATGCAATGATTTCTTTTGTTTTGGTGTATGACCATGGTCCGCCTGTTGAGCGGCCTTGCGATAGATAAATTACAGCGACAACTAAATCATGATGAATAAAATAACGCTAATACAGCAACGCTTTAGAAATCACCACTAGGGGGCCCCTGTAAGCATTTGGGGGGTGCAGAGTTGGGCTGCTACGGCAGTGTTCATACCTATTTGTAATTTTTGGTGCGCAGCTCCATATTTAGATAAAATTGTTTGGTGTTATTTGCGTAGTAGTTGCTAAATGAATGTGGTTTTATCACTGATGCAAAGAGATCAATAAACTGCTTAAAAAATTCCGTTTTGGACTTACTACATTTGTTTTGTTGTTTACTCAGGCAGTGCGCAGAATCTACCCCATGCCCCATTATTAAGTCAAGCATTTGGGGCTTAGAAGAAAAGTGGAATTAATGGAGGAGTTAATAACCAAGATTCAGGGGTAACGAGGAAAAGTGAGGAACAATTCCCCGGCGCCGGATCACTATGGGGCGCACTGAGAAGTCCCAACAACATCACAAGTATTTTCTTCAATACAGTACATTGACTTCCGTAAGACATCAGGTTCGAACACGAGGCAGCAAACTTGCTTCTTGCCCCGGGCGCCATCTAACCTCGCTACGCCCCTGTGTGTGGTGCATCTTTCAACAAATCATAAGCCTACTTTACCCAGTCACAAGTCACTAATGGGTATCAATTGTGGAGAGAATATGTTGCATGAAAACGTGAAATTCTACTTTCAAGTTATTTACCCAGTTGAAGCTCATTACATCACCCGACACATATTTTCTGTTTTTGTGGAATAACGTGAGTTTTTAAGAACTGATTATTGCATCCCCAAACGGTGGCCAATGGGCCCCCTTCAGCTAAGTTTGCCCCCCCTGGCTCAAACCTCTAGTTACGCCACTGTACATGCAGTTTTCTTTTAAGGTAGCGATGAAACTTACAGCATGCTGTTGCGACAACAGATCTGATGTTTAGGGAAGTTTTTGATGGTGTGACAAACTTTATGTTGACATGGATTTTATCTGGTTCTGAAGGTATTTCTGATGATTTTTAATTGTGCGATATTTAAATAATGCTGACTACTTTTGCAACATTTTAATTGAAACTGTGCAGCAGTCTTGAGTATATTAGTTATGACCGTGAACTTTCCAGTTACTGGGGCTATATTTGTTTTATATTAACTTGACCTATAAAGTGGACCTCCGTGGACACGATTGTCGAAATTCAGGTCACAAAACTGTTGACCGAGAACTTTTCACGGAGTCTAACTGGCCTTACATATTTCTTAGATTAGTACATGTGACACATTTAAATCGTATCAGTGTTTTGACGAAATATCGAAAAATTTGGAGCATAAAAGGCAAGAAAACATCGTCTTTGATGTTGGACAATTACAAGTAAAGCATCACATCGCAGTATTTCTTTTATTTTCCGTTAGCTTTTCAGGGTATTATATCAAAGAAATGTTTTAGGACTTTGTAATTTTGTATTTGTCAGGCAGTTTTGCACAAAACCATTTGCCTTCAGTTTTTCATATGCATTCTTCTGTCTGTTTATCTCTTTTATGTATTCGTGAGCCTGACCTCAGTCAGTCCATTATGGCGCCCAAAAACTCAAAATTCTGGGTGCATGCTCCAGGACACCCATACAAGCTCACGCCATCGGTGATTGTGACTATATAGACGTGACGAGAGAGGGAAACAAGTGTGTACATTGCATTCGGTATCTTCAAAAGGATCTGACAAACCCCTGCTCTAGAAAATAAGGTGCAACTCTGGACAATTTATGATGTGTTATCAGAAGATTTCTCCGCCCATACAATTGTCATTAAAATTCATTCAGATTTTTGCAGATGATCAAAGAATTTGCGCATTGCTATCTCATTCTCGTGCACTTCCAACATTCCAAATTTAATGCTGTTTATATCGTCTAGCCTTTTCAACTCTTGGAACGCTTCACTGTTGCGTGTCTGCGTGGTTTGTATGCGCTCATTGCGCAACGAAATTTGCTCAGTGTACAATTTACTTAAAGGCAACACTGGTGGGATTGTTTCACGCGAAACGATTAAATTCTCAGTTCTACGATAGTTAATGATTTCCAAGGTCTTGACACCAATTCTGTGACGTCACCGTCGTATGAAGTTTGCAGACGGGCCTAGAAACAATTATAAGCAGGGCCCCAGTCAGCTCACGACGCCCTTTTACTCCCAACTCACTCTTCGCATCTATGCTGCCACGAAAGGGCTGGGTGGGGGCGTCCAAACTGACTTTGTCCCCGGGCGCGGAAAACCCTAGATCAGGGTTTCTCAACCGGAGCTCTCGGGCCCCTCTATAGGGACCACGGAACGGTTCTCTGGGGGCCACGCGCAGAGTCCTTTGCTAAATATCTCTGCCGTAATATTGCAAAGCCCCATTGATGAGCAGGGGGTCACAATTAAGTGTTAAGAGTCTTTGGAAGGGGGCTACAAACCATGAAAGGTTGAGAACCACTGCCCTAGATAGTACGCCATTGCGTAGGGGGCCCACTTGCCAACACTCAGAAAAATGTTGAGAAATGACAGTGTATCCGGATGTGGATTTCTATACTAAAACCCCGAAATCACCGGAAAACAGTCCCAAAAACTTCCGAAATACCCCAAAAAACAACAACCTACTGAAAACTAAAGGAATACTGAATTCTGGACGTTGGAAGTTTTTTTTCCAGGGAAGGGCCAATATTGCATTTACTGGGGGTAGCCAAAAAGATTTTTGCAGGGGTGCAAAAGTATCGAAATTTCATTATACCCACTCCGATACTAAGAAAACAACTTTCTTTGCGAAAATTTTGATGGGAAATGGCTAATTAGAATATCAATAGGGGAGCCAAGGCCCTTCCTGCCCCCCCTTCCGACGCCCATGTATGGAATACCGAAATCAAGCTAAATGGGGATCGGGTTTTTACATTTAGTTTACCAAGGGGGAGGTTCGCACCCTTGCACTCCGTCAGCAGGCCCGTAACCAGCATGGGACACCAGGAGGGGCGAAGAGTTTTCTGAGAGGGGCCCAAATTTTTTGAACTATGTCCAATAGTTTTAAATGATGTCCAACACAGTTTTCCAGGAGGGGCGAAAAATTTTCTAGGGGGGCTTGCCACCTCTGCGCCCCCCCTGGTTACGGGCCTGCCCGTCAGTTACGCCACTGATGTACACCTGTGTTGTATCCTTTCATTCTGCCGGTTTTCAAGATATAGAGTACAATCATGTAAAATCGAATTGGTAGCCCGCGCTTGTAATATCCGGTGTATCTTGCATCAGAGTTGTCCAATGAAAACTCAGCACTTTACACCAATGAAAAATACAGTTATTTAAGCAATAACACTGTACGCCAGGATTCGGCAAACTGTGGGCCTGGGCACATTTGTGGACCGTTCAACATTTTTTATTGCGCCGCGCAATGTCTTACATAAAGGACCAGTAAGGAAAAAATTTGTTCAGTTTTAACAGGATTTTAAAATACATTAAGTTATATCGTTCTCTGTGCTGAACTCTGTTACATGTTTTATCCACCAGAAAAACGTATGTTTCACCCCGACTTTGTTTTTAAGTGCAAAGGTTAATTTTATATTTTACAAATGTTTATATAAAAATTTTGGTTTAAGCTTTACACAAGCAACTCAGTAAACCTCGACAGAAATTAACAATAATGGTATAACCGAACAAACATCAACACCTATAGCATCATGTTACTGGTTATGATTAATTCCGAAATTAAAAAAAACTGGCAATCTTCGAAGTAATTTGTTTGTTTAATTTTAACGATCTGCAAGTTATATTCCCAAGGAAACTGCTTTCTGAGCTTTGAAAATAGATCCAATGCAAAATAATTGTCACGGTCAGTTGGGACAACCAGAAAAAATGGTTCATGCTAACCAGGGATGAGCGGACTGTCATATTTAACTATCCAGATCTAGTACTGCGTTTTTATTTCTCAGTCCAAGTCTAACCGTAATCCAAAAAATTTGAAAAATGTGAGGTCCAAACAAAATAAAAAAAAAACAAAAATACAGCTTGTTAACAACAAAAATGCCACAATTCTTTTTGTTTGTTTAACTCAGTCCAAACCGGTCCCGATCCTACATATTTGACGCGATTTACAGTCCGGATCCCATCCAAATCCAACAAAAATTCGTTATAGTTCGTTTCCAGTTTAACCCAAGTTTAGTCCAATGCTTATCTCTGACGCAAACCTCAGCAAGCAAGACGTCATCATACCTTCATGCAAGGCAACAGTTTCGTGTAATTTCATTGGAGGGGACGGTTAAAAGTTCGGGAAGTGTGATTAATAGTTAAAGCGTTGTGAACGACAGACGTGCTAAACAGGAAATACGCAGTGCGATGCACCATGTGACGTCACAACGAGTTGGCGTGAGAGGAAGAACAATGTGGTCTGTGCGTTGCAACAACAGTGTTCACAAGCCGGAAGAAGTTAAAAAACTATGCTGCATTGTCGTGATTAGCGAGCACATGATAGTAAAGGATGTGTGACAAGTTGCATTGTTAGATCGTAAGAGCAGGTCCAGGTAGAGTATTAACCTAGCAACCTCACTCGAAGTTACTGCTTGTGTTTTTTGGTTCGTGACGCAATAATGAAACAACGCATGTGATGAAGCACCATCGCGTGGTTTGCGCTTACGAAGTATTAGTGCTCACGGTAACATGACAACCATAGACCGTTGAGTTTGAAAAACAGTTTGAACGTTGGTCGATTGGCTTTAAGAACAAGTGCTGAGGCAAGTAGTGCTGCTATACGTTAGCAAGAAAGTACGAACGTGTTGATGGTGAGTGACGTCGAAGATGGTGTCTGTTTCTTGACTGCTTGAGCTTGTCAAAAGCGTTTTGGTCTGATCGTTGCAGTCGCATTTTTAAGATGGATAGCAAATGCATCATGTTTTTGTATCACGAATATACAAACAGTTTGACCGGGCCAAAGGTGCTTTCATTCTGGTAAACAAAGTTCTGCGGATTCAGTTACCTTATCATGCCCGGAAATATCTCGACTGTTTTGAAGACCGCCTACAACTGAAATTTTTTAGTAGAAAGGTGGTTAACAACAAACTTCAACCAATGCTTTTCTTCGTGTTCTGCTAAAAGCACAAATGGCTTGAACTATTTCTTTAACTTTTTAGCGTGGTAGTTGGCTGCAAACATAATCTTGCCAGCTGGGGATAACTGCGCTCCCAGTAGATTCAAAGTCGCGTTTTGTTGGTCAAAATGACATTTGTCGGAGAAAAATAGCATGAAGTTAATGGCATATTACAACCGTTTATATGAAATCAAACACGCGATTGACCTTATCTATCGCTTCGTTGCCGAAAATTAGTTAGATATCAGCTAGGTACATGTAAATAACTATAGGTAAAAAATAAGTCTTGGAAAAATGTTGTAATCTAAAATTTGTTGGTTTTCAGTCACAAGGACTTCTGCTTTTTGATTGTTGAGCAAAATCACACTTGTTGGGTAAATATCTTCTGCATTCTCCGTAAATTCGGGTTTCTTGCTTTCATGCTGCAGACTCTTCCCACAGATCCAGATGTTTCGTTTTCAAAGAAAAAGATGTTTTGGGGCAATCTCAGGTTGCCTTCAAGATCAATCTGATAAGAGAACAGAAACACTAAGGGCGATCTTGTAAAATTACTCTGAACTTTTGCGGCAAATATGCGAACATGTTTATTAACTTGACGCGTTGTTTTTTTGATCATTAGATTCATGTATACCAATGCATTACTATCGGTATATAGTGGCAATTTTTAAGTTTCTGTATCATCAAAAAAGCTCTCAGGGCTATTAGTAGCTTACGTAAGTTGGTTCCATCGCTAGCTAATAATAACTTAATTCCCGGAATGAGTTTTTTTAAGGATATATGCAAATTTTCAAACATGCAGCTTTGACCTTAATTTATGGAATTTGTTATGTGAACATGTATTCCTGACATCACCACAAAGCGTGTGGTTTGAGCAGTGGTGAAGAAGCTCGGGGTGCAGGGCCGGCCTTAGCAAGTGCGGGGGCCGATTGGAAACAATTTTGCGGGGCCCCACTCAGTGGTGGATACAGAAACTTTTGAGGAGCATCAAGTCATAATGATAGAAATCGATGATGTGAAAGCGGAGATCCGAAAGGAACGACCTACCGCTTCGCTCTTGCAGTGAAGCTTATAAAGCTGTGTCCCATCACTCTCGTTTTCGGGGAAAACTTCTGTTGTGATTGTAGGCGATCCTCCTTGGGCTAAAGAGTCCCTAGCATTCCGACTCGTTACACCTGGCCATTTAGTAAGAGCGTTTGCCTTACTGAATACAATTTGAAGTGCACGAGAAACATTTTCACTGTGGTGTGACTCTTCTAGAGCATTTTCTGGAATTTCTCAGGTACAGTAGTTCTGCTGCTAAACCCTTATCCAACGCATCTCTCTTTTTCCTACACTTAAATCATATTACAGTAAAGCACCGGTGGAGATCACAAACCGCTGATTAGAGCAGGTTTTCAATGTCCCAGAAAAGTTAAAAAAATTGCTCTCTTCTAACATGAAAGAAACATGTAAAGTAATTGCAGATTTCCCCATAACTATGAACCTTTTAGAAATTTTTCACAAGCAAGTACTTTGGCAGCATTGGCGTACGAGGCGGGGGGAAATTGCCCCCTAGGTTCGGGAAAGATTCAAAAAAGTTCCGGCAAAACTGCAGCATCATCGCCCTGCAAAACTTTCCTGTTGAAGATTGTGTGTGAGTGGCATAAAAATTCGGGCAAATCGAAAAATTTTCCCCCAAAAACCAAAGGTCCCGGTAAGCCTACATCAGCAGCCTTCAAAACTTTCAGGAAAGTCATCCCGCCTCGTCACTTTTTTCAACTTTCAGTTTGTTAGACTATATCTCAGAAATTACGAGGCCCATTTCTTTGAGAGTGATGCGATAATCCTTGTTCCGGTAGTAATGTACTTCGTGATGCAACTTTCACCACAAAAACATTAAGTGGCTTACTTTGCTTAAACGTAACTTTAATAGTCGTAGCGAACATTTCTGTTTGTTTTTCAAGAAACCATTATTTTTTGCACACGGGTAATAGTTATTCAGTTCGCATAATTAAAACTAGGTTTATTTCAAACGTTTTCGTCAATCTCAGATTGCCTCTCGTTTCTACGAGAAAGAAATTGAAAAAGACTGAATAAGGAGAACACATTTGCAATTGCGAACTACAGTTAACCTTCAGAAGACAATAAGCAATAAGTACCAAAACAGCAATAACTATCGAACCGTATCTTGCAGCAACTATTGAAGCTTGACCTGCCAAACACGAAACCCTTATAAACGCAACAGAAAACAGCTTCAAAACTTAAGCCCTCTCTGTCTTAGCTTTTGAAAAAAAATGTTTCAAAACCCACTCTTGGATTGAAAAAACTTCACTACACATTACTGAAGCACAACTACCATTGTTACGATCAAAGAAAGGATTGTGAGGATTAAAGGCGATAAAAAACCGCGCAGTTAACTTTGATTTTTGTTGGCAACGGGCCCCACGCTTAAAATTACTGTGCGACCCGCGCCGGCATTACACAAGCAGCTTCGATTGAAAGTGTAAGTTTGCGAGGCTAGTACAAGGCGTAGCGCGGGGCCCGATTGGAAGAAATCGGCTAAGGGCCGGCCCTGTCGGGGTGCAGGGGTTGCAAGCGCCACCCCAAAAGTTTTGATTTGTCAAATATTTGAGCAAAATATCAAAAATTGGGCAAAAAGTTTCGACATTTTTTGACACTAGTAATGAAATTATATTTATTTGTGATTGAGTGTATAAACAAAAATTTATTAATATCATACGAAACACATTAAATATATATAAAATCAACGGACTGTTTCCAGTAACTTTGTGTTTCAGTTTGCGAGAGTTGATGAGTAACTGACTCGCTTGAAAGTTTGGGCAAAAGAAGGCATTTCATTTTTGTGCTTTATTTATTGTGCACTGAGGTAATCGAGTATGCTGCAGAGCACCTACTTCATATTAGTAGAGACCATGCCAGGCAAGTACTAAAAAACCTTATTTTTAATTTTCACTGCAGTGTTTTGATGAACACATTTTGCCACACTGTTTGTTGCATATATGCAGTTGAACAGACATTGTTGTGAGACTCACGGCATAGTCATGATATAAATAATATGATGCATGCCCAAGGGCGTACGCAAGGGGGATGGGTGGGGTTAAAACCCCCCTGAGTTTGATATGTTACCATAACTTTATTACCTGTTCAAAGGAGATTATTGCTGTCTTCACATACTTTTTGCTTCTTAATTTGTTGACTTAATGCAAAAATTGCAGTTGTAAATTGATCTGACGTAGTGATGAGTGCGTTTTACTTCTCTGCTTCAACGCTTATCTTGATATTTTTGCAGTTATGAACTGCTGTGTCGTAGCGTTGAGTTTATTTTCATCCGATAGCCTAACTTGGAGCGTTGATAGTTTATATTCAGGGCAATAGCACATAAAATAAGGAGAGTGCATGTGGAAGAATATGCATATTGTGTCAACAAACATCGCCTAAACATTGGTTTAGTTTGGAAAATGACGTCAAATTGTGACGTCTGGAAACATGAAAATGACGTCAGATTGTGACGTCACAAACAGCGCACACCAGATACAAATTACCACCATATTCCATTGAATAGAAAGCCCCTCATGAAATTTTTCTGCGTACGCCACTGTGCATGCCACTTTTATGCATTCAGAGAAGAAAGCAGTTTTAGGCTTACAAGTAGGTGTGAGGTTCTTGCTGACAGCAACAGCTGGACTGTGAATGGAACGCCAAATTTCAGAACTGTGAGGCAGAAGAGTACTGAGCCAGCTGGCTTTGGACAACGTTCCTTCCGCAACAAAGCGCATTTTTTTCAGTTGGATTATTAAGAATCAAAATTCAAGTATAAAATTTTCTATTTTCAAGTCTATGATAACTTGGTAGACGAAAATATAATGTAGCAACAGCTCCAGCAAATTTGTATGGAGGAAGTTTGTCGCATAAAAGTGTTTCAGGCAAATTTATTGAATTTTGGGCATATTATCTTTCGCACCCCCAAAATTGCCTGCTCCTGCATCGAATATTTTTGATACTATTATAAGGCCCATTGAAACTTTCTGCGCTGCCCGGCATTTTAAATTATGAATGCCTGCGCCATCTTGTGAATACTATCCATTCAAACGAGCGGATCAACTTAAACATTTTTCGGTGTTGCTTTTGATCAGTGCACAATTTTTGCCTGAAATGTCGCCCCGTTTTTACCTCTGCGCGTTTCTGAGATATAAGGTTGTAAAGTTAAGTACGATGAGATGAACATATAAGCTGCTCTTATTTCAAAAGTACGACAAGATTTTCAAACATTTTTTCAGGATTTTACTGGCATAATCTGAGCGTTTGACAGGCATAATCTGCTGGAATCTCATTGTAATTCTTCGTGTGTCAGCGTGTCCTCAACTTTATAAACACGTGTGAAGGCTGTGCGAATTTGTTCGGTATAACAAAGAAGTGTTGGGTATTATCGCTTGTCAAAATCTGAATATATAGTTGAGACAGCCAGGGATGGAAAAGTCGCGCTTCCAACACAGTGTAGAATGTAGATCGTATGTTGCTTTTCATATTTTACTGTATGGAATGCTTGCGTTGGCTAAAAACCATGGAGTTATTGCAAAATTCCACCCAGTTGAAGATAGCAAAAAGCATAGGTTCTGTGAAACCTGTAACTGTAAGATCGTGAAATACATCGTTATTGAACCAATCTATACACTGACGTTTTTTTAGCGAGAAGTAAATACTACCATGTTATAAACTTAAGTGGAGAATACAGCCTCGATTCAGTATGCTGTTTTGGAACCAAGGGCTTTTGAGTTTTTAAGCTGCAGTTTTTTAATCAGTAAGTGTATAGCAATATGTGCGGAGTTGGCACAGTTACAAATGCGTCGAATTGCATGTTGAGAAACAAAATGCTGTTACTCCTTTTAAAGGCAGCAAATTTTCTGCTATGTCCTTGTGAAAAATTGGTCAGTAAGCATTTCTACAGACATAGTAGAACTCAACGAAGTGCCGGAAACGTTAGGGAAACATTTAAATTGTTGGTTTTATGCGGAGGCTTTACAAAATGTCAGATACTTTTAGACTGGTTGGCGCTATGAAAACAAAGTCTTTCTGATGGCTTTAAGCAACATGCGCTCCAGCGCTTTTGCTTCAGCATGAGGTTTTACCCGTGATCCTGGAATAAGTCTCACTAAACTTATTGTTTGAGTGAACATCTGTAGGTTGCAAATCATTAAAGCTGTTTGAAACACTTTGCTGCATATTCAGCAATTATTTCTTTTAGTACTTTATCACTAAATCAAATGGTAGTTGCTGGTTGCAGCAGCAGAGCGACCGTTTTCGAATATTTTGGTTAAGGATTTTTTTTGCACCAAGAGTTGACTTTAACAGTCGATTGCACAAAAAACGTAATCAGTCTTCTGCACGAGCTTGCAAATCATATTGATACTTTCGTCTCTCGTGTATTGCATCAGCATATTCCTACGTTCTAGAAAGCACATAATCGTGCTTAGGTTGCGCGGAAATGTACGATATTGTAATGTAGGCCAAACTACCTAATTCAGTCAGGCCACACCATATCGGAAGTTGTTATGCAAAATCGTTCCAAGGTACGCCTTTGAACTCCGTACAAAAGTACGCCAGGTTCATCATTTTTATGCAAATTCTCCATTTCCCGTGTTCAATAACAAAGGGTAGTTTGTGCTTGCGAAATGGATGGAAACTAATTTATTTATTTACTGCAGGGTCGTACTCTAAAACTACAGGCAAACTGCGTGTTCATGGTTGTAAATGCCACTTACATCAACACTGACAAGAGCGAGTCACGAAGCGTTGTCTGCGCGATGACAATTGAGTTCGATACCAACGTGTCTCCAGATGCTGTCACGTCTTTACATGCAACGTCACTTCCTTAAACAAAATTTCGCATCATTTTGTCTGGTGATGCAGCTTATGCGATGTATAGCCTCAGCTTCGATAGCTGGTCAAACTGATGAATTGATGAACGCCTACCACGAAATATTTATTATTAACACTGCAGACGTTAGTAGATGTACATTCCAGGCTTAGAACAGCAATGACAGGTATTTTCGGTTTACTAGAAAAGAACTGCTTTTTCATTGCTAGCTTTTCAGAGCATAAGCGTTTACGTTGCTACATTTTCCTGAAATAACACAAAAACCGCAATATACAAAAATTAAAAAAACACAAATTTGAACCCACGTTCGTATTACCTCAATGAAAACCTAAAACTAGAACTTGTTTCGCTGCAATGAGCTAACCAAACGCACTTTGAGATATGAGACTGCATACCAGTGTTTCCCAATTTTTTTGGTGACGGTCGCTTAGCAACTCAGGTTTCGTAAAGCGGCACGCCAAAGATATTATCTGAAACGTAAATAATGACCGATACGAAACGTCCTATTTGGAAGAGTTACCCTGGACCATAATCTTGTTGTTCCTATCTACTACACTGTATAATACAAACCCATTTTACAGCAACGGAAATAACGGTACATTTACGGCCAGGGTTGTGGTGGAGTCGGAAGCCGAATTTCAGGCTTCGGCCCTGCATGGCTCCGACTCCAAGCATCTAATTATATGGCTTCTGCTCTGGTATTTTGACGTGTTTGACTCCGATTGTGGTTCCAAAATATTTTGGTCCAGTGAAACCCGAAAATCGTTGTATTATTACAAAAGCATAGATGAGTTGTCATGAAATGATGTTTGGTGGATAGGAGGTCGTGTGCAAAAAGTTTGAGAATTAAGCCCTGATCTGCGAAATTTCTGTGCGCACACGGCAATCCTGGCATTCATAAGTAATACCTTGATTTTTAAATGGCTCCTGATGTGGCTCCGACCATAAAATATTTTCAGACTCCGGCTCCAAACATTCAAAATTGCATGGGCTCCGGCGGCATAACCCTGCGTCCGGCACATCTCGCAGGATATAATACTACAACAGCTATAGACAACAATAAAACTCATATAAAATTTTTTGAAAATTTGGAGGCGCGTACCTGCGACCTGAGTTGCTAGTCGGGCCAGGTTTTTCGTGTCGGGCCGGGTTCGGGCTTAAGTTTGTCAAATGTTTCATGCCAATTTCGGGTCTGCATCTGCATAAAAAATTTTGTTATAATTTTCAGAGTAACGATTTTCTCGTCAGGGACGTAGAGTTCATGTGCATACCGCAGTGATTACTGTGAGTGAAGTGATTGCGAATTTTCTTCAGCTAATTCTGGAATTGCAAACACAGCTGAATTGATTTATTATCTGTTCTGATAAGTCTCACACACTTTTTGAGATGGTGACAGCGGTACGGTGAGGAAATTAGCACGCGATTGGGTTGCGTCAAATAGATCAATCACTACGTGATTCTGACGTGTTTGTTTCAGGAAACGATTTCGCTAGATTTAGTACCAGGAAAAGGATTATGATTTCCTGTGAGGTTCCAAAATGACACATGTTCTGATTTCGACAATCAGTGTGTTTGAACACTGCTTTCGGGCCTAAATCAGACGTCAAAAATAAAAATGTCGGGTTCAGGCTTGGGCCGGGATCAGGCTTCAAAGGCTGACATCTCTGCCTATGACTGTCACGCTGAAAACCGCGTTGGAAGCACTGCTGTGTACACTACGTTATCAAAACGGCGAGGGAACGTTGTGTACCACACAGGATTGTGCGGTCAGTGGCCTTGTGTGTGTCGATTTGTGTGACTGCCAGGGGTGTAGTGGGACGGGAACGCGTGAGAACGGCGTTCCCACACCTTTTCCATGTTTTGCATTAAAATGAGTTCGAAGCTGTTTTAAAATAGCTATTTTTTTGGGTGCGTTCCCACACCTCTTTTGTTAGCACAACATCCGTGGTGATTGCATTATAGTTTACAACGCAACGGCTCCAAACATAATATCAATGCTGAAAGACGCGAACAAGCTGAACAATTTGATTATAATTTCCTAGTCATTTTTATGAAAGCGCTCCTGGTTTGTCTAAGATGGTGTTTGGCAGCAGCCTGAGAAAGACAGAAATGGAGGCAAGACTGAAAGTTGTTTTCGCCCTTACAGCAAATAACTTATGAATCAGAAACTCATTTCAATTTAAAACACTTGATTGCTGTTATGAAATTAATGTAGTTTGGTTTGTAAATAATATCCTCAAAGGATTTTTCATTTAGGCGTCAGACAACCAAGATGCTCAAAAAGTTCTTTAGATTCTGGGGTTACAGTTCTCAGGACTAAAACGTTGTGCAGGCTCCGAGACTCTTCGAATTCGAGGATTCAAACAAATGAAGTGTTTGTCTCTAAAGAAGCAAAGTCCCATACAACCGTTTTTGGCGCCATATATAAGGCGTAGATCGTTGACCAAACGTCAAGATTCCCATCCCCCCAGTTTTTTCATTGAATCGAAAAGATGGTCGTAGACGATATCACTGATATTTCCATTGAAGTGCAGTAATTTTCACGGAATGTTCATACGCAGATTAAAACATCGTCAAGTGCTCGTGTAAGGTACATGAAATTTTTCTGCTAAGCGGTTTTGCAATGGCTAGCGATCTTCCTGAAGATTCCCCAACTGATCAAATTTTGAAAACTCACCGACGAAGCAGCTCGGATTCTCCGTCATCTCAGACGTCAACATCGAAGTTATTGCAAGGCTACAAATCTGATCCCCATCTGGAGCCTTTGTGTGGAAGACGAGTGGGAACGCCTAATGCTCGCCATGCTCGGGGAAGGCGTTTCGACTCGCCTGTTTTAGGTCTCGGAGGTGTACCGCGAAAACTTGTGCTGCGCACCAGTCATCAGTCTCCGAGAAATTCTGGGCATCAACACTATTTGGACCGCAGAAGCAGTAATGAAGTATTCCTTCCTTTCAACTGCTCGCCCCACCAGCGTGAATTGCGCGTATCAGTAACCAGCATATCTAATGGTGAGTGTTTTATTTTTAAAGTGAGTGAAGAGAAATCAACAATTCCAAGGAAGGCTTGGCTTAAACCAGACCTTTAAATATTCAAATATTTCGCATTTGATATAGCATACAGCTCTGACTCACTTCTAATTAATTTGGTGTGAAGTATGCATGGTGCAACATTATATTACAAATGATGCCAATAGAACCGACATCTGAACATACCTTTCCTCTTTATTTAACAAAAAAACGAAAATATTATCTGAAAAATAGACTTAAATAGTACACAAATAATGCAACATCAAGGAGCAAATAATTTTTGTACAACAGTCAGGTTTTGTAGCTCAAGGCCATAGTTGGATGATCGACACGCGCAAGTGCATAAACCATAGAGACAACAGTACAATGCCAAAGATTCAAATGACACGTAAGAGGTTGTCCCTGCATCTTCTTTGTACACCATGCGGCAGGCAAGAAGGCTACAGTACCGCAGTACTAATTTACAAGGTCTTGGTGATAACCTTTGGTCAAGAGTCCAACTCCATACCTACAGTACTAGCACCAAAGCGGATGCACTCACCATCAAGCGACGAATTGGTTAAATACCTCTGGAGCACGGGTTCTTAACCAGGGGCCCGTGAACCCCTAGCGTAAGGGGTCCGTGAAAGTGATTTGAGTGGTACATGAATATGATTTAATGATTTAAATTTAGGCTTTTCTCCGACATTTCGAAAGGATTATTAGGCTCTTCAGGCATTTCGTGTACTACTACGAACTATGATGATTAAAACTTAATTTCAAATATTTGTTGTAACGTTTCTTCTTGAGGGGTCCGTAACCTTTATTAGGATGTGCTGGAGGTCTGTGAGCCAGGAATGTTAAAGATACGCTGCAGAGCAAGCCAGTCTCAAAATATGTGTCTTTTCGACAGAACAACAACGCGCGCCATCAATCTGAAGCAGAACAGTGGCGGCAATCTAAGCCTTTGTGATTAAGTAGAGACGAGACGCCCATTCGTCACACATTGCTTTCATAGTCAAATTTAAAACGTCCAATTTCAAAAAACTCTACTGCATTCTTTTCAAACATTATGTACGTGTTGGTGGCTGATGATTTTATACGTTGTGACTGGACTGTTTAGAAAACGGTCTTGCACAACTGAAGTCGGAGCAGAGCTAAATAAAACTTGCCTCGATTGCAAAACTCATCTTGGCTTCGCATGAAACAGAAAATAAACTTCAAATTGGAAAGAGACTCTTCACTCCGCGAAATGTTTGCGACATCCATTTGTACTTGTTTATATCCCACCATAATTGTTCACATGCTGACCGTTGCAACATGTGCAGGTTTTTTTTTAAGGAAAATGTTAGGTACCCGGTATGGATCTGTAGGGACCCGATTTCTCTGATTCTAGGGACCTGATTTTAGGGACCCGATGATAATTTTCTCTGATTCTATGGACCCGATATTCAATTCTACGGACCCGAATCGGGTCCCTAAAACGCCTTAAAAAAACCCTGAACATGTGTAAAGCCTTTCTGACGTAGTTCACACGATAATCTTTGTGCTGAAACCGATTTAGCTGAAAATCACCAACCCGTGCGTTTCTGGCTTCATCTTACTGAGAATAGACGTGATAAAAGTCAGAGTAACGATCAGTCTGCGTAGCATGGGTAACAACTACAGTAACATTACGTGGAATCAACCGGTGATTGATATATTGCAGATAATAGCACGCGTTGAAGCCTTTTACAGTTTTTAAAAAGTAGTACGTTACCGGCGCGCCAAGACAGAAATGCATTAGTTCAGACTAATAATTTGAATATTAGTAAGATATTAATAGTAGTAATTAACCATTAATTTAATAATTCAAATATTATTTATAAGCTGGTAATTTTTAACATTAGTAATAAAGGTGAATAACTGCAGGCACGTTATTATTACGAAAGCGATTATGTTCATGCCCCTCACCTGGATTTTGTCTTACAGGAGACCTGCAGAACTTTCCTCATCACGAAACCTCCCATGCAAGCATGGGAGGAAGTGTTTCAAACTTCTCGCGAAGCTCGTCACATAGCGAATACACATCTGTAATGAGAGAGCCACAATCAACCAGTGAAGCGACGACTATCCCTGGCAGGCCTATCAGCAGATCGTCAACACGAAGAAGCCTTGGTCGAGAATGGACGCAGCACCACTGGGACAAACTGAAGGATTTAGGCGAGTAGATTGAATAGCATAAGGTTTAGAAACAGACTTGAACAGCAAGCCTACCATTATCAAAACGCAAAAGTGAGTATAAAGTGGCAAATACAACAGCTTGCGGGTCGACTTAAATCTGGCAAACTTGCCGTTATTTTTTATTTTATCCCCACGGCCGCGGCAACTCAAAAGCAATGCGACAACAATGAGTAAAAAGCATGAACGACAACGACACTTCGAGAGCATAGCAATCTGGGAACTAATGTTGAGTTGCTTGTGGATTTTATGTTGAATTGACGCTGGGGCGTAATGAGGGGAGCAAGGGAGACACAATGCCCCGGGTGCCGCAAAGCCTAAAAATGTCGCAAAGTATGTTGATTTGAGTCAGAGAGAGTGGAGTCCCAAAAACGNCCAAGCACTGTGTTGAAAGTTTGAGTCCATTCGAGTGAAACTAAAGTATACGTGTTTAGCATTGCTTGTGATTTGTTTGTTTAACATACCTTTGGAAACAAAGTAAAAATAATTGGACTAGAGTCACGAGACAAAACGTTGTGACTCAAGGCAAGTCGAGTCTTTTTCGAGAACACTGTGACTCGAGTCATTGCAGCAGAACGTGACTGGAGTCAATTCACTAAAAATCATGAAAAAAAAACGAGTCATTGCTTAGAGTCACGCAATCGCTGCTTACGTATTTCACAATTTTAAATGAGATTAACTTATGTGGGTTACTATAGTCCATGCATTTCCAGGTCGTAGTTACTGTACCTGTACATAGTCATGCTAACGGGTAAACTGATATGTTCCTGCTCATAGCAGACCTTGCACNTGCGCATATATTAGGAATAAAATGACAGCAGGTTGTGATAGAACAAACGCAAAATTTTCGAGGTATTTACTTATGACGTACCTGTGTATACTATGGCGGGTCCAGACCTGGTGTTTGGAAGGGAACCAAAAAACAGGCTTCACTTTTTCGTACAATTTCATTACAAAAGAAAGTGAAAGGCAAAAAAATGATTATTGTGAAAGGAACACCGCGTTTGGGTTGCATATAGGCTACCTGTTTGCCAGTGCGACGTCATTTGTCTAAATTTAACTTTCTGAGACGCTTTTATAATGATATATATTACGTATAGTAGTGTGTTCTTCAGACCCGTAGCCAGGTTTGGTTTGGCAGTGCAAAATACATTTTTAGGGAAGCAAGATTTTTATTTTTATTATATGTTTTAAAAAAATTTCTGGGCATAACAAAATTTGGGGGGGACATATCCCCGTATGCCCCCCGTGGCTACGGGCCTTGTGTTCATGCGGCACGAATAACTTATGCCATGCACATGTGGAACTACGTCTAGTTAATCACCTCACTGGGAGAAAATTCATAGCTGTAAATTTTTCAAGAATTCTAGTGTAAACCTCAAGTTTCAAAAAATGTTCGGTTAGTATGCAATTGATCATTATGCCACTGCGTGCAAAACTGGTAAAAACTTTTGGCCACAGGCACAAGGATTCCGCTGGCATGCAGATGTTAATGAGCTATACTTTCTAATGCTTTATTTCTTCGGCGAGTGGAAAGAACGGTTGGGGGCTTGAGATCACAACACAGTTGATTAAAATTTATATACTGAAACATATGTTAAATTAACCCCAAACCTCGCAGCGACGAGTTTACATCACCAAACGATAAAACACATTTTCAATAAAACAGTATTTCAAAAATTATGGCTTTAAAGTAGGCTATTTAATAGCATACTCACAACTTTTACTTTGTGGCGTGGTCATTACATTGCTGACTCATTATTTTATTTGCTTAGTTGTGCTGGTAAGTGTGTCTGTTTGAGACATTAAACCACTAAGTAAAAGGATTCTTATACAGTCACGAAGCTTTGTAACTCTGAAAGATTGCACACAATAAACAATTATAAGAGCTTTTGAAGTCATTTTGAAGAAACTACATTTTTATCGGGCATTAAAACTTTACCATTACCCAGTAATCAAGTTTTGGATCGTAGAAAGGCTTTTTGGAAAAATAAATGATATGACAATTTGAACATTGTCGTGACTTTACTTTCGAAGTAGGTTAACTCATTTTTCTGATGGTTTTCCAGTGGGAGCAGATGGCAATGTTAGAATTGTGATTAAAGTATTGAGTAATGGAAGTTATAACCGTACAGTCGCAAAAATGCCGAGTGTTACGTGTTTTAAATCTGAACCGTGACGTCCTCTCTAGTAATGGAGCCAAGAGATCTCGCCACAGCAGATGTTGATCGTTTTGACGGCGGTGGGAGCCGAATGGCCTTGAGATTACAATAATCTCCGAGTCCAAGACTTGGTTGGAACTTCGAGAATAAGACCGAGACAATGGAGAAATTGTCAGAAAAGCCGAGACTGAGACCTGAACGTTCAAGATAAGACCGAGGCTCAAAACACGAAAATTTGTTATTTTCGCCCGAATTGCAATTTAAACAAAAAATACTGTCCCTTAATAACGTATTTAAACTCAGTAGTTTCATTTCCATAAGATTAGGCTTAACTGGACAAAAGGCAACTGAGCAGCAAAATTGTGCCTAAGCTAACGTAGACTGTATCATTTTTTCCAACAAGATTTCGTGAGTTTGGCAGCTCATTTCATTAGTCAAAGACGCAAAGAAATACAGCCAAAGTACGCTACGACTAACTTATAGTACATGCCATTACAGGCCAAGCTGGGCTAGAGTTTGAGCGCTCAGTGACATCGTAAATACCAGAACAGCAAGCGTCACCGTAAAAATAACCTAAAATGAATTACGCTAGATTCCAATCCTTGCATCTGTTGCATTTTTGAAGATAAGTTATGTCGGTGATGTCCGCAGTTGCAATGGCCAAAACTTTAAGAAAGCAAGTTGAAAAAACTGTCCGTGACTAAACCCCAGCGTGTGCCTGAATCAATAAAATTGAAATGAAAGTAACCGGCCAATGGGTCAGACACAGTACATTTCATGCAAATGTCAACTTCGGAGTTTATGGGCATTAATTGCTCTAGTTTTGCTCATTAATTTTGTTAGAATTTCTACAGGAAATGCCCCACTATACGTGAGTCAGAATTAACCAAATCGCTTTGGGGGGAAGAACCACCTTGGACCTTCGCAGCTACGCTGTCAGGAAACACGCAGATCAACTCGACTCTGAGCTATCCGCCTATGAGGGGCAAGCAATAGAAAGAGTCCGAGCTGCGACAGTTACCCAGTGAGACGCGTGAAGTCTGTCATGAAGAATAGAAACGAGCTGTGAAAATTTCTATTTTGCAAAAAATCGAGATGTTTTTTTTTTGCTCTTCAATTAATCTAAAACAATAATTTTTCGCTGATTTTCTCGAAAATTACACGAATTTACGGGAAAGTGTTGTGTGACAGATGGCTTTAGCACTCCACTTTGTTCTAGTTTGGCAATTATCCAAAATTTTCCCAAAGTTTTTTGGGAAAATCTGTTTGTGACACCAATTTTATGGTATTAAATTTGCTTGTATGCACTATTTTTATAGCTATCGTGTCCATTAAGTCGTAGCCTGCCCTTAAAATTAAAGAAATTACTGGAAGCTTACCATCCATTTGTGTCACATTTCTTAACAATGTAATAAAATGCTATAACAGGGACATTTTGAGCGAGGGCTTTGAATCATATTTGACCCTTGATTACAAAAACTGCATGGATTTCCCTATCTCAGAGGTTCCCAACCGCGGTAAAATTTCCAATACTAAGAGTGCTGCGTTTATTCATTCTTGTGCAAGATGCAATTGGAATATGGTATTAAACCTCCGAACAAGATTGCTGTAGGTTTGCCGTTCGTTAAGATCTACTTTTTCTGTTAAGGTGCCGTGAGCCTAGGAATGTTGGGAAACACTGTCTAGCATTTCGTCGTCAGTTTCAACTTTACCTTACAGGAGTTGCTCCTGCTGGAGTTGCTCCTGCTGAGTTGCTCCTGCCGCGGTATCAAAGCATCGGTTTCAACTTTACCTTACAGGAGTTGCTCCTGCTGCATAATTGGGTTCCCTTTCAAAACAGACCCGTTCATAACAGACCACGTTCATAATGCATCACATTCATAACAGACCCTTTATGAACATTGTCTGTTGCGAACGGTTCTGTTATGAACCGGCCTGTTATGAACGTGGTCTGTTTCGAGTGATCTGTTATGAACAAAGCTGTTTTGAACGGACACCGTATACATCAACATAGCCGTACGCAGGGACGCCGGAACGTCGGTAGGGCAGAAAAAAAGTTGAGGGCAATGGAAACTTATGAAGAACAAAAAATCGTTACCAATTATCAGGTCCGTAACTAGGAGGGGCGCAGGGGCTTAGTTACCCTGAAAAAATTTTGCCCCTCCTGGAAAAATGTGTTGGACATAGTTTAAAGAATTTGGGCCCCTCTCAGTAAACTCTTCGCCTCCCCTGGTGTCCCAATCTCGTTAGGGCCTGCCTATGCTTGCTGCAGTTTTGACTTCAAAAATAATGAAACAAATAGACAACTTGTTTCAATTCGATCTTGATAAATGATAAAATTACCTATGAAAAAACACCTTTGCCCCCGTTGTCCCTCGTTGGAAACGTCAGGGATTCAATGCCACCGCTCTCCGACGTCCCTATTTGCCGCTATCAGCAGTCACTGTCTCGTTACATTACCTGCCAAGATGTCTGCGTTCAAGAGTCACCTCCAACAAACCGCCTAATATCGTAACTTGAAGTGGACATTTGAAGATTTGTTGCCATGTTATTATTACACGATAAAGACCAACGGTAAAACAATCCGCTCGCAACTTTGGCAACTTGCCTTTGCAGGCGGTAGCGTAGCCAGCCCCAGAATTTGGGGGCACAAAAAATTTGGTGGGGGCCAAAATGTTTGGTTTTAGGCGAATAACACTATTTTGCTTGTGATACCGCCTCTCAAAGCACAAATGACTATATGTTCTAAATATTTTTGGGTCGTATGGGCCCCCCTTGGCTACGCCTATGCCTGCAGGCAAAGGAGCAGACATGAGTGAACTGCAAGCTCAGCACTGCATGACACCAGAACAGTGAACCTGGCTCTTGTGCCGTGTGTGAGTGTCACACCGGCAAATGAACTGTTATTGCAAGAAATCCATTAATCGGAATTGAGCTGCTGACGTCATATTTTCTATAAAATTTTAGTTCATAGTCCCAATTTCCAGAGAGGACCAAATACCAAATGCCCAAATTGATCTTGATAAACCATGAAATTACTTATGATACAGGGATGTTGATGAATGAAAGTAGATGAATGGATGCGTCTCAATAAATTATCTATAAATTATGCGAAATCCATGTATTTTCTAACGGGAAAATCATTTAATAAAGCTGAGGAAG
>JGI24158J21664_10001945_pt1 | contig 24269 bp, 18 predicted proteins | sample Ectturendosymbi3_FD_21664 | JGI IMG/M metagenome (IMG submission 21664) | reverse complement strand
CATCTCCACCATTATAAAGAACATGCGTTGGTGCGTAATGAATGTAACGCATACCTGACAAAGTTAGGTAACGAAATTTTCTGATTCGGCTTATTAGGCGGCAATATGGAAAAACTCTCATTTTCAGAGCTAAAAACTGGCCTCGACTTATTCGTCGGGTCGGCTTATTAGCCGGAAAATGCGGTATTCACGTTCTTTCAAATCACGTTTCGTGCACGAGGCGTTCGGATCCGTGTATCATTGTCTCATTGTCTCGGTGCGGCCACGTGGTGTCTCTTCATCACAAAACCAGACATATGAAATCATAAATTGGATGAATATTTTCCGCAACTTGTTCCAAATCGATTTTTACGCAAACAATTTTTCGCCAATGTTGTGCGCGTAAATCACTTGTTAGATTTATGCTACTTTGTGACGTAGATACACTGAAGCGTACGAGGAACTGGCATCGATTGCCGCTGAATGCCGCGCGCAGTTAGGGAGCGAGGAAAGAAGGATGGAAGAAAAATCCCTGGCACCAGAAGAACTCATGCATGAGCACAAGGTAAGGGTTGCCTTCGCTCGCACTTATTGTCCAGTATTGCGATGACTGTACCCACTTCCAAGCGACTTCAACAACTTCAACTTATTTTTCAGTCTTATTTCCAACCACGGTTGGAACGTTTGAACGAACTGCTGAGCAAAATAAACGACATGCGGACGAATTTACTTCGTGCTGCTTCTCACGAGATGTCGCTGCCGAGTGCGGAGGAAATACAAGAGGAGTATGAACGTCTGCTGGCTGCAGAAGAAAGGACGTACAAGTAAGTTGAGTAGAAGCAGGAATATTTTATGTCAAAACCAACCATTTTTTCAAGTTTGGTTACGTTTAGTAATTGCAAATATCTACTACGGATTTCTTCTTGACCAGTGTATTTATTCTGTAGCAAACTAACCCAAGTTCCCGAAAAGCAAAAAGATTTCAAGGAAACATTGGCGAAAGTTCAAGACTGGGTGAAAGTTGCTGAGAATGTTGTGGAATTGATCCACAATCCCTTGGATCCTGACCCTATTAAATTTAAGGTAAGAATGCTTGGTCGTTAGTATTAACTGCTGGGATTTTTTGAGCAGTTTGTCTTCGATGGTTGTCGGTCCAGTTTGAAACTTATGCGCGTGGTTTAACTATCAACTCTAATCTTTTGTGTTACAATTATTGTCTTTTCACATTTAAGGAACTTTCCAGTCAGTTTTTCGACGTCTTGTCGAGACGAGATCAGCACTTGGATGCCCTCGAGTGGCTGAGCACCACCTTGAATCACCTGTCCAAGTATTTGCCGGAATCCGAAGTCCAACAAGATTTGGTAATTCTGTTCGTTTGCTGATGGGGAGTGGTGCATGAGAATAATCAAATTGCTTCATAAATTTATGTTTAATTCTCATCAAACCACGTTATTTAAACTCTTTCATTGGTACAGTGTAGCAGCAGAACATAATATGTTGTGTTAGATGCTTCAGAATTTGCTTCTGTGTTGCAAAGAAGTTAATTGTCCTCTGATGTCTTGATGGGGGTGAAGTTGTAGGAATGCCACAAATTCCCTAGATTTGCTTCAGGGTTATTAGTTAATTGACTGTCTGATCAGATCTGAAGATGGCTTCCCTGCATAAAATTCATTTTTACTTAATTTATTATAAAACTACTGCAATGTTCTTGCAGTTTTGATATATTTGTTGCAGTCTCTGATAATAATCAACTTGAGAGCATTTACTGTAAATATAAAAAACAGCAAAACTTTGTATGGGTTGGATCTGTTTCGATTCAATGCCACCCACTGGATTTGTAACAGTTGCATCAGCTTCAACAACCTCAACTGACAATGATTGTTGGCAATGCATTCGCTTGAGATCGTGGGATCATTCACTCTACAACTCAAGATGGAAAGTGTGTTTGTCGTCAATCAGACCTGTGCGGTTCTGTTACAAATGCTGGAAAGTCGTGCATGACACTCTCGTCTGGGTTCCTGCTTGGAAATATTTCGGTCACAAATTGATTGTTTGCTGGTTTGACAACGTTTCTGTTTTTTTTTTAAGGAATCTTTATTGACATGGAAAGAGAGCAGCCTGTCAATCATCAACGCATTTGACGTCACTGAGCGACGACTCCAAGCAACAAAGAGATGCTTCGACTACAAGGAAGATATTCAGGTTGAAAAAGTTATGTTGTTTAATCACTGGAACCTTTCTAATGCTTGTCTTTTGCTATTTGAAAAGAGTTTTATAACGATCCTGCTGTTTTTTTATTCTTCTGATTTTGTGTGAAGTGAAATGACTTGCAAAATGCAATTTTGTTTTTCAAGAAGCAAAGAGTAAAATATTGAAAACTTGTGATCATTTTCGTATAATTTCTTACATTGACCACCGAACGAATTGAATTTTGACACCGAAGGTCACGTGATCAAAGTCGCCGTCTACATTTAAAGAGATATTGTTTGTTTTTGCGATTTGCGAGACTCAACGAAAGTTCAATGCATCTCGTTGAAAATTTCAGGAAACGATGAAATTGATAAAAAAAGAACAGGTCTCGATGGAAAGGATTGTCGGAGAACAGACATCTAAAGCTCTGGATTCGCTGGATGACGCTAGAGAATTGCTCAACGCTTGTGAGGTAAGGGTCAAAGGATCGAATCTTGGGGGTAGGAGTTTGTTATGGGCGGTTACAGTTTGGTTGGATATTATGTTTTTTTTTAAAAACAAACAAACAAGTATTTTTCCTGAAAAGGATTGTTTGATGTTTCTGAGCTGGTAATGATTTTGTGCGAGTCGGTCTTGCAAGTTTATTGTCTTATGTCGTTAGAAGCGTATATATGGTGCAGTAACAGCCTAAATGTCAAGTTCCTGGTGAAATGCACAGTTTTGTGGGCCGCAAACCTTTATGCTTGTTACCAACTGTTTATTATTGAGAAAGTTTAAGAATCATTTATTCAAAAATTTCATCCGGTCAAGTTAGGCGCAACTTTCCAGTGGCTGTCATCATTTCCCTTCTGTCATTTTTTCTGACCTTTTCCATAATTCCTGCACCAGAAGTGAAGCAAACGTTTTGCACAAAAAGATCAGTGTCATTTAAATTCAATAAAGTTTCTAAGTGCATTTCGCCCATGCTGTGTTATGGTCTATGGCACTTTGTGATAACATTGTGAAATCTTCATAACTTCATAAAGTTCTTGCGAAAATATGATTAAGTTTAAGTTCTTGCGAAGATTCCACGAGTTACGCATTTGTTAGATTTGAGAGCGTTCATCCAGGTACGGAGTTCGAAAAGACGCCTTTTTCACCATAAACCTGCTTTTGTGCATTTTTCACCAAAACCCTGCTCCTATACATTATAAAACCTGCTGCAGGTCATTTTGATCATCGTGGATATTCGCCCCGAAATTGCTGTGTGTATTTCTTCATGTTAAAGACGCAAATCCAGAGTTGGAATGTTAAGCCACGCACACTTCCATCGTCACCGACCGCTGTTTCAAAATTCTATGCTTTCATTCTTTTGCTGTTGTCAACGTGCTCAAGTGTGTATTGTGGTGTAGTAAGGGTTAAACAAACAAGATCAGTAAATAAGCTTTGCTGTTGCGATAACTTTCTACAATCAACGTCTATTCGCGGCGACCGAGAGACTCATCTATTCGGAGTGTTGTCAAGAGGCACTTCACGTAGCTGCCCGCCAGATGCTGCACTAAACCCACTCCTGCCCTGTGGATGTCCGACCCTATGCGGCGCGATAACCAAACTTATGTGGCTCTGGTAGCGAAGCTATTGTGTTTATGACATTAGAGCAATGGAACAGGAAGTTAAAACTGTAAAACAGAACGCCGCGTTGGAAGTCAGCTGCTAGGTGAAGGTTTTAAGTTTGAATTGACAGTGATTTCTTGCTGTTGCTTCATCAACATGCTGTTGGGCCTCATTCCTCTGTGCGTGTGTGGCAGCAGTGCAGAGTAAAAAGGTACATCAGCAACTACACAGAGTTTAGCTCGGGAACTAAGTTGTTTTTTCTTGGAGCCGTTTTGCCCGTCATCTGCATTTGTCAAAACTGATGAAAAGTCTACAGCAGAAATCTTCGGCTTTTGTAGAGTAGCACAGTCATAAATCTGATGGAAACTACGATGTCGTTTCGATGGAATTGAATAAGTAAAAAATTTTGCCCATGTTTTGAAATAAACTCATGCACTTTGTTTTGACAACGAAGCTGGCGAGCTTGAGACATGAACTTGTTGGACGTTGAAAAGTTTCTCAGAGTTTTATCCAAACTTAATGATTAATATCCTAAATATTTTTACGCGTGTTACTGGTTTCAGAAGTTTTGATGGAAACAATCGCGGCTAGCGTATAAATTATCTGAAACATCAAAACTGCTCAAGTCTTATTGTAACTTTTTCATAGTTACAGAACAAGTTGGGTCGACTTCATTGATATCTCTGTGTCAGTGGCTAAATATTACAAGGACTTTAATCTTTGTGCGAACTCAGTTTCTTCAATATTAACCAAAGTTATGAATTTTTAATTCTGTATCAAATTAATGTGAAGTTTCACGTCAGTAGTGCTGCAGTGAAAAAATCAGAGATTGCTTTATGACGTGTGCTTGCAAGTTCAGTCCAAAATCGGGCAAATATTTCATGTTTTGTCCGCACACTGAAACCGCTAGCCGTCCGGGTTGAGGGGGGAAGTTTAGATCAGCATTGACTGGGGGAAGAAAAAATCTCAATCGCCTCAATAAAAATACGCCAGCCTTTAAATCAATGTGGGTTGTTCGTTGTCTGATCAAAAAAACGAGTTTAAATCGTCGTTTGTCTCTGTGTTGATGTAGATTTAACCCATGGCTTGAAGTGCTAACCTTGAAGTTGCGTTGTAGACGAGAATGAGCGCTCTTGAGAGTTTGTCGCTTCGGGTTGCCGATGACGTAGACGCGGGGAAGTCCCTTCACGCCGACGAACAAAGTCCTGCGTTTCTTTACAATGACGTCTCGGCGCTGGAGCGCGAATGGAAGGGGGTTGAAGAGTCAGCTGGTACTGAGTACGAACGAGTTAAGGTGAGAGTGTGATTTGATTTGCTCGCTTTATTCAAATGAGTTTTGAAAGCAGATCTTGTACTTTTTCGCGCTAATAACTTTGTGAAGTAAAGTTTTCTAATTAAGAAGTTCACGCGGAGTTTATTCGAATCATCTTCAACATTTGATCAAACATTGGAAACGCAAACCTCTTAAGCAGTGATCACAATTACGTCAGAGATATATGAACCGTCTGTACAATACATTTGACGTCATAATGCTTAAAATGTCTTGTACAAAAAGCGCGAATCTGCGGAAGGCACTTTATAACGCAAATCACCAGTTGATGCATAAACTTTCAGACAACTGTCGAATCGTGGGAAAATTTCGAAGCTACCTGTGCGGAAGTACTGGATTTTGTCTCACGCACGCTTCCGGCTTTGGACGCGAGACTGCGACTGAGTAATCTCCACACCATCAATCAAGAGCTTGCTTCGAAATCTCTGATGAAGAAGAGGTTTGATGAAGTCAGTGGAACGTTCGATAATGTCAAGCGACTTGCCGAAGATTTGAAAATACAAGCAAGTGAGAAAGGAAAAAGAGAAATCGGAGACAAGGTCGATGATGTGTGGAAGCAGTTGGAGAAAGTATGTGGTTCACTTCTTTATGTGGTGTGTGAACGCAAATGATGCCAGTGATATTTTTAAAATTTAGTTGTGGTAGAGCAGTGTTGTTGAAATATTTTTATGAAACTTTATTGTAAAATATTGGAATGCTGGTGCGACCTGTAGTCTGTGGACCTGACTGCGACGTAAATTATGGAGCAATTATTTGAGGGCATGTTGACAATAATGTCATGGTGGCGTCGTTTAATGAAAAAGACTGGAATTTATCAATTTAAACCAGGGATCCAGGGATGACGAATCTATTTGCTATCGCGGGCCATTTTGTCAATCACCGGTGAGTAATTGGGCCGCACAACTTTGTAGTCATACTATCAAACCTGTTAGTTCAAGACTGTTGGTCTCGCTTGAATGCTTCGCGGGGCGCACGAAATTATTTTGCGGGCCACATGTTCGTCACCCCTGAGTTAAACGTATAAGGCGTTTACAAAAAGATGTATTTTTTAAATTACAATCATTGGTCAATGAAGAAAACTATTTTTGCATGGTTCCTTTTGCTTGTATAAGTTTTGTATCAAACGTCCGTGCTACTGCAACACAAACGTCCGTGCTCCTGCAACACAAACGTCCGTGCTCCTGCAACACAGGATCTTCCCACCGAAAATTTAATATTTATAATGCCATGTACTGCTGTCTGTAATATTCCCCGGCAATGTGATGCAGTTCTTGCAAAAATAAACATATATGTTTCAACAGAAAATTTTCCTGAAAAGATATTTCTTGCACGGTTTTCTGTTGAAGTCATAGCGGTAATCATTGACTTACATTTGTAGCTCGGTCAGCGGTTGAAAGAAAGTTTTGAAAAGTTGTCTGGAATCAAGGAAAGTTGGAATAACTGCGATGCGGAGATTGCTGACATCGGTCAGTGGATTGAAGACGTCGAAGTGCAGGTTTGGAATAAACGCGAATGTCTTCGCATTGGGCCCAGGACTTACTACTCCGTTCATCACTCGTTCAAGATTTTTGTTTTGCGAAATCTTTACGATCGATTTTTAAGTGAAATCTTTTGAAATGAACAACGCTTCAGCCTGTAGTTTTTTTGGTGCACGAAACCTCTCATAGTGGCATGTTCGCAGAAGCAACCAACAGGAAATCCAAACAAAGCAAACTTTTGCTCAACTGTTGATTTTCAAAAACGATGCCGACATTTCAACTGGCATGGCATCGGTCCTGCATCAGGGGAATACCCAGTGAACAGATAAAGTTCCTAAAAGTGTACGCAGAGATAAGATGCAGTGAAGCGTAGAGATAAAAATGATAAAGAGCTTATACATAAAAATAGAAATAAAACGATAACAAGCTAACAAAGTAATCAAAATGATGAAAAGCTGACATCGTTTGTGTCGTCACAATCAAACTGTTGTGTCGCGGTGACTTCAGCGAGTAAGAAACGCTTCATTTCGAGCATTTGTTAAAAGTCAATCACAAATCTTGTATTCCTCATCATGTCGCCTGCCCTTCAAATAACTCGAAATAAACACCTTTGATAAAGAACCTTGTCACTCAGTTGTTTGACGAGCACATTTTCGTGTTTGCTTCCGCGGTCTTGTGTTGTTTGTCCAACCCACACAAACCTTATCAGTGCTCGAGTTAAGTGATGTAGGATTATCGCCTAGCAACGTGAGTCCAGCAGTGTTGAGTAAAATTGTTTGTCAAAGTTCTTCATTCTATGAACAGTCAGTTGAAGTGAGGCTCAACACACGTAAGCAATAGTATGACTGAGGTTTAGAACAAGATTTAATGAAAGGATTAAGGAAGTTTTTCTGTTTTCAGATGTACTTCCGTCTTCTTAGCCTTGTCAACCTGCGACAGTTTGTTTTACTTGTAGTCTATAAATAGAAGCGGACAAATCCAGAAAAGCAATCTCTGCTGCGCATGCGCAGTAGCAAGCGCGAGCTTCAAGCTGCTGGAAGCGAAATATATTCAGGATTTACTGTCATGACGTCATGGATTTTAATCGCTTGTTCCCGCTCTGTCAGTTGGTGGGGCGGTTGCTAAAGCAGATGGTTGCAGGTCTTTTAATGTTAGCAGCTAAGGAGGTGCAAAAGTTATTTGAACGATCTGCGACGTTTTTCTTTGTCAGTGACCGTAAACAGATGAAAGTAAGTCCGGAATTTGGAGATGAAGCTGTTGCAGTGTCATTTTACGGTTGATGAACGTTAGTTTAAAAATAAATGGAAACGTATTGAACAGACGTTGTGATTTTTCAGTCATGCTTGGAGCTACATAAAAATCCAAAACAGAATTTAACTTGAAATTCCTAAGTTCAAACCTTCCCATTTTTAAATAAGATATTAACAAGCAAAAAGTTGTTTGATTTTTTTCTAACTGGGTGTTTAGCTGCACGGGATTAGGTGTTTTTTGTGAATGTCACTGAATGACAAAAGCGATACTAACTGGTTAGCTGTATTTCCAAACAATCATCGGAAGCATTTATCAAACAACATATAAGTAAAAATTCCCGTCTTTCGTCGTTTAAAAATGTCAGTGCTTGATATGGAATAGTTTCTAGACTTGGGTTAAGCCACTGGTTCTTAACCTTTACAAACACTCCGAAACATTACGTAGTTTTCCAAGGTTTTGCCGAACCCCATTTTTGTCCAATGTAACAGAAAGTAAAAATGGGTTACTGAAATCAGATGACCGTCGTCGAACCCCTGAAACGGCTCCGTCGAACCCTAGGGGTTCCAGGATCGAACCCAGGTTAAGAACCACTGGGTCAAACCTTTCTGACGTATTTTGTTCAAGGAACATTGATTTTGATGATGATGATTCGCGTAGCTTTTAACGCTCATACTTCTTGGTATGCTGCAAATGAGTTTTTGTTGATAAGCTCTCGTTGAAATCAATGCAGCAATGTATTGTGAAAAATTAACCGGATGATTTCCTGCTTTATTTATATATTTATCTCAGTGGTTTACAACATTTTTGTACCGCGACCCATTATTAGTAACTCCCTGTAACCCAACTACCCCCATCTAAATCTCGACTAAAGCAAAGATAATGAAGCTCTTTACATAAATATCTACTCGAACCCCCTCAAAAATCGTTCATGACCCTTATGGGGGTCGCGACCCTCAGGTTGAAAACCACTGGTTTATCTCAAGATCCGGGTCACAAACACATGGATAGCATGAGCACACAAGCATTGATTTCAATACAAACCAGTTTGTGCTCGTTTCAAAATTGACAGGTATAAAGTTGCACGCAGTAAGCACTTGAAAAAACATACGCTTTTCGACATGTCCAAATTAGACCAACCTCATGAAACTTGATTCTTGGTGAAACTCCCACAATTTCGCGGAACGAGTGAAAAGCAAGCCTGAATACCTGTGTGTTCCAGTGTTTCATGCGTGAAAATCTTATTTTTCAAACCTCTCTACGTTGTTTCTATGGAAGGTTCTCTGAAAAATTTTTAATCCAAGGGTAACACGTTTTGAAGCGAAACGCATTTATCTTTGCTTTTCATTCAAATTATACAAAAAGTCTTGCAAATCTAAAATGATTTCAGTTGGTTTGATAAACAGTTTCCCAAGCGGATAATAATTTAATAGGTCTGCGCACCAAGCGACCTCAAACCTGTGTTTCAGTTGCTTTCATGTGTTCAGGTTCGGATTCGATCCCCTTCGGGCATGGCGCGCATCGAGCAGTTGGTCCAATAATGTTTATTCATTGCTCCATCTACTGTTTCAGATATCTGAGATTGAACAGTCGCAAGAGAGCGCTGAAGCGCAGTTCAGCAAAGCTCAGGAAGCAGCTGGCCTTGTGCACAACAAAGAAAAAGAGCTCCAGATTCTGGAAGAGAAATGTGGCGCCATCGAAGGTCTCGAAAGTCCATCAACTTTGGACGCCAAGCTGACCACAGTCCGAGGGAAATGGAAGCAGGTACCTGGCTATATACATATGTTTCATCAATTAATATTCTATTTGAATAAGAGCTGATGATGCCTACTTTGTAGGCGAAATATGTACTCTGTAAGATCTTAGTGTCTGATTCTGTTCTGAGGAAGGATTTCTTTCAATAGACAGTGTTTCATCAAGTAATTATTTATTAAACGCCAGAAGCAACTTTTTTGAAAACATATCATTGACTGGTTATTATGGTCAAGTGCATCTTATGCAAACAATGATGTTTGAAAAAGGATTTAAAATGACACTTTTAACATCTTTTTAATGCCGTGCTCTACCTGTCACCGAATAGAAATGTCTAAATTCCTTCTGCAAATTTGGGATGGTTTTCGTTTCACGGGCTTGCCAGCAATGGCGCCACCCAACGACCACAGCCGCCAAACAGAGCTACAAGATTCACTCCCCAGATAGATTTCCAGTCGAATATCAGTAATTACAGAAATAGTAATTTTTGTCAATACGTTTCTTAAGGGCCCTTTATTTTAACCTTTTTGGCAGTAGACACAGGCGTAAGCAAAAGCCTGACATCATTATCTAATTCTTTCATTGGAACTTTAAATTTCCATGTATCATATGTTAGTGTTGCTACCCCCTGGTTCGGCGTTGCGTTGAATGTGTGATTCACCACGAACGGAATGTGCGCGAAGAACAACACCCATATATATGTGGCACGAACAAGCAATAATAGAGTGATCATGACATGTGATCTCTATTGTCGCTTGCTGCCACAGTGTGAAGCTTTTCGCACTTGCCGCTCGGGCTTTCCGATCGCAACACAACAAACTAGAATCCTTAACTGGTTGATGTTGTTTCAAAGAATCGCGATCGATAAAACATGTCTGACATGCAATGATTAGTTCTGCAACGTTGTTTGCTGCAGATACAACCTCATGCGGTAAAGGTTTTATGCGAAGTTGTTGTCACGTGATGCTTTCATTCAGCGTGACATAACAATGACTGATTGTTAAGATGTTTCACTGTGTATCTAACAGTCATAATTCGTTGTTGATATTGTTAATAAGACTTCCACTAGCAATAAATTATTTTAATCAGATTCATTCCCGCGCGGAGGCGCTAGTGAGCAGCCTCGGAGACAACTTAAGTCATCAAGAAAAGTATGACGCCACCAAACGGCAAGTTGAGGAAGGTTTGGCTCATGCCAAGCAAATCCTCAAACAGCCGTTGGAGGCCTGTGGTCGCTCGGATGACGTCATCGATCGGAAAGATGAGCATTTGGTGAGGTTTTGAATTTTTTCCGAAAAATTCTCGATCGTTTTATTCATATTTGCTATTGCTTTTGGGTTTTGTGGCAAACACTTCTATTTTTTCAATTTTACCAAAGCATGTCCACCAAGAGTTGTTTGCTAAAGCATCTCTGCTTTCAGATCTCAGTTGAGAAAAATGAGAATCAACCCAAAGTCAATAAACGCTTTGCTTACCTCGCATCATAAGGAACTTAATTGCCCTTACTGAAAATTTAGAAAAAATGAAAACTGTTTTTTCTTTGCCGTTACAAAAAGATTTAAAGCAATGCATTTAACTACTTTTCCTAATATCACTGATTCACGAAAAAAAATATAACAAGAGTGCTTGAGACGTTTGAACCGGAAGTTGCCAAGTAGATAGGGTTGGTGGGTGGTGGGGGGTTTCATTCATCGCCAAAACTTAGCGTCGTCCATAGATACTAACATATATCTCCACCAACGTTTGTGGAGATTTACAATAACGAAGGAGGAAGATGCTTGGCTGCAAATATACGTCCATCGCTGATTAAGTACTTAGCGTACACATCTTCGCTTCAAAACCTTAGGTTAAAGGTTCGATTCCCCTCTCAAATGCATCAGGTGTTTCAACCAACTAATTTTCTCGCAGAAATTTTCACACGGGTTGGAGCAGATCAGACTTGGGATTGCCGCCCTTCAAACTGAATCGAAGTTACTGAAAGACGCGAAGCTGGCGCAGGACACGAATAAAATGCTTCAGAAAAAGTGATTTGGTGTTTTGATGATTTCAGGCTGTTTTCGTGTTTGCTATCAAGCGTTTTTCACTAAAAGAGTTTTTTTATTTTTTTATTTTATATTTATTGCGATTTATGAAACAATTATTCATGTAACTCACAGATACAATGACGTCATGCAAGATGCGAAGTCACGTGCTCGGTCGCTGGATGACGTTTTAAGTCGATGGAGAAATTTCGAGAAAGAAATGAACGTCGTGCGGCAGTTCATCGATAAGTGAGATCGATTCACTGTTTCTAATTTCCGGCCTAATTTTAAGATACCCTTTTGCAAAAAACGGTATTTGTTAACGAAAGCTGCAATTGCCGAAAAGGAGACCTCCTCCCCCGTTGCTGAATGAACCGCACCTCTGATTTGAATCAGATTAAGTCCCTTTTGCATCCAAGTTTGATTTATTCTGTGAGTTATCACTAATATGTGTATGTATTTGTGTCTCTATTTATGTTAACCTTTGCGTTGCCAATGACCTTTTCAGGCCTTGGCCTGCCATCATTGGTTGTTTGTTAATAAATAAATAAATAAGTAAATAAATTATCACAAATATCGTTGTAAGCTCACCGTGGTCGGCCAAGTAATTTCAACCTTATTTTGTGTCTTGTGGTAAGATGTCAATCCATCGTTAGTGGGAGCAGCGGAGGGTTGCCAGGCGACCAGCAGAAGCTTCGGAGCGAGCTGGACACCGCTGATCAATTGTCAGGATCTGTTCAGAGATACATGGTATGCTTGCTGCATGCAACGTGAATGTACATCGTGCACCAATCCTCTGCGAAGCACTGCACAGAGTGTTGGTTTTGATCAGAACGCTGCCGAACAATTTTCGTTTTTCATTGTTGCGTTAATTTGAACAAAAAACTTGAAACATTAGTGAGTGAGCTTAAGCTGGAATTCCAGACACTGCTTCCAGGGGCGTGGCGCCCGGGGCAGGAAAAAAGTTTGGCGTCCCCATGTTCGAACCTGAGGTCTTTCGGAAGCAAATGTGCTGTATTGAAGAAAGTACTTGTGACATTGTTGGCACTTTGCGGTGCCCCCCGCAGTCATTCGGTGCCCCATAGTGACTCGGCGCCCGGGAATTGTGTCCCCCTTTCCCCTCTCGTTACGCCTATAACTGCTTCCTATTTCGACGTAGAAAACACGCGACAGTCAATCAAAAGCGTGGTTGTATGAAGTGCTAGCAGTAGTTTTGTGTCTTGACTTCACTCGATATTCCAAAAGAGGAAACGCAAATGTGAATCTTATTTTACAACAAATCGAGATGTTTAATTCTTTTGATGATGACGTCAGGAAAGTGCTCGTTCACTGAAGACCGTGGTTGAAGAACTGGAACGCTTGGTGGCGGTAGACAGTGATCTGCTGATGTCACAAATCAACGCAATGGTGAGTGACGTCAGTAAATGATGACGTTACTTGTGCTTTTACGCTTGACTGACTGTCCGGCACGTTGTCAGAATCTCACTGTAAATTTTTAATTATGACATTATATGAACTTCTTGGAAGTAGAAGTTTTCAGAGGCATCGTGCACTGATTTGCTTAACTCTGGCAATTTTTGAAAATTTATTTTGGTTGTTTTTAGCAAAGATCTGAAAACTATTTTTGTGAGAAGCAGGAAATGTTGCCATCCATTTAAAGAACTTTTGGAATCAATTTTTTGAACAATAGAAGTAAATAAACAAATAAAAATTGCGGTTTGCAATTTGTAAAGCCGTAGTTGCTCTAAAGGCTTTGCAAATTTGCGTTTGCCCAAACTCCTTTTATGATTTTTCGTATAAGGCTAATTCTTTGATGTATATTTCTCAGCACGTCTAGTCGAGGTATGGCTTCTCATAAACCGAGTGCATCTTACAAATCCTTCCATTGAACTGAACATGAGGCACGACCTTCTGAACGTGCAGATATTTTTCTATGTGCAACACTGGCAGCGACGTAATGTTGAATCCACTTGCTCACTGCAACGTCGCTATTAACAGGAAATCCTCCTCCAAGACCTCCCCCAGCAATTTTCCGACAGAAAGCGGATCGTCTCTGCCGCCCTCGGGTCACATGTCATGTACGCCGATACGGTTGACCGATTCACCAAATGGTTGCTAGGATTCGAGAGAACTCTCCGCTCCACAACTGACGTATTTCTTGATGACGTCGCAAGAGCAGTGTCGGTGATAAAAGTAAGATTTTTATTATTATTGTTTGAAAACTGGCTCGGCTCGTGATTGGCTGATGTTTGCATGCGATCTGATTGGTCGGCTGAGAGAATGTTTGGTGCAGTGACAGTGAATATCATTGAGGAGGCTGCTTGTTACTTGTATTCAGTATGAGTTGAATGTAATGGGAACTTGGACGCTTTAATTATGATGTTTAGATGTTTAGCTAGGTCAGTTTAAATTTTGCTTATATGCAATGCTCGTTCCCTCCTGCTGATGCCACTGGCAATCCTGAACCGATATGGACGAAAATTTCCAGGTAGGAGTTGTTTGTTTTTCTTTCAGTGTTATTCACAGCAGCTGTCATAATGGCTTTTGCTGCAAAACCTGATCATAACGCGACCGATCAACTTATTTCAATGAACTGTGCTTGCCCGGGTTTTCACGAGAAACGTTGAACTGCTACGATCTTCATCAGATGCTCTGTGAAGATCGTGATTTGTTTGACGGAAATACAGTAGCATAGGGTGTGCACTGAAGCGTAGCGGCGTGTAATTGTTTCGCTGCGATGCTCGTGGCGAGTTGTGACTCTAAGGTTTTTGGCGGCAAGTTAAGGTAGTTTTGATTGTCCAGGAAGCTGAAAGTCATGCGGTGTTGGGCGAGTCATGATAGACAGGCTCTATCCTCATGTACCTACTTATTAAGTACGAACTAATTTTAGAAATAGCAAGTGATCTTGAAATGCACGTCGAGTGTTTCTAGAACCAAACAAACAAAGTTTTCACCATTTATTCCACTAAAGGGCAAAATTGTGAATGAATTCTTAGGCCATCAGCACCAAAAAGCAAACAAGTGTCTGAAGTACAAAGCAGTCATTGTATGATGAACAGCGCAAAAAATGCGAAAGAAAGTTAGCTCGTGAAGATGCACAGATATTTTTGCTTCTGGTTGCGTTTCAAAGAAAACTTGAGGTTTCAGCTGAGGTGGCGATGTAGGAAACTAAATTTTAAAACATTGATATCAGAAACAATTTGTTTCTGAAGAACATCAAGCGTTTGTTACGCGACAAATAACACAGGCGACAAATTGTATGATGTGGATTGTTATGAAGCTACAAGCTGTCGATCATATTTGTGTAGGGACGATTGAAATCCACATAAACATCCAGTTGTCCTTGGATCGCTTCCTCGTAGGTATTCTCGCAAATACCAGTAACTCTCTGCACGTAAGTGTCGTCGATGTGGAACGAACCAGTTCCGTTTAAAGGTTCGTCTTGAAATGATTGATCAGAGTTTGAACTTTCGCTGCTCCTTGCATGGAGTACTATTGCCTCATAATAGTTGCTGCAACTCCCCCCACTTCGATCGTCGCTTGCGAATTGGTTAGACGACGGGATGCTGACGTAGGAAGGAGAGCGTGACGTAACGCACGGTAACTCGACTGTGACTGTTTCGTCATCGTTTGCTGCGGCCGCGTTGAAGTAAACCGCTGAAAGGGAGGTGCTCCGGTGTTTCCCCCGGCAGTGACGTCTGCAGCGCGGAGAAAAACCTCGGTTGAACCCAGCAAAGCTTCGCAAGTTGTTCCAGAAAGTTTTAAACGTTTAAGTCACCACAGTTTTAACATATAGAGGAAAAGCAGCAAGCATCGGCAGAACTTACTTGCAAAGTATCTTCAGCGCAACCAACAGTGAGGCCAGGGCTGCGGTGACCAACAACGCTGAGACCAGGACGACTGTTGCTCGTGAATCGTCTGTGTTGGGCGCGAACAGAATATTAGTTCTTTCTTTAGTAAACAGCGATTGCTTTAAGCGTTAGCTGAAAACAATGGACTAGATAGTCGTCACACTGCAGTAATATGTCGCACACATAAGGCGATGTTTTCCGAAGACGTTGTTACGAGTTGTTTGAAGTCATTCTGGTTTGGCCAGAATGGTGAATAGTTACGAAGTGCGCGAAGAAGTGTCAGGTAAAGAAAGGATTTTTTCAACAGTAGCATTACTTCTGTTGTGGACAGGCGCCATTAAATGGCTTCCCTACAGTGTTACAGCGTTTTGCTTCGGTGATGTTTGCGAGTGAAAGTAACATTTTACCTTTGTTTGGTTCTAAAGGGTCGCCAGTAGTTTCTCCCTCCCCTTTCCACTCGGATTGTGTGCAGTTGCTTGTAGCTGAATGAATTTCTGCAATGCAACAGTTCGACACTGATTCTCTTCATTCAACTCACGAAACTCATTGGAAAAGTTTTAAAACTGACGACACAGTTGCGTAAAACATCAACGTTAATTAATTCTCACCCCGAGGTTGATGGAAACCTGTCCAGTCCAGAGTTAATATTCGATGCAAATCCGGGTTTGTCAGGTGGATGACATAAAAGAATGTGCTGTTCCATCCCCGCGAAGGTCCCACTGTCATTATTCTCGCACCCCTCACACGTGGGCTGCAAGAAAAGATCAAATCGCTTTCCAGTGAAAATAAAATGAAATGGATTCCGATTTTCGTTAATTTCACATCCAATACATACTTTCCATCCGTCCTGTCATTCATTATTATGGCCGACTCCTGCCATGTATGTGTAGACGTCAGGCTCATCTTTTAATGACGCAAGTTTACGTTTTCACGTCTTTGCAGAGTTTTTGCACAAAACAAAAATGTCCAAGTTAAACCGTAAGTTTCGCAGCTGTGTAACTCCCCACTGTGTATTTCGAAAATACTTTTGCCACTAGCAAACACGTTTGTTTGTTTCATTAAAACACGAACTATGTAACCGTGGCGCCTTCTACAAGAAATGCCAACTGACGTGCAATGTCGAGGGGACTCGACCGAAATATGGCACAGTCACCACGAATGGCAGGTCGGAAAGGAATGAAACTATATAACCGGTGCGACATCCTTTCACATTCGGAAATGCAGCACCGTGCTATCATGAGCGACGACAACTTGCAGCGGTACCTGATGCTGGCGACAGCCAACCCTGGTCGAGCCGGTGTGAGGGTACTCCGGTTCAGGCACCGGTAATCCATTGCTTTAGGTGTATTATGCAACGTAGCAACATCTCCTAAACTGGCAAAGCCTTCAGGACACTCCATTCGCCAGAAGTGGACCAGAGTTTTAGCTTCTTGTAAAACCCGACGAAAGCTCAGAGGCTGAGAAACATCAACGCCTTCAATGCTGAAAAATTTAAAACCAATGGTTGCTAAAAATTATAATTTTGAGTTAACTATCGTTATAAATATCGTTATGCAATTTTTCTGCTGTAGATTTGTGGTCCACGAATGCAGAGCGTAAGATGCACATGTTTGTCATCATTACCCATGTTTATGTTGGCTTAACGGCATTTCGTTTTTCTTTTCCGTCATTTTTTCTGCTACAACCCACTCCTAGCCACTTACCCTTTGGCGGCAGCCATCATCACATGTGGTCTGGTGTGTCCAACATGAAGATGCTGTCCGAGCTGATGGTAACTGGTTGGTACGTCCGCTTGCCATATCGAGTAGCTCGGAGTGAGGATGAAAGAAGAGTTTGTTGCTGGGGCCATCCACACATGCAGTTCCGCGCTTGAAGCGCATGTCCATGCTAGGAGCCACAAACATGCTCTTGTGAGCAAATCGCTTCTAATTCATGCAGACTTGTCACTAAGGAAGACATGGACAACCTAAGTCTCCTGATGCAAGCTCATATTCCCATTTCCAGGACAGAATATATCGATAATGTACTTAGATAAACTTTTACGTGATACTTGACTTCTTGTGCAGACTCAAAGCACCGATGAAATTCCTGGGATTCTGAAGGTTTTGAAGTTTCATAAGATGACAAAAACTACTCTTCATACCTTTGTAATGTAGTTTGCTAAGTTACTGCACAAGTTGAAATTGATGGACTGACTGCGAGTTTCGCTGAGAAACTTTGGCTTATCAGCAGCGAGTGATGATGGGAGTCAGCAAAAGTTTGCTTTTTCATATACTTTGCTTGTCTGTAAGGTTTTATGTTTCGAAAAATTTTTTATGATTTGATCAAAGTGAAGAGCCGGGCGGGATTTGATCTACAGTATACATGCTTGCACTGTTCTTTTTGATACCAAACTATATAAAAATATAGTTTATACTTTGCAATGATCCCGGTTGTTAACCAAGAAATACAAATTTACCAAAATTTAATTAACCGTTAATAATGAACTTTCGCACACAGAGAAAAAAGTTGATGAAAGTTTTGTGGTATTTAATCAGGGTCGTGCGTAGTCGTCTGCGCAATATGTTGAATAACTCAAAGCATGCGAACAGTATTAGAACAATTTTTTAGACTCATGTTAAGCCAGATTCTCTATAATTTTTACTTACCTGTCAGGATTGTTGCCATGGTTACCATTCTCACGCGAAAATCGCAATCCATATTGAGGAGAACGAAAAAAGATTGCTATACCTTTGCAAGTTGTCTGCTGTAAAATCATGCGTGCAAGCGAAATATTTTGTTTCTGTAGTCAAATTACAAGTCGTTATGATTTGTTTATAAAACAGTGTCAACGTTATGTCTGCTCTCTGCGAAGATCACGACTGTCCAGAACTTGCACCTGCTTCCTTACCTCTCAGCAAACCATCTCATGTTTGATGAACTTACTTCTTTGCGCTGCGATTTCTTATCAACCCGTCAATGTCTCTGTAACGTGATGGTAGTCACAGCTGTTGTGACGTCATTGAACGAATGATTTTTTGTCGATGACAAATGACGTCCGTTTCAAAATGGAATGTTTTCTTAACCTCTGAACCTTAAAGAGGTGAACTATTCACCTCAGCAAGGCATGCAGGTCGCGCGTTCACCGCATTATCATCAAATAAAGGACTGCGCGAGATTTCGACGCTCTGCATTCACAAAAACAAATTACCTGAAGTCAGGTGGTTGGTGCATGTACTTCAAGCACACCTCATAGCAAGTTGAGGGCTGCTTACGTGGTGTGCCTCCCTCGTCTTGTAAAGTCCTACTCTACATTAGTTTATGCTCCCAAAGTGGAAGTGCAGTTTCAAGCATTTTTAAAACCAAGAAACTGAAAAGCTCCAGCAATGTCGTTAGTCTTTGTTTCTGATTAGCAAACAGATGGAAGAAGCCAAATGTGTTCGACTTGGTTTACATGATAATTTATTCTCTTGTGCAGTAACTGCCAAGGCTTGCTCACACTTAACAGTCTTTGCCCACGATACAGTTTCGTTGGAATAGACCAGAAGCAAAATAACTGTCAGAAACGAAGCGAACCTAAGTGAAGCGTGGTTGGTACTACGGAAGGTATATCGAACGGAAAGCTCAGGTTTTACTTTCTGATCTTGAGTTTCTTTGAATACGAAAGTTTGCGTTTACGTGATGCAGTGAGTTGATATTTTAAAATATTTTTTCTGGCAGAACAACAGTTTTCTGCAAAGGTCTCGCTGTCCGTTCGCCGACTTCCGCCAAGCTAGTGCACTCAGCAAGCGACAACCAGTCCGCCATGTGCGCAGTGAAACGATTGTTAGCTCTGAATGGTCGCATCTCGTCAACTTTCAGTTTTAAAAAAGACATTGAAGTAAACATTGATTATAAAAGAATTCAGCGGATAAAAAAACGCAGGATCAAGCCGGGATAGCTCAACGTGTGGGGTTGAGTTTTGTTCCGGGGGTTAAACCCCCCATCCGCACCCCACTCCTCTTCACAGTTGTTTAACTGGGCCTCCTTGAACCGCTCTGCAAGGGTCACCCTTGGGGTGAACAGCTGGTTGCTGGCAGAGAAATAACAAAAATGTAACAGGATAAGAACCCGACTGTTGGAAGTATGACAAACATCTCGCTCCTCTTCATCTGATAAACGACTGGCAGTTTGCAGGTGTTTTGTGGAATGAACAATAACGTTCCCAAAAAGTTTGATATAAGACGATGATGGTTTTCGGTGTTTGTGCAAATCGATAAGTTTGACTTCATTCCCCAAACCATTAGAACGCAGCGTTATATGCGCACATGTGGCTGGCGTGGTATGTTTGACTTCACTCTTTCATTTCATATCGAAGGAATGGCGTATATTCTTTCGGAATCATCGCAAATATCAACTACGATCCGCTCGTCAGCGCGTTCACCTCCATAACAATAACCGCTGTCGTAACCAACATACAGTTCATTCTTTTTCGTGTACGTAGTATCTTGTCCGTCATAAACGACATTATTGCGAACTTCCGCTTCCGAATTTGCGTAGAGGTCGAAAATGCTTCCAACGCGCTGCAGCGCCACTTCGTGTTCGTCATTCGCACCACTTCGATAACCACTCGATGTCGCTGCAGCGTTTGCTTTTTTTCTCCGGGAGTTTCTGTTGAAAGGTAGAACAAAGGTGTGGCATGAGTGAAGGTCTGCCACCGATGCGGTTCCATGTTTCATGTCTTGCAAAAATTATGTGAAATATTATGACGCGTGCATTTCGATGTAACGTTTGTTTTGTCAAACCAGGTATTAACTGACAAAAGACAAGTGTCTTTTCAAGCAGAGTAGAACTTATATGATTTGTGTTTCACATGATCTGCTTCGTGATGGAACTTCCCTGCGAGCAAAAATAGATATTAATAGAAGCGAGGCGGGCGTTTTGTTGTTTCAACTTACTTGAGCACCAGGAAGTAAGCTGCGAAAAGCACGAGCAGCGCGAAAACAGCAGATCCAGTAACAGTGATGATTTCACCATTCGCACCTGCACATAACACAATGCCGGTGAATCATGTGCTCTACACAAGACTGGTAGATCGTGTTCTACCTAAAGTGGCATTCAAGAGGATTAATTGTATTTAGTGTTTCATCTGATAACAATGACGCGGCTATATCTATTCCAGGCACGGTGATTGAAACAGAAGCATGTCATTGATTAAAAACCGATCTTAGATGTTTCCGGTCGCATCCTCTGGAAGTGAACTTATCTCTACTGTCAGGAAGAAAATTGCAAAACGTTTTATAAAGATATTTGAGCGATGTACGGAAAACAAGTTAATATTAGTCATGAGGATCCACCTCACCTGAAACATTTGTCAGTGACTCGTTTTTTGTCTTCGCTGGGATCGAACTCGCAACCGTGCTGTCTTTAGGGAGGTCAGCAGGTTCCACGATTTTGATCAGATTTCTTTCTCTCCCTGAAACAATTCAGCCATTTTGTTTAAAATACAGCGATGAAAACCGTTACACCATTAAATGCACAAGTTGGCTGCAAACTTTCGAGGAGTCACCGGCTGGACTCTGCTTCCATCAAATTGCGATGATTCAAACTTGCGCACGTCTGTATACAAGTAACTGGTCTCCACAAAGGTGAATTGTTTGAATCCATCAGCAGATCCATCCTATTCAAAATTTGCTGATGAATTCAACCCCAACTTTGTGGAGACAAGTTACTTGAAGATCTTTAAAGTCAATATTAATCATGCGAACGGGATAGTTGAAGTCATTTCACACTTTTCGTTGTTTGTCAGCTGCAGCCAGGGGCAGATCCAGACAGTAAGGTTGGGGGTGGTGGTCGGTTTCAGTAACATTTGGTAGTCAAGTCTCATTACGGCTTCGCTATTATAAGAGAGATGAAGTATACTTCACAACACTGCAGTGACAAAACAATGGACGGCAAAATGGCCTTATATCGCGAATAATGTTTTCCGAATTGTTCAAAATCACGGTAAAAAAGTTACTTTCATAGGTTTTAGGGGAGAAATCGCCCCAGTCGCCCCCCCTGGATCAACCCCTGGGTGCAGTCATGTTGCATCCAACAATAGCACGCAAGAATCATCAAGGATTCGCGTCAGTTTCAAATTTGTGGTTTCAAACTTGATTGGGATTCGAAGATTTCGATCCCGAAACTACTTTGGTTGCTGTTGCGTCGTTTTCATTTTTTGGTTTTACCATCGCACCACCCCAGGCCAACCTAAATGTGTATAGTCAGTCATTTAAAAATAATCAAATTTTGTTGAAATAAGCAAACGCTTTTATTGTTTTACTCACCATTGCCGTTGCTTATCTGCTTGAGAGTATAAGGTTGTATGTTGACCGGATAAGCAGGTGGGTATGTCAGAAGATAGAAAACGCTTTTCCATCCGTTTTGCGAAGTAATCGTGGACAATGTAAAACCATTGGGAGAGGAACTGCAAAGAGAAAAAAGTTGTACACAGAGGTATCTATCTTGTCAATCATGGCAAAGCCGTGTTGCGCAATAAAGCCATGCACGCGCATGAATATATATATTCCTGTTATAACGTATATCTGTGAAAACTCAAGACGTCATCTTACTCTCGCTATGGCTCTTTTGCGTCCGAATTTATTCCTTTTATTGAGCTTTTAAAGAAACATTTAGCGTTTTGCTATATTTAAGCGTAGAAGCACGTCATCACCAGCATCCTCCTCCGGAGAGTGACTCACTGTATGATCTGGTTTAGTTTTGCTTCCATTGTCGCTTGTTTGGTGACGCAACGATACAATCCTTTGTCCGGACGATGCTGACCTCTGGTTGCAATCGAACCGAGGCTGACGTATCCACTCGGACACAGCATGGAATGCACGTATACTCCAGGGGCTATTTTCCATCCTCCAAAGAAACCCAGGGGTTCGGCCAAACTTCCGTTGACTGACCTGAAAATATTTGAGCCATTCGTTGCATCATCATTGCTAACGATAAGTTATATTCAAGTCTTTGCACTAAGTGCAGCGCAGAGTAAGCAGCAGTCGGGGGGGCAACTACCGCGGATTGGACTGACGTCGTTTCTCCGGATACCACGTGTTCTACTTCGTTTAAACTAAATGTAAGTTTTCAATGCCACGACGGGGATTTTGGAAATCAAAAACATCCAACACCTTCCTACGATGATCTCTGTCCCAGCTGGAGGAAACCGATCTTCAGAGCTGAGATATTGACCAATCACAAAAAAGTTGCGATACCGAGGGACTGGTGTCCAGATGGACCAGTTGGATTGTCGGGTGATGCTGTGGAACTCGTCGGGGATGGAAGTTTCCACTTCGGCCGAGTGCGCTGGAAAATTAAAAGAAGCAGGTGGTTTGCTGTATGCGTGTCAAGATGATAAACACCCTAAAATAAAAACAAAACCAACCAATTTCAAGACTGATTAAAGTAAGGTAGATGTTTGGTCGTTTCTCAGTTACAGGATTCCAACGCTAATCGCAGTTTTGCTGCATTTTAATTTCTGTTTTCCGAAAACGTAACTTGCACAATAATTTGATTCTTCCATGACGATAAAATCAACATTGTGTTGACAATCATGCCGTCTTGACACAATTGACAAGCTACTTTCATGTTTAGAAAGTATTAAGCAAAAATGTAAATATCATGAAGTTTTGCATCAACCTACGGAATTACTGCAAAGCAACAAGTCAACCATCGCGGCGCTTGTGATTTGCTCATGAAACGTCATCCTATTACGTACTCAACCATCTCATAGCCTTATCTTGAGGTTAATTTTTTTACCTGTGCATAGAGACATCACCAGGGACAGCAATAGTCTTTGTAAAGACATGTGTTTGGTGGAACGTCCAGGTCCTTGTCATGGGAAGCAGATTCGTTGATGACATACAGTTTGTGTGGTGCATAGAAGCAATTTATTTAGTTGCGCCACTTGCGATGAGAGGCTAACAACTACTTAGCATGGACGACTCTGAATTATAGCAATTTATTGTGGTTCATGCTTTTGTCTTTGCTTTATTTTATCGAGATGCTCTGAAGCTTTCAAGAATTGGTTATTCCCCTGTTGACAATGTCTCACCGCTCTTGATCGTGACTATGATGAAACAATCACTGCGAGCTTTTGCTGCCTCGAAACCACAGAAACGCAACGTATTTCTCGTAAATGAAAAACAGAATCGCGAACCAAACTTGCAGAAATTTTCTACAATTTGTTTAAGCTACTTTTACATTTTAACTGTCTCTAGCAGCGTATACTTTAACTCAAAATCTTGAAGAGTTCTCACAAGCAAGTTAAGCAAACCAATTCAGTCCTGACTAACAAGAATTTCACACATAGAGTATTTCGGAGCATCTCATTCAGTTTCCTTTAGAATCTTATCAAGTCTCTAGTCGTCTCTCGTCTTTAGTAATATCCCTGGTTTTTAGTATTCTCCCTCTTAGTGAGTGTTCATTTATCTTTCCATGGTTGCAAACTCCTTCTTTTCGTTGTTTGTTGGTGCTACCGTTGTTTTGGAACTGGTCTCTTCGCATCTTGCGTCTTGCTTTTGACGCGTTAGGTTGGCCATATTTGGTTTTGTGTATCTTAACTTTGCGGCTTAGCTGTTAGTGGTGCAGAGCCTTTAAGCCGTGCTGATGGTTTGCCCTCGCTTAGCGGTCACTCTCACGTCAATCCTCTACATACGAGCTATTTAACATTTGTTTTGCATCGTTTCGCTCCAGTGCGTTTGTATCCGACACTCTTCCTCATCCAGGGCCGGATTAAGGGGGGGGCAACGGGGGCAATTACCCCGGGCCCCCCGCTGGAAGGGGGCCCCCCGTGATGAAATTTATTTGTTTCAAATAAAATACT
>JGI24158J21664_10001943_pt1 | contig 24273 bp, 18 predicted proteins | sample Ectturendosymbi3_FD_21664 | JGI IMG/M metagenome (IMG submission 21664) | reverse complement strand
GGGGTCTTATGGCCCTTACTTGGGCACCAGAAACGCTAGGAAGTCGATCTAGGCCTCTAAAGCTTCATATTCCAGCCTAGAATCTAACCAAACTTTGAGCCCAAATTTTGGCCCTTTGTGGAGGCGATGACGTCATAAAGAAACAATTAAAAAAAAGTCTAAACTACCCTTTTTCAAACCCCACCCACCGAAAACCTCGAACCCAAATCTAAAATGTGTTTGTTTTCAGTGCAAACAAGAAGACTTCATGAGTCTTTTGAGGGATTGACTTTTTAAATTGAAAACCCTTGGATTGACTTTTTAAATTGAAAACCCACTGAGTTGCAAGAGTCTAAAAGGCTGATCTGTGAAATATATACAAAAACAAAATTTCACAAGTTTATGAAGTACAGTAACTGTTAACAAACATACTATCATAGACAAAAAATTACTGCTTATTTTAAAAAATTTTCTTTTTTGGTGTTGGTTAATTGAATACAGTGTTGTACTAATTTTAACCTCCTTAACTTGATGCTTCGTTTTGTACTTCTTCCTTTTCATTGTTCAACATCTTTCAAGTACTGTTTTTGCTTTTTTGTTGTAAGCACTGTAATCAGTTCTTCCATTCAGTGTTCTGTTCTTATTGTTTTATTTTTAACATTCCTTTTATATTCATGGCACTGTGTTTATTCATTGCAGACAGTGTATACTGTTCTAATAAGTTAATCAAATATTGAAATTGCTGCAATTTGAAGAATTTTAGCTCATAAATCCTGATTTTTTAAGTTTTTGAAAAAACGGTTAGACATAGAATACATCATATTTTTGATAATAGATCAGAAAACAGGATTTAAACATTTCGGAAGTACCGGTATCGGCTATTGGCCCATGAATAGCCGATATATCGGTATCAAAAAAGCCATATCAGTCGATCTCTAGTAATACTTGTTAATCTTTACAATTTCCTGGAACCAATTACTGTGGCGTGTTAATCAGACTGATTGATTTTCAAGGACTAGGACATGAAGTAAGGTGTGCTCAGTTGACTACATCCTAATTTGATATTTTTGATAAAGCAAGTCACATGTTGGTTCAAACGTCCAATGTAGGGGTCACTGACTCACCAACCTTTTTGAAACTCCGAGCTACTTCATGTGTACTGATTAATGTGAAGGGCTACTAGTTTAAGACACACTTCTGAAATACAAATTTTGCTCAATTTACTTTCAATTATTTTATTATTGATATTTGTTAATGTGAAGACATTGATCATGCTAATGTTATTTTTAGAATAGACCCACGGGCAGCCTACTTGGTCCTTGCGGGCGACTTGGTGCCCGCTGGCACCATGTTGGTGACTGCTGATCTAATGCTTAATTCATAACAAAATTCTTTTACACGAAAAACAGGACCGTCGAGTAGACTAATGACAAAAATAATGTCCAAAGCAAACATAGTAAAAGACGTATCGTAAGCTGTGCTGCTACCATCATCAATAATGAGCTCGCTGCAAGTTTGTTGATAGCCAGTTGAGAAAATGGCGCTATAAAAATTGAACGAAAAACTGACGGCAGTGACGTTTTGGCACAAAGCGCTACTCGTCATGTGACCCATCATACAGTACGTGTGAGTCACGTATGATGCATGAAGCTGTGCTCTAGGTTCAAAGCTGTGCTCTAGGTGCATAAAAGCATCGATGGGATGTTTCTGTCTAGCTCTGGCTTGTGATTCTTGCAGCAGCTAAGAATCAAGGATCAGTGGCCTCTACGAAGGGCCCAGATGATGAAGCACGTTGTGGTTTGGCACCGTCTCTTTCGTTCCAATATTGCTCAGTGCAGCGATCCAAAAAATTGCTAGGTAACCGTTGCGACTTCTGAGACAACATTCGTGAACTCCATGTACACCAGTTCGCAAGAACTGGCAATGTCGTATGGGCATAAGAGTGAAGAGTTAACGTGGTTGTACCTCCAGTGCAGCGGAAAGAAACTAGACAATTTTGAGTGAAGGCTAGTATTTGGAGTGAGTGTCCTGGAAGTAAAAGAAATAAAACCAGCTGGTGATTTCTCAATAAAGACATCAAGAAAATGGAGGAAGTCATTGGTTTCTAACTCTTTAGTAAAAGGAATATTTCTGTGAACAGTGTTAATCTTAACAAAAATTATGTCGAGAGAATGATTAGGAACTAGCAAAATAGATCTTCCATGGAGTGGCAGAGCAGACCTGGTCGACACTTGTCATCGTTTGAGCCAGATCTTTCAACCACTGCTTGGCCGCACTTGATCTCGGGGCAGGTGTTGAGCAGCCATTTAATTGTCTCATCATCCAGAACCACCACGCCGTGCAGTCCGTGAGGAGGTCAATGGATTGCACATTCGAGTACAACAGGGTCGACGGTTTGTTCTTCTGCACCGCACTGACAGGCCGTAGATGGGGCCATACCCCATTTGTGCAAGCAAGAGTGGAAACGTGCAACACCAGTATGGAGGCGATTAAGTTGAACCAACGCTGTTTTTGGAAGGGTCATTCCAGAAGGATGGATGCCGATGTTGGGATTGAAAGTGCGGAGTCTCATAGTGTTGTCCAACCACTCTGCATACCATCGTTGATCCGCCCAGAATGCCGCACATCCGATGTTGTTATTAGATGAGCTGTTGTGCAGTGAGCACAAATGGGTGTCTCGGTGGACAAGTGAGCGCTGAGTGTAGCAGATGTCCAGGCTTCACGGCACAGCGTGCTAGATAAAAGTGACTCATTTGCGACAAGGTTCAACAGGTTGGATGTTTGCAAGGATAGGAAGGTTGTCCGCTGGTGTAGGGCGCATGCATCCAGTCACAATTCGCAAGGCGTCATTGATGGCAGGGTGAATGAGGCGGGTGTGAGCACTGCGGCACCAATCAGGAGCGCAGTACTTTGCTGTTGAGTGGACCTGGGCTAAGGTGGCTGTTTGCAACGTTGTTGCTGCAACACCCCAGCCCGAGCCAGTGGGCCGCCTAACGAGTGCGAAGCCTGATGTCAACTTTTTCCAAAGTGACTCGAGGTGTCGATGATACGTGAGCGACCTGTTCAACATTACTCTGAGGTATGTGCAGAGGTGTAGTGGGGTGGGAGCACATTCCCACACCTGTTTGCACTTGTAACGTTCCTTGAAGATGTGGTTTCCAAACGATTACGGTAAAACATAGCTGCGATCTCACAGATGTCCTAGCGACATGCAGATTCGCACTGCTAGTCAAAAGTTTTCAGTGACACAGGACAATCCAGTGTGGAAATTTTTGTAGGCGGAATGCTCACTTTATTCAAACTATTTGGTGCAGTCTTCCTTTCTATTTAGTGTGAGAACGGCGTTCCCACACCTCTCATTTTAGCACTACACCCCTGGGTATGTGGTCGACACTGGTGGTGTTACTGCCAAGGCGTATCTGTTACGGAGTTCATGCAGGCGCGCAACCAGGGGGGCATTTGAATAAAGATGAAATTTTATATTCAAATCATGAGAATTTTACATTCTATTCTAATGCTGAAAATTTTCAGAAATGCAGTCTGTGGTACGCTGTGATTCTTGCATATCTTCTGAGAGAGTTTGCATGGACTCTCTAAATGTCAAAAATAAACACTGTATTGTTATCACGCCAGTAGAGCAAAGTTTGTAGCCAAGAGACAATGCCTGGTGACAGAAACAGCATACTATGTTCACATTGTGTTAGGTTTACGTTTGCCTGGGATTACTGTATGCTACTATTTCAGATTTTTGCATATTATGTTCAGTGCCTTACCGTTGCTGGGGTTTCACAGTCTAGCTCCAACCCCTTTCAAGGGAAATTCAAATTTTACAAGGGCAACAAAGTTATTTAGTGTTGTTTAGGTAGTCCTGGCAAAAGCGGTGAGGCCCACCCGCATCTGGTGGTGAGCCTGGCCTAACCATTCGTAATAAAGTTCAAGTTGCATTCCTGCCTGCATACCTCTCAAGAGTGTTTCAGTTGGCAGACGAATTCTCGTATCTATGATGGAAACAATAGCATCAGTGATTAAATATATCCTAACATTCATACCAGTCTCTTGTATCTGACAACTTCTCACCAATATCGTCTGCATAAATTATCTCATAGCAAATATATTCAACTGTAGTTTCAAAAATCTAGATAATCAATTTGATGAATTTGTTAAAACAAGATGAAAAGTTTGGCAGGTTTACTAGTAGTCAATACATCTGCCACACTAAAGCAATGACTGCAATAGCTGAGTACCGAACCAGGTGTTGGTATTAGGCTACTACTTTTTACTCTGTCCTGATCATTCGGTCTGCATCTTGATTAAAGCTAAAAAGCAGTGGCGTATCTATGCAAAATGGCACCGATGGTAATGTTTAAATGTGCACCCTTTTTGTGAATAGGCACAATTTTTGCGAAAGATAAACCATGAAGAAAACGAATGTTTTAAAATAGAATTTCTTTGAACATTTCAGCAAATAAAATTATAAATTATCCATAAGGACCATGACATACTTTTGTACTAATTTATTTTATAATGCAATACCATAATTTATACATTGTGTTGGCTAACCAAATTGTAAATCTTGCAAAAAAAATCACACAGCACATTGCAACTGCAAACGACAATTTCTTTTGAAATGAATCACATTTAATTTGGATGGTACTTTAAGTTACGTGCACGCTGTACAAGAGCAACACCAGCCAAAGCACTGGGCAGTAAAAGCTGTCTTTTAATAAGACTAACAAATCTTCTTTCATAAGTTAACAATTTTTTGCTCAACTGGTACGATGACGATACAAAGTGTTGATGTTTCGAGGCCTAACTTCTGATTCCTTCCTTAGTCTTTGGACTGGGGCATCGGGTTTTCCTATTCATCGGACACTAGTGGCCATCGAAGAAATTGCATGAAATCAGAGTGGGCCGCAGCAGTTTTAAGTAATCTGTAAATATGTGGGAGCTTTAACAGCAGTTTTTGCGTAACAGTCAGATTCCCACAGCCACAGACTTAAGACTCGTCACAATGTCTGAAACCCAACCATGGGCGTCGGAAGAGGGGCCAAGTCCCCCCGGATTTTAAAATTTTACATTTTGCTATTAAAATTTCAGCTAACTATGTTTTCTTAGTTTCGAGTGGTTAAAATGAAACTTCACCACTTTTGGCCACCCATGGAAAATATTTTTTGGCTACACATGGAAAAAGTACTATTGACCTTCCCCTGTAAAAATATCCTTCGCCTACGCCCATGAACGCAACAGTATGGACTGACTAAGCTTTTTTTATAGGGTGAGAAGGACGAGGTCTTGTAGATACTGCAAGCGAGGGTTCTTGTTCTGTCACAATTTCTGACCGTGATGCTGTGTCGCAATACCACGATTTTGTCACAATGTTTCATGATGCTGGTGCAAAACGCCCGAATTATTGCTTTAAATAAGGACGCTGTGTTGATGTAGCTGTGCAGTTAATGGTTGTATGGGGTGCAAAGCAAAGGTTGAAGAAACTACAAATTACAAATTTTAATTTATGCCAAGCAGTTTTTGTGCCCCCTTCTAAGTGGCGCCCATGGCACAAGCGATGCCTGCCATACCCTATATACGCCACTACTGAAAAGTTCTAATTTTCAGAAATGTTGCAAAGAGAACTTTATCTGTGACAGTTTGCAAAAAAGTTTACCACAGTTGCATAAGCACGATGACATCATCAAATGAAATTTTATGAAAATTGCCCCTCCCTCGAAATCAAGAGCTGGTTGCATCCCTGAGTTTATGCATACTTCTGTCATGAGCTATCGGTTAGTCCATGGCAACGATATCCACCTGTCGATAAAAACGCCTTTAAACTGAAAAGTGGTTGTTTTTACAACCCATCCAGAGACTTCTTCAGACGTCCCCAGTTGAACTCGTTGCTTCTGCAAAAAAGAGTCGAGAAGTAATTGTTGTTAACATCAACCGGTGAATTGGTGAACAGACTGGTTGGTCAAAATGACGTCATCATTTTCCAACTGAAGACTTCCTGAAGCAAAGATAGAAGTGTTAGTGAGTCTGTGACAAAGGTTTCCTGTTACCATTAAACTGAGACAGCAAGTCGGACAGCCACATGGCACTTTCTAAGATGCCGCTGGCTATTCTCAAATTTAGGGTTTGCAACATTGTTGTCAACATTGCAGGACTGTAATTTACAAGTGTCGCACAGTGCAGTGCGGATCTTGGAGGTGTCTTCAGCGTGGATTGAAAGGACCACACCGCATTGCTGCCATTGTCAGGTTTGCTTATGACGTTTTACCGTCATTGCAAAAAGCATGCAACGCATTGCTTTCGTTTGCCGACATAGCACACGTATGCTTCTTACACTTGTGAGAAAATATGGACACATTGCATGGAGGCATAAGTTTCCCCTTCAAAGCTAGCATATTCTGTGCAACAAAAATCGCTTGAGTTCAAACAAAATACGTTCAAACATGGCTCTGGTGTTGACTGTTGTTAATGTGAAACTTCCGTGGGTAAAAAACAAATTCAAACCCATAAAAATTCCGTTTCAGAAGCAAAGAGAACCCTGTTGATAAGATTTTGTAAAATATGTAAAGAATTTTCGTTATTCATACCGTCTGATTTATTCTGATGAATGGCAAGTAAGAACGTTTCTACATGGCCAGAGGCTAGGCGACCAACTTCCTTGGAAAAGAGCAAGGCGCTGCCCTTTATCGAGTTTGATTAACGCCACTAATAGCTGTCGACGGCTGTTAAGTTCTTCGGTGAGCAAACACTGCGAAAGAAGGCACTCAGCTTGCTTGCTTGCTGTAAGTTTTAGACCTGTAAACTGCAAAAACCCGAGAGAAGGCTATATATGACGCACTTCTTTTGAAAGTCAACGCGGCATGATGTCGAACAGCTTTGTGCTGCATAGTGTGCAAGATCGACCTTCCTGACAGACGTATTAGTATCACTTCCAAAATGGCCACCAAACAACTTTGGTTGTTGGAACAGCCAAAAAAGCAAAAGAAGTGAAAGATATATCGTAAACGTTTCGGGATACACTGAGAACATTTGTTGAAACTTCACATTTCAAATCGTTCTGGTTCTCTTAAAAATCAAAACTTTCAACTGATGTGTCCCTAAGTATCAATCGAGTCATGCAACCTAAATTTGTTGTTTCATGTTTTATCATTTCTATAATATTTTGAGTTTTAATCATATTCAGGATTGATCAGATTTCTGTAATACTGTACCTTTGAAACTCGGAATGGCACCAATACTGCTGAAAGCACGAAAAACTGTCAAAGTTTTTGCTTTTTTGATAGGTATTTTTTTGGAGTTGCTTGAACCTCAATCTCATAACATTTCCCTAGCATAATTTTTCAAACGAATGCTTTGTCTTTCAGAGTATGCTCAGCTTGTTTATCGAAATTTATTAAATATCAGTTCACATGTTCATGTGTGGAAGAAAGAAAATATTCCCAAAGAATTGCATTATCAGAACAATCCAAGAATTCCTCCCATATTGTTGGCACCTCATGACCACTGGTTCCTTGTGGATAATGAATCTGATAAGTTGCCTATGCGTAAGTAGCGTGTATATTGGTTAATCTTGCGCCGTGCACTTGATTTTGTACCAAGTGGTGTGATATACACTCTAACTTTAGGTCTAGCAAAAGTTTGTGGTCAAGTTCATTAAAAAACAAACCACATTTGGTCAGCTTTGAAACGAACTTAACTCTTGATGGATTGAAATTTTGAAATAGCCTGATGATTAGTGTTATGATTAAGTTTACCACAACATTTGATGTCCCTGAGTTTTTAACAGCTAGCTAATAAAACTGCTGCTGCTTGAAATACCATATACCAGCTAGGACCTAGGTCTTTCCATCATATATTACTTCGCAAGTTGATACTTCTGCTCAGGGACACCAGGAGGTAGAAGAGTTTTCTGAGAGGGTCAGATTTTTTAAACTATGCCCAACACATTTTTCCAGGGGGAAGTGAAAAATTTTTCAAGTGGGCGCTGTGCACCCCTAGTCATGGGCCAGCTTCTGACAGCATAATAATGAAATCCATCCTACGTGTTGTTTTTTCAGAGTTTATTTGTAATCATGTCTGCAGCAAAAATTTCAGTGAGGTGCAGTGATCAGTCGTAGCACACTGTTAATATCCAAATTTATCTGAGCAACAATATGCCGGACGAGCTGGTAGTGGTGGGTCTTGCAGTTATTCACTGCATGAATGTGAAAACTTGCGGAGATGTGACAGGGTTCCCACACGGTATTGAAAGTATTGGAAAAGTATTGAATTTCAAAATCGGTTTTCAAGACCTTGAAAAAGTATTGAATTTGGACAAAATGTACATTAGGTATTGAAAAAATATGGAAATTCTAAATGGAAAAGAAATTTCAAGCATCTGAGTAGAATTTTACTGAAAGCAAAGTAGTTCATTATTCATGCAATGTGCAAAATTGAGTTTCATGATTAAGAATTTCTAAAAATGAAGGGAAGTAGTGGTATTGAACTTTTTAAATTAAGTATTGAAAAAGTATGAAAAATGATTTTTAAAAATATGTGGGAACCCTGATGTGACGACTCGAGTTGTGTTTTTGGGTGACTAGATCAGACCTGGTTTTTTTTCGGTCACAGACCAACATGTTTTTGAAATGACCGAAAAAAGTTAAGTCATTTCGATCAGAATGTCTAAAACAGTGGTTCTCAACCTTTCATGGTTTGTGGCCCCGTTCCAAAGACTTAACACTTGTGGCCCCCTGCTCATCAATAAGCGTTTGTATTATCACGGCAGAGCTATTTCGTAAAGGCCTCAGCTTGTGGCCCCCGGAGAACCACTCTGTGGCCCCCAGAGGGGCCGAGGGCCTAAGTTGAGAAACCATGGTCTAAAAATATAAGCTAATGAACATTTTTACGGCGAGTTTTAATACAACTGTGAGACAAATGACCGAAATGTCTCAGAATCAGGCTCGAATCATGTTTTTGAAGATGAACTCAACTCGTGGTCACTGCTTTCGAAATAACTCGCGTCAATAAAATAACTTCATCAAAGTCTTTGTTAAACATACGGTTGTAACATCAAAAGAAACGTGTTTACCCATAACTAGCTTAAAACCATGACACTTCTATGGTAGAACTACGACAATTTAACCAACGGTAACGTATTAGTGAGTCACGTAAAAAAGATTAGGAAACGCTGAAATGTAGGCAACGATTCTTGGACAACATTAAACGATTTTAATGGCATGGTAATGTGTTTTTTCAACCGTTGTTTTCTGCAGGTGGGTCGCACGGCTACAACAATTCACTGATGGACATGCATCCCTTTTTTATTGCTCATGGGCCTGCGTTTCGTAAGAACTACACGTCAAAACCTTTCAGTAACGTTGATATCTACGGCTTGATTTGTCACATTCTTGATGTAAGTGGTATAGTAAATAACAACCTTCATGTTCTGTTTTCCATAATATTTTGCGTATGATGTTGCCGTGTCATTGAAAATATGTGGGCAGGTCGTTTTCAGTGCTTCAGGTTACGGGCACATGTGAGAAGACAAAGAAGTAGTATAATAATTATTTCGATAACTGTCCGAAAGTTTTTAGCTCTAAGAACTCTTCAAAATACGATTTTGGTTCTCCTACTGCTTGAAGCTGTTATAAGCCGAATTGTGCTCTATTTACAATGTCGCAATGTAGTCGCTACAGGGATGGAGCGGCGGTCGCGAGACCAGTGCTGGCGCAAGAAGCAGGGTAACGAACTGGGACTATAAGGTCATGTCAGTTGCTCAGGCTGGAGCCTAGCCAAACGTCCGCTTAACTGTTCTTACCTTTATCCCTAAAAACCTGCCCGTATGGTCACTGCACTGGCAAAATTAAGAACCTCAGAGCGAACAAGGCATGCTTGTTAAAAAAGTGGCAATTCCTGGTGATTGTGTGTAACATTGTTAACAAAAACTATCAGGGAATATGTAGCAGCAAAGCTGAACGTTGTTCACAGGCAGTCACGCTTAAGAAAATAACAACCGGCAAGCGCCGTTTTGGGCTATAGAAGTACGAGTTCTTGTGTGCGCGGTTTCGGTATGTTGTCATATCGTTGTGCAAGGTATCAAGACAACAGCCACCTGGACAACAGCCACCTGGACAATCGCCACCCAAGGCAACTGCCACCTTTTTACATACAGTAGGAGCTGCCAAATTCAGCTTACACTATCGTGTTGCGGCACGTAGAGGAGTTCTCGTGGCACAGCTGTTGGGAACCACTGTGCCACGATATTAGTGCTGCAGCATTAGTGCAACGAAGTGAACTGCAACGTTGCTATGCTGCCATGTAACTTGCAAATCAAAAGCTACAGCAAGGCATAGAACGTAAAATGCGCGGAAGTAAAGGGGTGCAATGAATGAGTGGAATGAATACGATGTAATAATGTGCCTGCGAGAAATGTACTGTTAAAAACTTGAAGACCCCAAGATTTATAATGTTAATGAAGGTGTAATGACATCGATACAGCATTCTCCACCCCAAAGTATTAAAGTTGAAGTGAAGGCTGATCAAAGTGGTCAGAAAACAAAAAAAACTTTCGTTATATGCATTTGTGATTTCTAAATGTTTGACATGAAAGCAACATCTTGTGAAGTTCAAATGGCTTTAATGGCAATAAACGCAGAGAATTCAATGTGTCGTAAGTGGCAGTTTTTCGGGTGGTTATTGTCCAAGGTGGCAATTGTCCGAGTGGCAGTTATCCAGGTGGTTGTATTCCTAGAACCATTGTACAATTGCTTTTTGGTAATAAATGAGACAGGCGAACAAGTCTCTTATTCGGGGATGCAATAGAAAAATGCAGCAAATCTTCGGAGGTTTTGCACAGTTGTTTCATAGGTATTTGATACAATGTCATACGTGGCTGTTCAGGCCAACATATATCTTTTTTGGTCACGCAATGCCGTAACTCACCATGACTTTAATCATTTTGTATGTCTTCCGCAGTTTTTCGGGCTTTAATCCCGTATTTTCTACACCTGGACCCCAGGGAGACTATGAGGTCTTCACTGTGGTATGAAGAATAACCACCTGCTTTGGTGGTGCTGTTATGCTGACCACCCACATGCCTGAGTTCGCCTCGACATTTAACCACCAGTATGTTCGCAAAAAGCTAGCAGTATCCAAAAGATTGCTGAAGAACTCCAAAATGTGCTCGTATGCATTTGACTGCTTTTCTGCCCCGTTTTGTTGCAAATTTACTACTTGTGTTATATGCGTGCTGACGTTGGGTATTTGCGTCCACAGCTAAAACCTGCTCCGAACAATGGATCTCTTAAAGCAGTTCAGGACCTTCTTCGTCGTGTCATTTCTCGTAAGCCTGGAAATGTGTCGAGATTTGAATACGGCAATGCTGAGATTATTGGTAAGTAGAATATGGTGCTTTAACGCTTCGTTTCTGAACTTGGTGGCACGAAGTCTGTGCTTCCAAATCAAGGTTTCAGATTCGCAAGGAGTCTGAGGTTTTGGGTGGAGTCGGATTCCTAAGAACACTAGGAATTGGAATTGTTTTTTTTAATCCGATTCCGCAAGTTCAATTGAATCATTTTTTACATTGCACACCAAAGCTAGGGATACTAATTCACGCCTGTTAAAATCGTACAATTTCTTTTGAAACTGTATCGAAACAGAGAATTCATGCTATGTACCACTATTTCCATTGATTTTAGTTGCTACAAAATTGTTGACAGCCAAACTTCCCTCATGTTATGCCAAGAAGTCGGAGTTGGACATTTTACTTCCTACTCCGCAACCCTGCTTCAAGTGACGCTCATAAGCATGGCTAATGATATTGCAAGCTTTTTTTCCACGCAGTTGTTAGGTTTTCACCCCAAAACTTATGGTGTGGAAGAGCACTTTGTCGTGGTTGTTGACGGGAAAGGTTTATGCTTGTACTCATGGGCGTCCGCAGAAAATTTTCCAGGAAGGGGTAGGGTCAACATTTTGCTTATATCCTTTTCAGGTTGCTCGCGATGCAATGCAAATCGATGCTCTCGAAAATTGCCTTAACCTTCGTACACCACAAAGAAAATGCTCCAAGTTATGGCAACAGTCACAAAAATTGCGCTTCGTTCGTGCAGCCAGGGACCCAGTTTCAGAGGGAGACGGGGAGGACAAAACCCCTCCAACTTTTGGACAAGGGGGACACAATACCTTTTGTTCCGCCAATATATTTGCACAAATTTTGTGGTTACATTACTGTTGAAAACCCCCAGCATAAAACCGGGGAATAAATAAAAAATAATGGACATTATCGTTTGATTTTACCCATAGAGACAGTGAACAGATTTACCATGTAAACTGAATTATCGTTGTTGAGAATCATTGTAGGGTGCAGACAAGCCAATTAATGGAATCCCAGAGATGGATGATTAATTGGAATTGCATTATGTAACTGCCAATTATTTCAATCTCAGAGATACATGTTCATAATTCTACATTTGATGTTGTGTTGGTTTTGTCGATTTTGACAAATAATTCTTCAAATGCTAATGCGAACGTTTTGTGCACTTAGTAAAGAAGTAAAGAAGCACTTTACCTAGTAATCATTGTCAAGTGCTAGAACAGTACTATGTAATTGCCACAAAACCATAGGCCATGCTCCCCAAAGTATAAAATTTCCGTGATTTGCCTCCCATTTTTGCCAAATGCGTGATGCGGTAGAGTGAGCATGTTGACGTCAACGGAACACAAACAATAATATTGTAGTGATGTGTATGCATATCACACAAAGTTTGTCCCCCAAAGTTTTCTAGCAAACTCGCAAAACTTGGGGGACAGCAAAACTTTGGGGGACAAACTTGGTGTGTGCATATCACACAAAGTTTGTCCCCCTAAGTTTTCTAGCAAACTCGGTCCCTGCGCGCAGCGATGCTTCGTTTTAACTAATGCTTCTTTTCACACAGTATACTCATGGCTTCGCTGTCAGCAGTAACTGTATCGCTACATTACCTGCCAAAGACGTCTGCGTTCCACACCCACATGTGGCAAAACGCCTACTGCACTGACGTGAAGTGAACACTTGACGATTCGTTGCCATATTTTTGTTACATAATAAAGACCAACAGAGAACAATCTGCTTGCAAGAGTGTCATACTGACAAATAGATTGTCATTGTAAGAATCAAATCAATTAATCGGAAATAAGTTGCTGACTTCAGGCTTTCTAGAAATTTTTGGTTCCTTGACCCATTGCTTCCCCCTGCGGACGCCCATGCTTATACTTTTCAAATGGACTGTCACACTACTGCCTTGGAGCGAGGGCATGCTGCGGAAGCGCCGTGCTAATTAACTCTGCTCGATTTAGTGGACGTAATCGTGCAATCACCGAAAAGCCCGCCCTAATATCTTCCATTTCAGTGTTTTTTTTCTTTCAGTGTTTTTTATTAACTATGAGTGGAGTCAACACATACAGTAACAGTTGGTGTCCCGACTCCCTTTGTTAGATCATCATTACTGACGATATTTGAAACGATAATCAAATTTTATGGAACTTGTGGCCAGCGCCAGCTTTTCTTGGTCCACTTCACTGCAGTCGTTCAGTCGCTGAGGTGTTATTTCTATAGTCTTTAAAGACGGTCTTTCGAGCAGTGCAGTTTGTCTTATTAGCGCAACAGCTCAGCAGTTACAAACGTTTACGAGGCGATATCTTTTGCCGCTATCGTCAAAAAACCCACAATGATGTTTTTTCCCTCGTTGCTTTCGCACCGCCAACTGGTTCTGTATGGCTCGGCGGTATCCGTTTTTAATAGTAGATCACACCCGCCCCATGCTGGCCCTGGTGCTTATCATTTTTTGTACCTGACATTCAGAACTTTAAAGAGGGTTCTTTTTACTTGCTAGGTTCAGCTATTGGTTCCATTCTGGCCGTCGTTGTCCTTGTTTTCGTGATCAAACAGTTTAGCCGAGGCGCTGGCATGCCGGTGAAGAGTCGATCCATCGATGAACACTCTGCTCCTTTGTTGTCACCCAGTCCTCCTTCATAAGTATTATTGTAGCAACATCTGTGCAACAACATTCGTTTGTTCTGTTACTTGCAGAATGCTTTTCTGTAGTTTCGGTTAATGATCACAACGTTACTATGGCGCAGATTGTTTGTGATGCACTTAGTTCGTTTCATCATGCCGAAGATTTTATGAACTGATTTCAAGTAAGGAAATCCAACCTGATGTAAAGTAAGTGGCAAAGTCTTGGGACAAAACGTGTTTCAACAGATAAGTTGGTCATGTCGCAAATGACGTGAAAGCAAAATCGTTGTTCCTTGGCCCTCTATTTTTCGAGGTTTGCCTCTGAAAAATAATGAACACTCACGCGCAAGTAGTCACAATGTAATGTATTGGCACTCGGTTGAGATTCTTTGCCGGAAACGATAATACTGACGCACGTTGTTTATCGCACGAGCAACCGTTTCGGAACTCCGTAACTTCGCTTTCATTTCTGCTGTACCTACTGTAAATCTCCATCCATACCTGTGTTTGCATCCATACAACCTGATCAGTTTCTTTTCTCGTAACTTGGGCTTTAGGTTTGCAACCACTATGATGTGTTGACTTTTTTTTCATTACTCAAAAAGCATACTTCTGAACCTTCGAAGCGCATCCTGTGGCTTGCTTTCACGCTGCCTAATTTTGCAAAAACAATTGCGGAGCAGCTTTATGCGTGTTTTTCAAGAAATGAGAGAAGCTTCTGCCCCACGGTCCTGCTTGGAAATCTTTCAGTTGAAAGCGACGTGAAATTTGCGTGGTTGTCGGGGGTTCATCGATACTGGCATGGTGCGGCGTAAATGTCTCAAAGCAATGTCGCCGAACCAGCTTAGTTTTACCGGTATTTGAGTGTGGCAAGGCAGTAAGCGCTGGCATCGCGTGACAAAGAAACTTAAGCGGCGGTTGCTCTATTGTTGAAACGTTGAATTGTCTTATTCGTGTTGCTGTGTACATTAGCATCCATGCGGTTAAATGCGCGCTTGCTGCTAGATGCATTGACTCATGCAAAGCTTTCAAATTTTCGGCTTCCACCGCATATGTTCTGACTGAACCGTGTTGTGTTGTCTGCGGAAAAGAAAGCTCGCCGCGGCTGTGATGTTTGCACTGGATCAGAGGCTAAGCTTCTGTGAAATGCGTTGCCGTATTTTTTTAAAAGGAATGCTTGTCGACTAATACCGCTAGATATCACGCTTTGCTTTGATGCAGCAATTCCGTCCTTGCTAGAGTTTCGCATCCAGTTTTCGTAGAAAAGTGTGTTTGCTGAAGGAATGATGTGCATGCGTGAGATTGGGCAAACCTGCTGATGTGTTAGTGTTTGGTTGCATTGTCGAACTCAGTCGAGAGCTGACTTTGCTGAATACGGTGCTGCCAAGCACCGGCGTAGTTGATTAATACATTGTCAGCATTTCAATTACAAGACACTGGAGCTTTCCGGCTTAAGGCGCGTCATCCTTGCGCAGAAGTCTGGTGTAACGTGACGTGGGTTGATGCGTTTCGGGACCACTGTTCGAAAAAACTATGCACACAATCAACTGCCTTATACCGTCCCAGAGGCCGGAGCAGAGGAAGCCTAACGTTGTCCTATTGTGTAATTGTCTTACTGTAAATGCCGACATACATGTTTACATCAGCTGCGCGTGACCAGGATAGAAGCTGGTAGCTTTTAGTAGCTAGTAGTTCTGGTAAGAAAATGCACTTACAACAATGGTAAAAGCTCCGAGTGAAGTATGTGCTGTCCAACGTTGCTCGTAACTCTGTAGGTCGGCGAGGTATCGATTGTTAGGTTAAGAGGTTGTAAACTTTTCTTTCGAATGGATGCGGTTCCGTTGAGCTCCTTGTGTTACGCGTTGTTGTTGGCCGAAAGCTCCATGTGTTACGCGTTGTTGTTGTAAATGGTTGTGCAGTTGCGTTCCTAAATGAGTACCCTTTAAGAGCGATACACAACTAAAAATATAAGAATACGTCAAAGGTTTGTCCTCGTGGAGCATGAAAGCAAGCTGCATCTTCGTTCGACAATTACTGTAGTGTTCTTTTATTTCAACAAGATAATGGTTAGTAGAAGCCGATGTTTTTCTTGTGCTTCCAGCTATTGCAGAAGCATGTGCGTTGCAATGTCCTAGAATTTTTCTGCCGTGTAATTAAAACTTGTGTGGTCAGTTATGTAGAGAAGGTACTGAGATATTTACTGGTCATCGAAGCTTAAGGATTTCCAAATGTATACCAAACATTTTTTTCATTTCATTACGACTACTTGCGATAAATGTTGTTAAACGTCAAATGTTGTCAGGCGCATGTTAAATCGTCTTGCCTGATGCATTGAGCGAAACCATGTCAGTTATACTTTTCTTTGCTTGCCAAAACATGGACAAATAGGTCTAACGCTCTCGACCCTTTCGTGTTTCACTTTATACCGATTTCGGCCCATGCTGATAAAATATTGCGATGTAGTTAAACCCGAAGTATGTGGAGGTCATTTCTGCGATCTAAATTGGTTCTTGGCGAAGTGAAACTACAGCTTGCATTTATTTTGACCAGTCAATAGATGAGTTGTTAACGCAACAATAAAAGCTTTTGTACGACACCAGGAATTATGTATCAACAAATGAAGTTCAAACGTACAACTGCGTTTGTGAAATGTGCAGCGTAACTGTGTTGGATAGTTTCGGTGGAAAAGAACACTTGCGAGCGCCGAAGTGCGCTGGAATCCGTTTGTTGTCATCACCTTCGACAAGACCCATCCTAGGTTTTTAGTTACTTCTGTGTGAGGTGATCAAAGTTTTAGTAATCGTGGTGTTGATACGAAAGCGTCGAAATCGATTTCAGTGTATTTTCATAGCTACTGTGAGTTTTTTGTTTTGATGAACGAATTGTCGAAATTGGTTTACGAGCCGCTTGAATGCAATGTAACAGAGCAGACCCGTCGCCAGCCTGTACGTGGCTTAAGGCCTTCAAGCTGGGAGGTGGTTCAGGAACATTTTCAATGCACCGAATTAGACCAATGATTACCAACCTTATGTACTGTTTTTTTTCAAACGGGTTCTTGAACTTGTCATTGGATGGGCCATGCCTTCCCTGGCGACGGGTCTCCTGTGTGAATCGTGGTAAGAAAACTTCCATGAGCAAAGTTCGCAAAATTTTGTCTCATAGGATTTGGTTAAAAGTTGGAAAAGTGTTTTGAAATTTCGAATTGCTTTTCCGTTACNATTTTCCGTTTTTGTGAAAGAAATCAGTTGCACCTTCCTCTTGTCGGGATCAGTAGGCTGTAAAAAAACAAGTGGAAAGAGCTGTCGCTCTTAACCTTTTCTCATGCACGTCCTAACGATCGTTTCGCTAGTGAGGTCATGTCTTTTTTGGTTCGTGCTGTCAAGCGTCTCGCGTTCCGTTTTACCATTCGGGAATATGCAAAAATACACATTCACACCTATACAGTTCTAGCCTGTTGTTCGATAACCTTAAGGTGCTACCTGTATCTTTGTTGCTTTTATCAAATACGCATTGCTACCGCGACCGCAGCTTTTCTTTTTGTTGCTAAAATTCTTGTTTGACGTCTCTGAATTCAACGAAAAAAAATCAAGCAAAGGGTAAGAAACGCGAACTTAACGTAGAAACGTCAAAATAGGACAATAACAGCGGAATATTGCTTAAGCGTTATTCAATGTCTTTGTGCCTCAAACCGTTGATCAGAAATCGGATTTCAGTTCATGCCATTCACTAGTAGTAGTGGAAAAAATTTTGTCCGAATCCAGAAACGATTTCTCTGATCCCTAACCAACCATTTGGTCGTTGCACCTTGGCGAATTAGGACGCCAATGTCCCGCCGCGTGGCAACCGCGTTTGTTTGGAGCGTCAGTGGGGACCACTTGTACAAGGATAAAAATTTCCACCTCCCCGTAAATAACTCCTGAAATTCAAGAACAATGGCGACCGTGCGGTTCTAAAAAGCGACAGCGGCTAACACCACGCAAGTCAACCGACGGCAACACGATCTTGGGGTGTCGTAGAACAGTTGACTAAACTTGTTTGGAAGAATTTAGTGCGTACGAATGGCATCGATTCGTCAGAGGTTTCAAAAGGAACGATTTTCTTTCATCCAGCCGAGGCGGTCAATTCGACTTGCAGCCCACAAAACTAGTACATTATATCGTTTACACATGTCTAGCTTCTGCAGAGCCGTGGCTGAGACACCCCAAATCCCCCAATTAGAAGGCTAATGCAAGTTTCGTGACCTGTTTCAGTTGTCCCATGGTAGAGGGCCCAACATCAATTTGGAAGCCTCGCATTACTACACCATGGCGCTTTACCTTGACGTGTAATACTGGGCTGTGAGCATATAGCAATGGTATTCAACTTCTGATAGAACCTGCTACATGACGTTCAAATTACTTACAATGGCACATGGGACAAATGTCAAGTCATCTGTCCCATTCTATGAGACAATTTCCATGGATTCCAATTCCCATGGACAAGCATAGAGACCAGGCGCGCAACCAGGGGGGGGCAAATGCCCCCCCTGAAATTTTCAAAACATTGCACAGCAATTTTGACATTTGTAGAAACTTTCAAAGAATAAAGTTGAAATTTTATATTCTAATCATTTTTAAGAAATCTTATTGGAATTTTTCTTTTTCCTACTGGTAAATTATCTCCTTACAAGAACCAACTTGAAACAGCTTATCTGATCGAAAATTTCGTAAATGACTGGTATTTAACCACGAATATGCTGGAAGTGTCAATTTGGGAGATAGTTTAATTAACTAATTAGTCATATTTTTAAGGCATTTTTTATCTATTTGTTCGTAAAGCCTACTATTTTGTCTTAGACAGGCCTCAATTTGCCCTGATGAAACTTTATAAACATTAGGGTACTGTTGAACCGTGCAAATTGCTGAAACATTCAAACTGATAAGAGAAATCTTGACATAGCAGTTAGTGTCTTGTCAAACCGCTTGTTCTACGACCTTTTGATTATTATTTTTGTTAGGGGCAAAGCGGATCACCATTATTAACGTAGTACATTTCTTAAAAAAGCGTTTTTAGCTGCATTTTCGCTTCGAAACCTAATAATTTTTAGCTAAATTCAGGTTGAGGACTGTTTCACGTTTTAGTGTCTTTCTGGGTTGCTCCCAGTACCACGGCTTAGGAAAAAGGTTTAGTAAAGTGTCATATGAGTGCTAGTCAAGTGTTACCTATTGTACTAGACCACTTTGGCCCCAAATGACGCTTTACAAGACCCTAACTTTTGTAACCAGTGCAAGTCCTGAAAGCTCATAGCCCTAAATGTGCTGAAAGCGTTCACACAACTCATGGATACCAAAAAAAGCCTTTTACCCCAAACACACCTGATCCGTTATGCACCAAAGGCATAAGACACCTGATCCGTTTTGCCCGAAATGGGAGCATTCAAAGATCCCTTCACCCTTGACCTAGGCTATCTTACAAGTTTGGGATCTTCATTTGTGATAGAATTTCAAGCACATGCTAGAAGAATAGGGCTAGAACGAATTTGCTAAAACTAGACGAAAATTAGGCAGGTTTACTGTTGCAGTAGCCTATACATCTGTAACACTAAAGCACTAGCTGGGTACGGAACCATGAGAATATAAATTTTTACTCTGTCCTGATTGTTCGTTCTGCATCTTGATCAAAACAGAAAAGTTATCATTTTCGGAAATGTTGCGAAGAGAATTTTATCTGTGTGTCAGGCTTCACATGGAAATATTTTCAACTACAGTAAAAGTGTTTGTATGACGTTTAAGGCTAAGAGTGCAAAAAGCACAGTCACTCCATCACTGACGCATGGGTGGCAAAAATCTAAAATCTGGTAACCAATACAAATAACTGGGAGCTGTAGCCTACTGGATACTGAGCTCCCAGATGACAAAGACATTCAGAGACAACTGCGATAAAAATAATGTGCAGCAAACAAGCTGCGAGCCTCTTCTCCCGATGTTCAAATGCAGTTAAAAATGGACTTTTTCGTTCCTTTTGTACGCCCATGTATGCATCACAATTGTGGTGGAATTTCAGAAAGTCATGCATGCAAAGATCGCGTGTGGCTTATAATTTTGGATGCAGAGCTCTATACAACCTGCCCTGGAGAGCGAGTGTTAGTAGTCAGTCATGACTCATCAGGTTCAATGTAACATTCCTACATTTGAAGCCGTATTAGGAAAAAATATGCACTTGTTTCTCGAAAGATGCAGAAGGTCAAATAACGTGATAGTTGCCTGCTTTGATGCAGTCAGATTGTTTATATTCTTCCTTGTTCTTTCAACACTACAACCGCATTTTACTTTGTGACTGAGTGCTCGGACATTGCAGTGTTTGTTCGTTTGAGGGTGTGCATGTCACAATGCATTCGTACTTCACCTGCATGGTTTTGACCAGTTCAGGAATTAGCGTCCCACTCTGCAGTAGTGCTGTACCAAGTAAACAAATAGTGTTAAGAAATCATCTGTAAATCTGAGGCTCGGCCTCCAACGCCGTTACAAAACGTTCTGTTAAGTAGGTTTCTGTAACCCGGTGTCAAGCGAAATTGCTGACCTATTATTTTTTCTCGGTTATTTTGCTTCTCAGAGTAAAGGAAGTTTGGCGATTACTTTTTTGATGCGTGTTGTGTAAATTAAACTTTCTGGTTAGATGTCAGATACCCACAACAAGCTACAGTACGGGAATAAGTAAAACCAGTGAAAATATAGGATTTAATCTTAGACTTCAATTATTTTTATTTTTCTTACTGTAACATAAACCCTAACCTGACACACTTACCTAAACACGAAATCCTAAGCATTTCTCAGCGTATTTGATATGTTAAATGTTGCTCTGTGCATGTGCATATGGCGTGAAGTCAGAAATTTCCTAAGTCAGAAATTTCGCTTGACACCGGTGATTCAGGCCCCAACGCTGTTGTAAAATGTTCTGTTTCGTCTGTTTTTAGCGTTGTCCAGCGTTGTGTCGAATGTGTATGTTTGTACACCATGGACTTCGTGTCTGCGGGCAAAAATGCATTATTATTATATGTGACCGTTTGCGAAAAAGTTGCACCACAGTTGAATAAGCACGATGACGTTATCGAATGAAATTTCATGAAAATTTCCCCCTCCGAAATGAAGAGCTGGTTGCGCTCCTGCTCGGGACCGATCCAGGCGTACCGCCTAGAAAACGTACTTACACACAATTTGATTTTATCGCAGCTCATTTTCATATTTTTTGCTGCAAAAGATACGTGGTTCTCTATGAAACAAACCTGCAAAAATTATTATCTAATATTAGTTATTTTATAATTCAAAAACGTCTCGTTATATCCGTTTGTAAGACTTTTATCCTTTGACTCTGGGTGCCAACCTCTCGTGTTGTGTAGTACGCGCCCGAACCGTCGCCAGGAAGTTTTCAATATGGGGCTTTAACGTTTGTGCGGGGAGCTGGACATCTGAAAACTACGAAAACTCCACTAAGTTATAGTGTTTCATATCTCAATTTGGGGGCTTGGAGATTTGTTTGTGGGGCTAAGCCCACGGAAGCTCCCGTGGCGACCAGAGGCTTAACGAAGGAGGCGGAATTCCCCAGGCGCCGAAAAGTCCTAACAATGTCACAAGTATTTTCTTCAATAGCAGATTTGTTTCCGAAAGACCTCGGGTTCGAACATGGGGGCCCCAAACTTGTTTCTTGCCCCGGGCGCCATCTAACCTCGTTGCGCCCCTGGTGGCGACGGGACTGTAATGCGCTTGGATCTACGAAATATTTGAAAGTTTTACTGCTTACAAAACCAATCGAGCTTCCCTGCTGCAAACAGGCTGTTCATTAATGCCACATAGATCATTTATATCAAGCCAGACAAATGTCACTTGGGCACTTCGAAGTAGCCTATAAATTAATAGTAAAATGACTTTATCTGGGAGAGTAAAGCTTGAGTTGAAGGGATTGATTGCGTACTTGGGCGGCTTAGTTCCCCATACCCCCCCTATGAGCGACGTGTGAACAATATAATGAAACAAGGTTGAGATGAAGATATGTTTAACTTAACGACATGGTTAGGCACTAAGAAAAAAGTGAAAATGCACAAAAATATTGCGGGGTCTTTTGCATCTCGGAATTCCGTCGACCTCCTTGTTCTGCCGCTCATAGTGGTTGTGATCAGGCCCGTAACCAGCTTGGGACACCAGGAGGGGCGAAGCGTTTTCTGAGAGGGGCCAAAATTTTTTGAACTATGGTCAATAGTTAACATATGTCCAGCACATTTTTCCAGGGGGGATTGTCCCCCCTGCGCCCTCCCTGGTTACGGGTCTGGTTGTGATTACGCTGGGCACCTAAAAAAGTGACGTTCACGAAAAGTTACGGTAAGCCCTGTGTTTACACACACAACGAAACCAGCACCTGAAGCTGAACTTTCCACGACATCATCTTTGCTTTGGTTTTAAAGACTTACCAGAGCTGTCGCAACACCAACAGCGAATGAAAAGCTAACACGATCTTCCTAATCTTTAAATGCAGTGGTATTCTCATCAAACAGACTTGTTCTGCATTTCTTGTGTTTGCTTACAATAGAAGCAATTTCGAATGAGTGTTATTGGGGAACGTAAATAAGTTTTCTCGTCTGCTTCGAAGGATCTTTTGCGACCGAGTAACCTACTCGACGTCCCATCAGCAGACCATCTCATCTCAAATCTGGTTATTAAAACCACGATTTTAATTGAGAGTGGCACCTTTGTTCCGCTGCCTGAATACGTCTCGGCAGGGTCACAACCACCTGATAATTTGGGGGGAAAACCATTGTAACTTGTTTTTGCACTATCTTCGGGCATTCTGGTGGGGGCAAAATGGTTGCAACTTGTTCTAGTACCTAATAATTAAACGTGTTTTTGAAAAATTCGAGGAGGTAATTGCCGGGTGGCCCAGGGCTTGCTTGCGGGCCTGCATCTCGATTCTTGGTAATAGGCTACCTTTAATCATAAAACTGGTTCTTACTACATGTCTTCAGCTCCAACATGTTTGCTTGATGGGCACAATTTCGTTGCTTTTTGCCTGGCACCGAGTGCAGTAAGTAGCATTACATATTTACGATTTGGCATGCTTGGCACAATGAGCCAGAAAGTTTGTTTTTATGGAATTTGATGTTTCCTTTTTATTTTGTGCCGTTTCCATCAATCAGGTAACTCTATTGCAAACCTATCATTATTAGGTCATTCAGAGCAGCGCTGTGGAGCCGGAACTCGAATTTCAGGTCCCGCCTCCAGACATCTAAATTTTTTGGCTACAGAACCGGCATCTAGAATTTTTTGGCTCCGGCTCCAGAATGGTTTGCTCCATTGAAAACCATTGTACTATTTGTACAACTCGTTTGCACCACAAAGTTGGGCTGTGAAACCGGAACCCAAAATTTCAGGCTCCGGCTCCACTACCTAAAAGATTTGGCTCCTGCTTCAGAGGTACCGTCAGTGGTTGCGTGACTCGACTTTAGCCACGCTCTGGACTCAATCCGAATCGCTACATTTCGACTTGTGACTCGAGTCTAACCATTTTTACATTTCCCAAAAGTCCTGTTGAAACAAGTAGGCTAATTGACCTGGACCAATGATAACACCATGTTACAGGCAAAGCTTCCCGTAACACTTTTAATGAATATTACACCAAAAGCAGTGGCGTAACCAGAGGTTTAAGCCAGGGGGAAAACGGGTTGAAGTAGGTCCACTGGCCACCGAAGGGGGGCACTAGCTAAAATTCAGAAAAAAGTTAAAAAATGAGTGTGAATCCGGATGTCGTGGATGTCTATACTAGCTTAAAAAAACGAAAACACCCTGAAAAACGCAAAAAACGACCTACTGAAAACCAGAAGAATACTAAATATCAAAATTCCAGCTAGACGGCTCAATGTTTACATTTAGCTTTCCAGGGGGTACGGCTGTGGCGGTCGGTAGATGGCGCCACATGTAAATAAATGTTCTCCACTAGATGGTGCCCATGAGTAACAAGTCACTGTGATAGTTACCACAAGCGAATTATCGTAATTCTCTTATCCCTATATAATTATAGTGCAACCTAATAGTAGGAGAGCAGGGCTTCACAACCTTTCTCTGACCATGTACCCTTTCAACATTTCGACAGATGAGCACGTACCCCTAAATTATAGATATATTTAACAATAAGCATAATTGATTTTTTTAAATAGTATTTACTGATATATGCATAAATATTTTAGAAATGGCGTATAAATACAGGGTGTTTCACAATTGTTGAAACAAAGCGATTGGGCACAAATCCAGGATTTTAAATGATACCACAATGATGATTACATTTATTGAAAG
>JGI24158J21664_10001942_pt1 | contig 24273 bp, 14 predicted proteins | sample Ectturendosymbi3_FD_21664 | JGI IMG/M metagenome (IMG submission 21664) | reverse complement strand
CACTTTATTGCGCGGCATCGGCGAAGCACGATGACTGTCTGATCGCGAACGATAATCCCGACCTATGGTTTTTGGTCACACTTCTCCTACTGGTTCGCAACGATTTGATCCAATTAGTTGAAGACGACACAGCAGTGTTACTTGAAATCGGTTTCCTTTAAAAAAAATTACCGATTGATTGGCTTGTTTGTCACCTTTGTGGAAACGAGTACTTGAATACTCGCTATGCATTTTGAATTTAGCTGGCAGACCCACCTACACGTTGCTCATGCTTCGAAAAACAATCGCACTCATCCATAACATTACAAAGCAGCTAAGTCTCGATTATGATCAGTCAGAGGCTGTAATCTTGCAAGTCAAGCGTGCAAAAAGAATTAGTGTGAATAACAAGAAATGCGGAGGAAAAAACAAGACCAATGCGATAGCTTCCAAGCTAGAAAGGTCTAGAAAGAAATGAGTGTGCTGAAGTTTTACGATATATAAGTTCCACGACATGGCGAGGTGCACTTAAATTTACCAACGTCTTTCAGAAAATTAAATAGTGGAAATTTAGTTAAATATATACGTAGTTTACTGTAGGTAAAGAGTCGGCAAAACTCTTTATGTACAGAGTCAGGCAAGACCGATATGTCTACCTTCAATCGGCCAAAATTTGTTGAGTTGACGACCACAAAGGATTTCTCCTTACTTTCTAACCTGTTGCAACGTTGAATGCCCTTGGGGAGTTCCTCTTGCGCAACACCTTGCGTTGCGGAACATAGAAGTTACGTTTCGACTGTGGTAGCATAATTTACTGGGCTGAACTTAGGCATAAGACATGTTGAAAGCAGTAACTACGAACATTATGTAACTAGTTAGTACAGAAGCGATTACAAATTGGTATGATGAAACAAATTTCCATAGATCGGAAAAACTGAATACAAAAATGCGTATTTTTGCAGACACTTAGATGTAAGATTTAGCGTTCTGCTTTAATTAGGTTTACCATGAAAATGAAAAATGTGATTTCAAAGATGCTTGCACCGCTTATCTTAAACAGTCGTCTTTCCTATCCGCTTGGCAAACAATTAGTTTTTCTTTAAGTGGTAGGCTATATAGGTTTAAATGTGTTAAACCGATATTCCTTCTATTAAATAACCGTTACAGGCAGAAGAAAATTTTTTTTGGTTCCATATTGGTCTCATGGTTTCAAATTCACTTTTTCGATTTCTTTTGCTAAGGAATTGGAGGTCAGAGGCTCAGAGGCAGAGAATTGCCAGGACCCACGTACTCCAACTGAACCTGGGTTTGTCTTTGTTCCAGTCTCAAGTGCTGTGGCCCCACAAAATGATATGCAGGAAATCATCAACATGGTTTTTAAGTAAAAATGTAGTAAGGTGATTTTATGTGCCTTCAGTTTTGTCAGAAATACGAAATCTCATTTACACTGCTACATGCTTGCTGATTAACCAGAACTTGTGTATTTTGTGTGACAGTCATATTGATAAGATGCTGAACAAGCAGTCTTACGGCCCTAACAACAAATTCGTTTTATGATAAGAATGTGCCGATGACCTGTTCAGCGAGTATGGCACTCCGCGTTGCGATAACGATAGTGAATTAAGCTGAACTGGATGCAAAACGTAAACTGCACGCTGTACTTCTGTTTGAAGTATTTCAGACTTGTTTTCGTTAAACATACAGCAGCAGCGAGTACGACAAGGTACATCGGATTCTCTCCTGCCCCGTTGCAGCATGTTCAGTGGTGTTTGTTTGCTTTTGATAGCAAGAAACGCCGTCGGTGTGCTGTGCAGTTGTGAATGCGAAATGTTTGGCAAGAAATTCGGAGCTTAGTTTCCTGATCCGACACCGTGCAGTTTGTAAATATGCCAAACTTTGTTTCATGCCTTGATCATGATCACTGAGTGAAAAACGACTGAAAAGAAAAATATCTATCACGTGCGTATGCAGTATTTACTCTAATATTTGCCAGAGCTTATCAGTACTCTAAATGTTTTGTTTTGAATTTTACTGACATTACGTGCAGTATGCAGTATTTTGCGTATGCAGTATTTATGTGTTTTTATGTGCGTGTATATTAAGTATTCATGTATATTTTTATAAGTATTTGTGTATATATTAGGTAGTATTTACTTATATATTAAAGTAGTATTTACGTATAAATTAAAAGTATTTGTGTATAGCGTATATATTACGTATTTACGTGCGTATGCAGTATTTACTCTAATATTTGCCAGAGCTTATCAGTACTCTAAATGTCTTGTTTTGGAGCAGAAATAAGACACCTTCCCGCTAAAAGGGACTGTAGCGTGTAAACCGCAGAAGTTGGATCACATTTCCCTGAATAAATTTTAGCTCTAACATCATAGCCAGTATCGCAGTCAGAATGAGGCCGAAGAGGCCATGCCTCCCGGAAACAAGTTGTCCAGGTGGCTGTAGTCCTGGAAGCGTGCTTTATATCAATTTCAACTGTTATAAAATAAACAGAAGGAACAGTCTGACTTAAGATGACGTCAGTGACTGACGACGTCATTGACTGGCCCCTCCCGAACAAAATCGTTGGCTGCGCTACTGATCATAGCACCAGACAACTAGCAATGCACAAATAAATGATAAATGAGCCTTCGTTGCCTACAAACAGTTTGAAAGTATATATATTCTTAAAGAATATAACCTTTTCAGTCAAATTGTTAAAAGTGCTCCACTCCCGCATCAATTTATGTGGATTTTGAAGTAACAACCTCATTGCCGACGTTAATTTGCTCATCGCTGCTCCATGGGCTTCAGCAGAGGTTGTGGAAATTCAAGTAACACAAATCAAAAACTGTTTAACAAACTAGAAAATTTTGAATATGGCCAACGCCATGTAGTTTTCCTGCATGTGGTCTTCAAAAAATCTGTGAAAAGTTCTAAAGAGATAAAGAACACATTAATGATGTTTACAAAACGTTCATATACATCAAGCATTTCGGTAAACCTATTACACAAACAACCTAAACTGTGAAACTTTTGTGCGCAAACGATGCTGCGGTGCATAAAGTTACAGTGAAAGCAACCGATGAAACAGATAAAATTTTGCATAGGCATAGCCAGGGGGAGGCCAAAGGGGCCATGCTCCCCCCAATTTTTAGAAAATATAGTCATTTTGTGCTTTGAGAGGCGTTTTTCCAAACAAAATAGGGTTATTCGCCTAATATCAAACATTTTGCCCCCTAAAATTTATTTGCCCCCCCCCCAAATTTTCGGGCTGGCCACGCCACTGAAAGTTTGTGAGATTGTACTATTGCAACCTCTCCGCTGGCCCGCGCTGAATGCGCGGTTCATCACGAACGGAATGTGTGCTAAGAACAACACCATATATACGTGGCGCGAACAAGCAATAACAGAGTGACTGCGGCGTGGAAGTTCTGCCGATATTAACGTGTGAACGATTCAACTTGATTACTAGCGTACGCGGAGAGTGATCGCGGCGTGTGATCTCTATTGTTGCTTGCTGCCACGGTGTGAAGCTTTGCGCACATGCCGCTCGGGCTTTCCGATCGCAAAAGTACCAGTATGTGTACTATGGGGCAGCCAGACGTAACGGCGACACTTTGTAACGTAAAGTAATGCTCACTTATGGTAAAAAAAAGACATGTAACAAATTTTTCGACAGGCACATCAGCGAAGATTTGACATACAGTTTTGTAACATGCTTCAACGAAGGCTAAGCAATGCACTCGTTGACGTCTATGTGCGTAATTCTTTTCCTCGCCTCCCCGGGAAATTGCGGACTGCGAAGAAGGCAAACTCGAGAAGCAGGATTCAGTTGTTCGATGAATGACTGCTCTTCACTAAGTAACCCGCCGCCCCTCATACCGAGTATCTGCTTTTGCCGAAAATGCCGTGTAAACATAATTGGTTGGAACTGCACAACAGACGTAAGAAAAATTATTCAGGAGGAAAACTGCATCACATCGGTTGATAAAGGTATGAGTCTCTTCAAAAAGCGGTAAATAGTTGAAAGGGTTCCGCACGCATCAGCCAGTGGCGTAGCCAGCCCAAAATTGGGGGGAATGTTTGATTTTAGGCGAACAACAGTATTTTGTTTTAGTACGCCGCTTCTCAGAGCACAAAATGACTAGATATGCTAAAAATTTGGGGGAACATGCCCCCCTGGGCACCCCTGGCTACGCCTATGCCTTAGACGACTAGAACATTCTCTTTGTGAGCGTCAGAACCAGCGTCATGTGGTGTAAAACGACATCTCAAACGTTTTGAAACTTCAGCCAGTATAAACTTGAATGTTTTTAAGTTCTGAACGGTGTATGTATTGCCAAAAAAACTGAAAAGCGGTGAATTGCTTGTTTGTTAAAACCAAAAGAAAACAACAGAAAACAAAGATCTGACCTTCTTGATGTATCGGTTTTGAGCTTCGGGCATGTACTGTACTTAGGTTGTTGGGAGATAAATGAAATACAGGGGTCACATTCAGTGAAAGACATATGAAGCTTATCACTAACTGATAGGAACGGCACAAGCTTTCCTATTTCGCCAGGAACTTAATTTAGACAATACAACCGGTTGGAGTAATCCACTGGACTTGGAGCGTACTGCAAACCAGGGTATGCAGCCAAACTTTTTAGGGGCCGCCCTCGAGGTGTTTCGCATGTAAATTTTTCTCATTTTTGGTGAAAAACGTATTATCCACTCCTATTGCTGGAAACATATCCACTCAACAGCCACTGCGTGCATTAAGTACACTGCTTTCGAAGGGGCCACCAACAGCCACTGTAATGCGTAAGTATTCTCTCCTGCTTTTGAACAACTGCATTGTGGAAGTGTAAGTGCAATGTGTAAGGCCCCCAACAACAACTGCAATGTGTAAGTGCTCTGCTTTCAAAGGGGCCTCTAACGCAGCAACTGTAAAACTAGAGAAGTGGGGATGCGATGCCAGCTTTCTATCGCTTAAATTTTATGTGTTGCTAGCTTTGTCTTCCCAGCTTATAGTATTTTAAAAGTTGTGTATCATGAATACCTTTTTGCATTTTCTGTTATGTCAGTCATAACAGTCTCAGGAACGTATCCTTGGTTGGTCATGAAAAGGTCTTATCACGGTTCACTGACCATGATAGTATGATGACGTCGTCAGAGGGCCTCTTTTCAGCCTTGCTTCGGGCCTCCCCAACCGTAGGTCCACCTTCTTCTTCTTCTTTTGAGTTAGTTGTTCAAACCACTGCTTGGCCGCACTAGATCTCGGGGCAGGTGTTGATCAGCCATTCGGTTGTCTCATCGTCCAGAACCGTCAGTCCATGCAGTCCATGGGGAGGTCGATGGATTGGATAATGGCGGACAACATGATCGACGGTTTGTTCTTCTGCGCCACACTCACAGGCCGCAGAGGAGGTCATAGCCCATTTCTACAAGCAGGAGCGCAAACGTTCAACACCGGTGAGGAGGCGGTTAAGCTGGATCCAGGCTCTTCTAGGGAGGGTCATTCCGGGGGTTGGTGCCGGTGTCGGGGATGAAAGTGCGGAGTCTTGTGGGATTGTCCGCCCACTCCACATTCCATTGGTGATCCACCCACTGCGCCGCACGTATGTTGTTGTCAGGTGAACTGATGAGACGTTGTGCGGCGGGCACAAATGGGTGTCTCGATTTGAGGTGCCGTGAGTTTGCACTCGGTGGACGGGTGAGCGCTAAGTGGAGCAGATGTCCAGCCTCCATGGCACGGCGTGCTAGAGACAGTGTGGCTCCATTGCGAGCAATGTACACAAACAAGCTACACGAGTTTCGACGAGAGCCCGAGAAACTAAGAGGGCCCTATATCGGTCTACGTACTACCCGGTAAAATTTCTCTCGGAGGCCCTGAGTAGTTACAAGAATCAAGAGCCACAACAATTTAGCTTCAACATTTTCAATTATAATATAGACAACACTTGCTTTTGCTATAGAGGATGTTGCATTGTTTGTGGAGAATTTCACTAATTTTTTGAATGGAAAAATTGCATTTGTGAGGAAATAAGAAGTAAAGCTTTGGTAACATTGGATTTTAAAGCGTATTTTAGAAAAAGATGTGCTTACTGTTAAGCTACAAATACAAGCTCTTGGTTTTCTGTAATCTTTCAAGGAATCTGCCGACTGGGCTCTGCTTTCATCTTTTTGCGATAATTCAAACTTGCGTATATGTATTCAAGTAACTACACTCCACAGGTGAAACAAGCAAGAAACCTATCGGAAATTTTCAATAGGATATCGATTCTATGCAACACTACGCATCGCCAGCCCTTACATCTGCAACCAATGCTAACAGGTTAAATGTTGAAAGGCTAAAACAAGAGCAGGGAAGGCAAACAACCTCAAGACTGAATTTAATAAACGACATAACACCAGCAGTGTAGGGCCAAAAAAGGTGGTGTGGGAACCCCGTTCCCAAAGAGGTGTGGAAACGCAGTTCCCACACTAAATAAAAAGGAAGACTGCAACAAATCGTTCAAATAAAGTGAGCATTCGCCTTACAAGAATTTCCACACTGGATCTTCTTTTTCACTGTAGGCTTTTGACTAGCAGTGCGAATCTGCGTGTCGCTTGCACATCTGTGAAATTGCAGCCATGTTTCAATGTAATCGTTTCGATCCCACATCCGCAAGTAACGTTACTAGTGCAAAAAGGTGTGGGAACGCCCATCCCACGCGTTCCTATCCCATTACACCCCTGCATAACACTAACTGCGACAATTAAAACTCGATATTACGTCTTACTCCAAGTAGGTGCATTCATTGGAGCTTCAAGACTTATTGCAAAAGTAACAAAATTTGCGTTAGATTTCTTGCTTGTTTCACCCGTGGAGTGAAGTTACTAGAATACTTTTAAGCTAGTTGCAATTTTTGAGATAGTCTTCGTGACTCATGCATTTGAGTTGGCATTGTTCTATTTCAGCGGCAAAAGATTTTTACTGTTGATTGACTTAATGTACCAATAGAACCGTATAAAAGGCGCTTATATTTCGAACTCACTGAAACCGGACACATTTTTCAAGTAGTTTGCTGCAGAATATGTTTGCAAGTGTTGCGAGTTCACTATTCACTAGTTTGTCTGAAACAGCAATAAAAAATATTCGGTTGGTAAACCACTGTGGAAGGTCTTGAAAATGTCGGCCACAATCAATGGCCCTCCTCCAGTTTGTTGTCTCCTTTACTTGACATTTTTTCCTATCTATGTTGATAAGCAAAAGATCCTGGAAAATTTGGCACGTGCAAAGGAACCTATATATAGAACAACGGCAAGCAAATGTAGGTATATCGTTGTCGTTTTCAACGCTGATCTAGGAAAATCAAATCAGTGGTAAGGAGTAAACGTGACAAAAACAGATTTTCCCAAGTGTTTCTATGCAGCACTTTTTGTGCAGATCGATTGAAGCGTTTCCAGGAAGTTGCAGAGCTTGATCTCACCTGCAATGCCATCGCTGCGATCCCCTCGCACGCTTTCGGTGCAAATAAAAATTTGAAAAAGCTGACTCTCGCAAGCAATCGTTTGCAAAATCTTACATCAAAATCCTTTGCAGGTATAATATTTTTCATTATAGAATGGGTTTTCCGTGTTACATTGGGAACGTACAGCAACCAGTGTCAAAATAGGAAAGTTTTGTCAACTTTTTTCTAAAACAAAATAACACTCACTAAATTATACATATGGACAACACTGCGTATGGGCAGATCATCGATAGCATATTGCACAATAATGTTCTTTAACTATCTGGGATTATGCTCTGTCAAAATTTGTATTTGTGAGCAGTATTTCATTTTTTGGATGTAACCCACTGTGGTTGCTGAGAAGTGAATGAAAAAACATCAATTTTCGCAAATCATCAATACGCGTTATTCGTATACCCTAACTTATGTTCACAGGTCTTGATCAACTGCAAGAGTTGGATTTGAGTTACAACCGGTTACAACACCTTCCGGAAGAAGTATTTAGCAATCTAAGCGCAATGAAAAAGTTACTTCTTCCTGGCAACAAGATATCTTTTGTAAACGTACATTGGTTTCCGGTGAATCTCGTGGTTCTTCACATGGGGAACAACGCTCTGGCTAGTTGGCGGACGGACGATGATAGGTTGAAAGAGTTGGATGAACTTGGCCTTTCAAGAAATAAGATTACCTCATGGAATCGTGTTGTTTACCCAAAGCTCACGTAAGTCATTTGTTCTCTTTAGAAATCTAGTCAAGCGCAACGCGTTTTCGTGAAACGTGGCCAGTTGTACGAGGTGGTCGGCACGGTGCTTTAACCAACAACGCACTTTGTCGTTGCCGAATGGTTTATTTGCTGTGGATGAAAATTTCGATATTATGTTTCTGTAGTCAGTCAAGCATTGGCAGTTGGCAAATACGTTTTTTCGGTTCTGCACTTCGGCTTAAATTACTGTTGTGAGCCTACAAGTTCCAACACTTTTGTCTCATCCCATCCAGAATGATAGAATCCAGGCCCCAAATTGCCTGTGAATGTTATGGGGGAACGGCGCCAACATTTATAAGTTTTTGAAACTATGGTGTTTGTTACAAAGGCAGCTCTGCCATCGTCCTTTCACCACTGCATCTGATACGAAAAATGGCTTACTGTTGTGTTCTCTGCTGTCGCAACATCAGCTACACAAGCGAAGCCGTCACCAACGAAAAATTGTGACAGTCTAGCAAAGTGTGTCTATTTCTAATAAACTCAGAAATTGATAGTGCAGAGCCAATCCTTTTTTAATATATTGACAGCTACACAAGCCTGTCAGAGCAGAAATTAACCAGTGTGACTTCGTTTTCACCTATCCGGCGCTGATGTGTTTTCATCCAATAAGTTTCTGATCAACTATCTCTACCGTTTGTGGTGTTGTATGAAACAAGAATCTCAAAACAGAAGTGCTTACGTCTAACGGGGGTGCGAGATACCATTTCAGGGGAAAAGAGAGAATCAAACAACTGAAGATAGAGTTACCAAGTTATATTCTAGAACAGTGGTTCTCAAACTTTTGTCGCTGCGGACCCCTGTAACTGCACCCAAAACCGCTGTGGGCCCCTTCGTTTTGTCAACGTTTTTTCGATTACTGAGAAACGATATTTGGTCGCTTCTAAACGTGAGCACCTCAACCGCCCGGCAAGACGCAAATTTCAGGCTTCGGCCTGCCGCTAATTGTCCTCAACAAATTTACATCACTGTAAAAAAGGGTCAGTCGACTTGCAACATGAACATGTCAGACTACAGTTGTGGTGCGATTAAGATGAATAACGGCCCAAATGGGCGGATAAAAACTAGCGGATTTTCCTGATTGGATTTTGGTTTACGGACCATTTAAAGCACATTCATGGAAGCCGAAGGCATTCACGGACCCCAGACTAAGAACCTCTGCTCTAGAAAAAGACCACATTAGGCATTCACAAAAGATTGTTAAGCTTTCTGTCATATTTCGCACTGGTCTAGCATTTTTTGGTATGCATTCAAATCATTACGTGTATAAGAGGCGTTTATGACAAAAGGACCATGTGTGCACAATCAAAAACATCTCAGAAATGTCCAACATAAATACGTTTCAGAACCAATATCTAAACTAGCGATTTCCAACCTTTCTCTGACCATCTCCCTAAATTATAGGTATATTTAACAATAAGCGTGTAATGATGTTTGAAAATAATATTTACTGATATATGTATGAATATTTGGAAATAAATAATATATAAATATATTTTTATCTTCTATTGCTAACCATAAATGTACCCCTGCAGATAGGCAAATGTACTCCCAAAGGTACATGTACCCCAGGTTGGCAACCCTTGATCTAAACCATAACACGAAGGAAATCCATAACAATGTAGTGTATTCAAATGTTTGTTTTCATTGCGCATGAAATTTATTGTAATAACAATTATCATTGGTTCTTCCATGTCATACCAAGGGCCGTGTTCTGGTTTTCGAGCGATTTTTATTCCACAAAGCAAAGTTGATATAATTATATCAAACCATTATAATCGTTGCACAGCTCTCACTACCCTCTCGAGTTCGCCATTTTGACACATGAATCGCAGTAAAATTTCGGTGACGATCAGCTTGTATGCAAACGAGTTATTTTTTGTAGTCTATTGCAGGATTGTGTTTCTTAATGTAATTTTGTTTGAAATCGCAAAGAACCATAAGAGTACAACTGTTTTCACAGTATGAGCCCTAATTTTGGTATTGAAGCATGTACAGTTCACATATATCTTTTATATATTTATAAATCTTTATATTTTATATATATTTATAAATTCGATGAAAATCGAATCAATGTATTTGGAAGTCATTGCAGTAAATCGATGTATTTGGAAGTCATCGCAGTACTACATTATAATAAGCATGATTACGTCGTTCATGCGCATGCCTCAAAAGCTTGTGTTTCATCAAAGTAAATGTATTTGCGCCATCAAGCTTATACTCTCTACTACACCCATGTATGTATCCTCGTCTTCCTTCATGTGTTTGCGTTTTCCATGTTACTGCGATGCATGCTTAAATTCAAGCGACTTGCGTGTGGGATTGAAGACGTTACTCAATACAATATCCTGAAAACCCACTTAACAGACAAATTTTAATTTATGCCCTCTTTTGACGTCACGAAAAATTCATATAAGTTTATAGTCAATAGCTCCGAAGAGAAAACAAGGCGGAGAGGAATCGGTGCTAAACGCAGAAGTATTCGTGTAGTAGAACCATGAAGCAACCTGAAAAAGATTTACTGAATTTCAGAAAAAAGTTTTGGGGAGGATAAAAGAAAGCACAATTTAATACGTGGCAAAAAATTTCACAAAACTACGACGTCTTAAATACACATGCGTGCAGACAAATACTCGCGCGCGCGCTCTCATGAAAATACTTATAAATATCGTCCTAGTTTTTTTTCGATTTAAAGTTCAGCATTAAGGTGTAACATTTTAAGGAGTACAAATTGTGGTTACTACCCCCCGTTCCAATCAGATTTGTACTGTTCAGGACACTCGATCTGAGTTACAACAACATGGAAAAGGTGGCTGGAAACGCTTTTCAAGCCAACCCCTCCCTTCATACCCTGGACTTGAGTAACAACCGACTTAAAACATTAGATCGGGATCTAACAAACAGACTGTGGTGAGAGTTGTGGAATACATTAGTGCAGATAACATGTTCCAACGTTATTTCATTTGTAACGCGTTTCCAGATGTGTTTCCCTGCTAGCGCTAGAGTCTCTGTGTATCCATGGTTACCTGAATTTTTACTCGCTTCTCATCAATGTTTTGCAAAATACTGATGCTGTACTGATGTTTATACACTGATGTTTTTGCAGTCTTTAGGCCCCTGGTTGCACTTCAGGTAACCGGGGTCTAAATGTTCCCCTGGAGTAAAGTGTTGTGTGTGAAATTAATACAAAATGTACATTTCGCTGCGCACATACACTTTTTTGCAAAAAACGAGTAAAAATTGGTGCAGAAAAGTAAAAAATAATCTGACCAGACCTCACGGGGTCGCGTGCGTGCCCAAAAAAAGCAATCTAATTTCGGATCACATTGTACCCACGGTAACTCACCCGTTATGCAAACTCAGCGGTACCTGAGCGGGGATTTCACTCACACCTAACCGAAACACGTTAAACCAAGCTGTTTTTCTCAGGAAAGCATGAGTCTGAAATCTGGGACCAGCATTGTAATAGTGTACTCCCTCGACTCACTTCCAGTGACACTAAATTCAATCACTAAGTGGCAAGCTTGCTCTGAAAAATCGCTGAAAACTGATCTGTGCATTTAAAAATTCATTTATTTGTCATTTTCAATCATAAGGTAATACTGATTGGTTCTCATCAGGAGTTTTGCAACTAGGGGAAAATTTTGTTGAAAAAATTTTGGTTTACACTGGATTTTTACGCTTCTTGAATTGAGTAGTTGCTAAAAAAATTTCCTCACAAACTTGTATAAGTAGGCTACTGCTAGATAAGGCTCATACAAACGCGTTATCTGCATGGTTGATTATAAGACCCTAGCACAGTGGTTCTCAAACTTTTCTGCACGTTGACCCCCAATTAAAGTATGCAATTTTCTGTAGACCCCGTGGTCTCGCACAACAGTTACCAATACAAGGAAAGCCTGTGTCGATTATTCTCCGTCCTACTGCGCAGCCTTCTGCTGTCTGCTGTCCTACCAGTCTAACTCTAACTGCCAAACTGCGACACATGCACTACAACATTGTTTGTGACGTAACAATTTTCATAATGTCGTCACAATGGATGATTTAATAAAAACTATTCAAATCGAATATGCTTTTAAACTAATGTAGCTGAGATTTGATCAGCTTTTGTTTGATTTGTTGAAAACGCCGTTTGCTTCTTTGCCCGATTAACAATATATTTGAATTCATTGCTTAATTGCTGCAGTAGACCCAGCAGTTATTCATTGACCCCCTGGCCATTCAGTGACCCCCATTTGACCCCGTGACTATTTATCGACCCCTTGGGTGGTCCAATTGACCCCTGGGGGTCCACATCGACCACTTTGAGAACCACGGACCTAGCATCTACGACTGTTTTAACAAATCGCAACCCATATGCTAAAGTTTACGCTCCATTACTTGAGGACAGTCCAATGAAATGCTTTAGCTTTGTGATAAAGGTTATTTTTATTTGATGTATAGCTTGTTGAAAGTGTTCGACATTGCGAACAACCAGCTTCTCACACCATATCCCACGTGGTTTGCCAACGTCTTCAAAAACTGCATTGAACGTGACGTCTTTGCTATGGCAACAAACAATCCATGGGATTGCACCCATGCTCGTGAAATGCAGGTATTGAGAGTAATGAACATACAAAACGATCTTACGAGTTATTAAACTTTTGCGACCTTAAAATGGGCATCGAAGCATGTGTTAATCAGTATAGCTTTCATATCTGGATTTCTTCACGTTTTTGGCTTTGCAGCTCAAAACATTGTGAGAACCAATGTGGTAAGAATTGTTTCCTGTTCGTACGAATTTCCGCGTCATATTGTAACTGTCACTACTGCAGATTGTTTAATGTGTCTGCACTTGCTTCCCATCCCGTAATGGTACGTTTAGGGAAACATGACATGACTGTTTTCACCTAAGTACAGCAGTAGACGTCACATACTAAATCTACGGCGGCATCAGCCCATGTTGGATTTAACAACCGGCGAATTAAACAACAGACGCCATAAAGGGAATGAAGAAAGAAACACAAACAAATTAGTACAATGTATTTCTGGATCATGAGCCAGATCTACCTTCTCATTGTGGAATGCACCAGCGCTGTGAATAAAACTACACGCGCTTATATGCAGTGACTTAAATCGAACTGATCAGGAATGGTATGTTTGAAAACGTTCCTGCAACGCAGTAATACAAGGCAATTGATTGTGCGATAAGCACAGTTTTAAAACGCACGACTTGATAAGATTGATAAATCACATTTCGGATCGAATGAGACTACACTAATACAGTTTAATAACAAAAATCAACAGAACACGAAATTTTCATTCATTTTTATGAATGAGAAATTTTTCATTCACTTTTAAACCTTCCTCCGGAAAAGGTCGTGGATGCAGCATCCCTAGGAGGACTCGAAACACCTTGCAGTCAACAACAATCTCAAATAGCTCTGCTGGCTCCGCTTTCCCATTGGTGTATAGCCAGCAGGACTTGCCTCACCAATATTTCCTGGGACATTCTGGACACATGACCGAAACAAGGTAGCTGGGACCTCCGCTTACACTTTAGATAGTCTTCACACGGTTCATAACCCTAAGTGACGCTCGGAACAAAGACCGATTTAAAAACTGAAATGTTTGCGGTGTTTGAAAGCTCCCGTTTTCCCACCACAGAGCGATTCAGCTTACGCACAACTGTGTTTGTTTTGGCCTGCCAATCTGTGTATCAATCTCCTTGTTATGCCTTCCGCCACTCGTGACCAGGGATCGAGTTTGCTTGAAAATTTGGAGGACAAATTTTGTGTGATATGCATGTTATTGTGCATATCACTCAAATATAATATTATTTCTTTCGTTTCTATCACGTCACCGTGTTCACTCAACCGTAGTACGAGCTTTTTTGTAAAACTGGCAAAATGGGAGGCAAATTAACGAAACGAAATATTTTGGAGAGCATGGCCCAAATGGCTACGCCCATGGTGTTATGGCAGTTGCATAGTACTGTGCTAGTGCTTGAAAATGATTACTAAGTATTTGCTTATTTACTAAATACACACAACTTTAGTATTAGCACTTGACAAATTATTTGTCAAAGTAGATAGAACAAGCACAAGACTTCAATTTAAAAAACAAATAACACACAATAAAAGTAAAATTTATGAACATATATCTTTGAGATTCAAAAAACTGGCAGTTACATGATGCAATTCCAATTAATAAACTTGTATCTCTAATATTTTATCACAAAATTTTTGAGAGGACAAAAGTCATTGTGCCCCCCCCCTTGTCCAAAATTCATGGGAGCATGTCTTCCTGTCTCCCCTGAAACTCGGTCCCTGCTTGTACTATCTCCACAAATAATTTTAATTTCTCCTCCTGTTAAAGTGTATCGCCGTTTACTTGCAGCGTACACTGCTTTAGGTTGTTGGAGAGACCTGAAATGCGATATATAAAACGGTTTTCCAATTTCTTATCCGCTGTTTTTTATGCAAAAATTCTGTTTCAACGCAAATAGTATTTATCATGCAACTTTTTGATTGAAGCGATTTCTATTGTTTTGCCAAGTTTCGCATAATGTTAATCGGCTATGCATTGAAATCCATGATACTGCACTCATGGGCGTCGGAAGGGGGGAAGGCTCCACCCCTTGATTATGAAAATCTCAGCAAAAAAGTTGCTTTTTTACTTTCGAGTAGGAAGAACAAAATTTCACTTTTGCCACCCTAGAAAAAATTTCTTTAATCCACTAGTGACCCCTCCCTGGAAAAATTCTTCCGACGCCCATGACTGCAGTAGCAAACAGCAAAAGGTACACGACCACATGCTGTGAGCAAACAAATAGTTCGCTGCACAGACGAAAAATCTATTTCTCACGTTGGTCAATTACATTTCTATGCCATCAATAGGGTTTATGACCAGATTGAAACTTTCCGTTCAGTTTAATTCACACTTGCTATCTGTACTCCTTACGAGAATGTCACGAGTAGTCTGCGGTGCCCATCTCCGCTTGCGCTGTAGACTAGGCGACTACTTTCACAAAAAAATGGTGCATCGACTGCACGTCAATGACAAGACCGCACGTGAACCATTTCCATGCACCCGCTGCACCCACCCATTAACGTCGAGCACAAGGCTGGAAAAAGTACCGTTTTCCGAGTCTTCGCACTTCGGTATGACACAGCCAGGAATCAAGCCAAGCCTATACCAGCTTTGGTGGGCGTGCTAAACCACGTACCACTTGGCCGCAATTTAAACTCTTTTATTAGCCAATTCTCGCAGTTTTTAAGCTTGTTGGGGTCTTAATCAATTTTATTTTTGCCATTTCTGAAACATCACATCTTTATCATAATGTTTTTCTTCTAAAGCTGCTTGTAACAATTCCGATGAGCTCAACACATTTGCAACACAGTCCTTTTTCACTATTTTCACTTGCCGCAGGTTTTGGTCGAAAGAAGCAGTAAAATAGTGTATGAACAAATACACTTCAAAAAAGCAGATCAAAAGGAAGTTTTTGCCACTTGTCCTTTTACTTTGATGGTTGCCAGACGTCCTTGAGCGCCAAGAACTTTCCTTAAATTTGCTATAAAAACTCAGTATGTCCTTGATCCTTAATTTCAAGGACTTGATCCTTAATTTTAGTATGTTCTTGATCCTTAATTTGTTGTCGTGAGTAATCTTCGGCGTCCTTGAAAGTTATTGAACAGTGGTGAAATTGTTCATTATTGAATTACTGATTACACTGAACATTCAAGAATAAATATTAAACAACGTAGGCTAATTGAACAGGTAATCGAAGATAACCCATTTTTACTCAGCAATATTTGTTTGGAAAAACGTGCTATACCACTATATCTAAAAAGTACTCGAAGTAGGCATGAAGTAACATTTCAGTAATCACAAAACGACAAAATGTCCTTGAAACTACCTTTGATCCAACACATCTGATCATTTTAGCCTTCGTTACAAGCTAATCAACATTTAAAATTGTGTTTTATTTCAGGATTTTATAACTGCAATTACAACTGATAACACCTACTCTGCGAAAAAGAAGTGCTGGAGTTCTATTGATATGTGCGACTTCGCGAAAAAATCCGTCGGCTCCGTTTTTTCCTTACAATCTAATTTTATTGAAGATCCTCTGGATTATTTTCTTTCGCCACCCTGCCTGAAAAAAGTTGAAGGATCTCCAACTCCATCACCATCTCCCCAAAATTCCCCTGCGCCAATTAAATACGCAATTACAATCTTTATACCAGTTTCAGTAGGTATTGTGTTAATGTTAATTGGACTAATAATTCTGAAAAACAGTCGATCACGGAAAAAACATATACCTGCAAGTCAATACTCAGAAGAGACGAGCGAAAACACCTCCAGCAATCCGAGCTTAATCATTCAACCCTTGCAAGAGGATGAAGATGGATACCTTCTTCCTTCTCCGGAGCAACCACTCCAAAGTCCACCTTGTCAGCGTTCTCTGCAGGCAGATACGCCGGTTTGCAGCACTGGCCAAGCGCAATACTGGGGAGATCACGAAACAATTCCAAAAGCTCCTGTGGATTGCTCTTCGGAAAGCAACAAACATGTACGAACGAGCTTCACGGAAGATGACGAAACATTTGTCAAAACTTCCGCACCAACTTTCTCTCACACTGCTCACAGTCGAGGAATATGCCCAGGGTGCTATGGTTCGTTGACAAATGTGGGCTCCAGAGATGATGTAACAGCGTTGACTGGTTATTTTACGCTTAACAGTAGAAACATGTAATATGGATTCAAAATAGTCCCGTTAACAGCCTGGCGACAGCCAGTGGCGTAACTGAAGGAGGTGCTGAGGAGCGAATCGCCCCCTTGACAAGCTAAATGTAAAAATTCGGTCCCCACTTAGCCTATATTTCGGTTTTAGGATTATTTTGGTTTTAATTAGGTTGATTTTTTGCGTTTTTTTAAGCATTTCCGGTGATTTGGGGTTTTAGTATAACCACCCACATTCAGATTCACCATAATTTCTCAAGTGTTTTCTGAGTTTAGACTAATGGACCTCCTACGGCAAGTGGGCCCCTTTCAACTAAGTCTTCCCATGGCTCAAAACGCACGTTACGCCACTGGCCACGGCTGTACCAACTTAGGGGCGGCATTAGGCTTTCTTTCCAAAACAAACGCATGTTAATTGGGCAAAACAGATATTTGTCTGGCAAAAAATTTGAAAAATGCATGTTCAATCAAAGCTGGTAATCCATATGACGTAAAACGTACAGCAAAATTAGCCAAAGATGAACTCAAATTTGGCAGAAAGTTTCAAGGTTGCGAAACGGCAAATTGATGATATGGAACATTTTTAACACACAGTAGGGGAAAAAGGTTGTAAGTATCAGATAAAAATGATTGTTGTCACTTCAACCGATTCTTACTTATTTGGTAAAAATGTTGGGGTGTCGGGACTTCTGAAGTCAAGACCATAAAACGTGGGAGTGGCTAGAATTCTGAAACCACATGGCCAGCAACCAGTATTCGATCGTGGATAGGCAACAGTATAATAATCTGCGGAAAAAAATTGACTTGTCGCAGGCTGCTTGCAACTTGCGAGCTTGAGCTTTTCTGTTCACTCCTACGGAATTTTCAATAATAGTTTGCCATGTTGTTTTTATGATGCCTGCAAAAAGAACTCTTTCTTCGCAAGTAAAAAATATAGCAAGTTTATAAATTTTCTATCTTGAATCAGCAAAAACGTTCGCCTATTGGTAAAAAATAGCAGCAAAACACTTTTATCAACCTTCAACTGTTGCTTATTGTCGGATGGCTTAACTTCGAGTTTGAGTTCGTGTCCATGAAAATACCGAATATGTTTAAAATGGGGCATAACGATGATCTGGCATTTTATAATTTGTAATCACACCCAAAGTCCCGGTGCTTTGCTTCTGTTCTCTTACCAACAGTTTCAGCATTAGTTGGTTGCATTTAACACACACTAATAGCACTTACAAATAAGACGAATTAGAACACTTTTTCAGCGATAGCACTTCAGGTTATGGATTCTTACACTTTTTATGTTTGCATTCATGCGCAATTATCCTTACTGGTCAGATTAAAAAACTTTCAATATGCGTTTTTTACAATCCTTTCCATTTACCCATTGCAAAAAGGTTTTTCTTCAGAGTAAAGGTCGGATAATGCTCATCAAAACTCTGTACGCCCATTGAGAAGCGAATTATGCTCCAGATGCCATTTATCCGATACTTGAAAAAACAATATAAATGCACAGTACATCTTCAAGCTATCCGTCATCTGGATCCTTAAACACTGCCATAGTAGCCTAACAGGTTATATGCCATATTTAAAGTAAAAACCAGGGTTGCCGAATCGGAGTCGTGAGGAGTCGGAAGTTTTTTGGTGAAGTCGGAGTCCTAACAATACTGAGTCGGAGTCGATGTCAGATTTTTTTGTCCGATTCCGAAAGTCCAATTGGATCATTTTTTACATCACATTCCTAAATTGGGAATTCCTACTGAAATGGCACAATTTCTTTTGATATTTTTGTTGAAACTGGTTTCTTGCTGTGCACCACAATTTCCAATTGCTACAAAATTGCTAACAGGCAAACTTCATTGCCTTTATGTTAAGGACTCGGAGACGGGAGTCAGAAATTTTGGAAAGGTCGGAGTTGGAGCCGGGGTCGGATATCTTACGTCCGACTCCACAACCATGGTAAAAACTGCTCCCATCACATGCAGAAAGATGAGATCGGATAATTTCAGTATAGAGATGAGGTCATCGATCTCTATTGCTTAATTATCCCAGTATACGTTTTTCCTTTTCTTTCTTTACGTTTCACAAGATTCAAACCCACTGTTTTTTCGCGGTAACGGAATTTACCATCCTTCCAAGCCGCACTGTAGAAACTGCCAATCCAAAATTAAATTTTGCTCAAGCTTACTGCTTTGTTTTATTGTTTTTGACTTCTTTCTGCAACGTGCGTGGATGATATTGTTAACCGACGCACAGGTTTTTGTGGTGCGTAGTTTTTAATTGTGCTTTTTACACTTTTACTTGCGAATGAAGAGGTGTACCTGTTGCATGCGCAAACATTCTATTTATGAACCCTTATTTTTGTGCCATCGTTTAATGTCGGTAAACCGGCCATATAAAACTGTGGTTTTCTACCTAGGGGTCGCGACCCAGAGAAGTCGTAAACAGTGATGACATTCGACCGATTCGCAAGAACCTGTTCTTGGAATTTCTTTAACCCCTAGAACCGGTTGTTGGTATGGTTTGCCTCTGGAGAGTGATAATGAGAGAACCTACTGTTAGTGAGTCCTAGAGTGATAGGACCTGTTCTTACAAAATTGTAATCCTACCACTGGTCGTAAACCATTTTTGGAGGGGTAGTGAGTAGATATTTTATGTACACAGCTGTATTACATTTGCTTTATTCGAGTTTTAGGTGAGGGTCGTTGGGTTGTAGTGGGTTGCTATAGTGGGTCACTGTACAAAAAAGGTGAAAACCACTGATATAAAATATAAGTTTGATTTAGAGTAGAAACATGCTAAAACACAAAGGCAATACTGAACTTGGCCGACAGTGGCAAAGATGAATGATGCATCTTGATGTGTTAAATCTTTCTCTATGAATGGCCATATAATTATCTGTGGTTTCATTGCAATTTGTTCTTAAAAACGTTTTACTTCAAACTTTAGTAACCTAACAATAAGATTCTGCTTCACTTAGATACAAGATTTTTAAAGCTTTGATTATGAAAACAACCCAATGATGAAGGCGTATCACACAACTATTTCTTTTGTTTAAAATAATTGTGCCTCTTGCGTTGATTTGATTTATTTTTTATATTTTCAATGATTTTGTTTGATATTCTAAACTTGTTTTATAGCTGTTTATAACTTTTACGAGAATTTCGCACATGTGCCGTATGAAAAAATCCATGGCATGGGGATTGTGTCAAATATGGAGCCCCTTTGAAATCAGAGTACTTACATATTGCAGCGGCTGTTAGGGTGCCTTTAGGAAGCAGAGTATCTGCACATTACAGTTGGTGATGGGGCCCCATTGAAAGTAGAGTACTTACTTATTATCGGCTTCGGAGTATATTGTATAAGTGGATAATAGTTGTTTACCAGAAATGAGGAAAATTCACGTGCGAAACACTTCGAGGGGGGCTCTTAAAAGGGGTACCGAGGCAAATGCCTCACTCGCCTCCCCTTATACATACCTCTGGGTGGTACGTTCTCTAATATAAATCTTGCTGGTTAACTAGGCTACTAACGCCAATAACGCTGACGTTTCTGCAGCGTTTCCTAATCTGACTACACTTGATGACTGAAACAGAATTCAGTGGAGGCTTCGACACAAATCTACTCGGGTAAGAGCGGCGCAGCCAGAAAAAATCAAGAAATGAAAAGAACAGAGGTGGTAGCTTACCCTTAAAATTGTGCAGTGAGCTTGATAAAGTATGGCCTGGACGGCATGCTTTGCTGGTCCTGACAGGAGGCCATTGACAGACTTGAGCACCCCAGGCAGATTCTTTCCAGCGCCGACATGGGCGCAATTTGGTGAGGGACACGGGGGACGTGTCCCCCACTCTTTCAGGTGAGGGGATATAATATGCCATGTCCCCCACACTTTTTTCTTATTAGGTTTTGTATTTGGAGAGGTTTCAAAAATATAAGTGATGTTTGTCACGTTTTGTGTGAAGAGCTTTTCATGTTAGATGGTAGGTTACACGTAGCCAAGTGTTGATGTTGAAACAGAGTTTGGTGTGGTATCACTGATTCTGTTAGTTTATCAATTTTAGCTTCGATTAAATCATTTTTAGCATTTTTCAAGTTTCTAGTGACCGTGAAAGATGGTTAACTGCTTTTGTCCGACATTTTACCCTGTGTGGTATACTGGTAGAAAGGTTATTTTCTTGTAACAGTGAGAGTATTACAGCTGCACATGTGAGAGGCCCAGGGATGTAGTGTTATCAAAAGAGGTGTAGGAACGCACCCAAAAAACTAGCCATTTTAAAACACCTTCGAATTCACTTCAAAGCAAAACATGAAGAAGGGGTGGGAACGCCGTTCCCACGCGTTCCCGCCCCACTACACCCTTGGAGAGGCCACAGTATTGCCACTATTTGTTTCGTGCAGAAATTTAACGGGCTTTGCTTTGACGTTGGTTGTCACGTATTCAGAAACAGACAGAGTATAATTTAATGATGCTAGTGTATATATTAGAAATTTAGATTTTCAGGCAAATCTCTGCGAAGCTTTTGCCGAAGACAAAAAAGCAGCACTATTGTGGAGACTTAGTTTTGGGATGGACAGTTTTGCAAAAGACTGTCTTCAACTATTAGTGGTCAAGATTTCACTCAAAACGTTGGAGAAGTAGCCTACAGTACTTGCCTAGCTGTATATTGACCTATAGCTCAAAACGTAGGGACTTAACTCGGAAATAAGGATAAATATACCTACATTTATCCTCACGTCTTGTAATGTCGTGACAATGGTGCCCAACAAATAAAAAAAAGACATTTTTCTGTGACTCTTACACTTTAGGCTTGTGCTGAATGCATTGGTTCGTAAGTCATCTGATTTACTTGAGTTTAACCAAACCACAATGCAGCAACGTTTTCATCCAAGTGCGAAACATTTGCTTTACAAGTACATCACACCTAGTTTTGTTGGACATTCTTTTCGTTTTAAAGGTGAAACTTGGTACTTTTTGCCAATTCACGGTTGTGCATTTTGATTTGATCTTGAATATATTTTCGTGTCGTTAATGCAAGTACAGTAGAACTCATAGAATGAAACTTATGACATGGTTCAGAGTTGTAAGTCAGGCCGGGCTTTTCGGATCGGGTTGGGCTCGGGCTTAAGTTTGTCAAAATATTTTCGGATTGCATACAAAACTTTTTTATAGCATTAGGAGCGAGGATTTTTTTCTTGCGTGGCGTTGATTTGTCGTGCTCACCACGGTAACTTCTGTGAGTGAAGAGATTGTGATTTTTTTCAGTTAATTCAGTTTGCAAACACAGCTGCTTTCGTTTTTTTTGTAAGTTCAATTCGCTTGTCAGTTCGGTTTGAATAAAGTATCTTCGCACTTGCGTTCGACGCTCATCGGATCTCAATTGCAGAGTTTCTTTTGCAACTTTCAATTTAATTACGAGCGGTACAATGTCTAATGTCCAACACAGCAGCATGCCATTCGCCAAAAACATGGACGTAGCTAGGGGCACGTGAGCTGTGCCTATAGCGTATGTCCCTCCAAATAAAAGACACTGTTGTGTTTTAAACTCCTAATTTGCCTCTTGATACTCATACAGGTGCAGTAGAATTTGTCTAATTCGTCACTTTTTCGTCGGTCCCGGCAGAATCCCTATCTTTTGTGTACATTTCTGTTCGTCTAATTCGTCACCTCTTTTTATCCATTAGAAGCGTTTTGTTCGGCTAATACATCATTTGCAGTTTTGCTTTTGATGTCTAAGCAGCTAGCACGTGTGGGAACTCAAAGAAATTAAGGATCTTTATCTGAGAATTGTTGCAATTTGTTATCGCATTTATACACGAGTTGCGAAGCGCGACCCAGCTCCCTATTGCGAGAACGCAGAAAAGTCTTTAAAAGTGTATTCAAGATTTAAGAAGCACTAGATTAAATTGAAAAAGTATAGATAAGCGCGACCCGACTCCCCATTGAGAGAACGCGGAAAAGTTTATTAAAGATTTAAAAGGTGTTAGATTAATGGAGGAGCCTTTAAGATAGAGTTTAATTGTTGTATTCAACCATAATGTTATAAACTTGTATTTTAGGCTACTACAACTAAAAGCACTATGTACACGAGTAACAATGATAAGTATACTACAAGCTTCTATGATAGAGTTTTCACCTGTTTGCATAATTGGTCAGTTCACCCAAATCGTCACTTTTTTCTAATCCCCTTGAGGTGACGAATTAGGCAAATTCTACTGTATTTTGTGAAAATATCGTCATCAAAAAGTCGTACCTCGGTTGACTGAGCACGATGACGTTATAAACCCGCTACTCAGGGCCGGCCTTAAGCTGATGCAACCGATGCGGTTGCGTTGGGCCCTGCACCTCTGGGGGCCCCTCACCATGTGAATGGATAGTAGTTCGTTTTTGCCAAAAATTCCTTGCGCTCAAATTCAGTAGAAACGGCTTATAAAATCTCATTATTAGCAAACAATGCTCTCGTTAGAACGAACATTGACACAAAAGATGAAAGGTTAAGTCCGTAGACGCAGACCTATTCGAGTCCGTACACTCCAACAGTTGGCCATTCAACCACAGCAGCAAAAGGTGTTTTGCATTTTTTGCTTGGTCTGCACTGCACCGTGTCAGCCTGTCTGGGCATTCGCCCAAAAGATGTTGAGTAGCCTGAAACGCTAGTAATGCCAAAAGCTTGTTGGTCGTTGTTCTGAAAAAAATTGCACGCTGGGGTCTTCGCGTTGGGAAAAATGTCTAGTGCGCCAAACATTATTTTCACTGTGTCCCCAAACTTTTTCATTTGTGATGATCCTAATGTTAGTTTTATCGAAAACTGTGGGATCCTGCGTCTTGACCCAAACCACTTTCAACAGCTAAGCGAGATGTTCCAATCGCTGAAAGCCCAGATAGGTTATATTTGAATTATGAATTTCCCTAAGATGTAGCAGGCAGGAATTTTTCAAGTTATTGTTTACAACGTAAATTATCCAATGGAGAGGTGATGCAACTGAAATGGCTAGTACACTCAGCTGGAAAAATTGGATATTTTGCTTTTTCGTAAACTGTTTTCGAGTTTTATGTCGCGCTGTCCATTCAGTGGTGTAGAGCTGAGGGGCAGGCGCACCTCCAAAAGTTTTGATTTGTCGAAAATTCGGGTGAAATTCCTGAAAATTCGGGTACAGAGGTTTCGACATGTTTGTTTACTATTGAGTTATCTGACTTTTTTCTCCGAAAAAAACAACATTTTTGGTCCAGTGCAAGTATGCGCATAGCTGAACATGAAAAATCCAGTTGTCACTTTCAGGCAAGTGTTCAATGGTTTGAAGCTGAGCAAAGACTAACGAAGGGTTGCTCGTTGGATTCAAGTCATCACA
>JGI24158J21664_10001940_pt1 | contig 24289 bp, 11 predicted proteins | sample Ectturendosymbi3_FD_21664 | JGI IMG/M metagenome (IMG submission 21664) | reverse complement strand
TAGAGCGAACAGGAGCGGAGATATTCATCCGCAAAGCCACGTTCGAATCAGCTGCTTTTTGCGAACCGCTTGATTTAACCCGGCAGCCAAAGTGTTAAAAAGTTTGTTTTAATATAAATTTTTGTGCTTTGTTTCTTCTAGTACAGCAACTAGAATTCAGCTGAACTTTCATTCAAACTTACTTTGCACTTATACACTTATACTTTGAACTTCGATATATTGGTATCGGCCGCAGTAGATGTTGGCAAAACGATGTTATATTAATCACGCATCCAGACGACTTGCGCAAGAAAGCACAATGAAGCAAGTCAAGACAGTTATCTTGTATGTCTGATTAACAAACAGACAAAGATTAACCATGGAGCATGCGTCAGCCTTTGCAGCCGAAACAAAGGCATCATCGCGAAGTTTCGCAATACTTGAACTTACATATGCTGGTGTTGTGTACAAATAAACTCCCGTTGTACTTCCGGATCTTTTCGCAGCATGAAAAGTTTGACCGTAACTTGAGGTGCAGAGATCCGATTAATGCCTAGGTTAGCACAGATTAATTTTGAAAAAAGCTTGCATGAAAAATGAATTGCGTTATGTTAAGCAACATTTATAGTGATATGAATATGATTAAAAATGCAATCGCTACTCACTAGTAACGACAACTGTCCCTGTGAAGCAGTTGCACGTAACATCTTTAGAAGGATCCTACTTTTCTTAACTTGATATGTTAGGCCTAGCACGCTGGTTTATATTGTACGCAAGCTGAAATATCATGTTCGTGGGTTAAGTTAATCGACATTTTCCACGAGGCATGATAATGATAGTTGTGATCTCACAATCCAAGCTGTGGCAATGTGCTGGGTCGTAGATGTGGCACACAAGTTATGGAAGCGCTATTCCAGCATTTCACAAATACTTTGAAGTGGTGATTTATTGTTTGGTCTGATAGCAGCGCAGTAGTCAGTGTTCATTGTGGCAACACAATTGTTGTTGTCTGTTTGCTAAACGCGACTAACAAAAGCAGTGTTTGCAACAACCCAACTTAAAAGCGCAGTGTTTGTGATTGGATCAGAACTCCGTGGCATTATTGCATAATGCACACATGTGCACCTTAGCTATTGTTATGGCGACTTGTTCTTACGGAACCTGCTTCTGGCGAACGGGCGGTCATTCGGTGTTTTTTTCTTGAAAATCCCCGAAAGTGGCCGGACGCCAAAGTGTTAAAAAGCTCGTGCCAGACAATGAAATTTCAATTATTCTACTTTTTAACTGATCAGGCCATCTTATTTGATAACATTCCTAGTTTTGACCTCTAATTTCTACATTTGGACCCTTTTGCCGTTTGGTATTTAGCAACCCTGTCCTACTGCATATCAGGGTGGAGTTTTTTCATAAATACAAATCAAACAAACTGCCTTAGGTCTACAAACTTTGTGTGTTGCCAACTACAACCAGGCAACATCTTTTTTATTGGAAGTCAGAAGTCATAGGAACTAAAAGTAACATGTTATTACAGAATAATTCAATGGAAGCAGTAAACAAAAAAGCATATTGGTTTATACCAGGGTTTTTTCAAGAAAACTGTTAGGTAGCCGGTATGGATTTGTAGGGACCCAATGATAAGTTTCTCTAATTCTAGGGACCCGAATCAGGTCCCTAAAACACCATAACACTTTGGCGTCCGGCTGCTTCTGGGGATTTAAAAAAAAAAACGGCGAAACGCACTTGGCTTTGCACAAGAATTTCTCCGCTCCTGTACAGGTTACGGACCTGGTCAAAGCGTCAAAAGACGCGGCAAGTCTTTTAGTCTGCACTCGAAAAAAACTTTTTGCTTGGGGGGTGCAGGTGTTTTGTGAGTGACGTCATAAGTGGAGGACTTTTTGGCCACCTTGGCCCACTTTGCTTGGCCCTGGGTGCCAACTGTTAGGTGGTAGTATTTCGCTGACGTTTTTACTGAAAACTAGGCTACAATATGAGTCTTTTCATACTTGGGAAGACCTGCTGGGGTTTCAGGTTCAAAAGTTATGGTCTAAACTAGTAAAAATATTTGACTAATTAATTAATTTGTTTATTTTAGATCATAACTTTTGAACCAGAAATGCTAGAAAGTCGATCAAAGGCTCAAGTCTCAGACTCAAGCCTGGTTTCCAATGGAAACTTCAGCGAAACACTTTATTCTAGTGGATGGGCCCTAGGCCAGGCAACATGAGCCAAAACTACTTCACTTATGACGTCACTCACAAAAAATCCGCACTCACAAAAAATCCGCACCCCCAACAAAAAAATTTTTTTTTGAGTGTAGACTAGAAGACTGGCCGATTCGTTTGAGCCCTTGAACAGCTCTCTAGTGCAATCGGCAGAGGACCTAGGGCATTGGTAAGGCAACCGAAAACTGCTGCTGTTTTTTAGGCCGAAAGTGAAGTACGAATATATCGTACACCGGCTCTCAAAGTGTTAAAAAAAACCTGGTTTATACTTCATCAGGGTTTTTTAAAGGTGTGTTAGCGACCTGATTTGGGTCCCTAGAATCACAGAAAATTATCATTGGGTCCCTAAAGATCCACATCGGGTACCTAACATTTTCCTTAAAAAAAACCTGACATTATACATACGCATATTAAGAAGACAGAAGTCACATTAAAAATCATGGGTTTTAATGGCAATTGAAAGGAACAGAAAATCATGATCAAAACTGTCTTCATGTGACAAATTTTTTTATAGGCTGTGTCTACGTAGCTGGCAACAGCTACGCAAGATCAAACACTAGATAGCCGGCAACATCAAAACCAAAAAACCTAATGTAAAGATCATCTGCTGACAACCAATATTCAGACAAAAGTGCCCAAAGTGAAACTTAAATCTACCTCACCTCCAACTATGGCTATGCAAGCCGAGTTGAGCAGTTACGACACTAATGATTTATGATCACGTGACTAAGGGCATGGTTGTACATTACTTGCAGTTAAGGCTCAGGATTTTATAGTTTCGATACATTTAAAGTGGGTTAATATGAAAATGTGAACTTTTTGTTTAAATAGCAATAAAAACAACTGAAATGGACAAAATACCATAATTGGGAGCTATATTAGCGTAGTTCAATCGACCTAGGAATATTGAATAGGCTAAACTACGCAACCCTATATTTGTATTTACCCTACTATGTAAAATTCTTAACACTAGGTCTAAAACCCTAATCCTGTAAATTCTAATCCCAAAACTCTAAACCTGCAAATCCTAGACCTAAAACTCTAAACCTGAAACTAAAGCAAAAACCCTAAACCTGAAAGTAAAGCAAAAACCCTAAAGGTAAAGCTTGAAAGGCAAAAGTGTAAATGCCCATTTACACTGAAGACAAGTCAGGAGTTGCCAGGCATAATCCTTTGTTTCTTCTGTTGAGTAATTGTGCACTTTGTACAGCTCAGTATGGCAAATCCTGGAAGCAATAAAACAAAAGAAAAGATTGCACCAAACAAATCCTGGCTGATTATCAGTGTAAACCCTAAACCTGAAATTGCAACCTGAGCACTGTTAGAAAAGTGTACCGCAAGCTCCAGTGTAGTGCAGACATCACCACCAAGGCCACCACTCTTCCATTGTATGTTCACCCTACTATGATATAAAGAAAGTCTGAATGTGCTTTCTGTTTGTGGTGACTAAACCTAACCATGCGGTGAATCACATGGGTGCCAGCTACCTAGCAGTTGACCTTGCATAGCCAGTGCTGGCTGCCTAGAGTCTAGTAGACACTTCCTTTTTTAGAATTTTCTTGATTTCATGAAGATACTATCAAGACACTATCCTTTTAAATCAAGATACTGATGAGGAGTGGATATTACACAGGCGTTTAAAGCTGATACCACAAAAGATTAAGTATTTTTGATAGCTTACAAACACAAATGTGATAAGCCTGACTGAACAAACCTTAGGACAACTTAGCATTGGTACCTCATGGTGAAACCCCAATAAGTTTCAATACTGAAAGTATCCACCATGCTGAACTTGATGCTATGACCAAGCAGACTAATGTACATGTGCAGTAAGAAATAAACTATTTGCAGGTGGTAAACTGCTTGAAATTTTCATCTGAGCTATTTTCTACGTAAAATCAGCAACTTAAAATGGTTATGTCTTCATATAATTTGGCTCTTCACACATTTGCAGAAAGTTTATTTGCAAATGTAACCGTGTTGCATGATAGCTGGTTGTGGATGATCATTGCTAAAACATTATAAACAAAGTCCTTGTAGAGGCCAAGCTAAGGCATGTTTCACTACACTGGACAAAGTACAACTTGCATGTGGAGCTATGTTTTTTAAAAACCACAACCTATGATTGGTTATGTTTTAAGCAAGGAGTACAATAACATGTTGAAGATGGCAAATTGAGGCTTCTTCTTGCTTATCTCACAATGTGACTTCATGGCATCTGTAGTCAGTACTGCCATAGTGAATTTTGTATGAATTTAAGCAAATGACGTGGCTTATAAAGCAGTTACCGTTGAGTATTTTGGTGTGTTGGAAAATAGCATACCGATAATATTGTCAAATGCCTAGCTAAGTTCAAAGATTCATTTATTTCATGCTACTTGCTAAAAACAGTGCCATTTCTAGTTATTCACTGATTTGTCCCAAACAAAACTTTTTAAAACTTTTACCACATTTTGCAATTTTTCATGAAGGTCATTTATGGGAAACCCAATACTTTTCTGGACAAAATGAAACAACCAATTAACATTTATAGATTGAGATTTCTTATTCAATCAACAAGACACAGATTTATTTTTCGTTTTTCTAATCAAAGTGAAAAAGTCAGCTGAAGTCCATATTCACAATTTTTTCACATTGAACAGATGCTGGTTTGTGTTAAACGACCAAACAGAGAAAAATCCCTCAATCACATTTGATGCTATGACCACTTAAATAAACTATTTTTATTGTTCATCAGAAAGTAGATAAGATTACAGCAAAGATGATCTTTTATTTTCAGTAAAACCATACCACGATAGGTGTGTTACTTTAAATATTTTTCAAAAATTCTTATTTCAGTCAACAGCAACAATGACAATGTCATGTGGATTTAAATTGTCAAAATTAAAATTTGTTTTACTTCATATTTTAACAATACCAGATCTTTTGTGTGCTGAAAAGATTGTAGAGTTCAAATAAATGGAATACTTTTTAGAGAATAGAAGCATATCAATCAGTAAATGCTGTCATATGAGTTTTATCTGTTCATTCATAATGCTTTCGTAACATATCATTTATTGATAAAAATTTTGTGAAAACCAGATGCGTTACGTGAAAGTCTGGAACATTGTGAGAAAAGTTATTTCATACTGCCGGCTGCCACCAATGATATCATTTTTGTAATATATTTTTTCCTTCCTCCAATGATGCCGTTTTTGTGCCTTTGTACTATGAGAAAGGTTATTTCGTACTGCCTCCAGTGATGTCATTTGTCAATTCTGTATCATGCTCAGCACTCATTCTGTTCATTTTGGAACCTATCAAACAACCCTTTTCAGCTCAAATAACATATGTATTATTGCAAATCTAATATAAACACAAAGCTAACTGCAAAACAATCATGCTGAACAGTGGGAAACATGGTCAATAGAGCATGAAATTAAGGTGAACAGTATTTGATGCCACAAACTTCTCTGGTTTTTTCTTGATTCTCTGACTTGAACTTGACTGTCCAAGAAAAAAGCTGCGACATGAACAATTGTCACACTTTTAGTGTATATTCTACGGCAATAAATAACGACCTGAAGCATACCAGCAACACATGGATCACGACACGGATTGTCTCCCTAAAGCACGCAAAATATTAACATAAATAAAAATTAATGTCACCATCAAGTATTTTTGTCCTTAAACATATCTTCTTGATTCATGAAAGTGGAGCTGAGAAATTAGTTTGTTCCAAAAGTGGAACTTCAGCAAAATATAATGCATGATGGTTATAATCCAGATCTGACCAGATAATTGGTTTCATGTTTCCTAATATCATGATCCAATAACTAAAGTTTGTACAAATTGGACTTGGAAAAAGGCTAATTTCATGTTCTGAAAACTTTTTAAAGACCATGCATCAGGGGCTGTGGAGTCAGAAGGATTTTGATCCTGAGGAGTCAGAGAAAATTTTTACAACTCCTACTGCGGGCTGACCATTTGCTTGCCGACTGTGACTTGCCTGTTTGTGCCACAAACGTGCATAAGCTACACAATTGGCAATTTAAGTGGCTTAACATTTTAACAAAACAGGATCATGGCTATTCAGAACAACTGCAGCACGTTAAGCTTAATACCCACACTTGACTTGATGTTTTTGCACAAGGACTTTGCCCTGCAAACATGTGCTGGTTTTGATTGACTTGTCCACACTCGGCACTCCACAGTCTGATTCGAACAGAATAAGCGGCAACTAAAAATAAAAACGCACAGTGACCTTAACCCCAATAGAACAGATGCTAGGATTTCACCACACTGCCACATTGACATTGCCGCGCTCTTACTTGTAAGACTTATTTTAAACACAGTAACTTTGTTTTACTTTCTTTCTTGGCAGTTCATGGATTTTGACCTGTATAAGAGTTTATTTGTAAAATGTTCAGTTGGTCATCTAAGGAAAAAGATAGCAATACATGTACATTCAGCAAAGCTGAAGCTTGGCAGCGATCGACCATAAAAAAGTTGTGTCAATGAAGTCACTTGAGATGAGTCATGAAACCCTGAGCAGGTTTTTTGACTGCATTGTGCAATATGTTCACATGCACACTGGTAGGATTCAACACATTTTTCAATGCCACTTGTTTGCTGATACCGTTTACAAGGTATCTGCTTTAATCAAGTATCAATGTTCTCTAGTTCGAAATGTGGCTATTTTAGGTAAGTATTTTCTTTTCTGTAAAAATAATTAAGACTAAACCCTGCTTGAATTGATCATATTTTGCAAAAATATGAGATGAACAAGCATGTACATCATTTCAATACAAGCTTCTGCGTTCTTGGAAAGTACAAATGAGGTTTACGAACTCACCTGAAAAGAATTATCACTTTAAGTAACAATTACAGCTTAAGGTTAGAGTCGGTCCATGGTTTGGAGTCAGATAATTAAATTGCCTGGAGTTGGATATTGGGACTTTCCGACTCTACTCAGAAGTCCCAATTTCCAACTCTGATTCCACAGTCTTGTTGTGCACAACATTCATCAACATTGAAACTCACACTGTTTTAGAACGGTTTGTAACTCATTCCAAGTTTGAAAAACAATTTTTGCTTGTGGACTAGCCTTAATACATTTATAATTAATATCGTAGCTGTACGGAACAGAACGAAAACCAGGAAAAAATCAATAGTTTATTGGGGCCCAAAGATCTGGCAAAAAGTTCCACCGGATATCAAATCAAAACCTTTACTGCTGTTTTAAAAAAATACACCAATCATTTAATTTGCCACTATATAAACACGTGACGCCTGCAATCCATAGATTTATAGTTTAGTAATGTTACAGAGCAACGTTTACTTGAAACTTATCTTGCATGTGGATCGTATCCATTATTTCTTGGTCTTGCTCATTATTTGGATTGTACAAGTATGATTGAGTAAGGTTAAAACAATGTTCTGGTCTTTGCTTTCGCTGGTGAGAGCAAGGCTAGTGAGCGTGTTCGTTTAGGGTCTTTGACAACAAGTGATTGGGTGGTGGCAGACAGGATGACCGAAGTGTCTTTTCACTGCCTTCCGGCCTTGTTACTGTGTATGTATTGACAAGTGTACTTGCATTAAGGCCAAAAAAACATAATTGTTTTTGTTGAAAGACTTAAAAAATAGAAATACTGTATTTGAGTTTCCATAAATACCATTAGCGGTGTTGGTGGTTCTTATAACAGCTCATAATAAGTGTTAAGTATAGAAGCAAAATTACGGGCATATTAACACAGCGTCCAAACTTTGGAACAATAGGAAGTGAAAATTAGGTGTAGACAATATGGAAAACCAGAAGGAAATTTTTGAGATCAAACCAATTAGCACATGTGGCAATGAAGTGTTCAGGTCACAATCTTCAATGAACATATTAGGTCAGGATCGATACATCTTTTGGCAATGACTATTTTGCTTATGTTAATAAGCATGTGGTGATGGAAACCAATGATATCGGGTGGAAATATGCATCAGGTTATCAAGCTCACAAAAATTTTCATGCTTCACGAAATAAAGAATACATGTCCTTTTTCTGCTATGTACCTATTTTGCAAATTAATGGACCTATCTCACTTTAAGAATACCTTAACAATGTAGCAATGTTTCACTGCCAATATGCAAAACATATAATCAAGCCACAATATGCCAACCTCAAGTTCTGATGAAGAACTAGATTATACCCTGTTTTGCTTTGGAATTCTTGAGACACAACTGGGAATAATTTTGGTGGAGAAATGTACTGTAACAACTGGCCAAAAGAAAAAAAAACTATGAAAACAACAAATGGACGAACTGCATTTGATTTATGTCTAACTCTAACCCAAACCTGTGAACAGACTGTGTCACGCAATGACATCATGGGCTATTATTAAAAATACGTTCTCATTTTTAGCACAGAAACCACTCAAGAACGTTATTCTTTAGTTTCTTTATGTTGTCACAAAACAGTCATCAAATTTCTATTTTGCTGAAATTAGTGGACAATACAATGTATATAGGGTACTCTAAGCCAATTTAGTATTTGCAAAAACCTTGCAGCCTCGGGAAAGCTTTGGCCTTATTTTCTGTTCCTGCGCATTATGACCAGATTGAGATACCATTTACCTACGTTTCGCCCAAAACGTAGGAGCGGTCGAATTTCTCAATACGCATATTTCGCAATTACAAAAAATGAGAAAAGAAACGTCAATGTATTGCCAAGGACAGTTATGTCGAATTATCCGGAATAAAAAACTGTGCGCCATTACTCACACCGCGGTTGGTTTCACCGCTTGGTTAATCAAGTGTAACGCATCGCGGTAACATATTCTGCTCGGCCCGCAAGATAACGCAAACTTGTGGTCATTTCACGTGCGAAATATGACACGTTTCAACAATTTCACGTGAAGTTATCAATAACTTCGTGCTGCTTGAGCTTCACACTACCATTCGCAGTGGGAACAACTCAGCCAAAACCATCTGAATTTGTACAATCAGCACGCAACATCTGCCACCTTGTCTTCTCTGATTCTGCCACGCTAATGTCCGCCCGTCTCGCCGCCAAGAACGAAATACCTGCAGCCTGTGCTGTCATCCGTGTCGATGCTGTGATATCATAAAAAAGAAACAGCAGTTGCTACCTCAGCCACACAACGCACCAATCACATTCTTGCTCTCCGCTGAACAATTGGCCAATGAGGATAAGTTTCAGCGGGTCACAACCTTTTGCACACGGCACATCGATACTATCATGTTGTTGTGCCCCATTTTCAATTTTGCTAGCTATTTGTCTTTCTAGAATATCTGCAGGTTTATTAACCGCTTAAACTCTACGAAAGTAATGGCAAGTTTTCTGTTATGTCGCCATATTTTTCAAGTTTGTTTCTTTCGTATGAAATCTTGCGATTTTACTCCAACTTAAACTGTAAGTACTGTAGGATTTTAGAATAAAGTACTACGGTAGTAGCTACTAGTACAGTACTACACTACTGTAGACTAAACGTAACGACGTAAGTTACTGTATGTCATTAGAGCTTAGAAGATTTCTTTGTGCAGCAGAGAAACGTTAACTGCTTTGATGGAACGAAATTCTTGCGTGGGTGACATGCTATTTTGGTAATTCCAAAACCTTAAACCATAGTTTTTGTAGTTGTGATCCAATAAAAAAATTGTGAGTTATACTAAGATTCAACTCATTTTCCTTGGTGGAGACTAATAGCTTGAATACAGTGATGCACCACTGAAGTTACTAGAGTATTAAAATTTTTCATAGACCTATGGTATCAGTGTTTTCAAAACATTTTTATGACAATCGTGATACAGATACTGTATTTGCACTGCAGCTGATACTCGTACTGTAGCATCCACACTACAACTTGGATGCTGACAATTGATATTGTCAATGCTACTAGCGTAATAATAGAAATGCGTTTTTAAAGGTTGTGTAAAGTTCATAAGGGATAAAACCTAAATATTTATGATTATGAAAATATCACTGGTTTATCCATTATGAACATAGACTTGTGTTTATTGAGATATAATTACAACTTTGCTTTTAGGTTGGTAGGTTATTACTGTAAATTCCACAGATAAAAGAAGCAAGGAATCAATCTCAAAATATTAATAAGATTTACTTTACATTAAGTTAAAGGTGTATAAGTTTATTCACACATGAAGCTGTTGTTTTGTTATGCTGCATGTGTAACATAAGTTCAAGTTGCCTAGTTTGTCCACTTTTAATCATATTCCTTGACATAACAGACCTGATCATATTGTCACTTTGACCTTAATTCACTGTATATTATTTTCAACTTGCTGTGTAAATCCGAGCAACTTCATAGGAATTGTGAATGGATAAAATTGCATGTCATACTTCTAAAATTAATAGCTTAATTTCTGATGAAGTATGTCTTGCTTGTTCTAATATGAAGCTAATACTAATATTCATAATGACATAGAAAATAGATTGCATCTTCTGGCTGGTATGTCCAAGCAGCCAAGAACAGCTTTACATAATGATTAATCATTTAAGATCTGTGTTGTGTGCAGACCAGTTTCAAAGTTAATAGTTCTTTATTAATGTAGAATGCTTTATCAACAGGTTACACAGTGTACTTTTATACTTGGTTAGTTGAAGTCAAACCTTTTGTGACTTTTTTTCTTTAAATTAGCATACTTAAGAAAATAGCATATGATTTTCAATTCATTAACAGAAACTTTGCAAGGAATTAAGATAAATTTGAACATCAGATATTTTATTCTATATAGCAAATTAGACTCCTAAAATAAATTTAATTATGCAATCTTTACACAACTTTTTCAAACTAGTTCTTTCATTGTTTTCATAACTTATAAAGAGAGAGCAAAAATTTAATACAGTATAGATTTATATGTCAGTCAGTCACTCCAGTGCTTTTCACCATGCCTATTTTGTCTGGTTGAGCAAATATATGAAATGTGAAGATGTAGACTTTGAAACATTTAATTATGTGTTTAATGTCTTTATAATTTAATGCAGGAATGGCAGCATATTGAGAAATTTTAAAAACTAAGCAAATTTTTCATTTTTCAAAAAGACCATGCTCTCACTTTATTTAAAATATATTTGAAATTGTGGATAGCTTAGTTGTAGTATATACATATTTCTTTTACCTATGCTAGTTTATATATATATATTTTTTTTTTATTATAAACCATGTTCGTGGGTTTTTTATTTCTCTTGGTACAATAGGATGTTTGGAAAGATAAACATGAATAATCACCACAGAATAATTGAAAGGTTTAAAAATTTGAACTGCAAAAGGGAATTTAGAATCAATCAGACAAGAAAGTTAATGAAACATCAAATACAATTGGACAAGAAATATAAAAAAGTTAAATCAAATGCAATAGAAAACAGTGATATACAAATTTAGGTGTGTGTTCAGAGACAGCAACGAACTTGAGACATGAGAACACATATCAGCTGACACAACACATGAAATAAAAGTGCAGAACAAACCCATAAAAAATCAGAGCAACAAGCATGCAATAGGTGGAGGGCAAGCAAATGTGTGAAGAATTAAGAAATTTACAGATTTAGAAGTGAGTCATGCACATACTAGATAAGAAAAGTGAGTGGGAATGAAGGTTATGAATGTGCAGCTGCTAATCAACATAAAGGCATTAGAGCAAGCTGAATCAGTTGATTCCCTGAAACCTTGCAGCAAACTTAGAGCTTATAATTGTCACGTTATGGTTTGATATCCTGTGTTTGAAATTCTTTCAATAGTTATTCAGAAAGCAAGCTCATTACATATTGATAATAGCAACAGCATTTAAGAAATGCACTTGGACAATGATTGTCATGTTTTTGATACAATGCTGTAGCTAACAGCAAAGATAAGACCACTTGCCCTTTGGTGCTCCCCATAACTGTATATACAATGCTTACCTGTTTTTTTCCCTGAGACACTTCTGGTCATTTTTTGCTGAGACATTTCAGTCATTTGTCTGACAATTGTATTAAAACTCACCACTTTTCATTAGTTTATATTTTCAGACATTCTGACCAAAATGACTTTCATGTCAAAAACATTTCAGTGCATGACCAAAAAAAAAACAGATGCATGAATCAGTGGTAGGCTAGTTATTCGTAACATGTCATTTTCATGTTGCATAACATTTTAGCAAGGCATTGTTGCTCTTAGAACCTTTGCTTTGTATCACATAAGATATTTTTGTCATAGAAAGACCACTGTCTTGGACACTGCAGGCCATTTTTTTGCTTGGATTACCTAAAACCCTTATGAGATTAGTGCATTGTCAGCTAAAACCTTAGAATATGGTCTTATCATTTTTTGTATTTTGTGTATAGGTTCTTTTCTACATACTCTTCAGTTAAAAATAATTTTTTATGCAACAAATAATAGGCTAGGAGTAATTTTAATTATAGAGTGATAGGCATCTATACTTATGTGTTCTAACTCCTAAGACATCCAGTCATTGGCAAAGGGTGTTGTGGTTAATTATTTTGACATGTGTTTGATAAGTCTTTATATAAAGTTACTGAAAAGTTGCACTTTCAAGTTCCATCATTGTTTAACTCTGAACTTACTGTTAGTTCTGGTGGTGGCTACACGTCTGTCAGCAGTGATGCGGTTCGAATAAATCACTAAGTTTGTCACTTCAATGGCATTGTCATGATAGTGTGGCGGACGCATCTTGTGTCAGCTGTACAAATGGTGTTTGGTTCGGCTCTCACCTTGGCACCTTTCAGTTTGGTAGTAATGGTTGCACTTTTCGTGGGACCACTTTTTCTTTACTCTTAAAGTTTCCAAACTTTTCTGTTCAGATTTACAGTTACCGGTTAGGTTTAAGGTTTAGGTTCAAGGGTTAGATTAAGGGTTTAGGTTTGGGTTTACTACATTTCCACGAAGCCTAGTACACTCTACTGCACACTCCTTGTGCATTACTGTCAAGTTACAGGCAACAAATTAGTAGTTTTCAAATATGAAGGTCCACTGGTGGGCTTGTAGCCACTGCCTATAGTTCACTAAACGATTAACAATCTATGCTAATATGATTTTAGCAAAAATGCAAAAAAGTTTGATTATTGGAAGCAATATAATTTATATGAAAACATACTGAAAGAGAATTTAATTAAAATGTCATATTGCTTGAGTAGGAAATTTATTCCTTTTGGACAAAGACGGTAAGTGCAACAAGTAAATTACTAATGCTGAAGCCTGGTTTTGCCATTGGATAATGCATACCCTCAAAAGCAAGTAAGTTTACCTGAAAGTAATAAACGTAGGCTTTGATTGGCTAGTTGCTTGCACCTATAAGTACATTGCCTTTTTGTTTGTAGTATATGCTGATAAATTTGCTACATGTCTGGACTGACATCCAGGATGTTTCTTGTTGATGATATGAACTAAGTTGCCTGTATCAGAATCTTGAAACATCACAAACATGGCAAATCATGTATTGCTGTAAATGAGATCATATACTTGAAATGGTTCGTCTGTTAGTTTTTCAAGATTAAAACTAGTTTGTTCCTTTTTATGCAGGAATAAACATTTTCTGAAATATATATGTGTGTTTAAGCTCCATAGTATTGGACAAATATTGCTGTTTTCAAGGCATGCAAACTTTAATTTAAAGTAACTGGTCTCCACAAGGGTGAAGGTTTGAATCAATGAGCAAATTTTTTTAATAGGAAATCAATTTCACATAATACATGCTGAGATTTTGCTGAGACTTAGTTTTGATGTTTGCAGTTATGAAAAAAACTTCATGTGATTAAAAAATGAGTTTAAGATTGGTAAAACTTAATCAGGAAAGCTGGATTTAAGTCTACTAGTCTAAACAAGGTTAGATTCCATAGATTTGAATGTTTTCATAAAAAGATAGTGTAAAATTACTTATTTAGGAAACCAAGCTTTATTAACTTGGTTTGTACCTTTTGCTAGGATGCTGTAAGTAGTGTGAAGGCACCCGTCTTTGCTTTTATTGCAGTGGTTGCAAGTCACTGACATCACTGTGTGTAAAGCTTTTCTCTTGCAAGATTTGCAAAAAACGTTAAAAGAATTTGGGTTATATATAAATTAAGCCAAATTCATTTGTAGTATATAGAGTTTGTTTTTGACCTATGTTTGCCAACAGCTACATTTCAACTTTCTGGCTTTGGAATGTGGTATGTAGTGATGAGGTTCGACCATTTTTGTATTTCTTCAATCCTAAAAACCGATTGTTGGCTGAAGTCAGAGGTTTCTCAATTTTTCCCCATGAACACCTTTCACTCATACCTTTGTTTCGCAAACCTCCCATAGACCTGTTACTAACTTTTAATAGTGAAAAACAAGACAAAATTTTGGAAAATATTTAAAATAAACAAATGCCACTCCTAGACTGTACCATTTGGCAACACAAAGATCAACCTTTGCATTTATATCGAGCCAACCAGCATAGCTTGTCTCAGGAGACTGACAATGAGAGAACCTGTTGTTAGTCAGTCCTGGAGCAGGAGATCCTGCTTTTAAAAAAATTGAATCAAACCACTGGTATACCTAGCTTAGTTATTTGAGATGGTCAGGCCTTTAATTTGATTTGGGTTATATGCATTGCCAAGACATGTTTCCACTGCTTTCTTGCATTGTGGCAAAATAGATTGCAGCTGCAGATAGCATTCTGGTCACTAAAATTGAGTGTAAGTAGCACTATCAAGTAAGACCATCACAAAGCCTCATTGGTGTGCAAACAAGGTTTGTATTATAACAGATAAATGACCTTACACACGAGTGTTATGTATTATCAAATAACAAACTTTGAACTAGTTGGAACAAATTGTAAATTAACATAAGTATTAGTTTTTGCTAATAGGTTTACAGGCAATTTGCAAGTATATGTATTTAAAAGTAACCAAAGACTACTTATCCAGTGGAATACAGTACCTGTTGCAAAACATGAATTACATTTTNGTTAATAGACATATTAGATATCACACAGTGTTTTATGTTATGAAAGTTGTTAAACTTCTTGCTAATCTTATGTTCATGTCATAGTTACTCTCCAAATTGACTGTAAATTTTTTTGGAAAACAAATGAACATTCAATATTTGTTTATTTTGTTGATTGTGTAGCATAGATGCTCATCTTTGTAACAAGCATTGTCTATCTTTATTCTAGAATCCAGCTTTGAGCAGATTAATTAAGAATGTAAATCAGGTAAAATCAGAAAATGTTGACCATGAAACAGAGCAGCAAAACCAATATGATATCATATCAAGACTTGTTTTCACAACCAGCATTGTTTAATGTTTTTGTGTTGTTATTTTGCATACATGGCAAAGTAGTTGCTTGTTGGTGTCAAGGGGCTAATTTGGCAATGATCTGTTGACAATGAGCTGCTTGCAGTTTTATTGGAGGTACAAAATAATTAAATGTTTCTTTTTTGTATGTGTTATGATAAACAGCAGCTGCCCTACCAATTGTTGTGCTATGAAGTACCATTGCATGGCTGGACCTCTAAACAACCAAGTAAAAAACATGATGGTAATTAAAATGAAAATGTGTCAAAAGATAAAATTGTTTTCAGATTCTAGCTAAAAAATTAAGGACAATGTTAACTTTACGTGGAGAACTGTATGATGCAAGTAAAGCTTTAGTTGATTCTGCCTTATTTTGCAGCATCAGTATAGCTACCAATAGATTTGTGCATGCTACTGTAGTGGTGGTGGTGTTATATATTGGACGTATTCAATCATGAGCACCTTTGAAATCTAAGTAACAAAAATACTTACCAATGTTGTTAAGTCCGTAACAGAACGTGGATGTCCACTTTTAATTAACTTTCATTTGTGCAGCGTTCTTCATTGTCAAATGAAAATCTCTATAGGCTGATAAGTTACAATGAATTTTTGCTTCTGGCTGCTAACTTTTAATGTAATGACAAATGAAGAGACAATAGTTCGTCACAGTATATTTAACTTTTACAGTATTTACACAACAAAAATTCACACCAGTCAGTTTTGCACAGTATTTAGCACCAGTTTTGCATAACTACCATATTTGTATGATCGAATAGGTAATGTGTGATGTACATAATTATGACTCACAAAGAGGTTTTGGCTGATTTGCAGTGATGAATAACGCTTTTTGTTTGAACTTTGTGAAGGGATAGTGATTTTTTACAGTAATGTTACTTAGCTATTTTGTGTTAACAGCTGGGCTTTGTTCTATTTGTGACCACAAACCTAAGTATGTCTCTTAACAATACATCACCACCTCTACCTGTTGCTGTCTCAGTACCAATTGGCACAGCTTTTACAGTCAGCAGTGTTGGTGTGAAACGAGTGAATGCAACAAAATCATCTGAACAAACACCAGTTGTGTACCAGGCCAGCAAACTGAGTGTTGCATCTGGTGCAGTCACACAGAATTCAGCTCTGTTTGTGCAGGTAGGTCATACACTTCTTTGTGGTTGTGTTTATTGTTGTCCTTATCTGTGCAAGAGTTGATGAAAGGCATTTTCATAAGAATGAATAAGTCCTACTAGCTGTTCCTCATTGTTGAAAATGTCTCTAATTAATTGTGTAGTTGTTTAGATATGTTTATGTCATTCCTCAGCGTTTCTGAATTTTTGTAATTTCATCTCATTTTAGAAAAATTAATCTTAAGTTTCATCCAACCAAATTGTTAATCTCGTGGTGTTGGAAACTCATGGGTACTAGCCAAATACGAGTGAAATCTTCCACTCTAAAAATCACTTCTTAAGCACATTTTTGGCATATCAAAATGATCCCTTATTTGGTAAAACTGTGAGGACTTTCCGTAAACTGCAAAGCTGCTTTTTTGATAAAGGGATCCAAACTGGTAATTAATATTGTGTTCAGTGCTTCCCAAATTTTCTCAGCTTGCGACCCACTTTCACTGACAATTTCTGGTTCTCATTTCCCAATCTAATCAGAGAAAGTCAGCTGTTGCAAGAAGTGTTTTAATTAAATACCAGGCTTCGCGTCCCTACTGAAAGAACTACACAGTCCAGTGGCTGGGGAGCACTGCTGTAATCAGCAATCACTGTCTCAGCTTTTTAACCAGTCGTCCAAATGTCGTGCTCAATTTGACTGAAAATGATGTATCCACATGATATTTGGAGTCAACTTAAAATTATTGTAGCTTTTCTTGTACCTGACCAGATGTATTTTTATACATTCACTGAGCAACAGTCATGATTTTGTAACAGAGTTCATGTTGGGAATGGTTGCGTTTCACAAAGATCTTTATCGAAAGTTGTACTATGCCTAATATTTCTAACAAATGGCCAGTAAAATGCAATTTTGATTTTATTGTAAGCAGCATACTGTGCTAGTTTGCAGTAATAAAACATTTGAAGGGTATAAAAACAACTGGCATGTGCTTAGTTCAGTGGTTCTTAACCTGGGTAAATTTATCCCTGGGGGTAAATTTAATATTGAACTATAAATTGCAGCCAATATATATACATTTTTATCGATCTTTCTATACTGTAACAGTTCGTTAATTTCACATTTTCAATAAATGAGCACCATTGAGTGTATTGGGGGTAAATCTGATAATCTTGTTTGATAAAATGTAAACAAGGTTAAAAACCACTGGCTTAGTTAAATAGAGAGAGTGCATTTTTTAATTGGGCACACATTGACATTTTTGTTGCTAAGGGCTGATTTCACTTTTATGTGCAGTGAGTTTTTGATCAAATCAATGAGAACACTAATAATTCATTTTTAGCAAAACTTCATTTGTACCAGGCAGTGACGCAGAATGTAGTTGGTAATGTAAAAGTATGGGTTTGTAATGCGAATCCATATCATTGTCAGTCTTAATCTCAGTTTGTTTTGATTTGTTGCTGTTGTTGAGTTTGCCAATATAAATGTGTCTTGATCTCTGTTACTGAAAAATTTTTTCATCCAGAATGATTTTGTTGTTAGAGATTTTGAATGTTGAAATGAATACATTAAGAGCACATTGTTCTAAAGAAGTCATTGCCACTTGAAAAACAATTTGTTTAGCAAATTGATTGATTTCTGGCTTGTCAGAGTGGGAGCAATCAGCTGACAGTTGTTAAGTTGAATGAGGCATTAGTGTTTTTAGTATGAATAGTCTCACTATTTGTACATAGCACCTTTTATTTTTCCGTCATTGTAAGTCATCTCGTGCCAACTTCAGTTTGCATATGAATCATAAGACTGAAGTTGACTTAATTTTATGTATTGCCTGATTAGTGTGATATTGCATAGTTTAAAGGAATTGCACTGAGATGTTTTCTGCTTTACTTTTTTGATGATCTTGCTTTCCAAGCATGTGTTAAGATTAAAAATTGCATTTTATGATGAGCAACCCTCTGTATTTTCAGGATCCGTCGCAAGATCAACCTAATGCAGCAACTACGGTGGCTTCAATGGTGGCAGCTGTGAGCACTACTAAATCAATCATTTCTACACCAACCATTGTTTCCATTGCTCAACCAGCTAAACCAACAACGTCTCATGGGAGCAAACCACTTGGCAAACACCAGCTACCTGTACGTCCTCTACCAGGTTCAGGAATTTCTCATGTCCTTCCTCGATCTTCATCAAATGCTACAGCACCTGCACTTATTGATCCTGGCGGCGGCAGCTTCGCATCGAAGGCTGTTGCATTGCCGTCGTCGATTATCTCGGCCTCGGCTAAGACAAAGGTAAACAATTGTACCTTGAAAAATTTTCAAATATTTCCAACGGAATCTAATTTACCTTAAACACTATGCTTTAGGTTGCTCCTCAGCATGTTTTCATGGCTCCTGGCCTGCGGAGTCCGGCGCCACCTACGTTAAAACTGCAGCCTCACTTTCCATCATCTGCCAGTCAGGTGCGCGTGAGCTGGTTGCAACCGATGTAGATAAGTTTTGATTGTGGCGTAACTGTCTGTATAAAACGTGTCAGTATGACGGATTAATGCTGCAAGTTAGACTTCTGCTATTTTTTGTTGTTATGCAGTCGTTCAGCTCAGTGGCTTATCACATACCAAATCAGCAGTCGACTACATCTCTTGCTGGAAAACCTATAGTATCTGTGACGACTCCACGAATCCAGCAACCATTACTTGTAAGTTTCCTTCTCTTGTTTGCGTTAAACTATTGCTGAAAGGAAGACTTACGACTTCTTGTTGCAGACAATATCATGCTTTCATAAACCTTACGAACTTCTGTGCATGGTTGTGTAGCTTCACCTTTTTGTACTGCCTTTCTTAAAGCAAAACAATAATGAATTGATTATTATTATCGTCTTCAGCCTTATCAGAGATTTACAGAAGGCTTATGTTTGTTTCTCTCATGGGATTTAAATCACTTTGATTTTTAAATTTCCGGGTGTGGCAAACAAAACTCAAGCTCTGTAGTTGGTTCTAAAACAACTTTGTGCTATGGCTGTGTTTGTTGTTCAACAAAAAAAAACAATTTAGTTTTTTCAAGGTATTCAACTGCTTCTGACGATTTTGGTTTTTAATTGAGCAACGTTTTTGTATAGTTTTGAATTTTTTAAACATTTTTCTCGTAAAAAGACCTCTACGATTAGTTAAAGATTTTGCTTCAAAAACGACGTTTCAGGTCCTCTCAAAAATGGTTGTATTGAAGTGTAAAAACTGTCGAATCGTGTGGAACAGCACATTCACATGCATGCGGTTACGGACAATAAAAATCAATGCCTAGTGCTGCTGTTAAGCTACGAATAACTGACACAGTGCTACTTGTCGATTAATGCACTGAATGATTTGCTAGCTCTGCTCCGCTAGCACACGCTTTTCTGCCCTTCAGCAAGACAACTGTAAACACGCCGGCGGAATCGCAAGAAAGCCAAGATATGTTGCTGTTGCTACAAGTAAAGCAAAAGTTCTACTTCCAAACTTACATTAACATTATTTTTAAACTATCAGGTTCGATCAATCTACCCGCAGCACCCCACACGACCAGTAACAATTGCCACCAGTCTGGATGGTCCGCGGAGGTCGGTGCACGTTGTTAATCCTGCTTATTTGCTTGCCCGCCTGTTGCTTTAGCAGTTTTTTTTTTGCTTTTTTCAGACCCAGCAGCGTCGTGTACCAGCCAACGACCACCTTAAGCATAAGCGTCCCTGCCAGACCCAGCAGCCATCACGACACCGGACTGCCCCCCAGCAGTGTGTCTCGTATCACTGTCCCTGCGCAAGGTTGGAATAGTCGACGGGAGATTTAGCGTTTGGTTTTATGTTTGCAAAAATTCCCGTTAGCGCCAGACTAAGATATTATTTCAGGATTCGCCTAATGATACACTGCATGTTGCCCACAAAACAGTTTGTATACTTTTCTTCCAAAATCAGGTGTATTTCTTGATTTTCCATTCGAGCATTTTTATGCTATCTTCTGAAAACGTAAACCAAACTTTGAAATAATGCATATGAGCATGAAGCAACTTTAGATGAAGTTTGAAAAATTTAATTTGAATATTTGAAAAAGAACATTTGAAAAAAAATTTGCGGGTGTGGGAATATGTGCGGGACCATAATTCTTTATTCCGATAGTTGTTTTTTACAAATCAATGTCTAAAGTTGTTGCATGGTCATGTACGTGATTTTACAATTTTCTTTGCCTACCTCATTCTAAAAAAAGATGTTGTGATTAATTCCCCCCAACCAAAAGTCCTGCATGTTTTCTTGTGCGTCCTGGTTTACAGCCGCACTCGCTTTGTCCACTTCGTCAACTCCCCGCTAATACTACCTTACGCTTGTATGCTATTGATATGTTGGCGTTTCGCCAGCATTGGCATGCGTGCATTTGTTTTGAGGGTGCTATTTGCTACCTTCAATGCCTGACTCGAACAAAATCCCGTTCACTTCTCAACTGATTGTCGGTGTCGTGTGCAGGCACTTTGTGGCGGTGGATGTCTTCACAGCTTCGTTGCATTTGCAGGCGTGAAATCGGTCTATCAAGTCGGCATCGCTCAACCCACCTCCGTTTCCTCCCTGGCCGTGTCCACTGCCAAAGTGTCGAAAAAAGTGGTCGCGCAAAGGCCAGGCGCCCCCGTCCCGAACAATGCGACAAGTAAGCGAAGTCTGCTGGCTCGTCGTAACGTTGTTGTTGCGCGGCTTTGTTATCGTTGCGACGCGCACATTGCGTCTGGCCGCTGCGCCATTCGCGGAATGAAGAAAAATCTGCCTGCTGCAATTTTGTTCTTTTTTCATCCACCTTAGCGACTGCAGGCGACGTCTTACGCAAACCGAACCCAACTCCTGATGATCGCACGGTTTCAAGTCTTGACAGATTGCGCGGTCTGAAACCTCCACTTTTGAAGTGAAAACGCTAACGACGTGCCACTCTGTGGGCCACTGTGCTTTTTCTCCTTCGCTAGCCCGGTGCTACGCCAGTCTTGGTTTGCCTCGGTGATGTTTGCTGCGCAGCCGCGAAACGTTTGGCAGGTTTCAAAGCAGGGGAGGGGACCTGCGGCCCGCGTGGACATTTGATATGGCCCGCATCAGAATTTTCGTTACCCAAGTTAGAGCACAACATCGCGCCAAAACGAAGCTCCACTATAAGCAGGTACTTAGATAGTAAGTCGAGAGGAGTCACTCTTCCTCATTGTTAGATAATGGTATAACTAGGATAAAATGAATTGCCGTTCGCCAACGATAATGCAAAATTCATGCGGACCGTGATTGTAAATAGGATCCCCACCCCTGGTTTAAAGCGTTTCTGATGATGCTGTATTTTAAGTCTCTGGGAGCTTTTTTTGGCAGTGATTGGCATTTTTTGTGACCCCGATCGCGGGTCCGGCAAATGACAGAATCCTCGCGGCGGAATGTTCCTAAAACGCTCCATCACGACCGAACTATTCGGGCATGATTGAAAACAGCGTTGTGTTGCAAACCGTCACCAGTACCGTCGCTCGCGCGCGGTGTGGGTTTTCGCATAAGCGTTGTGCGTGGGTTACCAGAAATCAAACTGTGCGTGGATTACCAGAAACCAAACGCGTGTAGCCTGCTCTACTTGACTATGCTGTTTTTTCTTACCTCATGTTGCTGGTGACGATGGCCATAGAGCAGGGTGGCCAAACCGCGGCCCACCTTGCACATTTTTTCAAGCACCACGTTTTCGATTCCGAACAGCATTGGCTGCTGCCTGCCACGTAAATATCTCAATGTATCCGGCCCTCCTGTGGCCAGGCGGTCCCGAATTCGGCCCTCGGGTCAAAAAGTTTGGCCGCTCCTGCCACAGAGCAACTGCTATTACTTGGCCCGGTCATGTTAAATAACATTTTGCTGTTAGCTGGTGATGATCTGCGCCCACGACACTCCACCATATGGTTGAGCTGAGAAGCACCTTTGTGGGAGGTGGTGCCGCGGCTTTGATAAGATCTTCCAGCTTCGTGAAAGTTGCATCTTATTTTAGCGGACTAAAAAGCTGTGCTACCTTCCGGGTGAATGAAGTTTGTCAACTTCGCTCGGGTGCTTGGCGTGCCTCAACCGAAATCGATTGCGTCAACAGGGTTCTGTCAACAAGACTTCTTTGGAGAAACGTCTAAGCTGCTTGACCCGTAGTGTAACTCACACATCGAATCTACTTCATTCTTCCGCAACTGTTGCTGCACTTGCGTGTGGGGCTGCAATTTGCAGCGAGCGATCATTTCACGCACGAATCTTTAATCCGTTTTTTATTAAGTCATGAGCTTGTGTGCCTTTTTATGAGTAGTTGCATAATCCGGATCACACTGCAACCCATACTCGCACTTTGGAGGTGTTAGACTGTCAGAACGGCGTCGATGTGCAAGGTGTTACATCAGCATTTCCGATTGCTTTGTGTGGACGAATTTTGCTCTCAAACTTGTGCATGCTGATCTGGTTGCCACAGTCTCATTCAAGTCATTGCGGGGCATCTATAACCTTGGCGCTTAAACTGGGGGATGCGAATATGGCAGCGGCATATCGTTGAAGAGCAATTTAATGGCAAATGAAATGTTGTCCTGCTTTTTAAAGTTGATTGTGAAATGACGTGAGGCGCGAGCATCAATGACTGATGCAAAAGAGGGCGCGACTGAAAGAGTTCAAGAACCTCTGATCTACAAAGACTGATTGGATCGCAAGATCATTTCCGGCTGTGGCGATGCGATACACGTTCGAGTCGCTGCGTGGAAACGAAATCGATCGTAGTTATCTTTTCACAAAAGCTTCCATTCGTGTCGTGATCGAGTAATTTTACCGCCGATATTGATATTTTTTTACGTATAATTTTCTTAGAAAGGCAAGCGCGCAACACTAAGTGAAACGTTTTTTGTTTCTTTTGTAATTTCGCTGATGATTCCAGGATGGGTTTTGCAAAGTGCAGGAATAACATGGAAATGCTTCTTCCTCAATGTGAAAAAATACGTCGGGGTATAAAAATATAGAAAACAATTTTCTGAGAACCACTGGGAGCTTTTCCATGAACGATGCTAATGCGTCCGCAAAATCCGCGTTTCGATTCATTTCTATTTCCCAGTTTTCGTGGAATTGGCTCTGGAACGAGCATGTCTCCGCCGAACTTCTGCCAGAATCAATACCATGTGATGGTCTTTTGTCTTTTTTTCCTATCTTATTCATAGCGCGGCATGTGCTTTTATTGTGCAGCTCGCCCTGTTTCCATAGCAACCTGCGCAACGTCGACCGCTGTATCGGCAGTCTCGTCTTTCACCTACTCCGCTGCTTCCACACGTCTGGCGTCGATATCGTCAATCACAACGTCTCCTGTTCCAGTCACCAAAGTCTACACGCAACCGGTACGTGCAAGTTTAAACCGGCTCCTGCCTCGCATTGAAAGCATTTGAACTCGCGCTCACTACCGCCGCTTCTGTAAGCGGGACATCTGTTTAAGACCCTGTTTAGTCACACGCGAAATCATGCATTAATTTTAGTGGCTCACATACCAGTGCTCCATCGTTGCGCTGCAATTTTGATTGTGTTACACTGTAAATAAGCACACTTGAAAGCACTAGTGTTTCTGTATGCTTTCGAGAAATCAGTCGACTGCCATCTGCTTTCGTCTTTTTGCGATGATTCAAACTTGCACGTATCTCTATTCAAGTATGTACTTTCCACGATGGGTGTAAGCAC
>JGI24158J21664_10001939_pt1 | contig 24290 bp, 10 predicted proteins | sample Ectturendosymbi3_FD_21664 | JGI IMG/M metagenome (IMG submission 21664) | reverse complement strand
CTTTACGATGGCGCGACAGCGGAAACAGCCAACGTGTTTCCGTGCGCTAGCGATACGCCTTTTGTAAATAAACCTTCGACTGCTTTCAAGGACTATACCAAATCAGTTACCACTGTTTTCGAGTTGAGGAAGAAATAATGTAGATGTAAAAACGCAATTTGAAAAAAGCGATTTTTTAGGTTTTCCGCCAAATCATTGCAAATACTGAATTTCGGAGTGCAGCATTGGAAAAAACGCAAAAATACAACCAATAACAAAATGTCGAAACTTTTTAGAATGTTTTAGTGAACTTTATCAACTTTTCTTCAAATGTTGGCAACTTCTTTGAAACTTTTCAGATCATTGGTAGAACACTTTTCAGATCATTGGTATAACAATTTACAGGGATATTTTAAAGTAAACCGCAGATTCGGCATACGTTTTCTCATTAAATTTCACTACAGAGATAAGAAAACTCTAAATAAGGCCTCAGAAACTTATCACCTTTTTCCTACAAGACTGTATTGAGTGTTACATTCATTCTTGAGTTGACATCCACCACGTTTTGTATTTTTGTTCCAACTAGATGTCGCAAAATTTCATGAAATAACGGCGAAATACAAAAACGTTTTTGTTAGAAGTTATGAGGTTGAAAAAATAATGAAACGTTTCAAAACTTCGCATTAATTTTATAGCAACGCATTGTTGGCAATGCGCAAATATGAACGCAAGTTAAAACATTTGAGTTGTTCGGTCAAGTAAAATTGCTGCAAAAATTGTGAGATTTCACATGCGACAGTCATTTCCGTTTGCGCTTTCTTTCAGTTTAGGGCTAATGGCCTTATCAATCCAAATATTCCATGCTCTATAGAAGAAACGTTTTGCGATTCTGAATCTTTGGTATGTAGAAACGTTCGTATGTAGTGGTGAAGTTACCATTTTGTAGGCAAAGAAAATTTCAGATTAAATAAAACACAACATTTGGCGACGCTATGTAAATTCGACTTTAAATTTAACATACAGAATAAATGATCGGCTGTACGCTCACATAGCACACGAATTATACATAAATTCAACTTGAAATCGACAAACTTTTATGCCACAGAACATCCAGGGATACCGAATATGATAAATGTCGGACTGATCTTTGAGCAGGGGCATCATATCAGTAGAAAGGTTAATCTTGTACCAAGGCATCGTTATAGCCAAGAGATATGGCGCATACAGTATGGTACGTCATTACCAAACAAAACCCATAGGAATTTTTACCCATAGGAACGAACTTTAAATTATAAATTTGTTTAATTAAAAGAAAGTCAATGCGCAGAGGAAATGTCAAACTTGTGAAGGACATGACAGCTTCATCTCAGTTCCATTCTATGAAAACGGCGAAACGCTTGATTAATATTCGAAACAAGGAGGCATAAAAAATATTTGCGGACCTCATATTTCGTGACAGAACTTGCTACTTTAAGCAACGCAAATTGAAATTACATTGCAAAGATTTGCTCACATTTGTCACATCAGGTGTACGTCATAAAAGTGCAACGAGGGAAAGTTATTCAAAACAGAATGCAGCAAGAGCGCCAAGACAAGCAACTGTCACACAAACGTGCATGTAAAATAATGTCTAAATCTCTGGTGTAGCGCACTTTTCGTAGAGCAAACGTGTCACCAAGATTACGTGTTCGCCATTTATGACAGGTTGCGGTCACATCCACGAGTAAAGAGGAAAAAAGACTGCTGCATTTACCATTGAAGACTTTCTTCAATGATGCAACGATTTCAAGTACTGATGCTTTTACGTCTGCCTGAAAAGTCTCTTTTCATCAATGGTAATTATCGCAGGGTGTTCCGTACCTCAGTAAGCCTGCCATGACAAAAAAATCAAATCAAGCGGATAGATTGGGACATGGTCTTCCTTCTTTTTACAAAAACGGATAGTTTCATTAACTTCGATTAAATTTTTGCAAAATTCTTAACATCTCAGAGATTCAGAAATGGTCGTTTTTTTCCCAGGATTTTGCAGACGTTACGAAAAACACAATGTAATTCCTAACGTGTGCACATTTTTAATAGGCAGTAGAACGTGACTGGTTTCTTATGAATGGAAAGCGGTGGAAAACAACGCAGAAGTACAAGCGCTCCGTTTATTGTAGAGAGAAGAAAAATGCCCGCAATTCATGGTCAATTTGTTCATTATATCCTTTTGTCCACTGACAGTCTTTTGGTGCAATGTCCGAGATTAACTTGAACAGGTATTAAACACCAAATACGATTTTGTAGAAGCCGGTGTCATTGAGTAAAGAATGTGTTTGTTTAGTCGTACGTCGGAATAATCTGTTTTCTCGACTGTGTGTGCAGATGATTCTTTCAAAGGCTAAGCCCAAGCTTGTAATTATAGATTCATCTTTATGACGTGAGCCCATCGTCTTAAAGAACCAAATAATCAACAGCTCTTAAAACACTTCAGGAGATAAAGATCATGAAGAAACTAAGAAGACATTATTAATTAAAAATAATTTTAAAAATTTAGACAAATTTCTTCAATTCCTGAACAATTTGTATTTTGGGAAATAGCATTTCAAATACTGAAAAAATAAAACGAGAAACATCTGTGCAGAGTTAGTTTGATCAAAAACATAGATTTGTCATGACGATGCAGGCATCTGCTACTTTGTGCCTCGCAGCGCATAGTTTCGACTACTTCCACACTTCGCTGAATTGCATTATCGGACAATATGCAGAAGACGACGAAAACTGCTCTAGATATTTCTGAAACGAAGAAAAATCCTATTGAAAACAAACATCATACTTTTTTAGTGAATACGTCAGTTGCGGTTTCATATCAGAAGTCGTTTGTTCTGAAAACAAAAAGATAGATTAGTTACCAAAGCTATAAATTAAATGCCTTTCAGGCCAGACGTATATTAACAAAATATTGCATAACTGCGATGAAAATATACCATGTGCAACTGTACCGAATAAAAAATCACTCTATTAAGGAAAATACTGGATGTACAAGAAAAAACTCTTGAAAATTATTGCGAAAACACGCAACACCGCCAGCACGCGATTGCACCCTAAACATCAGAAGACAATGTTACAAGACGTCTGGGCCATGCCCACTGCAGAGGTCTGATGTAGCCCGGACAACTGCTTGAATGTGCGCTCCACTACGAAATCTACTATTGAAGATGAAAACACATTTTATAAAAATATTATCAAAGCGTACTTTTTGTTCCAGTATGTTAGTCTTTCATAATTTGTTTTATATTTGTTTTTTGTATGTTTAACCAAAGTTCTTCCAATAATGGACATGAACTGAGGAACTTGGTATTGTTGCGATCGGAAAGGCTGAGCGGCATGTGCGCAAAGCGTCGCACAGTGCCAGCAAGCAACAATAGAGATCACCCGACGACATCACTCTGTTATTGCTTGTTCGTGCCACATATACATGGTGTTTTTCTTCATGCACATCCCGTTCGTGGTGAATCATATATTTAACGCAAATCCACCGTAGAGGTTGCAACAGTATCACATTTATGCATGCAAATAAACATGAGATAGGCCCACTGAAAGAAACACAGCACTTTTGAGGTCTAATAGGAGATAAACTTGTCTATTCGTTCTGTGTACAATAAATAGTATCCGAAATTGTACAACTATGCAAAAAGGGTAGGGGAGTTAGGGTGTAAGTCCTTGAGATAACAATGGCAGTAATTAATTTCTCTCATGGGTTACTTAAACCACCAAGCAAGTTCCCATCAGATCCATGCAGCATTTGTTACTGGTCTGCAACAGCTGTAACAGCATTTGTTACAGCATCTGTTACAGTAACAAGCACCTAGCGATAACATGTAATTTGCTGTAATTTTACTTTTTAGACTGACCGCTGTGGATACCCGGGGAAGTCACCAGCATTTCCTGATTTCAGCACGCTGTTGAACAACATTGCCAATGAAAGCGACGGTCTTAAGGAAGTAAGGACAGATTTATGCCCTTACCAGATTTTCGTTTGACAAATATTCTTTAAAAGGAAACATTTTCAAAATTATTTTTCTGAGCAAAAAAAAGTATGTAAGAAGATTTTTTTAGCAGATCATAAAAATTGTTTCAATATTGAAACAAAAACGAGAAGATGCAACGAACTAAAGAATTCGAAATTCGTTAGTTGATTTTCCTTTTCAAAAATGTTCTATGCACCACTATATTTTCCAGATTTTTGCCGAGCCTGGAATCAAGTAAAATTTGCAACTTATTCGAAATTGTGTTAGAAACAACAAATTCACAGGAATTATGTAAATCGGTTCTTGTTACATTTTTTCACTTGCGACTCCTCTTCCAGAAATAAATATTGCATTCCTCTTAGTTTTCAGGGCATTGAGTGGAGAATCTCCAGAGCCCCGTATTTCACCTCGATTACTTTCATATGCCTGCAGCCGAACGCCTGAAGTGTTTTGGAAATGCCATTTCATTTCAAATATTATTGCAAAAAATCAGAAACCACGCAAGAAACCTTGAAACGTTCTTATCTTGCGTTCAAGAGCCTGTTTGTAAATCAATTTTTTTGGGGGTGTTGGACCTCAGTTCAACAGCTCTTGAAGTTTTGACAAATGAAATTTGATAACGTTTATTACAAATGAGATTGTGTTTAATAAACATTTGATACAAATGAGATTTTGTTTAATAATAAAAGGCCTGTTGCGTTACTTTTTGCATGTTCGAAATGTCTTTAACTCTCTATAAAACCAGACTGCGACCTTTGCTACGTGAGATTTTGCGAAATGTTTTTTACTGAAAAAAAGCATTTTGGTGAAAGTTTTGTTGAAACCAGTATTTAACAGACTAAAGGTTAAGCGTTTTATGTGGCAACAAAAATATGTCAACAAGAATGAAAGAATCGAGGACCTAAATCTAGTCAATACTTCTTTATATTTCTTATCAATGCTTATCTTAATTTTTCAAATCCCCTGATTGTGGTGAAATTACAGTGTAAAGTGTTGATACATCCTGATGGTGACAGCCGCTTTTACCTTCATGGCTACTCAGTGCAGGCTTCATTTCATTACAAGCATTTTGCAAGTGCCCAACTTGAAATGCAGCGAAATCAGATTGTAATTCGTACTGAATACAGTTTATCATCAACGACAAAATTCTCCCATGAACGAGTCTGAATGAAACCAAATATTTCCATTGATTTATCTTAATGGATAAAAAGCATCACCAAATGGCACAGTACTGCACGCAACACATACAGAAAATCCACGTTTTTGAATCTCAGCTTTTATCCTATTCTTCTCAGGGTCTGTAATTCTTGTTCCTGAAAGTCCTAAATCGTCGATTAAATGAAGACAGTTAATCAGAGACGAAACACAATCGTCCCCAATACCAGAATTGACGTTGACGTGTAGAAGCTCCATCTGGCAATAAATAATAAAAAACAGGTTTATGCCAATAAGGAAACAGCCATCATTGTCTCAAATTCTGATTGAGACTATTAGCGTCTTTTCGAAGGTGTGGAAGCTGATGCACGTTTTAAGGTCTGGCTAACAACACAATTGTCCTTATTCTCTTCATTTATTTCAGTACTTCATCAAAACATCTCCACAAACTGTACGTTAGCACGTTGTTACAGTAATTTAACCAACTAATCTCGGTTTATCTGGATAATTGTGTGTTGTTGTAAGTGTTTTCAGAGGAAAACAAGTTAAAACTGGAAATTAGTGAAATGTATCAACATCAGCCGAAAGTGAATACAAAAATATAAAACAAACGACAAGACCCCCAAACGAAACAAAAGGAGTTGGTTATTTTGTTGAAACATCATGACGTTTGACTTGCAAAGCGAGACATTGAGCAAAAACACTCTTTTGAAATTATTCATCTTTATTTGCGCAGAAAACAAACGAAAATATATTTGGAAATAATCACAGATGTGAAGATCTGATGTTGTAAGAAATTACTGACATCGATAAGCACAAACGCATGCCTGTCGCTTCCACTTTGTTACCGTGTAACTGACAAAAATCTCGTTGGATCAGTTATAACACAGCAATGCCAGTGATAGTAAATCAAGATTGATGAGAATTTGGTGTAAATCACAAATATCGACAACCTTATGGTTTGTTTCGATCAACTTCTTGCTGATGCGTTGTATTCCTTGACTTGTTATCTCACAATTATCCAGCTTCAACCTTTTGATCTGAGGCAGAGTGGACAACAAGAAAGGAAGACTCTCGTCTCCAACGGTGTTAGAAGTTAGATTGTTGCCGGTAGCGATCATGGCACTGCTGATGTCAAACGTTCGCAACTGTTTTGAAATGAAATGTTATTAAAAGGCAAAAACCAATTAATTCAAAACATCTCAAACACAATGTAGCTGCANGCGGAAAAACGGTCAAAAACTCAGTTCAATATCTTACTATAGAGGAGTTACAATAGTCAAATCAAAACACTTAAATCATTTTTCTAANCAACTTCCGGGGNTTNAAAAAACACAATTCGAAAAACCTCAGTTCACGTCTGAATGCGAGCTACATACATGAAGAACACATATAAAATCTTTTGCGTTCAGTGTTTGACAGCGTTTTGTCATGAATTTGGCATATGTTTTTTTCGATTTCTTCGTGACGTATAAATCAAAAATGCCACTTACTATATGTCTTGTTTCAACCATTTTTTCGGAAAATTTTTTAACTCCAAGTTTCGATAAACCACAGTTCACCAACACGATATCCTCACGTATATTTTGCAGAAAATCAATGACTGCAAAAAAACCTTCATCTCCAATGTTGTTTCCACTGAGAGTTAACGTTGCAAGCTGTTGGCAACAATCAGTTGCTTATTCCATGTAACGCAAAAGAGACAAGCTAGTTTTTCCAAATAATTTTTAAATAAGATATGTGTGGCAATGCATATGAAGATTTGACATATTGACATTGTCTACAACCTTTGCTACCGTCCAAATGATTTCCAAAAATTTTTCAATACTGTATGTTTTTGATGCATTAACACTTTTCTTAAGTAATGTCAATTTTATCAAACATTTTTGTCTTGTTTTCAAAAACATTAAGCAAACCTCTGAATTTGAAAACGAAAACCCCAATTTACTTTAGTCAATGACTAAATGCATAAAAATGGAAAAAACGCTACAGAACCACATCATAAGTTTTTAAGTGAGATGCTGCGTCCAAGGTTATGAAAGGTTATGCAACAAATATTGGTTCAACATTTTGACTACAACAAAATAAAGATGTCAAAACATCAGAAAGACATTTCATCAAGCTTTTCGTCGTTGATTTTTCAAAAATCATAGAGACGTTTTGAAAAAAGAAAAATGACGTTGGCGAAAGACAATGAGACGTTTTATCCAGCTATTTTAAAGTCAACGTTTGGGGAAACTTTGCTATATGTATCCTCCATTTGGTCGACGTTAACAGAAAGGAGACTGCTTTCCTATAGAAATGTTGATTATTTTGAAAGCGATGTCATAAAAAAACTAAAAACAATAATATACGAAAATTTCTCGCCTCCTTTCCACTTTCGATCAGTTTCTCAGCTAAAATGCGGATGCCATTGTGTGATATTCCGCATCTCTCCAATGCCAAATCATCTTTGATATTTTGAAGTGAATTCATCAGAACGGCAACTCCTTCATCACCTATCTCGTTAAACGAAAGGTTGACGGATCGAATCTGTTTCACACATTTTGACATCAATGATGACTGTTCGTTTGAGTAACAACGATCAAATTTCAAACTCTGCATTTTATTTGCGTAGGAAGAATTCCCTCGAAGGAAGAATTCGTCACAATTAAGCTGATGGTGAAATTGTAAGAAACATTTGCATGTAGATCTGTGTGAAAGATTGTTACGTAGAGTCACCTTTCAGCATATGGTAGTTTTGTTTGGTCAGAAGAAGAAAGAAAATTACGTTTGTGCTGCCAGATACCTTGCAGGAGTTGAGTTGTTTTGTACACAAATATAAGTCAGTGGCCACAAGCAAAAAACGCATTTCAAAATTTCTCTACATCAACGAATACAATGAAAAGCAGGCTACAGCAGCTTACGCAAAGTTTTGACACAGCAGCTTACCAAAACGAACTCACCCGTACATATCGGGACATTTATTCATGCAGTACAGGTACAAATTACATTCAAGGACATACATGACAATACAAAACCAAAGACCCTGCACAGGGAACAGACCCATATATTCCAGGACAATTACACAGAGGGTGACCCAAAAAACCATACAAACGTGGTACAATAACACGTAAAACAGAACCCATCTTTGCTATGGGTGACGTTTCCAGACTGAAAATTGCGTTTTGCGTTATTTGAACTTAACAGCAACGGCAAGCAACAGCGATGTATTAAAAATGAACTGTCAAAGTTTAACAAAAACAAGAAAAAAATACAGCTCCCAGTTGATCGGCATGCATCAACCATTGCAAGACAATATTTTGCCACTCACTGAAAGGCCAGTTCGATTGAGCTCCTGCGACAGTGCCCGCAACATTTCAAGGGTGATATCGCAGCTCGCCAAGCTCAGCTCCGACATTCGTGGAAGACATGACAGTATGCATGAAAAATTGTTCTCGTTAATGTTTTCATGGCGAGCACGGAAATTTTCGATCTGTTTTCAGAAAGATATTTTGTTTGCTACTTACATTGCTAACAGCAGCATTGGTCTTTAAGGAGTTTTAATATTGCACATTTTCTAATAAAACGCTTCATTTGCTGTCACACCGCTGAAAAGGCGTTTTTCTTCAAACGGTTTCACTAGAAACGCATTGTAATATTCGAAACATGCAAAACATCTTGGATGGCAGCCCAGAAATTATTCGTAGGAGTATATGCGCCACTGATTCAACTGGCAAAGCGCCCAATCAGGTATTTTTCATGGAAGACATGCGCAAACAATAGACAATGCACACATTTGGTTGCAAGCCAAGTAAAACTTTCTATGATTTTAGAAAATCGAGAGAGGCTTTGTAGGTACAGATATGCATAAACAGAGTTGTATCTAAAACCGATTCACGCAGCTCTTTTTGTTACTAAATTACAATACCATTATACGCATCTCGATGTTCAGTACGCTTTTTCGAACATCAAAACAAATGTTTTAAAAAAGTTTTGGCAAACACTTATCTCACACACTCGTGTTCGTACATGGGCTAAAATGTGAAGACTTGACAGTTTCGTTTTATTAGTGCACATTTTCCCGTAAGTAAGATTAGATAAATACAAATATATACTTACGTGGATATTCATAGAAATGACATGTTCAGAAAAGGTTTGCAGAGAATTCGAAACAAAGATGCATTGTTGCACGACAAGGGGTGGCCGCGAATTCGTTGCGCGAAGAGAGAAGAAGAAGTTGGAGATGTGCAGAGGAGTTACATTCCCTCTTAAGATGACTCCATTACGAAAGATACAGGCAAACGCTTGTGCTACTTTTTCATCGTTCGCTTCCCGTATCCAGCTGCAAACCCGTAGCAACTTGTGCCACATTGCAGTGCTTCTATCTAAACTTTCGTCACTGCTGTCTTTAGCTTGCCAAGTGCTGTATTGCTCTTGGAAGTAAGCGATCGAAATCTCTTTCTTTCTTTGCCAAGATGACGGGCGGTAATCTGCGTTGTTGCATGCCAGCTCCTCTACAAGTTGGTATGCGGACTCCTGACAGAAACCAAACAAAAACTTCATAACGATTTCCCACCGGTCGTCGAACATGTGTTGCAAGCTCTTTAGAAAAACTTCTTCACTTGCGTAAAGCATCAAATGAACGGCAGCAAAGAATTCTTGCCAGATGAGATGAGAAAAATAGATCCTTTTCTTGCCGTTCAGGATTTTCATCTTGATATTTCCAGAATCGAGAATTGATGTGATAAGGAATGACTGGCATGTCTCATCATCAATTCCTGCATCGCTGATTTGCTTCATAGAAAAGATGATTTGCATCTGCTCCTGTCCTTTCCATGCTAAGTATGAGAGTTTGTCAAATTCTGGTCCCAGTTCGTATCTTCTCCAGTGATCAGATTCCCAGTACGAAATTACAGCTGTAGCCAGAATCTTTGTCAGGCAAACGTCGTACAAGTCGCTTGAACTGTTCTTCGCTAAATAATCAACAGTTAAAATGAACGTGACAGGAACGAAGCAATAAGCAAAAAGATCGGGATTTTTAATCAGCGTGGATTTTACTTGCCCTGTCCATGAGTCGCAAATTTGATTTCCCAGAGCGTCCTGACCTTTTTCGTCCAAACCCAAAATTTCGAAAACAAACTTTGGTTTGTACGCTGGAGCGACTCTGTAAAAGCGATCAGGGCGAGATGTGATGATGATTCGGGCGAAAGGCAGCAACTGTCCGCTTATCAAATTCATGAGAATGTAAATCGGTTTTGTGGGATTGTAGAGCGAGATTTTAGGAACAGTCTGCGATAAGTTTTCTACAGCTGCCTCGTCTAGGCCGTCGAGCGCAATGACGGCCTGTTGATCCTCGTAAAGCTGTTCAATCCACCAACGGTTTCCGTGGGACTCAGTTTCGGAGTGGCTCCAGTTAGGCAAAATCGATTCAGTAAGAAATTGTAAAACAGTCATTTCTTTAGAGAACTCAATATCTCTTATGCGTATAAAAAACAAAAATGAGACACTTGAAACAATTTTTCCGTCAAGAATCCAAAGCACCCATTTCTTAATACTCGTTGTTTTTCCTACTCCTGCCTCTCCCACAAAGCCCAAAATATTGCCATTTCGGTCGATGTAGGCTTTCTTTTCTTTGTCAGTAAGAAACTTTTTGTCAGCCTCTTGTTCAGCTACATACTTTGCGTGAAGGAACATTTCATTTTCGTTGAAATTTCCCGATCTTTGCGCATAGAACCGAATGGCGTCGTCCCTTACGTGAAAATGTCCTTCTTTGAAATCGGATGAAACTTGTACCAGCTTTTTTGCAATTTGAAGATCAACTGGAACAACATGGAGTTCAGGCAGAACAGTCGATGTGATCTCTTGGCATTCCAAACTTGCTTTCTCCTGCGTCAAAGCAATCAAATCACCTGCGCAAACATCATTTATTTTACCATGCTATATTTAAAAATATAGGTCAATTCAAGCCACCTGCTGTGCTGGCTGTGGTTTATTGCGTTGTTCAAGTCACAATTTCTGAAATCTTGTGAGCCGAGAGAAATAACATTTCTGTATTGTTGAAGACGGCTTTTTACCTTGCAATGTCAAGGGTACTATAATCCGAGAATGCTTTTCACTTTTATGTTGTAATGCACAAACATTTCGGAAAGATATCAAAATGTTTCAAGAATAAGTGGATAGAACGCATAATACTGAAATTTATTTTGCTAAACAGATGAAGAATTGTTCGTTGTTTTATTTCAGCACCATAAACCCATTGGAAATTTGCACAGAAATGTATAGCAAATGCAACTCTTTTCTAGATATGATTTATGGTTTTCTTTACACAAAATACAACTTGCACATCCTGCTTTAAATTTTCGAGAGGTCTTAATAATGCGAAAACAATTTCATGTTACTATTTTTGAAAATGTCATACGACGAAATAACCTCGAAATTTCATATGTTTTCCAGATATTTTGTGTATTCTCTATAAAATAATCAAATCATTGTGGTAACTTACAACGTATCAGCAATGGTACCACGAACGTTTGTGTGACAAACCTTGTTGTTAGTACTAGTAAGGAAAGCAGAAGTTGACAATATAAAAAACAAGATGCAAAGATGCATTATTTCTTCGTCCGACTTTGCAATAAAAAGCCAGTTCTGAACTTGAAGACAACAAGATAGAATGTTTTGAGCGCTCCACATTTGTTGCAAGAAAGCACAGATACCTCTGTTTTATTGTACAGAAATCAAAGAACATCCTTACTTACCTTGCGTTTTACATTTGTTAAACACAACTGGTTGTTTTGGTGTTGAATTGATATTGTAGACACGCTGGTGTACTACATTTATATCTCTGCCTGCAATATTTGTTCCTGAACCGGCATTTATCACAGAAATGTTGGTTTCTGTTCTTTGAGGACCTTGTGCAGAATATTCTTCCATGCTGACAAGTACAAAGCCTAATCACGATCTGTGGGCGTCAGGAGAAATGTTGCCAGTTGTTCAGTCTCGCTAACATCACGTTGTTGCCTTCTTCAGCATCAGATAACAATTCAGTTTTACGTTATAGTTTCATATAAGCTAAATGCTTCTATTGGAAATACCTAACAAAGAGCGATGAAACTCGTCCTGTGAAAGTTGGTCATGCATAACGCAAATTGTTATTCTCAACGCAGCGAAGGAAGTTTCTTCAGTTGTAACTATATCCAAACACACATGAGGGTGAGAGATTAATGAAAGAAACGTAAAATTTGTGAGTCTAACTTATCTTAATCCTAAAAGGATAGAAAAAGCGAAAAAAACAAAATCCTAGTCAACATCAGATTTTTCGCCAAAACATCAGACATTAGAAATTTTTCTGAAAACATCAGATCTGATGTTAAAATATCGTAAGTGGCAACACTGGTCAGTAGGAACGTCAACGGTTCATTATTGAAAGTTTTGTCAGTTCCGGTTAACCGTGATTGCACTCAACCGTGATTGCACAGGGAGTGAATTGGTAATGAGTAGATCACATGGCTAGTCGTCGTTGCTACTCACAACACTTGTATGCAATATGAATCAAACAGTTTAAGATTGTATTGAAACAGGGACACAGGGTGAGTTTAAGTGTGAATTGTCAAAAAGGCACAGCTCCTGTAAAAACATTGGTGTTGGTCTTCTATAGTGAAACATGTTGGGACGAACGAACGTTAGACAATTATTAATGTGAGTTAAGTTCATTAAAAAACAACCATTGATGAACCGGAAATTAAACATGAAAGCTTTATGCGAAACTACGAAAAGAAGTTATGTACACGTTTGCTTCACCGAAACAATAAGTTACCCATTGAAAATAACAGAAAACACCCACTATGGAATTTGCAGAACCCTTGCGACGTATTTCCATCGGTTACATTTGCTTCTTATGTTACGTTGGTACATACATTTTTGTGAATAAAGGAAGTACGAAAAATGCACTATTCGATCATAACAACGGAAAAATTGAAGCAACAAGGACTCTGTGCAGACCAGCAACCAGGAGGAGGAGAGAAAACGAGTCATTGCATCCCCAAAATTTTGAAATTATGTTTAGCTGTTGGGTGCAACAACAGGGTACAATTATTTGTTCCAAAAAATATTACAAAACAAGTTACAACCATTCGACCACCCCCCAGGAAATTTTTCAAGAACACGTTAGTTACAACCATTTTGCCCGTCGAATGTAGCCCTGACTACTTTTGTTGATGTTCGAACGCACAAATGCAGATCTTGGAGTAAAGGTGAAAAAACAGTGATATAAAACAGCTGAAGCTTTATCCTCAAATAAAAAACAATTGTTGACTCCAAATTAAGAATTCAGTGTTTCAGCACATGTCAAGGCAAAAAATGAACTTTATATGATCCGAACATGTTGAAGGTGCAAAGTTTTCTGTAGTTTGCATAAGTATTGATAGCTCAAACATCGGAATAGGTCGACTTTTTCTTGCTTTGGTTCGCAGTAAATGTCAAGCGTGAAACACGTTGAAACGACCCATACTTTCATCTTTATTGAGAAAAACTGTATTTGCTGTTGCGACCAAATTACCTGGTCATGTTTTGGTCTAGTTTCAATCAATGGTTTCAAAAACTAAACGCACAAATTGGTTTTCAAAGTATAATCCTTCCTTGTACGAAATAGTGCTTCAGGCAATTTGCGTTGTGCTTTGATTTGTTTCGAGCTTTTTCACGACCCAATGAGCTGGAAATGTTGTTAACGCTCTTCACAGCGTTTAGCATTTCATCTTGAAAGGCGACTTTACGAACGCAATTCTTCTTACGCACTCTACCAATGCTCCGTTGAGTCATAAAGGCGTGTTTCCGTCAAAGTTGGTCTGCTATTCCTGTTACCTTGCTCGATTGGCATAAGTTATATATAGAAGTTTCAGTGAAAGCAATTAATTGGGAACGACGTAATTTTCAGCTGATATTTGCCGCAACTTGTGTTGTGATTAATTCATTTTAGTCTTGAGTTTGCTTGCTTTCCCTTGCTGTAGCCTTTTAACTTTCCACAGGTAAGGCTTGTTTGTAAATTTTAGGACTGAGTATGTGTAGTGTTACATGAAATCGATTTTCATAAGAATACTTTGCTCGATTGGTTCGATTGTATCACCTTTGCTTAGAGTAGTTACTTGTGTTTGCTGTTATTCTTGAACTGGATTAAAACGTATACATGCCTCAACGGAAATTCTGTGCTACAAATGTAAAGTATAGCAATAGCTAAAAGCATGAGTCTAGCTAAAATCGACATATCTTCTCTAGTTTGTCTGCAGAATTCGAAATATACACAAGGTTGGCTTTCATTTTTCACAACACAGAGAAGTAAAAAGACACTTGAATCTTACACTTGTTGGTACCACAATAATATGCAACTATTCTTGCTCAAACTCTATCATGAAGTTCTTCGCATACAGTCTTAATAAACCTCCAGTGAAACAACATTTTCTTGAGTTTGCAAAATCTTTTAAGGACTAGCTGGTACATTAGGATCACAGAATTGATTCCGATTCTTATACATGGAATACCAACAATCAGATGGGTTTACCTTCACTATGGCTGGTGTTTCCACCTGCTCATGCTCTGTTTCCAAGACCGAACCACTGGCGGCCTTGCTGTTCACTTCAAAGCTGTTGAAGCGGAAACGCAACCTCAGGGCAATACTGTGACGTGAGCAAGAAACGATTTGTTCATATGATCATCAGTGTGATGCAGCTTCCCATTTATTTATTTCGTTTTTGAATCGGTTGCCCTCTTACGTTACGTACAACAGAGTGTACCATAACAGGGTTAATGCGACGGCATTCGTCAACTACAAACGCTTTATTTGCACGGTCAAGGAAACACTGTTGGCAACACCTTGAATTTACAGCTGATTTCACTCGTGCTATTTATATGATCAGACCCACATGCCCAGTATTTGTGTTGGCGAGGTCGTAAGCTTGTTGTAAAGCAAGATCACAATATACTCGTATGATGAATTTACTGGAGTTTGCCAAATCTACAATCTGAGTATCGTAGGTTGATAGACTAGTCACTAGTCCGTGCAATGGCAAAGTTGACCCGCAGGATCTTAACTTGAGCGAACTACTACTAATGTTGTGTTGTGCGGTTGCAGACGCTGCTTCTGACTGACTGAGGTTCTGGGTTGCTAGCTTTGGCCTCGAAATTTCGTCTCCCAACCCGCAAGCTGCAACAGTTGCAAGGATTTTCGAATTTTCAGTTTGATTCAGCCTGTCTCTGCCGTTACACTACATCCGTTTGCGCAGATGCGTATTGTTCCGTGATTCAGTGGCGGATACACTGGGGGTAGTTGGGGGCACATGCCCCTGCAAACGTCTGTGGCGCCCCGTTGAATTGCGCCCCTTAGATATAAATGGGCCCCTGTTTGGTACTCATCGAAGTTCTGTAGATACCGCGTTTAACCTAAAAATATACTAAACTATGAAATGCTTGGCACTTTGTTGAACTCCGAGATTTTTGTGCTGAACGTTTACTCAGACCTAATATAAGAATCTGAACAATGTTGCTCCTTACTGATCCGTTATTTCTTTGCCGCGTGAGAACAGCCACGCCTTACTCAGGGAATACCAACTCAGTTCTCGATTTACCCTTGGACAGGGGAAAATGGCCTGTTTTTGTTAAACGTCTGTTTCTTTAACGCCAAATGGCAGAGGCGTTCAGAGGTCTGGTGATGCTCAAGGCTACTCCTTGATTGGACGTCCCCACCCTTTCTAGTCCTGGACAATCTTTGAAATACAGGCGTTTGAAACACGTAAAGCTAGCGTAGTCGAAAAAGCAAGATTCGACAAATTAACCAAAATATTTTTCAGCGTATTATTTGTGTTAGTCTCAAATTTTGTGTGCCTAAGGCATACGTTTATGAGCAAATAAGAAATTGGTACGCTTCGAGGAAATAGATATTGCGTTTATCTTTCAAATAAGTATCACACAATCGCACCAAAAAAACATAGCACTTGTGAAACATGACAGGGGATAGAGTTGTCCAGTCACAGAAGTCAGATATAAAAAAGTTTTTAATCCAGTGTCAAGCGATATTTCTGACTTGCGAAAGTTCAGACTTCACGCCATGTGTGCATGCACAGAGTAATATTTTACATATCAAATACGCTGAGAAAACTGATGATTGGTGCTTAGGGCTTATTATTTAGGTAAGTTTGTCNGGTTAGCATTTGCGTTATGGTCAGAAAAGGAACATAAATTGAGGTCTAACACTAAGTCCAATATTTTCCTGTGGTTATAGTTATTCCCGCTCTGTTGCTTGCTCTGTGTATCTGACATCTAACCGAAAAGTTTTAATTTACACAACACACATTTAAAAAGTAATCGACAAACTTTATTCCTTTACTCTGAGAAGCAAAATAACTGACAAACAATAATAGGTCAGAAATATCGCGGAGGTCAGAAATTTCGCTTGACACTGGGTCCGAAATTTTTTCTAATTAGGAATCCGACTCCTGTTCAGACTCCGGATACCATCGATGCAACTGAAACTAAGCAGTGTCGTTGAAATGATTATTACCCCACGCAGTCTCCAACTACTGCCGATAAAATGAAAAGTGACCCCGGATCCGGGTCCGGTTTTTCCTAAATTTTTTACTGCGTCCCTGATCCGAGAGAACACGTGCAATCCTGCCTGGGTCGACTCTGGCGCTCGGGATCATGGCCACCTCTGAGCCCCAGACGCACCACACGAATAAAGAGCATTGTTCTCTCACCAGTGCCATATTAGCTACGAGGCTCGTGGGGCATTGCCTCAGTGCCCCTGCAGTCAAGGGGCCCCCAACATAAAGTTAGCATTCAATGCAGTTAGAGCCTGCCCATGTACTAAGATTGTTTCCCATCGTTCAATACAATACAGATTATACGTGCAGCAGGAAAAAAACACATTAGAGGCGCTTGTGACATCATAGAAGAATGGTATGCATGCTATTCACGACACAGAGGAAAAAAGCAAGCGCAAGGCATAAAGCAGTGGTTATCAGTGGCGTAGCCAGCCCAAAATTTTGGGGGGGCAAAAATTTGGGATCAAAATGTTTGATTCTAGGTAAGCAACAGTATTTTGTTTGGGATACCATTTCTCAAAGTACAAAATGACTATATGTAATAAAAATTTGGGTAGGCATGGTCCCTGGACCTCCCCTGGCCTATGGTGGTTCTCAACCTTTTTGCTGAAGAGAGCCAAATTTAGACTTACAACTTTGTTAGAGAGTCACTAAGAAATTTAACACAAGTCAATAGACACGTTTAGTTTTATAGTAGAACGAAGTCTTTCACACAAAATATTTGAGTCTAGGCCGAAGTTACATTGAGGCAAATGAGGCACTTGCCTCGGCATACCTTCTGGAATGCTGCCTCAAAACATTTTTGTAACGCTAAATCAAATCATATTTTATTTTGTGGATGCTTTGTAAAGAGCAGCACTGCAGCTACGCTGTGTTGCAACCACCAGAGATACCCCCAACCTAGATCAAATAACGGCAGGGTAGGCCTCCATAAACTACATTTAACAACACTCCCATCCGAGACTGTAATGAACATATTCGCCTGGGTAAAAATTTGACCCTGACTACGGCCATGAGAGGCTTCATTGAATGACGTAATGCTGTGAAAAACGTGATATTGTTTATTCCAATGATACTGACGAACATTCAGTTGGAAGTGAATTAATCCAACTCTCTACTTTTGTTAAGTTGTGTGTTCACAAAAAGCAGGGAGATGAGTCGCACGAACCATTTATGCATCGCGTAATTCAGGAAAGAAACCTGATATCACTTTTTCCAAACATTGATATAATTTCTGCGTATGCGTCTTTGTTTAATGTGTTCAAACTGAAGTGGTGAAAGGTCATCTTCGAAACTGAAACAGATGAAGAATAAACTCAGGTCATCAATGCCACAGCAACATTTAAATGATTTGTCAGCATTGTCGCTGATTAGTATTGAGAGCGAACTATTACGGAAACAAAACTTTGACAAGCTGATACATGAATTTGCTTGCAAAAAAGCACACAAAGTACCATTTTAGTTTGAATGTCTAACATGGCGGGAAAAACTAAGAACGTTTTCGCATTCTTGAGTTTACGATAGTACAAATGTTTTCGTTTTCGCATTTTCATATCTACCTTTTTCATTTGATGTTGCATAGTGAGTAATTTCGCGTGATGAACATGAGCATTATGGGGACACCATGCGACATTGTTTTTTATTGAAAAGGAGGGGGCCCTCGAAAAACTGTTCCTCAGGGTCCCTAAAAGCCTGAGGTTGCTTGTGCGGAAGGTCGTTTCAAAATGCAGAAATGCTCATTTCCCCTAACGCTGCGAACGAGGCAGTCTAATAGTTTTCTGACTACTGACTAAGCTGCCTAAGATATAAGTTGCCATGCCGAAGCAATAGCTNTCACCGTTTCACAGTCTTACTGGTGATCANAGCTTTATTTGCTAAAGGTTTCTGAATAGCAGCAGCAGAGNATGCTTCGACGATGGTGTGACAGCAGAAGCAGCCAACGTGGTCTGTGCGCTACAGTGATGCCAGGTTAATTTGCAAAAATAAGCAAGCAAATTTGAAAAACAAGCACAAAATGGGTAACTATACCGAAAAATACGCCCAGCATGCGTTTGGCTAGAAAATTCAACAAAATAAAAAATCGTCAGGAAAATCAAATAAAAAACAGGGTGGCACATCCGAAAAAACGGACCTAAAATGAGCATATTTTCACATAAAACGCCCAAACTGCCTTTAGCCGTTAATTAAAATAGAAAAAGTGCCACAAAATTAGAAAAAGATTAAGTAACAAAACAGAAAAACAGCAATCTGCAAAAAACAAGGCCAAAAACAGGCAAATTTCAAGTAAAACAAGCAACCCCCACGTCTTCAAGAAAACCCGCAACTCCACAAAAAGCAAGCCCAAATTTGCGGGAAAACCGCAAAGTTGGCAACACCGGTCCGCTATCAATAAGGAAAACTCGACTGATGAAACGGAGACGGCGCGCCTGAGTTGTACGCGAGAACACACGTGTCAGAACGCCATAGGGACAAATGACAGGTTGATACAAGCCAGCAGGCTGCATGTGCAGAAGCAAATACAAGTTGGAAGCGCTAACTCTGTAAAGAGAAATATTACATCCGCTTTAATCGTAACGTGTAGCGTTCTTCACTCATAAATGCAACTTTGAACAAACAAGTTTAAGAGGTGTCAGTTTTAGTTCACTATACTCTCAGCTTTGTTTGATTATGGCGTTTAAAGTGAAATGGCAACGAAGTTGTGAATGATAAAAACACTGCATTTAATATTTTTAAACGATATGTCGCTGCGTCATTCGCGCCTCCCTTGCGAACCTTGCACGCCCTCCAGTTTAAGAGCCGAGCCTTCAAAAAGAATAGAAAAAATATTTCCAAGGCTTCAAGCCGCAGATTAACAACAGACCAGCAGAAATTGGCCTGCCTGCAATGGGTGAAGAGAGGTAAGGTGTATAAGACCTTAAGATAGCGATGGCAGTTTTTAATCTTTCTTGCGTTATTCATCGTACGTCTGCATGCCTCCTTCAAACAAGTTTCCCAGCAGATTTACGCAGCTTCCTTTAGTAACTTATAACTGACGCCGGCTTCTAGAATCCACCAATCTTTTGTTGTTCACAATAGCCGGCCAATATTCAAACATGTGAAACTACGCTAGACACTTCATTAAAATTCTGCCTTTACAAGTGGCGTTAAACGTATTTTAGGGCATAATGCATTTAGACCAAGACTGAATCTACCATGCCAAAATGAAATTATTTTTCACGATAGCCAGTGGAGCGACTTGAAATGGAAGTAATTTCAATATACTGTAAATGCCTCACATTCACTATTTGATTGTAAATTATCGCTTCAGTAACAAACATGCTTTCCATGTACGTTACATGTATACTGCACAAGTTCGTCTGGAAACGTGATTGCCATTTAGCTATTTATCAGACTCCTGTCGTGGGTCTTGAGTGGTCACGTGTTGCAAGTTGTTAGTGGAAGATGAATTGTTTTACTTCCAAACAACTTGGGAGTACGTTTCAGACATAGTTCTTTCTGATCTTGCTGAGGATAGCCAAAACAGTGTCAAGCACTACATTGCATGTGATGGCGTATATTTAATTTTTTTTTGTAAATCAAATGTGTTCATCCCCCCATTGTAGCTCAAATTAAACACAACAGTTTTTTTGTACTTGCATGGCATGGACTCTTCTAATCCGAAGTAGGTTCTCTGCAGCATACGCGATTCCCTCAATGTACAAATGATAAAGCTAATAAATGAAACACCTTCTTTTGCCCAAACTTTCATGTGAGTCATTTACTAATCAACTCTCATAATTTAAACACAAAGTTACAGGAAAAAGTGTTTTGAATTTAAAGATAAAACCAAGGCGAAAGACTTGTATTTCCTATGACATATTAAACGTCTATTCGTGCACTCATTGCAAACAAAGTATAATTTCCTTGCCTCGGTATACCTTCCACAGTATAACAAATAAAGTATATTGTTAAAAGATGTCGAAGCTTCTTCGCCCAAAATTTTGTGATCTGACCAATATTTTGACAAATCAAACCTGTCGGGGTGCGCTTGCACCCCGTGAACCCCCCAGCTCCTACACCAACTTTTGAGTTTATTGACACGCCATATATGACTTACCCCCCAACGCATCGTCTGGATCCGCCACCACCGAGATTTATGCATGCGCGAATGTTTTGCAGACTTTCGATGTTGCATTGTGATTGAAAATAAAATTTTGATGCAATGACAACATGCGATGTGATTGAGATTGTAACCTCCGATAGTGAAACTTGGTACTTCTGTGCCGAGACGTAAACGTCAACAAAAACCTCGAGACCGAGACCTGAGTATTTTTAAGACCGAGACTCAGTAACGAAAACTTATGGTTTTTCGTGGTTAGAAATTTTCTTAAATATATCAAAATTTACGCAAACGACAGAAAACAAGGTGAAATTGCTATAATTCGACTAATTTGAAACTGGGAAATGCACATCCATTTTTTCTACTCTTTTGTTGTTTTTTTCCCGGCGTCAAGCGAAATTTCTGACTTCACGCCATGTGCGCATGCACAGAGTAATTTTCTACATATCATATACTCTGAGAGAACTGATGATTAAGGCTCAGGGTCAAGTGTTTACGTAAGTCTGCCGGGTTGGGGTTTGGGTTAGAAAATGAAAAATCGTTTAGGTCTAAGAATACGTCCAATATTTTTCAGTGTTTGCAGTTATTCTCGCACTGTAGCTTGCTGTGGATATCTGACATCTAACCAAGAACTTTTACTTTACACAATACACATCAAAAAGGTAATGGACTAACTTTAGTCCTTTACTCTGAGAAGCAAAATTACTGACAAACAATAATTAGACATAAATTTCGCAGAGGTCAGAAATTTCGCTTGACACTGGGGATAAGACTAAAGTTGTACTGCTGCTGCTTCAGCAAACAATGATTAACGATTAATCCTCGTCTTGACACTTATCGATCGAAACCGAGACTAGCAAACGCTACGAACAACGACGCAGTCTAGTCGTTATATTGGTACTGTTCTGACTCCCTACCAAGCTGCCTCACGTTTTGTTGCCCAGCCGAAGTAAGGCGTTAGCTCTCACCCTTCTCAAGTTCGTTTTCACATATTTCCTGGTGCACAAATAGTTACCTGCAAGAGACTTCTTATCAGTAGCAGCAAAAAAACTTCGACGATTGCACGATGACATAACATAAAATCGTGGTGCACACGCTCGCAGCACAAAATTTCACGTCTGGTGATACGAGGTCAGGGCACCCGATCTGTGCACGTGCACACACTATGCAGGTGTAGGCGAAACTCCCTTGGCGCAAATGACAGATTGACACAAGCCAGCCCGCCCGTAGAGAACACAATCACGATTCATTAAACGTCAATTCGTAACGCGAATGACTGCATTTCCTATATAAGCAATAGCAGCAATTCTTGTTTGGAAATCACACTGCAGTATAGGCAAATTGCCTGCACAAGGATTTAATTTTACCTCAATCCAACCCAAAAACACATTCTGAAGTACGTAGATGTTTGGCCTTGATACAATTACTAAAAAGATTAAACATTGCTCACAAGACTATCACACTTTTGTATTAAAATTGATAAGGCTATTTATAGAATGTAATTGTTCGTCATCACCAATTGCAGTAAATAACTCGTGCCAAGAATTTTTTTTATATCATGAACACTGCAGTCCTTACTATTGCTTTTGCTTGGGGAAAGCTAAGTCCTGCTTGTTAAAGAAGATTGAACTTTTTATCAAACGCAAAATCAACTTATCAGATTTCGTAAATCTTCACAAATCTGATTTTAGTTAATATTTTGAACTGTTTTTATCTTGTTTTCTGTTTGTTGGTTGTAAAAGGCTGAAAGTTTTTTTGTGACTTGCTCTTTTATTTCTTGAAGTTATTTCTTGCCCAGCCCTCTGCTGAATCGTCACAACTGCAGCTTGCCCACCATTCTGTATTTGCTTGGAACGCCGTCGAGTTGCTTTCGCGCCACAGACAGGATACCGACGCACGTCATCTTTCGTGCACTTTCATACAGGAAACTGTTGTCCCTGACTCTGCATTACGTCCAATGCGCAGAGCTGAAGTTGATTCTAGGCGCGGGATCGGATATGTTTTCAACCAAAGTGCAACGTTTGTTGAGGGACAAGCGTGTCATCTCATTCTGGTGAATTGCACCAAAACATTATTGTGATGTCATACCTGCATTTTGCATACAGTGGCATGCGGCATTGCTAATGATGGCTTTAACATTAATTTGTTTGAAACATCGAGAGGCACTTCTTGCAGTGGACTTGGTTTTAAATTTAGGCTCGATGCAGAGGTTAAATACATACTGATGGCGCAAAGCCTACACGCCACAAGAAATCACGTAACACAGCAGCAATTTAAAGTAAATTTGTTGCTGGTACGTGAAGAGTAAAAAAGTTTAACATGCTACTATTACTGAAACTGTTGCTTTTTTCTGCAGATTACGTGCAAGCGAAAAGCTACCCTAGTACTTTGCGTACTTTTGGAACAATCCAGCCAACTTCACAAGCAGCTACATGGGCAACAGCAATATGTTTGAAAATTTCGATTAGTACAGTAATTCTGAGCTCATTACCGTATCATGCCGCTAAGTAAAAATCAGCCTAAAAATCATTCCCTGAAGGGTTTGGTTTTCTGAGGCGAAGCAAAATAACAAGGGTTCGTGGCAATTTCCAGAGAAGCAAGCAGTAGGCCTACCTACACTTACTGGTATGAGAGGTTTGAGCTTCAAAACACGAAATTTGACAATGGACTTTGTGGATAGATATCCGCATCGTAGTAAGCATACATTCCCAGTCTGGAAATATCACGAATCAGCACATACAGTTATTGAAAGTGCAGTAATTCATGATTAACCATAGCTTTCAATGACTATAGACTGGATTGTGAAAAAGGCATGTAGGTATCACCTGCATAGAAAACCGAATTAAATTTTGTACAAACACACTGTGCATTTAGAAGGGCAATGGCCCAACCTGAACTCCAAAGAATGCTACAAACTATAAATATGCATGTGGGTTTTGTTTCAATCACTTCCGTGTATATGATCTGAATGAGTGAGTTATTTAATTTAAACTTTAAGCCATACATTTAGTTCAGATTTCCAGTATCAATGCACTGATTTACTGTGTAGCAATGTAGGATTACGACAGATATTCCCTGCCCAGGAATCTTGGGTAGTCACTACCTGGAGGCTGTTTCTTTTGCTAATTTCACATACGGTACTTAGATAAATGTTAGAAACCTGTGCTTCCATCACTTTTCCTGATTTTCAGAGACAAACGGAATGGTGCCAGAGTTATTTTACAAAAATGTCCCTGAAAGCTTATACATAGGATGTGTTGGTACTGTACTACCCGTGGTTACCTGATGTGTAGACAATTTTGGACACCTTACTAAGTTCACATTTCAATGCAATTGTAAGTTCAAAACCTATTTGGCTAGATGTGACCACCAATACCTTAAATGTGAAGGGTCTTCCTACACCATGATTTGATATGAACAAAAAACGGACCTAACATGTGCATGACGTTTTCTACGCACAAACAAAAAATCCCCCTT
>JGI24158J21664_10001938_pt1 | contig 24290 bp, 14 predicted proteins | sample Ectturendosymbi3_FD_21664 | JGI IMG/M metagenome (IMG submission 21664) | reverse complement strand
GTTAGTGCACCTCAAAGGCGTCAGCGTTTGAGATGCCACGCAACATTCGGACTTGCAACATAATCTTGTCGTGAAGTGGTGCCACGACCGTGACTTCAACCAAGACGGATGTCGGTGTCGGATTTTCAAGTTACGAAACAATATACGCTTGACTGCATTTTAAGAGTTACACCACATCTCAGTCACGCCTTGCGTCATCATTTAAATCAGGAACAATTCGCCATCGGGACTGCGTTACCCAGTAGATAACCGGCATACGATAAAGAAAACAATGCAAATAAAAAGTGTTTTGGAGGCTTGCTTTTTCCATATCTCGTAATTTTTGAAAGCGACTGTATTAAAATAATGGTAATATATGTGATTAGCAAAATACCCTCTTTCATTATTTGAAACAGAAGATCAAAGTCTAGCACGTTTTCGATGTACAATTGTATTACAATGAGTAAGCAAAACGTTTGTAAACTTGTCCCACTTTTGAAATAAATCTTGGATCCAACATATAGTTTTCAGGCAAAAGGTAACCCACTTTACGACAATCATTGTCGCAGGCAGGTCCGTAAATAAAGAGCTGAAAAGTTTTCGTCCCTGGAAAAATGTGTTGGACATAGTTTGCGGCGTTGTCTGAGCGGCCTTGACTCGATTTGATGTGAGCGAACAAAGATGTTTTCTGAAATCACTTTCAAAGGTCGCGAAGTTGCATCGCGAAGAATAAGATGCGATTTATTTCGCTTCAACAGCAACTAAAGAAAAACAATTTATTTAAAGTGAAGTGTTTTCATGTGGTATAAGATGAGCGACCAGTTTTTTTCTAAATGGAAACAAGGAGGATTCCTGCTTGAAGCATATTTGACGTTCACTAGTTGCTAACTACATTTCAGCATGTTTGTGAGTGATTGTTACTGTAGTGTTCCATACGTCCGGAGTTTCCCTGTCATGTCCGGGATCTTCGTGTTAAAATTTGTCTCAGGAAAAAAACTTTCAATGTTCTAATGTCCGGAATTTTGATAGTTAGGAAATTACGTTTCACTTAAAACAATGAGCATGCGCTGCAAACATAAGAACTTCCACTTTTATTTCCTTAGCTACTTCCACCGTATACAACAATGTTATCAGAATTAGACCTAACCCTTGCCGCGTGGTACTTGTTTTAGCCTGAATTGGACCCAGCCTTTACCTGCAGCGCTTGTTTGTTGTCGCTATAAGCACCCATTGAAACCGTCAGAAATTTTGTCTCTTCGGAAATGGTAACCCTATCTTCGTAGGATGATGTGCAGACAATGCTTGATTATTTGAAATCTGTTTTCACCTTGCAGTGTGTTCAGCTATGCAACAAGCGTGAAAAAAACTTGCGTGACAAGGCATTGTCATGCCTCAATAAAAAGGCGATGCTTTGTCGACATTTAGGCCAGTATGGAAGAAAGTCTTTAGTGGTCTGATTCATGCTGAAATAACTTTCTTTTCAATCTAATAAGGACTAAGCATCGCCAAGTTTGCTCAACACTGGTGTTGTATGAGGTTTTCGCGTATTAGTGAAAAGCCAGTTAAGCAATACTTGCACCAGGATTTCTCCAGCAAATGTATAGCTGTAAGTTGTTTCTTTGCTTATTCGCGACATTTTTTCGTTTTTTCAGGTTACGTGATATATCAGTTAAAGATCAATCGATTTTACCAACAAGACCCTATTTTCTTACTTTAGCCTTCTCCAGCCTGTGTAATAGCGTATAATAGACCAACAATAACGAATGTGAAGTGTTTTTTTTTCAAACATACTGCAAAAATGTTTTTTGTTTTTGAAAGGAAAAAGTGTAAATCATGATAAAAAAAAAGCATTAGCAACAAACGTATAGTTAAAGTGACAACGAGACCCAGTAGTGGTCTTAGTGAGTGTGCAGAGTGTGCAAGGGTGTGCAAAATGGGGGGCCCCATTTTCACTTTACGCGCTGTGAGGGTACCCCCATTTTTAGTTTACGCGCTTTCAAAATTATATGAGATTTTCTTCATGATTGTATTTTTGTTATAATCATTGCACACTGAAACTTAATTTGGTTTACTCCATATTGTTGCTAATATGTTTTAATTCATTTGGATTTTCAACCAGAAGATAACAAGCCGAACTGAAATGATGAAACATAAATAGCTTTCTCTATGACCAAAGGACAAGGGACCTCAGTCAAAATGTGAAAGGTCCTCATCCAAGATGCTAGGGTCCCTAATCAAAGGATAAGGAGGCCTATAGTCTTTGGTTTAACATAAATAGCCTATCTACTGTACATTCAAAGAACAAGGGGCCCCCAGACAAAAGGTAACATGGATAAGGTGTCCGATACTCTTCAAAAAGATATGGGTCTCTCAATCAAGATTTAAGAGGTTTCAAATCAATAATATAGAGCCCTTTTATGAATCATTTTGCTATTAGTTGCAAGGTTTAACTGGTAGCATACCATTCTTGCTTATAAATCTACTAATTACCCAGTGTGAATATCCTTAAGCAAAATGCCATACACAGAAAGCTTTTGCAATAAACCTAGTGTTTAAGCACATAGCCTACCAAATATTTATAGTTTTGTGATATTAACTTGTTTAAATTTTTACTGCTAAAAGTGTAGTGGCTGCAGCTTATAAAGGTCAAGGCAGCTCTGAATTCTGATTAAAATATGTGAGTCATTATAGCATATTTCATTCATTCCGGTCTCATCATAGAATTATGGTTCGTTTGTTATTTCCCAAAGTATTTACTGGAGATGAAATGCATGTTTACCTGTACTCTTGGACAACGAAAATCTAAAAACAATAAGTTCTTACAAATCTCAACTTGGCCCTAGGGTAACTCCATTGTCCAAACAGTTATGTGAGAAACTGGCTTTGCTTAAGAGAATCATATTGTAAACAACACTGTATTTGTTTGTACTTGCTTGGTCTACTGTATGCTTCAATGGCTGCTAATACATTTTTCCTCAATTTTTTTCAGTTTGATTTTAGTGAGAACGACATATTAAATAATTTGGGGTAAGCTTTCCTTACTTTCTTCAGTTTCTTGAACCATTAATGCTTTCCTTTGCCCTATAGGCTCCCTGCAGAGATATAGAAAATAAATGTTGGTAGCATTAATGCATTCACTTCATGCATTACTCAGTTGTACTTATGACAAGATGGATGTGTCAAGCTAAGCGTTTGCGAAAGGCAAAAGTTACCACTCCACCGTATTGATGTAGCCTAGTAGTATTTCAAAGTGCTATGTGACTTATGAGATTGCAGTAATTTGTAGACGTATTGACTGGTTCCCTGTTGTTTGTGCAACACGAATGAAAGTGAATATGCTGAAGCAGGGTTGGTAGATACTTCATCAACAAAATGAGCAAGCGAACTTTCATAAACGTTCAAAGCTTTCTGCTTAAAGTTAAACATTGTTTTCATTTATTTTTATAAACAAATATTTTCCATGAAACAATTCCACAAAGCCATCGTCAATATCTGGTTCAATTTAAATCATATTGGAGATGGAGATCAACCAGGCAAATGATCTCACCGTGTCCATCAACCCTCAATGAATTTACCATACTGTCCAGCGGAATCAGCGTGAGCTTCAGTTAACCTGTTCAGGAAATGAACTGCAAATTACAAGTTCGACCCATTGGTGACACAACAATGATGATTATACGTCATTGACTATCCCTATTTCTCTGCATTTGGAATGTCAAAGTCGATATTTTCAACTGTCAGGAAGGCAGGCGTATTTGTGAGAGTGCACATGGAACATTTAGATTGCTCAAATTCCGGAAAGTGGGGCCAAATACAAAATAGGCCAAATTTCCAAAAATTCCCGAAGCTTCCTTGTGCTGAAGTATTTTCTGCAAGCAGTAGTGGGGTGTTATATTTTGCTATATGTTGTAAGCCACTGTGTTATTTATGTAGGTGAATGTGATGCATATATGGGATTGGGAAATAAAGCCACATAGGCTACATGAACTTCATAGAGTGTACACACAATCTGATAAGTTTAAAAATGTGCCCATCGCAACATAGACATGATGGTGAAGAAGAAATCCAGCCTCACTCTCTGGAAATAAATTGGCCCACTAGATGAATGACGATGGACAAGACTCTCTGCAGTGATTTGGAACAAATAGCCTACAGATGCTAGATTTATGCTTGCCTTGCAGGTAGTAAATGCTTCCTGGGCCTACACATTGGTTCACCTATACTTGAGCTTAGAATCGTTAAAAGGCTTAACATAGCATGAGGTGGCATGATAGAGTGAAGAGTGAATACTGGGTGCAGCCAGGGGGGATTTGGGCCATGGCCTCCAAAGCGTGAAATGTAGTTACTTACCTCCTCTTTTGCCAAAAGGTCTTACCACGGTTGAGTGAACATGGTGACCACACCGCAAAGCAAAAGAATCCCGGGGGACCCCAAGATGTTTTGCACAGGGGCCCCCAAATTGCTAAGACCACCACTAGCGACCCTTGTGTCTTCAACCATGAAATATAAGGCTCTTCAACAGGGTTTCCACGTGGTTGTTTGTAGATTAAAGAATGTAAAACCGTTCTTTGACAGGGGGTGTCATCTACGAATTTGAAGTGTTTACATTCAGCTTTGAGCAAATGCATCAAACCGTACGCATAATGCAAATCATTGCCAACTATGAACATAAATTAGAGTATCAAGAACAAAAAGAGGTTTCTATTTCTAAGACTTTTAGCTGAAACTGCCATCTAATTTTATCAAACTGTTCTCTCGAGCTTATTTATAAAAATTTTGTTTTATTTGCAAAACGATTTGCTTCCAAACGGTGTAAATTGTAAAGTGCTAAGGGTGACTGTTGGTTTTTAAGCTTATTTATCTAAAAGGCAATTGCAAGGCAGTAATTTTCACTTTGTTTCGTAGCCTGTTCTTTCACAAGAAAGAATCTTTGCACTTCCATCATCAATAGGTGGTCCTGTGCATAAAAACCTGCACAATCATTGGGACAAAACAGCACATGGCAGATACACATTTTAAGATTTCGTGGGGCAGGAAACTTCATGTCTACATTACACCACTAAGCAACGTTACTTAAAACGTATTTGAAGTGGTGTACCAGGTGTGTGTTACAGCTGGCTGAAGGTCCGATGGCGTTACTGATTCATTAATTTGCAATGACATGTATGCTGTAATTGTAATAAAATCGTACTTCACACCGTGCACGCAAACATTTGATTTGGATTGATTTGCAAAAGTACGTACAATCAGATACAGAAATTGCTACTTTTTGTGTCAGGTTTCGCACCCCATTTGGAAAAATTATTTTCAATTTGTGAACTTTTTACGAAATTGTGTAGATGTTGATTTCAGGTTGAACGCGTTTTCAGGGAAAAATTAAACTTATGACCAAAAGCATGAGCAAAGACTGTATTTATAAAGGAAAATCCCTGAACTTTTGCACTTTCAAAAAAATGTTTGTCAATTTAAAGTTACCAAACAGACTTTAAGGAAGAATGATGTGCTGTTAATTTGAATAGTTACGTGTGCTTTCCAAGACAGTATCTAATTTCATCTTTTGATACGAAGTTGGTCTGTTTTACACAGAAAGAGTTGATCATGCATCGTGGAATGATGAATTGTCAAGATGACCTTGAAGAACTAGAAAAAGCGGGCTTGTTTGAACGTCCAGTTCTAGCCAAAATAGCCTACAAAAACTTACTGGTGAGGGACAATTCTTGGATAATTACTTGTTTTTAAAGAAAAATTTTGTCATTTCAACTGTAAGATGCTAATGAACTTTTCTTCCAGGATGCACGAAACGCTATCACAGGTCATCGTGACTTGTTGTTGGATGCATTAGAGGTACGTAAAAAGTCTCCAGCTTTGTACTTAATCTAATACAAATCAGCCAATCAACATAACGAATTTTTTTTTATAGATAGAAAAACAACGGGTAGCCAGTTTAAAGGAGAAAGTTTTGGATCTTCAAAATCAGATGTCTACCATAAAAACAGAGGTGCAATTTCTTATCTCGTCCAGGTGTTGCAGCATAAATTACAAAGAAAACAGTTTTTATTCATTTTCGAACATCGTTCACTTTTTAAGCAAAATCTGACTCTTTCCGGAAATCCATATCTTTTTTGTCTTCGTTGATTGAACTGTTTCTGTCACGAATAGTGCTTCTGACTTTTTACTAAGCATTTCAGCTCGTAATGAAGTCATTTATTTATCATTTACAATATTTATTCATTGGGCTGAGGGACCTGGTCAATATCACAGGAACAGTGAAAGAACACAAGGATTGAAAAATCCTTAAACACAACCCATCGCAGGTAGATGATGAAAGGGGATACACTCAGATAATATTGAAGATGAACAGGCACTGAAACAAAACACTAGCATTCGGTCATTCTCATAGAGCAGCGTTAGGCCTGCATAGAGGGAGTAAAATGGTGATTTGCAAAATGCATCGGACAACTGACGTGAGTGGACAAAATAGTTAGATGAAGATGCGCATCGTTTAACAAAAATATACAAATTGTTTTGTATCAAGGCATCAACTGTTCTGACGAAAACAGGTAGCTTGATGTGGGCGAACACTTACATGCAGTGGTGTGTTTAAGGGGAGGCGAGCGAGGCACTTGCCTCGGGCTCCCCCTTTTTTGGGGCCCCCCTTGAGGTGTTACGCACATAAATTTTCCTTACTTTTGGTGAAAAACTTATTATTCACTCATCCCAAAGCAGATCATAAGTAAGCACTCTGCTTTCAAGGGCTCCCATACAGAAACTGTAATGTTCAGGTACTTTGTTTTCAAAGGGGACCCCAACCACTGCTGAAATATGTAAGTTTAAACTTCATTGAAGGGGCCTCTAAAAGAAACTAATGTGCAAGTACTCTGCTTTCAAAGGGCCCCCAAAAGCAACTGTGATGTGTAAGTACCTTGCTTTCAATGAGGCCCCCACAGCAACTGTAATTTAAAATTATTTACTTTCAAAAAGGCTCCCAACAGCAATTGTAATGTGTAAGTACCTTGTTTTCAAAGGGGCCCACAACAGCAACTTTAATGTATAAGTACCTAGCTTTCAAAGTGGCCACTAGCAACAACTGTAATGTGCAAGTACTATCCTTTCAAAGGGCCCCCCAACAGCAATGGTAATGTGTAAGTACCTTTCTTTCAAAGTGGTCCCAACAGCAACTGTAATGTGCAAGTACTATACTTTTAAAGGGGCCCAGACATCAAGATTAAATGTGTAAGTACCTTGCTTTCAAAGGAGCCCCCATCAGCAACTGTAATTTGTAAGTAGGCTCCTATATTTTCAATGGAGCCCAAACACCATCTCCAATGTTGAAATGAAGAAAAGCTTCAAACCAACTTCAATACCTAAAATATTGCGAGTTAAAATTTATTCCATAAAGTTCTGAAAAGACCTTATCAAATAAGAGCAAGTAGTTATACCAAACGATAATTTTTTATACAAAATGATGATTTTTAAAGATTGAAGTATTTGGTTTATTGATAATAATTTTAGGAAAATGCCACAGTTAAACAGATTTTCAAACAACTAGTGTCAAGGCAAGTTCAGGGCAGCCTTGACTCATCCGGCCTCAAAGCTCTCCAAACCAAGCCTCAGGATGGATGATTTTTTATGCTATGTTCTTGTAGTTGAAAGGATGAAATTTAAAACAAATTTAGTAGTTTAAATCTCCTTGGTTGTTGTTTATGGTTTCGTGGATTCCCATAAAGACATGAATGTAAACAAATTCAGGATACCAACTACCAAGCATTTTTTCAAAGGGGTAAAGTGTGAAACTTTCAAAGTGGTAAACTTTGTAATTTATTGATGGTGAATGAAGAGAAGCAGGGAACGAAAATAACGAAGTGGGGGCGTTCCCAACCTGCTATTGCTTAACTTTCATGTGTTGCCAGCCGTGTCTTCCTAACTTTCAGTGTTTTCCAAGTTGTGCATCATGAACACCCCTTTGCATTTTCTCCTTCTGCTATGCCAGTCATGCCGTAGTCTCAGGAACGTATCCTACGGTGGCCGTGTCTAAGGCTTGATCAAAAGTGCTTATCACGGTTGGCTGAGTATGATGACGTTATCAGAGGGGCCCCTTTTTAGTCTTGTCTCGGGCTCCCTCAACCTTACACCCACCACTGCTTACATGCTTTGGGATGTGATGCAAAATACGATCGGCGTTGTTGCAGACAACTAGGAGGCGTTTAATACCAGACGGTGCGTACTTGCACCACAGCGGGAAGTCGTATTGACGTGGAGCAAGCACGAAGCACTATGATTACCTCAATAGAGCACTGAGCAAAACTGCCTGTAGGTTTTGTTTGCAGCAGAATAAAGTGTCTTCGCTTGTTTCTGAATGCTGGCATCCTTTAGTGAGCCTTGAAGTGATACATGAAGATATTCGATTTGTTCAGGACACGTAACACCTACGCCATTCATCTACAGACAACCGGTGTAGTGCACTGTTTGTATTGCACTGTCACCGTCTGTCTTTATACATATTAAAGGCAAATTCATGTTCAGCAACATAATCACAATAATTATTCAGAAGGCGTTGAAGACCACAGATGCTAGGACCGAACACGCATATGTCATCAGCAAACATCAGGTGATTCACAAACATGATTCCCACGACATCCCCTCTCTGGCCGAGCCCAACAGATCTGAGAGGTAGTTAGTGAATAAATACGAGCTGATAACTCTTTCTTGTTTCACATCATTGGTTACAGTGAAGCGGTCTGAACGGCAAGTGCCCCATTTCACTTGTATGGTCTGGTTCCTGTACCAACTTACCAGCAGTTGTGCGATGCAACAGATAGGTACATTCCGCTAAATTAAATTTGTAAAGAATACAGTACATTGTTGTTACTTTGGTCAAACGACTTGCATCTAAAAAAGCCGCGAACTCAGGGGTGCTGTTGTTTGCATGTAAAACGATATGTTAAGCTTGAGTAAAGATACACACAGACCAGTGCTATGTTCTGGCTTAAAACCAAACTGGTTGTCAGTAGTAGCAATAAATGGTGACATACAGGATAAAATATAATGCTCAAAAACTTTGGAGATAATCGTTGCAATACAAACAGGTCTGTAATTACCTACATCATTTATGTTACCATTATAATTTTTGCAAATATGTACAGGATTAGTTTTTATACATTGTTGAAGATTTTTCCCATGCATTAAACACTGATTGAATAGAGTACCGAGATAAAAACACACATAATGTGCTCAGACAAAATTTCGTCTTTACAAGCAGCCCTGTTTAGGGAATTTATGATTGGTATAAAACTTCTAAAATTCATTCTAGTGAAATCGTTTCCTGTTCCAGCAATGTTTTGAAGCATTGGTCCCAAACCAACACTAATTTTTGAAAACTTTCTTGAAACAAGCTTTTATATTAAAGACTATTTAAAAGTTTATTATTAAAAACGTTACTAAATTGAAAAGAGGTATTATAAAAATCGGCATTGGTAAAATAATGTCAATAAAAAATGGGATTTATATTCAAGAGAAGCTTGCTTTGACTCCAGAAGCAAAATTTCGTATTTAGTAACAAACAGTGTTGTTTATTTTTTTTTGTGAACCTTCCAAAAATCATTTTCTTCAATCGACAAGTAACGTGAGGCATGTATGATACAAAATATATTTTTCAGGTCGAAAAAAAAATACAAAACCTGGCTCTTTACGGTGCTCCATCAGATTCTGATGGGTATGTTGAGATCAGTCGGCAATATCCCCCCTGGAACAGAAATCAAACAAACAGAAACAGTTACCGAGTTTACGAAGAACTATCAGCTGATGACGATCAATCTTCACAATGCGAGGCTGATGTGGAAGATGGCGGGTCTTCGGACAGCAGTGATCCCATAATTTCAAGGTAGTTTTCAACCAGTTTGTTTGTATAAAGAAAAAGGAGAAGCCAACGTGATAACTGCTGGACACCGTCATTTTGTTGTTCACTAGCTTACAACCAAGAGACTACAATTTTATTGAAAAATTAATGACGTCTCGAAATTTTCTTAAAATCATTTTTTCACCTGGCATATGATAGCTTTCACGATCAATTGTATAGATTTTCAAAGCTGGTTATTTTGCGGTCTTTGCTACAAACAGGGGTAGAGTGATTTAGGCGTGGAATCCCAACTATACGAGCATGATTTTCCTATTCTTCAAAGGCTCAATAAATGTCGATAAAAATTTATCGTTTCAAAATGAATCAATAAGCTTTAGTTGTTCTTCAATTATTTCGTCAATACCTTACAACAACTTTGCGTAAAACGTCTCCAAGTAACCAAGAGAGTAATGGATTTCTTGCGTATAACCACTGTAATCAGGGCCGGCCCTAGCAGATGCGGGGCCCAATGCAAGACTTGGTCGCGGGGCCCCTCTGAGCAGTGATATTATGACATCATCGTTTTCAGTCAACCGTGTTACGATCGTGGTAGAGCGCAGATATGCAGTGCAGCACTAACACGAGAATTGAGCACGTTTTCTAACGTTCGAGAGGAAATTTGCTGGTTCTGAGGAGAGCGTTCTTTGTTAACAATGAAATTTATATGGCGTTTCTACTGCGTTTTCAAGCGCAAGGTGTATCTGGCAGAAATGAACAATCTACCCAAACACTATGGCGCGCGGGGGCTCCAGAGGCGCGGGGCCCAATGCTGCTGCATCGGTTGCATCGGATTAAGGCCTTCCCTGACTGTAATCTACGCAATACATTGTATTTAACCTTTCATTTAAAAGCATGCAACACCATGTTTTTAATTTAAATACAACATTTATATAAAACAACTTTTTCTTCGAGCATGTCTCCAAAAGCACAGCTTGATAAATAGGGAGCTATGTTCCGCGTTTCTCGCCATTTTCTAGAATTTGCTGTTCATGGAAAAGCCTGCATGAGAAACATTCCGTCAGACATAACTTGCTGTTCTTTGTCACATAAGGAGAAAAGGGCAACTCGGCAACAATTTAAACACGAAATCTTGGTGCGTGGTTGGACAAAATTACACCCTTTGCGTAGAATTATACGGATGGGTCGTTTTCTTTGGCGCAAAAGCGCTCTCGTCTTTGCATTTATCCACTTACTGTTTGCGCTAATGCTGGGCACCACAGAGGAGGTAGGTAGCGATAGAGTCTGCGCGCACTTTGTCCGAACATGCTACACAGTTCTTGCACAAATGATAAAAATGCATTTACAGTAATACTTTTCAACATTATGCCTCTGCCATACTTGCGGTGTCCCCAGTTTAAAAGTTTAAAAACTTAGGCTCTAAAGAGAACCAAGAGATATTTTGAAGCCTACAAGTCGCAGATTGACAATAGGCTAGCAGTAAATGGCCCGCCTATAAAGGCGGAAAAGAGATAGGGTGTAAGGCCTTCAGATAAGGATAGCATTTCTTCATCTCTCTCTCGTGTCACCTAACATACATTTATATACACCGCTTTCAAAGGAAGTTCCCATCAGATCCATGCAATATGTTTCAGTAATGCTAGGAAGCATCTACAGTAGTTACAGCATTTTTATCAAACGTATTTTTTGTAAATTCACTGTTTGGATGCCCTCTTGTCGCCCCGTTCGCCACCACTCTGCAGGCCCTTGTTTTTGGCCCAGCAAAACACTTCGGTAGGACACTGGTTGATACAGAAGTAGACTCAGCCTAAACTTAGAATTCTTCACAAACGTGTATTTCTTATTATAGAAAGTTCTTTTCAGAATAACCTTGAAATGTAGAAGATTTGCATTGAACGATAACATGCAAAGATGACATTTATCATAAAAGAAATGCAAAGAAGAGCAACGTTTCGGCCCAACCATAAACTACACATCTTAATGTTGCTGCCAAGCACTTATGATCACGTACGACACCTTTTTAAAAACAAAATTCAAAATTAAACTGAAAACCTTTATTTGTTTTTTAAAAAAAACGAAGTGAAAAAATTCGAAATGCCTGATTCATCGATTGTACGAGCACAAAAGCATAATTCTTTTCTGGTCTCAATAAGGAAGTTTCGTTTTTGTTTCATAATAATCAATGTGAATTGCTTCAGAAAATGTGAGTGCAATTGTGTGAATAAAAACAGCAAAATCTGGTTTGAGTATTATTGCGTTAAGTCAGAACACGGGAATATTATTATTTTATAGCGACATATTTGTGATTTTTTAGGGTTCGTTGGGATTTCTAAATTTTGTTCCTTAAATTCGCGTGGGACACAATGGGAGTTTATCAAACAGTACTGCCTGCCATTTGAAAGTGGTTGCAGGTGAATAAATACTGTCTAAATTGGACACAATGCCAAACAAACCATGTGGGACAAACAGAGAAGCTTAAAGACAACGAGGACGATTTTGAGATCACATACTTGAGATGAAAGCGATCCACACTAGGAAATTCTTCTCACGAGTTGACGATGTTGCATTAGCGAAACTACATCTGATATTGAGATAGTTGGTGATACCAAAACAGTGTGCGTCTCCTCGCCAGCAAACAGCATGTCATGCTGAAAGTATTTCAGTATCTTTTCAATCTCAGGTTGAAATACTGAAAGTATTTCAGCATGACATCCGCTTTCTGAAAATCAATTGAACAGTTGAAGTGTCTTCAGCAACTGTAGATAACAGACAGCAGTTAACATCGTCAAACAACTTTGAACGTATGTAAAAAGTTCAGCTTATTAGGCTTTTCCAACAAAAGAATGAGCTATCTGCGTGCTTTTCGTTTTTCCGCATGACTTCAGGTCAGGGTTTTTTAAAGATGTTTTAGGGACCCGATTCGGGTCCCTAGAATCAGAGAAAATCGGGTCCCTAGAATCAGAGAAATCGGGCCCCTACAGGTCCGTACCAGGTACCTGACATTTTCTTTAAAAAGAACCCTGCTTCAGGTGCTAAAAAATTTGTGAAACTACTGCAGTTGGTTTGTTACCCACCTTGCCCGACGTTGTCAAAACCTATGTATGTCATTTTGATAGTTTAGTTTGAAATTTCTGATAGGCACATGATAAAATGCATTTTGTTGTGTCATTAAACAGCAAATATTTGTCAATGGGTTATTTGAAGAGAATTTGCATTGAAAAGTGTACTAAGAACTGTTTTCTACTTATTTTTCTTCATATACCCCAGTGGTTTTCAACCTAGGGGTTCGTGACCCCCGTGGTGGTCGTTTGCCATTTTATGGGGTCGCGAGAGCATCTGATAAAAGTATTCATAATTACTTCTAGATTTTATATTTCGTATATGGAACCACCTTTTGTCGAATCCAAAATAATAGGATCGCCTGGCAGAAATGATACAGCCTACTTTTTCATTCAAAATTGTTTTAAGTGTGATGATGACCGTTGCAGTACTGTTACGTTTGGCATTGCACGAATAACTTTGTGACGTAAGAATGTACTGTGTTTGTAAATTAGATATCTGAATGCGGTAGCTAACTTGGGTGTTATCTAGTTTTAAATGAGTTGTGCTTTGGAATGATTTGTATACGGCGCGGGTCTCTCTCACTAATGCTGCCATGTGCATGAATTAAATAAATGAGTCTTTGTTCAACATGGTGATATTGTACGTTATTTCTTAGTCATTGTGATTTATTATTGGGCAAACACAACTGCATTTCATATGCCTGACTGGAAGTTTTCGAATGAGGTCCTTAGGTTAAATTGGGTTGCAAAATGGATCGCTGAATGAAAAAGATTAAAAACTGCTGATATACACATTCTTCCTTCTTCGTACGCCACAGTAACTTGTTTCAATGTTCGTTTTCTCTAACATTTTAAAGAGCTTTGCCGCCCACACCTGCATCGATGACCACACCTACAACTGCCTGTAGACTCAAGCCGTCGGANAACGAATATCCCGAAAGAGNATTNGGAAACTCTTGTCTATCACAAGTTTCTGATTTCTCTTCCAATGGTCGAGCTACGATAGCAAGAACTAATTACTTTTCTGATACCCATCGTCATCCTGGTGATGATGTCACAGTCACAAGTGAAGTAAATGGTCCCTCAAGTTTTTCTTCCATCTATTCCTCTGAATCAAGTACGTTGCACAGTTTATTTTAATATGCTGTGTGGTCAGTGCAATTTGCTGTATTTGCTTTTTATAAAAATGACCGTGCATTGCGAGTGACCCCAGACATTTTAAAAAATGCGGTGGTGTATTGCGAAATCTGACATGTTTACCGCGCGGTCGCATTGAGACATTTTTTAGTGATGCTCATGTGATTTTAACATTATTTTCATTTGTCATCTGGTAAAAATGTTGAGTTCATTTTCTACGAAACATGCAGAAAACCTTTTCAGCCCTCAGTTAATCTCATCGGTGTGTTACAGATCACACATTAGGTGCCATTGTTGCAATTTTGGAACGTGCTGTATGGAGCTACGCAGATTTCTTAGAAAGACATCAGCGTTTGTTTTCTTATAATAGGTCATTTCGTAACATAGTTTACTTCACAAAACAGTCCTTATAAATTTCCAGTTACGCAAGTATTTTGAGTATGACATCAACATGTCATGGGTTTTTTTGAGTTTTTAATGTCCTGACTTTGAAAGAGCACCAAAACTACAGCAGGAAGTGAACAGCAATAAAACTATTGTAATTCTTTTGTCAAAGGCTACCCAAAAGTATTGAGCAACTTTCATACATGCGCATTAGCCCACAATGCCACCATATGATTTTCTTTTGCGTGTTCCATTTTTGGAACAATGGCGTGAAGTGGGGTGCTTTTTTCTGGTGGGCTAGTCTGTAAAATCGTCAGCTGGCCTGGACGTTATATTCATAAGCAGGTTGGAACAATTCAGTTTCGGAATGATAGAGATTAGCTGCACCTATTAGTAAGCATTAGGTCATAATTTTTTGGAACAAAACGTCATAATCTGCTGTGATGTCACACAGGTGGAATGTACAAAGCTGGTTTTTAGTTTATATTGCTATTTGTGGAGCATAAGCAGGCAAGTATGCCTAGTACACCAGTAGGCTGCAAGCGCAAAGACTTCATGGCTTTTTTAAGTATTGTCATTAGAGTTTAGCGTCGTAATCTAAAAAAGCTCAGAGCACGCACCATGTTTGTGTATGAACTTAGTGGAATGCCAGATTTCCATTTAATTTAGCTACAACATAGTGGTGTTACCATTTTGTACTATCAGGCGTAAACGATAGAAGACGGTAGTTTATCTTATGCAGCTATAGAAGCAAGTAAATACTTAATGCTGCAGGAAGCTAGTGCACAAAGATTAGACGAAGGTGTAGAAAAAGATTATACAAATCAGCGCTCCTTAACCTTTTTTCTACTGGTATCCAGACAACTGCCACCCAAACATCTGCCACCCGGACAACTGCCGCCCGGACAACTGTCACCTAGGACATCTGCCACCCGGACCAGGGACGGATCCAGGGGGGGCAATTGGGTCGATCGCCCACCCTAAAACCTACGAAAGTAACTTTTTTCACCATGATTTTGTACAATTCGGAAAGACACTTGGCTGCCAACTGAGGCTTGTCTGCCAAATATTACTGAAATCGCCCCCCCTAAACTTACGGACTGGATCCGCCCCAGACCAGGCCCGTCGCCAGGATGAAGCAGCAGGGGGGGGGCCAAAAACCAGGAGGGGCCAAAAACCGTAAGGGGGAGCACATTTTGAAAATACAGTATTGGATGTATGCAGCAACAGGTGGGCCAAACGTGAAATGGGGGCACCGATTTCAAATGGGGGGCCGGGCACCACTGGCCCCCCCGCTGGCCCTGCCCCTGACAACTGCCACCTTGGACAACTGCCACTTAGGACAACTGCCACCCAGGACAACTGCCGCCCGGACAACTGCCACCCCAAGGGTATCGTGGGGCGGAAACATGTTCCCATACTTTTTTCATGCTTTTCTTTGTAGTGCAATGAAAGTGAATACATCGTTAAAAACTAATTCAAAAATTAGTTTGAAGTGTTGTTGAAAACCGCTAGTTTTTTTATGTGCGTTTCCACACTTCTTTCTTAGCACCACACCCTGTGCTATCCGGAGAGTATCCACCTAGGATATTGCGTTTTACGCATCACATACAAGCTATCAAATTCATTTTGGTATATCACGTTGCGGCACGTAAAGGACGTCTCGCGGCAGAGCGGTTGAGAACCTCTGGTTGTTACTATACTGTAATATTGCTTCAGCATAGTTCAGGAAAAGTGAGTTGAAACGTTGCTGTTGCTGCCATTTAACTCACAAATCAAAAGCTAAGGTAAAATAATGCACACAACGTAAAATGAATGGAAGAACAGGCGTTTTATGAGTGCGTGGATTGAATGCAATAATGTGCATGAAAGAGTTTTCTGTGAAAAAATTGAAAATGCCCATATAAAATTAGGTTTTGCACTGACTTAGGAATGCTTGTGAAGATGTAATTTCGACACGATATTCTTCACCCAAAAGGTTCAAAGTTGAACTTACATTTCTTTAAAGTGGTCAGAGGATGAAGATATTTTGTTATACACTAAATCCTCGTGAGGTTCAAACACCTTTAATGGCAATAAACGCAAAAAAATCAATATGCCTTAGGTGGCAGTTTCCCGGATGGCGATCATTCTAGGTGGCGGTTGTCTGGTGGCAGTTGTCCTAGGTGGCAGTTGTCCGGGTGGTAATTGTCCGGGGTGGCACTTGTCCTAGGGGGCAGTTGTCCTAGGTGGCAATTGTCCGGATGGCAGTCGTCCTGGGTGGCAGTTGTCCTAGGTAGCAGTTGTCCTAGGTGGCAGTTGTCCGGATGGCGGTTGTCCTGGATGGCAATTGTCCTATGTGGCAGTTGTCCGGGTAGCAGTTGTCCGGTGGCAGTTGTCCGGGTGGCAGTTGTCCGGGTGGCAGTATTCCAGGTGGCTGTTTTCCTAGAACCTTTTCTACTACCCCTCCCTCAAGTAATTGTCCTTCGTTTCAAGCCCCCTGACTTTAAATAAGCTGTAAAAATGTATTTGTTGGTAAATTGATTGATCAAACTTTCCATGTTGTAGGGCGCGTAAGTGCTCGCTCCTCCTGGAAATTTATTGACGCTCCCTGGGGGGACCACATTTATATTATAAATGCTTTTCTTCGTCCTCCAAATGGTGATTGTTTAGACCAGTAGTTCTCAAACTTTCATGAGCCGTGGTTCCCTTCTAAGTTTAACTGCCGAATACTTAATATATCGTGACACTTGGGTTATGCAGTATCACGGCAATGCTACCTAGTGAAAGCCTCTGCTCGTGTTCCCCAGAGAACCGCTCCGTGGCCCCCAAGGGAGGCCGAGGGCCCTGCTTGAGAAACCCTGGTTTAGACACTAACAAGCTAGTATTTCACGATAACAAGAAAGTTCCTGTTACAGACGCAGAGAAGTCCCAATGCAACTAAAAACAAATGAGAATACAGAGACTGGAATATGAGACAGAAATCCATCCCCCTTACCAGTGACGAGAGATAGGTTAACATATGATGATTCACTACTGAGCGTAGAACTGAAGGATTTGAAAAAAAATGCTGATCTTGATTCTAAATTCCTATATGAACTCCTTGCCACGTGCTTTCACGAAGATATGCTTAATCTTATTTATGAAAAAAGGGCATTGTACTCTAGGCAAAAAAGGACCAAGTTTCCATTTTGGATCCTATATCTTTAAACAGGTTTGTGGCATTTTTACTCCTCTCTGGATACCAATCACTTCCAGAGGAAGATCTTTACTGGTCAAAAAATTACCCAAAAAGAATCTTGACCCATATTTTGGTTATTTTGCCATAACTTTGGAACCAGAAACCCTAGAAAGCCAATCAAAGGCTCAACAGGCTCGGATTTTAGCCTAGTTTCCAATAAGAACTTGAGTCAAAAAATTCCCTCTAGCAGTTTGGCGCCCGGGGCCCGGTAACCTGGGCCGAAATGGCCTAAGCCTACCCCACTTATGACGTCAGTACGTTACCTACAAAAAAAACGAAATCCAAAACTTTCCCATTTTTTAAATCAAATTATAAGACTTGCCGCATTTTTGGGGTTTGAACAACTCTCAATCGCCTGGCGAGTTTGGAGTTGTATTGCATCGCGAAAATAGCGGCTCAGTGCGGGATTTCAAAGCACGATATATTCGTACCAGTGGCGGATCCAGGGGGGGGCAGTTTGGGGCAACTGTACCCGCAAACGTCTGTGGTGCCCCGTTAAAGCGGCGCCCCTACGAGACAAACGTCCCTTTTTGGTGTCTATCGAAGTAGAAACAGATTAAAAATACTCTAGACTAAACAATGTTTTACCCTTCGTTCAGCCTCAGGATTTACTTGCCGGACTTTGACCCAGCTTCTTATCGATTAGGATCAACAATGCCATTCTTTCGTAATAATAATACTGTCCCCTTACTTCTTTTCCGCCTGAGACCTGTACAAGTGCCCAGCGATCACAAACGCGATCGCTTTCGCTACCACAGCTCCGGACCTGCCGCGAGGCTGGTTGTGCAAAACTGGTCTCCTTCTGTAACAAGTTCATCTTTTAATGTATGATCCAGGGTCGCCGCCAGAGGCGGAACCAGTGGTGCCCGGCCTCCCCATTTGAAATCTGCGCCCTCCATTTAACGCTTCCCCACCTGGTTGCTGCATACATGCCCCCTGATTGCTCCATACATTATACAGTATTTTGAAAATGGGGCCCCTTCGGGTTTTTGCCCCCCCCCCTGCTGCTACATCCTGGCGACGGGCCTGGGTAAAGCTGTAGTGAAAATAGAAATGCAATAAGTATGGAAAACTTAACTGGCGCAAGATTTTAGAAGCCTGCAAAGCAAAAAACTAGTTTCAGGTCTGTTGCGAGTGCAGCCCGTGAGACACCAGTAGATCTGCATCGTAGTTTTGCATTATCAGGGTAAGTGGACGAATTTCTTTTCGGAACTAATGCCGCTGATTGATCTGTAATACATCGTGTGGAAAGCTGAAGCAAAATGTGTGCGTTAGCAAACAACTTGCCGATGTTATGCACTGAGCTTGCTCCAGTGGCTCAAGGAATCATGACCTCACAATACAATTGTGCAACACCTTACTCCGTCAACAGAGACAACGCAACGTAGTATTGAAATACCACGTATGTGGTAGCACGACGCTTCTCAACAAAATGTGGTACTCAACAGTTAGCTTTAACGCAGAAACTTTAGCAAAATACCAGCTATCTACACTCTAAAGCTTGGTGGAATGAATGATTGGCTTTACGCGGTCATGACAATGTTTGATGAACGGTTCAATACTTGGGGTGCGACGGCGCCCTTCCCCCAGGCCCGTGGCCAGGTTTTAAGATTTAGGCGAAAAACACATATTCAGGAGGTAAACATTTTTTTAATTATTTGTTTAAAACAAATTTTTCTGGGCATAACAAAATTTTGGGAGCACTGCCCCCGATGCCTCCCGTAGCTACGGACCTGCCTTCGACCCCACGTTGCTAAGCGCCTGGCAACAGTGACTAATGACTCCTTCCCCCGGAAAAATACTGACCTGCTTACTGCGATGCCTATGTTTTGTCGTTTTGAACTAACCGTATGCTCTTCTGTTTTAGTTTCGAGAAGAGCACAAATTTTCTCCAGTGAACATCGAACCAAACCGAAGCAGAAATCAGGAAATCTTCTTTCCCGGTTCAAACGAAAAGAAAAGAAAACTAAAGATCGAAATACGACGAATGCAACACATACAACACGAGGAACAGCTGAAAACAATCTGAGTCAAACAGAGGAGTACGAAAACTGGTGTTAAGCGGTGTACAGTAAGTTTACTTACACAACGCGGGGATTCAATTGCTTTTCCCCACAATTTAGCGTGTTATTGTGTGTAGGAGTGCAGACAGTCCTGATTTGCATATATCTGCAAGTCTTCAAAGACAAATGTGCTGAAACTATTATGAATTTCTTCAATGAACTCTGAGAAAAGTGTATTTTGAGCTCATGTGTTATGCCACGTTCGAACTTGTCTTGGTACGCGCATCTCGATGTTGCATCTGCCGTACTGTGGTGATTCAGTCACCGGTGGTTACTCGTGTCAAAAATCTCTGAATTCTACAAGAAATATATGCTGTATGTTATCTGCTTCAAAAAATCTAAAAGTGCCTCAAGGTACGTTCTTAGCGGACAGGATAGGGTTTATTCATGAGTAGAGGGAATTAGTGTGTGTTCTTACACATCAGTATGGGTTCTCAAATGTTGGACCCAATCAGAACCATGTGTTGGTGGCCCAAGGTATTCAGCCAACTTGAGCCAAGACCGTCACCATCACAAAATTATGATAAAAGCCAAACGTCGGCGTTATTTTTTTCGAATTGGAAAAGATGTAGGTTTAAAAGTGTGATTGACAAACAAACATACCTAAGCAGTAATATCAAACAAACTACACAAACATAATTCCTAAGCAGTATCAAACAAACTACATAAACATAATTCTATCAACAACAAAAATGTTCCCGCCACAAGTCTTTCATAACTTTACGAAAGTTTAAGGCAGCCTACTTTTCGCCACATGAGCAAACTTCATGTCTGATGAAACCACTACATTTCTCTCTTTTGTCAGTCGTCATGACGCGTCCACACATTGCTTCGCGACGCGCATGCTTAAAAGTGGAAAGACCTAAAAATGACTTGCAAGTTGAAACTACATTCGGCACCGTCAAATAGCCAGATACTCAACTAAACGTGTCGGAAAACTTTTTGCGAACGACCAGGACAAGACTCGCCTTCAGGATCCGTGGCTTGTGTCCAGAAACGCCGGATAATCAGTAGAGCAGGAAAGGCAATCGAACTTGGAAAAGATAATAAACACGAAAAAATCCTAAAATATATCTTTGTTTCTTTCCAAAACAATTGAAAAAACTCGACGTTTTTATACTTAAAACATTTATTAAATGAACTGCACATGTAATTGAAATGATCGCCGCGTTCAAAGGTTCCCAAACAATTTTGACCTGAAAGCAATAATAGAAATTTAAAGCAGATCATGCTGAATTTCCTGGATGCGCCACTCAGCTGCAGTGATATTGTTTCATGTTGATCTTAATAGAACCATAAATTATTTTTATAAATAAGGCACTTCAGCCTCCATTGCACACTTTTGAAAGGTAAAAGGGAGCAGTGCTTCCGTCACGCACCCGCTTTTCGGGCATCGACGTCCGTGCTTGCGTCCATCGTAAATATAAATGCGTACATCCTGCATCTCTTGAACTTTTAATGGAGGACACATATTACCCTCATATCGCCTAGGCTTTAAGCTTCTGTAGGAAACACATTTTCGCGAAATTTAGGCATAAATCTGCAGAAAATTGAAGTCACTAAGTTAGGCAACGTTTCGAAGGTTTCACCAGAAGTGGGCAATAGCGAGCTCCTAAAATAGCGTACTGCAGCAAGCCAATTTTCCAGTGCCGATAGCGGGATCGCCGCTATTTTTTGGAAAAATAATCATCGTTATATAGGGTATTTCGGGACTTGAAGTTTGTAACGGATTTGAGGGTTTTGGGGGGCGCTGAGTCCAAAAATCGCATCCGTTTTTGTCCATCTGGTCAGGATTAGCCGCTACAGAACATACGTTTTGCAGTTTTTTGCTAAAGATTGAAAAACCTCACCAAAACTTTCAAAAGTTAACTCCCACCATTTTTAACTTGAAAACAGATTTTGTAATCACTGGTGGTACTTTCAAATGCTGAAATACTTCATCAGTTGTTGTTGAACTGCGTAGGCCCATAGGAAGTGAGTTAGTAGTAGCCTATTGATAAGTGATAACTACATTAAAATCCTATGTTAGAATAGTCTATGCCTGGTACCATAGTTGATGAACATGACTGGATGATTAGCGGGGGATTTGAAGAATGTGTGCATATTGGTTGGGCAAAAAAGTGGATACACAAAATTTCCGTGTTCGTTGTATCTGTGAGACAGTAGGGCTCGTCAAGAGAATTGGACAAAGGAAAGTTAGCCAAAGAGAGAAGGATTTGAGATTGGGGAAAGAAGTATTATACACTTTCATTTGACTTATCCAAACTAGGCGCTACTTCCTTCGCTCCATATCAAACTAAGGTTGATGAAACATTTTTAAATAGGGAAAGTGACTGCTCTGCACATTTGTGTGAAAAATTCCCTGCACTGAGCATTGAAAAGTTGAAGGCAAGAATTTGTGATGGCCCTTAGATACGACGTTTAATGCAGGAAAAATATTTTCCACTCACCATGACAATCCTGGGAAAAATGCTCGGCGGTCGTTTACAGCAGTTGTCGAAAACGTCCTCGGAAAATTTAAAGCTCCTAACTATTACGACCTTTTAAAACAGCAATTAAATTCCTGCGAACAATTAGGGTGCAATATGAGTGTGAAGACTCATTTTCTTCATAGTCATGTAAACTATTTTCCTGGAAACCTAGAAGCATGATTGAAGAGCAAGGAGAGTCCTTCCACCAAGATATAAAAACAATGGTGAAAAGATACCAGGGGCGCTGGAATACCAAGATGATGGCAAACAATTACTGGTGCTGAAAAAGAGAGGTTGCTGGCAGCAGCTACTCCCGAAAAAACACAGAAAAGGCAATTTCAGGTTTAGCAACCATGCATTATTTTCTGTCATGAAAAAAGAGTATACTATCATGTTTGGGTTATTCTTGGCATTTTAACACATTTCTGTCAGCACAATCTTTGCATTGCAAGGCCATAATATCTGTGTATTTTCTGATCTGTGTTTTGTAAGTCATAGTTACGTGTACACAGTATGCACTAACTGATGTTTTGTGTTTGTGTAACATCTTTGTATGTTTTCTACGTTGCACATTGCACTTCATAAGCTAGTTTGCAATTCATGGTCATTACAAGAAGTCACTAGTGTTTAAATAACATGTTACCAACTTTCACAAATCACAAAATGTGTAACCCACTTATGCAACAGTATGCTTAAAAAGCTGTAATTGCATAAATCTAAAATATCAAATAACTCAAACACTTGACCACATAGGAAAAATCTGACAACAGTTTTGAAATCAGCGCCCCAAAATTATCCCGAAAACGCTCTTAAACCCCAATACCCACGAAATTCATTTAAAATTGTTGAGCTGTTAATCGATGCGGTAGCGAGCTATCACCACTTTACCGCTATTCGCTACTTTGTTGTGAGTAGTAGCCAAAGGAAAAGTTCTCAAGAGCTCTTCCGTCTGCACACATTGGTAAAAACTGCTCTTCTCACTGTTTTCCATTGATTTTGGATGATTTGTTTGCAGTAAGCTAGAAGCATTAGGAAATATCTAGGTCAAGTTGCTTTTGACCTGATCATCGGTTCCACGTTTGTTCGGAAAACGTCTGCATCAGCGACAAGCGTAAAGCAGTTGGTACTTGGAACTTTAGGCTATTGCTACCGATAAAGCTACGTATAAGTGAGTTAAATGCTTGGAATAAATAAGGCACTGAATTCAACATTTCGAAGAAGTTTTGCAGTTACGAGTATACCATGTTCTTTAACTCACACCGTCAAATTTATCGGAAACGCATTTCAACACTTCTGGTTGATTAATTGTGAAACGTTTTGGCACAACATCAACTTTCTCGTAAATCCGAGACGTGCAAATTATTTCCAATCTTGCAAATGATGCGCTAGCAACATAACAGAAAACCCACATTGGTAAATAAAAGCAAAGCATGCCAGTCAAACCTTTTGCGTAAATTACGGATTGCAATAAATGGTTGAAACAAAGGACGATTACTTAAGGGGGGCGTGGTAGAGAAAAGGTTAGGAAACACTGTGATAAACAGTGGGACATGGGCAAAAATGTTTGAGAAGCCCTGACCTACAGACAAACGAGCCTGGACTTCGGTAGGATTTTTCCCAGAGGGAAGGGGCAATAGTGGATTTTTTCAGGTGGTGTTAAAAAGCGCTTTCCATTGGGGCCAACAGTCGTAAAATTTCATTTTACCAACTCGAAACTAAAAGAAAACACTTTTCTACTAAAAACTCAACAGGAAAATGTCAAACTTCAAAATCCAGCGGGGCAGGCCCTCCCCCAACTCTTCCGACGCCTAAGTTGAGTTGAGTTGATTTTATTCGGCGATATAATTAATATTCAGCAAGAAAAAACACAAATTAGTGCAAGGACGCCAGGGCATTGAAGGAACCGGAAGATTGTCGAGTCGATGCCCCTCAGCAGTTAAATTAGCTTTGTTACTGTCCAGTTTCAACTCGTGGGAAGGAGCTGCTAGATGGTCAACACAGTTGCACAGGGGATGCTGGCTCGCAACCGGTCTCTCTCGGTGGATGGGTTGCTCAGATCCGCAAGGATCTGGGCGTGGCAGAGAAAGTATAAACCCAGCTAAAATGAAACTCTGCCTGGGT
>JGI24158J21664_10001935_pt1 | contig 24303 bp, 14 predicted proteins | sample Ectturendosymbi3_FD_21664 | JGI IMG/M metagenome (IMG submission 21664) | reverse complement strand
AAAAGACTAACTTCTGCATGATCAGATTTTGGAAAAGTGAGAGATGAACGTGCATTTACATCGATTAAAAACAAGTTTCCGTATTTCTGGAAAGTGCAAGTGGGGTTTATGAATTCATCTGAGAAGAATTATCACTTTAAGTAACTAATACAGCTGAAGGTCGGAGTCGGTCCGGAGTCGGAGTTGGAGTCGGATAATCAAACTTACCAGGAGTCGGAGTCGGAGTCGGATGACGGGACTTCCGACTCCACAGCCCTGGTCAGAAGTCTGTGCCTGATGACATCATCATCAAATACAGCCAAGCGTGATAAGCACGTTTGATCAAGCCTAAGATACGGCCACACAAGGATACGTTTCTGAGACTACAGCATGACTGACATAGCAGAAAGAGAAAATGCAATAAGGGTGTTCATCATACACAACTTTGTAAACACTGAAAGTTGGGTAGACAAGGCTGGCAACACATAAAAGTTAGGCAATAGCAAGTTGGCATCATCTCCACTTGCCGCCCCATTTCTCTGCATTCACCATCAATAAACTACGAAGTTTACCCTTTGAAAGTTTCACACTTTGCCCCTTTGAAGAAATGCTTGGTAGTTGGTATCCTGATTTTGTTCGCATTCATGTCTTTATGAGAGTNCATGAAGCTATAAACNACAACCAAGAACATTTGCAACACTAAATTTGTTTTACATTTCATCCTTTTAACTACAAGAACATAGCATACAAAAGCATTCAACCGGAGACTTGTTTTGGAAAGCTTTGAGACTGAATGAGTCAAGACTGCCCTCATCTTGCTTTGACACTAGTTGTGTGGAAGATGTGTAAAAGTAGGAAATAATTCATCATATACCTTACCGCAAACATTTCTACTACAGCAAGTAGCCTACACAATCGATTGAATATGTGATAAAAAACAACAGTTCAAGTTATACTGGCTAAGAGCTGGCAATAAAACTTTGATACCACCTCCCAGTTCTGCCTTAAACCAACCATTTACTAGTCAAGCTTCACATAACCTGTGACTTCAAGCATAGGCTAAATTCAAAATACCTGAAATGTCTGCAGAAAAATGAGTACTGACAATACTCAAAAAATGCCATTTCTGCTACCTGATAAGAAGCATGAATGCAGCCTTACTTATTAACAGTCTTTGCAGCACAACAGCAAATATATGAAATTACTTGGTAAACTAAGAAGAAAGTGTCCTATAAATTAAAAATGTGGTGTGATTCCTGCTATAAAAATTGCATGTTTTCTTATTTTCTGATGGAAATGTTCACTAATGTGTAACATCACAAGAAATGAGAAATAACTTTTTCAACTCAGAGACATAAAAAAGAAATCCTTGGATAAAAATATGAATGTTTAAAGCATGTATTTATCACCTTCATTTTAACAAAACTTGAGTTTTTGTGTATGGCACATCTTCTTATGCAGTAGACAGACATAGCTGCTATCTTGCGTGCTTGAAGCTGCACAACAACAAATCTGTTCAGGAGACCATTACATTTTTATCAGCTTTCATCCTTTCTTTTTCCTTATTTTTGCTGCTCCACTTGGATACTTTCTGTACAACTGTGACATTTTCACAACATTATCAATATGCCAAATACTTCAATCTCTAAAAACATCATTTGGTATAAAAAATTGACGTTTAGTATAAAACGTTATCATTTGGAATAAATATTTGCTCTCATTTGATAGGGTATTTTCAGAACGTTTTGGAAGAAATTTTAACCCACAATTTTTCAGGTACAGATGTAGGTTTGAAGATTTTCTTTATTTGCTTGTTGAAGATGGCAGTGGGGCCCCTTTGAAAGTATGGTAGCCTACTTACATATTACAGTTGCTGTCAGGTATTTCTTTGAAAGGAAGGTACTTACACATTACAGTTGCTGTTGGTGGGCCCTTTGAAAGCAAGGCATTTACACATTAAAGTTGCTGTTTGGGTCCCTTTTGAAAGCACAGTAGCTTACTCGCACATTAAGTTGCTGTTCGGGACCCTCTTGAAAGCAAAGTACTTGCGCATTACAATTGCTGTTGGGGGCCATTTGAAAGCAAGGTATTTACACATTACACTTGCTGTTGGGGTCCCCTTTGAAAGCAGAGTACTTTCATGCTGCAGTTGCTGGCTGTTGGGGGCCCCTGTGAAAGCAACGTACTTACACACTACATTTTTAGGGGCCCCTCAATGAAGTTTAAAAGCAGAGTACTTACACATTTCAGTGGCTGTTGGGGGCACTTTTGAATACAGATTACCTTCAGATTGCAGTTGCTGTTGGGGCCCCTTTGAAAACAAAGCACCTACACATTACAGCTTCTGTAGGGGGTCTTTTGAAAGCAGAGTGCTTACTTATGATCTGGTTTGTGCTATATCATCTGAGTGAATAATAAGTTTTTCGCCCAAAATAAGGAAAATTTACGTGCGTAACACCTCAAGGGGGGCCCCAAAAGGGGGGGGGGCAAGGCAAGTGCCTTGCTGGCCTCCATTCAAACACACCACTGCTGGTACCATATTTGATGAGCATGACTGGATGATTTGCAGTGAATTAGAAGAATTTTTGCATATTGGTTGGGCAAACAAGTGGATACACAAACGTTCCGTGTTTCTTGTGCCTGTGGGAAAGCAGGGCTTGTCAAGAGGATTTGACTAGGGAAAGTTGGCCAAAGAAAGAAAGACTTGAGATTGGTGAAAGAAATATCATACACTTTCCTTTCATTAATCCAAACGAGGTGTTACTTCCTCCTTTTCATATCAAAGTATAAAAACAGTTTGCAAAAGTTTTAAATAGATAAAAGTGACTGCTTTGCATATTTGCGTGAATAGTTCCCTGCGCTGAGCACCGAAAAGTTCAGGGCTGGAATTTTTATGGTTCTCAGATATGACGTTTAAATGCAGGACAAACAGTTGTCGAAAACTTCCTTGGATATTTTAAAGCTCCTAACTATTACGACCCTTCAAAATAGCTGTTAAATTTTTACGAAAAATTAGGATGCAATATGAGTGTGAAGGTTCATTTTCTTCATAGTCATGTAAACTATTTTCCTGAAAACGTAGAAGCAATGATTGAAGAACAAGGAGAGTCGTTCCACCAAGATATAAAAACAACAAAAAATATACCAGGGATGCTGGAATACCAACATGTTGGTAGACTATTGTTGGTGCTTAAAAAGAGGTTCCTGGCAGTAGCTGCTCCCGAAAAACACAGAAAAGACATATTCTGGATTAGCAACCGTGCAATCTTTTCTGTCATGAAAAAAGAGTATGCTATCATGTTTGGGCTATTCTTTGCATTTTAACGTTGTTTTTTCACCGCAATCTTTGCATTGTAAGGTCATAATATCTGTGTAGTTTCTCATCTGCGTCTTGTAAGTCACAGTTGCAAGTATACAGTATACACAAACTGAAGTTTTGTGTTTGTTTAACCTCTGCATGTTTTCTATGCTGCACATTGCTCTTCATAGGCTAGTTTGCAAATCACGGTTTTTACAAGAAGTCACTAGTGCACAAATCACGAAATGTGCAACCCTGTTATGCAACAGTATGCTTAAAGTGGTACAACTGCATAAATTCAAAATACATAGGGAGAATCTGACAACAGTATTGAAATCAGCACCCCAAAATTATCCCAAAAACGCTCTAAAACCTCAATCCCATAAACGTAGCCAGTGGGGGGCCAAAGGGGCCATTCCCCCCAAATTTTTGGAAAACATAGTCATGTTTTGCTTTGAGAGGCGTTTTTTCAAACAAAATAATGTTATTCGCCTAAAATCAAATATTTTTCCCCCCCATATTTTTGGGCTGGCTATGCCACTACCCAATCCCCATGAAATTGATTTAAAATTGTAGACCTGTGTAATGAATGATTGATTGCGCAATGTGCAACTTTTTCCAAAAGTCTGAATCCTCGAAATATCAATAAACGCGTTTCGGATACCCGGATCCGTATCCGGTTCCCGCTTGAAAGCAGTTTTTGGATATCTGTATCCGGTTGAAAACTCACTATCCTGCCAGATATCTAACCGGCAAACCGGATAGTGATCATTTCTAGTAGACACTACCTACGAACTTGATCACTAAGCTTGTTGCTAGTGTATTTACAAAGCATTTGGCTGCTCTTTGTAGTTACTTTAGGGCTTTTGAAAATTTAATATACATGAATGTTTAAGATATTCTAACCTAGATCCACATACCTCAATGTTATTTTGTTTGTCATGTCACTGAACTTTTGGCAGTCAGTTTTGTTTCCTACTGTGGCCTTTTCCTTTCTTTTAGACAGGCTAAGGTTGCAGTCATGGGAGTCCGCAGAAATTTTTCTAGGGGGGAGCAACATCGAAATTTTGCTTATCCTCTTCAGGTTTCTGACAACGCAGTGCAAATGGACGTTCACAAAACGATTCACCCTTTCTGCCCCTTTAGTTATAAACTGCCTAATATCCATTTTTTGGATCACTTTCTACAAATAAGTCATAATGTGAGAATAAAATCAACGGCCATAACACAACATAAGTGGTGAAAAAACAAGAAAGTTAGACATTCTTGCAAAACTGTTTCAAGCAGTGAGAAGTAGAACTGTGCATTGACAAGGCTATCGGACAACTTATTAAAGTTAGAACACCACGCACGCTAAAAAAACTGAGCAGATGAATTACGAAACTCGCAACAGCAAATATAGCTTTGCACTTAGTGCTAAAAAGAACTAAACCTCAATGAGAAAGACGTATTCCCACAGGTCTGAATAGACATATGCTAACAAGCCACGTATCTTTATACTTTGTGAAAAGAAACCAGTGGTTTTCAACCTGGGGATCGTGACCACCAGAGAGGTCGTGATCCATTTTTGGAAGGGTGGCGAGCAGATGTTTTCTTTACACAATTGCATTTGCTTTATTCGAGTTTCATATGGGCGACGTTGGGCTACAGTGGGTTGCTAACTTGCTAGAATGGGTTGCAGCACAAAAAAGGTTGAAAACCACTGATTTAAACAAGGACGAAACAATCTCAAATGATTTGAGAAACTCTTATCAATACAGTAACGTGCAGTCCCGAAACTGAACTGAAAGTTGCAAAGAAGGTCAAAAGAATATCATCCATTCCAATATAAATCTGGTTAAGCAAAAATGATAAAACCCAAATCCACCAAAATACTAGAATGCTGCAAAAGTTAGGTCCAATTCAGAGACACGTTCGTCTCAGGTCATTTTCATTTATGGAGCATGCGAAAAACAGAGAGGTTAATTTTTTGCAGCAAGGAAGCAAAGCTTGTGGAAATTACTGAGAGGGAAAGAGACAAGTAACGTTCAAACTGTTTTTTTTTTCACAAAAAATTATATATAAAGAACCTCCAATCAAACTTGCTAAAGTAACATTGGGCACTATCTTGTAACTTTTCGGGTGCCATTTTGTAGCATGTTGGATGCCATTTCATAGCAAAAAAGAGACACCGGAAAAAAGTGATGTTTCATTTGACTCGACATTGACTCGAGCTTGCAAACCAACAACTCGAAGTGACTTCACAGTTTTTGTGACTCGACTCGGACTCGACCAAGTCTTGACTCGACTCTGACTCGACTTGAAAATTTTTTATATGACTCTGACTCGAAGGGCTTGTGACTTTAATACGACGAAAATGACTCGGGCACATCACTGATTAAATGCAGTATTGCACAGTCCTGAAATAGAACTGAAAGTTGCGAAGAAGTTAATACAAAATTATCAAGACTGGATCCAAATGAAATGCAAGTAGAAATCGACAGAATCCAAATCTAGCAAAATACTGAGGATCCGCTGGAGTTGCATTCAAATCCAATTCGAGCTCATTTGAGTAGTTTTAAGATTCTGTGCAAGCATCGAACGTGAAGTATTTTTTGAATTTTTTAAAGTTTGACTAATTACTCCAGAATTGCATTGCAAATCTCGGGTTTGTAGTTGTACCATTTTATATGTCATGCTTGAAAGAGGTGGCAGAGGTGTTCGGACTAGAGATGGCACAGGCCGCTAACAGTCCAGTCTTCGGGCTGTCCGCTAAGGTTTTGAAACAGTCCGCTAGCAATTTTTTTAGCGATGACCTCATTCAGGGCCGCTGCAGTCTGCTCGCCAAATTTTTTTTTTTTGCAAAGTTTCATAATCTAACCACCAATATTTTTTGTTGCTGGTCTTTCCATTTTATCGTTCTGCCAACGTTCCGTTTCACTTGTTTCCACGCAAATCAGTGAACCATGTTAGGAATCAATCAAAGCAACCAACATTTTCATTTATAGAGTGTCACCGAGGTTTAGGTTTAGGACAAGTATTCCAAAACTTTCTACGGCCATGTACCCTTTCAGGATTTCGTTATATGAGCATGTTCCCTTAAGATTTCTTATGGCAAAAAGGCTGAGGAAAATAGCAAATTATATTTACTGTACCAATAAGCATCTACTGATTTTGAAAATAATACTCACTGAAGTTGACCTATGTGTAATTGCGAGTATTTCGAAATGAATAATATGCAAACATAATTTTTCTCTTCCATTGCTAACCTCAAATGTGCCCTTTCCGATAGGAAAATCTACCCCTACGGGTACATGCATCCCAGGTTGTGAACCCTTGGTTTGATATTATCTTAGGTAGGGTTTAAGGCAGGAGTCACCAAACTCCTGCCTCAAACTCAGAGCTGCTTTTTGGTACTGTTGCAACCTCTCCGGTGGTGTTGTGTTGATTATGTGATTCACCACAAATGGGATGTGCGTGACAAATAAAACCATTATATATGAAGCGCGAGCAAGCAATAGTAAGAGAGATTGCGACGTGGTAGCTCTGCCGATATTAACGTGTGACCGATTGAACTGGATGACTAGCATACGCGAAGAGAGATTGCGAGCATGATCTCTATTGTTGCTTGCTGTCAGGGGGCGAAGCTTCATGCACAGATTCATGCGAAGGTCTACCAGTTTGATACACACACTTCTGAAAACAAAAATTTGCATGATTTATCTTCACATGATGTTATCATTAAAAATAAAAATTAAAGATATTCATCATTGTAAAGAGACTGATCATGTTATGCTATTGTCAGAACAGTCAGAACAGGCAACGGGCAACGCACATGGTCCATACCGGCGACCTGGTTTCCACGGGCACCATCTTGGTGACCCCTGGTTTAGGCTTAGTACGTTAGGCTACTAGCAAGTGTTGTGCAGCCTGGGGCACTCTTGTCATGTGTTAGTGCCATGTTACAGGCATCGGGCAAATAAGTTTTCAAAATTGATTTTGCCGCCACCTGACTATTTTGCCGCCATCTTGGAAGCAAAATAGATATTGCCTACTTTATATTACGGGCCACGGGCCGGTACTGGCCAGAAAATATGCTGTAGTTTGGCATAAACGGGCCGGGCCGGGCAGTTTCATGTTAACTCCAGGTGGGCCGGGCTGCAAAACTGCTGGCCCGTGCCATCTCTAGGTCAGACTCGTGTTTTTTCGAGTCCGATTCCAGTCCTGATCCAAGAGGTAGGAGTCCTGATCCTGATCCGAATCCTCTTTGCAACACAAATATGAAATCCGATTCCTGAAAAAATCCTATTGACATATTTGACCAATCAATGTGCAACTATTAAAAATTTTTGTTTCTGAAAGGTCAGTAGTGGTTACAGGTCCGTCGGTGGCCTTTCGCATTCGAAAAGTTATTCATCCGTCACCTGTAACGTGACAGTAACAAACGATGAGTGTGTAGTAGAGTACACTACTAGGTTTGGTATTAATGTACTGAACCCTAAACCTAACACCCAAACTTCAACCAAAACTTTAAATCTGAACACAAAGGTTTGGAAACATGTGAGGAAAATAAAAAAGTGGTCCCTTGACAAGTGCAACCATTAAACTGCTACCGAAATGAAAGGCGCCAAGGTGAGAGTTGAACCAAAAACCATTCACACAGAAGACGTAGATGCATTCACTACACTGCCACAACGGTGCTGTTAAAATGACAAAGTCAGCATTTTGTTCTAACCACATCACTCTTGTCGGACCTATAGCCACTTCCCTTCTGAAAAGCAAAGCTTTGCCAAACACAGACTGGGAAAAATAAAACCACAAAAAACCAAAAATGGCACTAAAACTCAGATTCAGAAAATGCACTCAACCAAGTTCATGCAAAAGCAATAATATTGCTTTTACCATTTCAACTTCTAATTACAAAACAACTTATGCTTGCCAGACTAGCTACATCCACTAAGCGACAGTAACTGATGTTTAAGCCCTAACCCAGGGGTGGGCAAACATTTTCTACGGAGGGCTGTATTGAAGATTTTATTGCTACCGAGGGCTGCAGCATGCTCGTATTACATATATTACATGTGTAATCGCTTTGAAAACTTTAAAAAAAGTTTTACATGAGCTACCACAAAATGAAGGCAACAACAGTCACTTCAGGTTGAGTAAAAATGCGGTTTCGAATGAAACGTGTGGAAAAAAACTTGATAATTCTAATCTAATCGATAAAATCACTTTAGCATAGACTCCAAATATGTACTATCTATGTACGTGTGACTGCCCTGCGGGCCGCACAAAATGCCCTCGCGGGCCGCATGCGGCCCGCGGGCCGTAGTTTGTCCACCGCTGCCCTAACCGATTAGTAAATAGGCACTAACTGATATTGATGCACATTAAAATAGATATTACAGCAAAATAGGCATAGCAACACCACATATCTAACCTCGACAACTCACAATTTTCAAATGTAATCTGACATCACTTTGGATTGAGACTGATAGTGGACTGATGGATGCTATGGTGGTGGACTGGTGCTCTGCAGACTGCAGTACACGACACGTCCGGTGTAACAGCGCCATTTTCACACATTTGCAGTTGATGTGAACTACATCACATCCTTTAAATGTTTGCAAAATTTCTTTTTATGATTGTGTTGGGGTCAAATTCCAAAAAAATGAAATTTGAAAATCCTGATCCGGAAACTTGAATAAACCGTAGTCTGGATTCGATCCGGTTTGTTCAAAATGTGCTGAATTCTGCCGGATTCAAGTCCTGAAAACCGGATCCTGTACACCTCTGGGCGGTGGTAACACTGTCCCGGCTGGTCTCATGACATGCAGTGGTAGTGCTCTAGGGTTGTTACAGAATTGCATTAAGATGAGTAGTAAATACGATATGATGGGACATGTGTCTGCAACAAAATATAAATCATTGTTATTAAATAAGGCATAAGCTAAAGAAGTGATTTTTAGGTGATGCCGATGGTCAATGCTTTTTTAGGCGTTTTTAGAGACCGAAATGCTTCCTCAAATTTTTGGACGGCGACAGCCTAAGTATTAGTATCACATTTTCCAATGGTCTTTCAACATAAATAAGTAGAGCCTTGCTGATAATTAGCCTACCACCAACAAAAATGCAAAAGTCTGAAACCTCTCTTGATTACAACAGTCTGAGTCTTGGTATTTTATTTAGGTAGTTGTGGTCTTTTGTAGGCCTATTGTCTAAGAATTCAGTAGTAAGGCAAAACTGACCTAAACCACCTAGTTTAGTTACCCCTTTAGCCTTGAACTTGAAGATCCAAATATGACTTTGACTCTGTGTCTATCGAATTCTGTGCATTTGCTTGTTTATTTATCTTGTTTATTTTTGTGAGTTTTTTATGTGTGTGACTTGTCTGTGTCAGTTTCCCGATTATAAAACGAATGAATGAGTAAAATCTGTTATGAACGTTGTTTGTTATAGGCTAAACGGACGTCTGTTGTGAATGGTGTGCTGATATGTTATGAACTGCTCTAGTTTAGTTATGAATGAATCTTTTATGAACGTCATGGTTTGTTTCATGTTGTCCGTTGTGAACAAGCCTGTTTTGAAGGAAGGGAACCATATTTTTAGAGGACTGGTCGCAGCGTCAGTTCTACCAGCATAGGTTTGTACCTCCAGCATAGGGATGTACCACCAGCATTGGGGTTGATTTCAAAAGCAACTGTTTGTACCTCCAACGTAGGGAGCTGATTCAGAAAGCAACTGTTTGTACCTGCAGCGTAAGGATTTGCTTTAGAAATCATTTTTTACATCACACTCCTAAGTTGGGAATTCCTGTTGAAATGGTACAATTTCTTTTGAAACTTATGTTGAAACAGATTTTTTGCAGTGCACCATGATTTCCAATAATGCTGGTTGCTACAAAATTGTAAAACTTCATTCTGTTTATGTTAAGGAGTTGGGAGTTGGAGTCTGAAATTGTAGAAAGGTCAGAGTCGGAAATTTTAGCAATGTCAGAGTTGGGAATTTTAGAAAGGTTGGAGTCGGATATTTTACCTTTGATTGTGCAACCTTGGTTGCAAGTATGGTTAACTGCAGACATGTGGCGCATGACTGACAGATGCAGAATGTGATAATGAAATTTTCAATATTGAATTTGGATTACAAATGAAAAACATCAAACTAGTTTTGCTAATAAAAAGAATGAAGACATTATGATTATGCAAAACAACAGATGTAAACAAAAAATTAAAAAGCAAGCAATATACGCCAACGTCAAAAATAGCAAATGAAGGGGGCTATTGCCACCATGAATGAAATAATCGTATGACATTTCACTTGAAAAATATGTATTACGGAAACATAAATGCTAAATCATATATATAAACAATCATTTTCATAACACAGATGATGGTGGGCAAGCAATGAGCAAGTGAAATTGGTGACCTATGCAAAATATCTGACCAATTCTTGCATGTCTGTTGCTTCTCAAAGTAAATAATTAAAGTGGTCATTAATTTTTTTCGATCCCCTGAACCCTAACCATAAACACTAACACTGAACCCTAAATGCTAAACCTAAAGCCTAACCTCAATGCAAAGCCCTAACCTAAATCTGTGTCTAGTTTTCAAAAATTTTTAAGAGAGTATGTGAAAAGCGCTTCTAAAAAATTGTGAAATCATACAGTCTTATGTCAGAACATCAAAAGTGTCTTCTGTATTATCAAAACCAATACAGTGAAAGTGAAACCTGAACCAACAAGTCCTTGCACAGCAGGAATAGTTTTTTCCCATTGTGTTATGTTCACAGTGGTATGAAAGTCTCAAACTTAGTCTTATATCTGGCTCAAAACTAATTCTGGTTTTTGAAGCTGGATATGCTTTTTTATTCCTTCGAAAACAAAAAGCAGATATGGTTGTTTAGACACTACCTGTTTGTTTCTTATGTGGATATTAACACTTTCCAAAGTGGCCTATGTATCTTTATGTGTTGGTATTCATGGTATTCACAAGACGCATATAGATACTGAGCTACATACCAATAATGATCTAGCATAGTGCTCTTCAACCTTTTTGTCATCGCAGAGACCCTGATATACTTCTGCATTTTTCACAGAACCCCCATTAACAAAAATTTAAAAATCATGAATTATTTGCAAGAAAATCAAATTTTTCATTATTAGACACTTCAATAAATAAACAGTTGTTACAGAAGTTAAAAAACAAGAAATTATCGACGCAGTTGTTCTTGCATATCTGGAGTATGTCTGCTACATTCAGAATTTGGCAAAAAGGACCTGTATCTCAAATATGTGTTGTCCCATTTTTTAACTTTGTCAATTAAACTACATTTGGTACATGAAAAGCGGAAGTGCTGAATACCCTCATAATGAATATCACGGCCAAAGCAAACGGTACAAATGACATATTGCAAACGTTTCGATCAACTCCTGTTATCATCATCAGTGCATAGCAATTACATTTGGTCTGTTTTGGATTAGGTGCCTTTTTACATTTGAAGTACCTTGTTCATTACTGTCCACACCTTCGCTGTTGTTATTATTTTGCTTCACATAAAAAATATGCTATTTTGCTTTATCTGGTGTGACTAAATAGTAAAAAGTTGGTTTTCGCACTGTTTTTACTTTATTCCCACAAAGGCTGACCTTCAGCTCAAGTCCCCTGTCTGCTCTCTGCTACTCGATGCAGGCTCGTAACAAGGGGGCGAAGCCCCCTAAAAAACTCTCACCCTTCTAGAAAAATTTGTTGGTACAGTACTATGAACTATACATTGGCAACATCGTATAACTATGATGCAACAACTTGCACAACAATGAGCATCAAGTGATGCAACAACTGGCAGTATTTCTTGTTCCACTATTTGCACTCAACCTCCTGTACAACTAACTGGCCTAGGTGGAGTCTGAATGCAGCACGGTGATCTAAAAATTATATATTGACGCATCAACATACTAAGACAAGAAGTAAATTCCCTTAAACGAGGAACCCTCATGGAACCCTTAACTCACGGAATCCCACTACATGTTTTGCGGAACCCTAAGGTTCTGCTGAACCCCGGTTGAAGAACACTGATCTTCAATTAGATGCCAGGTGTAATCTTTTTCTTAATTGAAATTACTTACGTATAAAAACTATGCAGAGAAACAACATATCTAACAATTGAAGCCCTTGTTTAGATTTTAACTGTGCGAAATGCCCCACACCTTGCAAGGTATTTTATGAAACTAACATAAACACAGTGAACTCTCTAAAACGGCCAGGCATCCAGCCTATTTTTTAACAAAAATGACCTAGTATCAAAAGTGTTAAAAACTATTGTTACTAAAGATGTGTTGAAATGTTTTTTAAAAAAGTGAATGATTTTTAGATACATTTCCTGTTTATAAAGTGTTAATCTGTTACCATGGCGGCTCGAGGAAAGCTTATGGCTGTGATAGGAGATGAAGATACTTGCACTGGATTTCTTTTGGGTGGAATTGGTGAAATAAACAAAAAGAGGCAGCCGAACTTCATGGTGGTTGAAAAAGACACTCCCACAGCTGACATTGAAGAGCAGTTAAAGTCAGAAAATCTTTCATGTGCATTGCACTTTTAAGAATGGAACGCTTGTTTAGATGTTTATTCTGTTCTTAGAAACAACTTAACTCACAACATTTTTGTGACTGGCTATCACTGAGGCCAAAACATTTTTTATGTCAAGATCTACACCAGGCCTGCACAACTCTCTAAGCTTGTTGGGCCAAATTGATCCTCGTAAATTTGCTGTGGGCCACAAGTGTATTTTGTTGTAGTTTGGAAGAAATTATAAAATGACAATTAGTTATGCAAAGTCAGACTTTTGCAACATTTTCTGCAATTGGGAAAGCTTTTGCAGGCCGCAAGAAAAGCTTTTGTGAGCCGGATGTGGCCTGCAGGCCGTATGTTGTGCAGGCCTGGTTTCCACACTAATTAAAAAACGTTATCTATGACAAAGAACTTTGATTATGATATGTAACTTCTTAAGTGGTATAGAGCAATCCAATCGTTCTTGCATGTGGTATGGTTTTTACTTGTGATCTGGGTTTGTTTTTTTTTGCTGAGGCATTTTACTCATTAGTCGTGTAATAATATTGAAACTTGCCGTAATAGTATTCACTAGCCTACCTTTTCAAATATTATATATGACGGAATTGACTCAATTTTTTCCGTCATTAAAATAAATTGGTCCATGACCGAAAAAATAAACCCAGTTTGTGATGTGCAAAGCAACTTGGTATAAACTTTAAATCTTGGTCATGTTACTCATGATTCTTGTGCTTGTGAGCTTTTCAGCCATTGGTCATCTAATGACATAATACCCCTTTTTTGCATGAGATGGTTTAGTTTTTTTTCTGTGCATGTGAAACTTAGGCGAAACATAGAAAACTGAAGAAAAAAACTTCTTTGTCATTGTTGGTCTTTGAAATCAATTGTACATAAGGGACCCACATAGATGTGTTATTTAGTTCATGGTAGCTCTTGGTACTGCATTTGTTAGGTAGGTGCAGAATGCTGCATAAGTTGAAGTTTTTTTGTAAATTTAGTTTTGCAAGCATTTGTAGTGTGGGACCTCATTATTTTTGACCTGCAGCATAGTGAAAACAGTTTGATTAAAATTAAATCACACAGAAGTATTTTTTGAGTTTTTACAGGGAAAGGTTTTACTTAGCTACTTAAAATATCTCATGAAATGTACATAATGCAAACCAGAAAATAATGAACTTCCGTTGTTGGAGAAAGCTGGCACTTGCAGATGTACAGTCTATAATTTCAGTATCTTTTTCTCCAATTTTTATGAAAATGTTAATTTCTTCCTTTTAAAGCAAGCCAGAGTTACAAACCAACTGAGCCTGAAGCAAGGAAATTAAGCAGGTTTTGCAAAATAAAATTAGTTACTGCTCTCACCAGTGGTATGATCAAGGTTCCCGCACGGTATTGAAAAAGTATTGAATTTTGGAATCAGTTTCCAAAACCTTGAAAAAGTATTGAATTTGGCCAAAATGCAAAAAGTATGGAAATTCTAAATTAACACCTTGGCGTCCAGCCGCTTTCGGGGATTTTCAAGAAAAAAAAAACACCGAAATGCACGTGGCTTTGTGCAGAAATTTCTCACGTCCAGTAAGTGTGGAGGAGCTATGGCGCTGGTAAGGCAACCGAAAACTGCTTGTTTTAGGCCGAAATCTAGGTACGAATATATCGTACACTGACTCTCAAAGTGTTAAGCCAAGAGCTTGTTCAAATTTTGTTCTTTACTGTTGATGACAGTTCTGCAAATGTTTTTTGCATTGTGTTCCATCGATAAAATTTTCAAAAAATGAAGCTGAATGATGGTATTAAAGTCTTTTAATTTGGTATTGACAAGGTATTGAAAATAGTTTTTGAAAATGTGTGGTAACCCTGTATAATGTTTATAAAATGAAAAAGCTGTGCACATACATCATATCTTCCTCTTGCTTCATAAAATTAGCCTACTAGTGCATGATATTATAGAAACAATTCTCTCTCTTAAGTTGCTAGTAGTGGTGTGCACTCACTCAAGCAATTTTGGTCCTGTAGTTTAGGAAAGTTGCTAGAAAGTGGCCAAGCGGGTTTCCATTATGTTGTGTTGTACATCAGTTGGTGATAAAAAGAAATGTGAGGAGTAATAGTCATGAAGCCCCAGATATGCACCCAAATGCTATTTGACCTACCACCGAGTTTGGGAGTAGGTTTGGGGAGCACCTAAACAATGTTCAGGGTTCTCACGCGATATTGAAGGTATTGAAAAAGTATTGAATTTCAAAATTGGTTTTCAAGACCTTGAAAAAGTATTGAATTTGGCCATAATGTGCATTAGGTATTGAAAAAGTATGGAAATTCTAAATAGAAAAGAAATCTAGAGTGTCTGAGCAGAATTTTACTGAAGGCAAAGCACTTCATTATTTGTGCAATGAGTAAAATTGAGTTTCATGATTGAGAATTTCAAAAAGTAAAGAGAAGCAATGGTTTTGAACTTTTTTAATTTAGTTTTGAAAAGGTATTGAAAAAGTATGGAAAATGATTTTCAAAAATGTGTAGGAACCCTGAATGTTCCAGTTCTGCAAGCTGAAATTAGTGGTAGAAGATCACTGTACACCACCTTTAAAACATTCCTTCAGATAGCATTGATGCAATGTTGTAATTGTAATCTGACTGAATTTTGCTATGCATTAAACACTTACCAATCAATACTTTACCAATTCTGATATAGGAAAATAAAAATCTTACGGAATTATATCTTATTTAATTTATTGGAAATTGAGGTCGTTAACTTTTGCAAAGCAAATCAACATCACAGCTTATCTGGTATTGTTGTATGCAGTGTGCACAAATAAAGCAATTCCATCTTCAATTTCAGGAAATGATTGATACTGAAAAATGAAAAGAATCTCAGTTACAAATGTTCAAGTTCACAAAAATATATGTATGTCCACCAGCACAGTTGGCTTGAAAAGCTTTAACAAGTACTGGGATTGTGCAATGTTGAAAACTTTGCTGAAGAAACAAGATGTTTGAACAGTAGCAAATTGATTTGTGTTTTTTCACAGGAGCTTCCTAAATCGCCAGGACATTGCCATTATATTAATAAGTCAATCCATTGCTGATGTTGTGCGGCACATCATAGATGCCCACATAGCTCCAATACCAACAATTCTTGAAATTCCATCAAAAGATGCACCGTATGATCCATCCAAGGTTGGTGTTACTCTGTATGTCTGAAACTTATCAGCCATGCGTATGATTGACCATATCTATTAAGTTTTATTTTTGTCTGTTGAATTGGCATATAAAGCATTGTTTAGATTTGGATAGCGTGAAATACTGGTCAAGTAGTAAAGTAGTGCCACCAAATTGTGCAGTTTTTTTCAACATGCATTTTTATTCCAAAAATAGCTGGTGTTGCGATCGGAAAGCCCGAGCGACAATTGAGCAAAGCTTCACACTATGGCAGCAAGCAACAATAGAGATCACACGCCACAATCCCTCTATTATTGCTTGTTCGCGCCACATATATATATATGGCGTTGTTCTTTGCACACATTCCGTTCGTGGTGAGCTGCGCATTCAGCGCATCGCCAGCGGGGCGGTTACAACACTAACTTCCTAGTCCAACCTTGGCAAATATTTGGTTTGCTTCACAGAAGTAGTCTAAAGAAACACGCACATGGAAGACAACGTTGCAAGCCTGATCACTGGGGAGGTTTGAATTGAAGCTGTTTGTCCCTAATGCTTGTTTGCTCTGTGCGGCAAACTCTTCTATTTCAATTTGCACAAAAACAATGTGGACTGCAAATTAGGTCTACGACTCAAGTTTCCAAAAACTAATGGAATCAATTGCAGCTGTAAAGGCAGTTAGAAATACCAAAAAATAATAATGTCTCTTTCAGTTTTGAAAACCAACATCAAGTTGTGTAAACAGAATGTGTCAAGAATTTGTTATAAATATATAAACTACAGTTCTTTTCAACGTGCTGGTTTTAATCGTTTGATGGTGAAAAACTCTTGCATATTATTTTTTTGTACATGACAAGTGACAAAGAAGGTCTTAGGGTATTGTTTTTATCAAATTAGCTGAAAAAAATGAAGCAGTGGAGATATTAAAATTAAGAATGTTAATTGTTTCACCTTTATCCTGAGTCTGCTTGTAGGGCATCTGGCCGTGCTAACTATATCAAACCATCCTGGAAATCCTGAAATGTCGGCAAGATATGCTGCAGAATTACTTCCAATTCGGCACCGATCAGCTCTGCGCGGGGCGGGTTAACCCGCAGACCTGTGCCTGCAGGGCGGGCGCGAGTTGAAATGGGTGCGGGGCGGGCGCGGGATAAGAAATGCCTTTGTGTGGGTAACTGAATGTTGACTCAGTGCACGTGAAAGTGACCGGAGCAAGAAATTCAATGCTACAGAGAGCTTGCGATACAAGGGTACAACAACATTCTCCAGTGGTGACGAGACCACAGATTGGAGTTCTCAGTGACGTTGCAAGAAATACGTTCGGCGTGATGGCAACCAGCGCTGCTAATGAACGAGTGTTTAGTATGGTTGTGCAGTGGGCGTGCCTTGAACAGCAGAAGAGCAAATTTAAAGGGTCCGTAAGTGAACGACATACTCTTTTTCGACAGTGTTTTTGAAGCTGAAAAGAAGCGCTCAAAGGCGAATAAAATGTTTCACATTTTTACTTTACTTTGAAACACATTTCAAGAGTTCTAGTGGTTGTTTTAAAACACACAGTGACATGTGGGTGCGCGGGACGATGCGGGTTAGAAGTCTGCGGGGCGGGAGCGGGCGAGATTTCTCAAATTCTTACGCTGAAAGGCGGGTTTAAATTTCGCCGGGCTGGAGCGGACTGTTTCTGTCTTCTTACAGAATATACAAACGCAGACAACCCATATTCATGTATGGTAACTTATAATAACTGATGAGTAACGATAACTTTGCGACAAACTGAAGAAAACGCAAATAGGTAGTGAACTCGCTGTAATAATTGACATGCTTAAAGGTACATGTCCACCAACACGGACAAAAAGTTTCAACCAACGCAGGTCTCTAGCACATGTATGGAACATTATTATAGAACGCTAATATTCCTCGTGTATCATTCACGAAAATTAATTTATTTTCTTCTTGCCAGGATTCAATACTGAGAAGAGCTAAAGGAATGTTCAGTGCTGATGACTTCAGATAAACCAGAACCAACTCTTGTTTGCTCAAAGGATTCTGTTTTCTATATTTGAAGATGCGATTTCGTGGTTGCGTCTCTATTCAGCCCTTTTGATCGACTTGCAGGCCGTAAACTCCTCTTGCTTGTGTCTTTTGTTCCTGAAGGAGGCTACGCCATTTGCTCTTGAATCATAATTCGTTGACTGAAAGACATTCTTCGTTTGCATGTGTATGTTTTACCGAATCAAAAACGTATGTTTTGCATTTTTCACCGTAGAGTCATTAATGCTTAAATCTCTTTCTAAGACACAATCTGCTAAACGCGTGTCAGTAATTGGTGCTTTCTCTGTAGTTTAAGTGAGAGAAGCAGTAAATTTAACAACAAATTGCTTTGACCTTTAACCTAACATGCACTGCTACGTTTTTGTGCGATTGCACTTGTGAGGCCAAAACTATTGGAAGCAGTGTTATTACGGTACGAATCACGGCGGCGTAACACGAGTTTCGGCCAGCGTGCTGCAAAAGGACAGTTTGGCGCTGACGTTGGCAAACCACGCTGTGCCACTCATCACCCTGTGTGCGACCTGCTGGCAGCAAAGCATCAACGGTAACAGTCCGATTGACTGCGTAAACCTTTCCACCATGTACTGACGAGCACATGTCGTTGCTTAAGTTATGCGCATGCCGTGAACTGGGGTTTGTGATTCCGATAACGTCATATCGCTTCGCCTTTAAAAACACAACAGCCAGTATGTCTTGCGTCACGTCATTGGTCGGCCGTTTCTAAGTAACGTCTTTCTTTCCATTAAAATAGAGAATCAAAGTTTCGTTTCTATCAAATGGAACTACACCATCTACGTGTCAAAAATTTGGTAAATATTTAGCTTATTATTTTGACCTGTGACAAGTTTGCTGTTATGCCGTCAAGTCTACTATCGCAGCAAGACAGGTTTAACCCAAATATCATGTGCAATAATCGGCGTGTTGCTCCAGAATGGCTTCTATGAAGTTTTTGGCATGAGGCAAGTGAGCGTGCTTGCAAGAATACACTATCTCGTTCACGCACTATGCTTGTTGGAAGTTGTTCAGGATAGTAGTTGTGCTTCTTCACAGCGGTTTTCTTTGTGCAAGCACGTTATGGCACATAAGATGTTGTTCGACTCTGCGCCAGATACGAGCAATGCCAAACCGAACGCAGACGTGCGCTGTTGCGGTTCCTCGCTCGTTCTCCATTTTTGCTCGACTGCATTTCTCATGCTCTGTAAAAAAAACTTTCAAGACTCCGAGGGGATTGCTTCCATTTCAAGAAACGCACGCTGTTAAACAAATAGGTGCAAATGAGGTAAAAGAAAAAAATCGCGGTTGATGGGTTCTGTGCGGAACTTTGCAAGAGCTCGCCTTCGCGAACGTTCGGCGACAGTGGTTGGTTGGCTGAGGCTGTTTTATTGGTTTTGCGTTGTTTTTTGTTCGTCGTTCGCAATTACGCAGCACCTACTCTTCTGCATATACTGTATTGCTGAGAACCAGTTGTAGGCAGGCCGCCTTAGACTTCCACGTATAAGTCAATTTTTTAGGTAAATTTTTCGTCATGTGAACATTGAGAAAGTTGTTCGTTTTCACGGAGATTTTGTTGTTTCTGTTGCTCAGTGTCCAAACAATACTCGGCGCTGCGCAGTGTCGTTTGTTGTTACGCTCATTTATGGTCAAATAACCCTGTTTGCCAGGCCTTGAATGCGTGCAGGCGGGTATAGATCCCGCTTTTTCTTCATTCGGGGTTGAGAAACGTTGGACTAGCGAGTTTTTTCCGGGATATATGTGTATATAAATATGATTTTCCAAGTGTTGGTTTACATTCTGTTTGCAAATTTTTTTGTTTCGTGCTTATTTGTGGTTCGTGCCGTATTCCGTTGTTCAGCTCTTCGTCTGTGTTGAGAATATATTGTACGCCAAATATTTTCCACTTTGTTGTTTCTTTTAAGCAGTCAATGCAACTGCGTGCAATATGCAGTTGCAGATGCGATGTGTACAGGCATGTATTGTCATGCAGTAAACTTCGGTTATTCCCGATTCGATTTAACCGACGACTTCATACGAATTAGGCGAAGATACGGATTATGTTACGCGCCTGACCCCAAATGGGGGTGCACGAAGGTTCTCCAAGGGGTACACGAATATTTTTAAGTGTCTTCATAATGAAATTTTAACGTGAGAGCACAATAATTAAAGGTGCATTTCTAATTATTGTGCTCATGATTACAGGCAAGGGATACTTTATAGAAAAAATGTTGTTCAAAGGGTACATCACTGAAAAACGTTGAGCACCACTAATGTAGGCAGCAGTAAAATATTAAAATATTGGTAAAAATCGTCTAAAGACTACACCAAATAGTTCGAATAAAGTGAGCATTCGCTTCCAAGAATTGCCACACTGGATCTTCCTGTTTCACTGTAGACTTTGACTAACAGTGCGAATCTGCGTGTTGCTAGAACATCTGTGAGATCGCAGCCATGTTTTATTGTAATCTAAATCTTCAAGTAAAGTACTAGTGTCAGAAGTTGTGGGAACCTCGTTTCCACCCACTCCACTCCTGGTCGAGCCCCATTTCTGCCCAATATAACTAAGTGAAAATGGGTTACTGAAATGAAATCAATCAACAGTAGTCTTTCCCGTGGGCTTCGTCAGCAGGAGTTTTCTCTCCGTTGAACCCTGGGGGGTCGATCGAACCCAGGTTAAGAACCATTGCAGTAATGACATAACCATGGAATTCTGTGGAAATTCAACGAATTTTTTGATGTATTATGCTGACATAGACGTAGTAACCTGTCACATATGAGCAGTCTTGCGTTTGTAGATTTTTTAAATGCTTGGCTATCAAGAAATCTCTAATGGGGGACTGCCGCAAAATTTCCGGGTCTGGTCGACATGTGGACATTGCAGTGGATCTCGGTTAATCCGGATTCGATTTGACCGACGATTTTATCGGGTTTAGGCGAAGATCCGAATTAACCGAAGATGGTTGTTTCTAGCCTGACGTCATCTAAGTACTGAGATATCGGTGAAAATCGCTTAAATTGAACACATTTTCGACCCAATAGCAAACCTTCGCAGAAGCACAACGAATTTAGTGATGTATTTGCAATGGTACAAAAGATCAGTAACCGCCATATCCAGGCAGTTATGAACAGTCTTAAGTTCATAGTTTTAGATCAGCCTACTTGGCTGCGAAGAAATCTGGGCTTTTGAAGTTTGGACTGACAGAGATTTCTGCGATCCAGTCACTCTATTTCATTTGGAAGGTAATGCCCTCCAGACATCTTACCGAGTACAATACACTCAGGGATAATGCTCTTCACACGCAAACTCAACACTGATCAATAGGCTGGAACCGTGGTGCGGCGGCGTTCCTTGAGGGTTATGTTCAACGTGATATGCTATGCCCGCGTGTGACGTAATAATCTTCTCTACGATTAGTCGGATCGGATGTTGTGCTCAGTTGCGTCCGTTGTTATCATAATTCTGAACGTTCGTTGGTGATCGTGAGCACGCTTGTGTTGCGTCTGAGAGCTGCCGAATCTTTTCTGGAGACCAGTCAGTGCACTTGATAAAACATCAGCGTGGAAGTGCACAAAAAAACGGATTACGAGATGTAAAAAAAGAAAATTTTATCCGGTATTGGCGAAGATCCGGATTAAAAAATCCGGATAAACCGAAGAGTTTTATAAAGAAACACGTTAAAAATCATTCGTAATACCAGTTTTATCCGGTTTTGCCGAAGATCCGGGTTAACCGAGGTTTACTATATTTTGAAAACGATGTTCTCCGTGCCAGGGCATGAAAAGCCAGTCCGCAGCGGCAAAGTACAAAGCTTGCTGTGGCTCAACGACAAACTCACTCTGCTCATCCAGTCTGTTTTGTACGGACCTGGAGCGTATCGCGGTGAAGCAGTTTCGGAAAGAGGTTGAAAAATGATTATAAGACAGAATACAACACGGGTGGATAGAAGAAAAGCAAATTATTCTTAGTATTGCAATTCATATTTTATAGAAGTTAAGCTTTGCTTAAGTGGCAAGGCTCTTATGGCGATGGGACTGTTTCTGACGCATAAGCGTAGCCAGGGGGGCCAAGGGGACCATGCCCCCCAAATTTTTAGAACATATAGTCATTTTGTGCTTTGAGAGGCGGTATCCCAAACAAAATAGGTGTTACTCGCCTAAAATCAAACATTTTCGCCCTCCCCAAATTTTTGGGCTGGCTACGCTACTGCTCTGATGGGAAAATCTGGATTGTGAGATGTTAAGAGAGCAAGCTTCATCCGGAATAGACAAGCTGTGGATTAAATAATTCGGATTATACAAGTTTTTGAGTAGGAGAAACGTTAGAAATCAATTGTAACACCATGTAATCCGGTATCGGCGAAGATCCGGGTTAATCGAAGTTTAATGCAGTTTTCGCTAAGGGTGAATGCATTAAGTGGGGATTGGCTTTAGTCTCCATCTCCACGGTATGCGCTTCTAAACATGCAAAATCAGCAGATAGCCAGGCATAAACACCATATCCTAATGATGTTGGAAATAGCCACATCTCTTAGTAAGCCACGGATTCTACAAATCTTACTTAGTAATTTCATAGATCTTGAAAAAACAGCATAATTTGTAAAAAAAGGTGCTGAGCTTAGTGGTTCAATTCGTAAGTAAAGTTAGGCTGCTGAGCTCAATGGTTACAGGTTAGACATTAAAGTTCTCCTTGTCTGGTGGGGCTCAAAATTGGACGGGATTTGCTGAACAAATCGCTTTCAGAGCAATGTAGTGGAGCTAACAATAAGACATTGCAAACTTCTAGGTACATTATTAGTTTAGCGATATTCAGTTTTCTTCACAGCGACTTTTGATGAACCAAACAAAAGTCAAGTCAATGATACAAGTGTTGTGCAGAACCAAGAAAACGATAAAATTTAATTTTATAAATATATTATTACAGTCGTAGCACGTAGGAGATGTTGATGCGGTCGCAGCCCCAATTAGCCAATAAATCGGGCTAAATTTTTTGAAGTTATCTTATAAATCTGAAAGATTAACGTGTTTATAACAGTTAAAAAAATTTTTCATTGATGATATTTTTTGGATTCAGTGCAGTATTTAAACAAGGTTTCTTGCAAACCTTTGCTGTTGGTGACTAAGAAAATGCTCAAACTTTGCTGTCACAGGCGTAGGAGCTAGCGCATTTTTAGGGAAGCAAAGGATTTTTGCCCAACTTTTCCCAAACTTGCCCAAAAAGTAGTCGTGCAATTTTTTCCGAGCGTTTTTTGGTGTGACCTCCCAAAGAATGGTCTTTACTTGTTTTGCTGCAATCGTTGGGCGCCATATTTGAATCCAAACTACGTTTGGCGCTATTTTTGCCAAGATTTTCAAGGATTTTGCTTAGATATTTGGGGATTTTGTTCGGATTTTCAGGGATTTTGTCCAGATTTTTAGGGATTTTGGCCAAATTTTCACAGATTTTACCCAAATTTTCAATAAAATCAAAACGTTTGGGGGTGCTCTTGCACCCCCGCCTCCGATACCACTGCTTGCTGTAAAAACCTTGAAAAGTTGAAATTGATAGTTTTGTGTCCCCTCAAGGATTGCGCTCTGCCCACTAATGTCAACTTTTGTTGCATTTACTTATTGGTGGTAATTTAGCACTTCCTTTTTTTCGGGAAAAATTCTGAAAAATCAGGCAAATGTGTTGGCACCAACTAACATTTTTGTTCCCCTAAAGTTATGACTACAGTAGATGTTGAAAACTAATAACAAAATATTAAGACACAGCAAACGAATAACAAAGTTTGATAAATCGGAAAATGTTTAAAGCGCAAAGCACGACGAAAACTATCGTGTTACTTATCAAATCCTGACTCTACAAAAACACGCACAATATTTGTGATGGAGTATTCCAAATCATGGGGGTTGGAAATGGGCGAAGGCCCCCTTAAGTTTTTAGTAGAATATTTTTTTTCTCTTAGATTCGGAGTTGGTACAATGAAATTTCCCACTGTTGCCCCCTGGAAAAAACCTTTTGGCCATCTCTGGAAGAAAAACGTCCGTTTGTATATGGCGCGACAAGGAATAGTACTAAAGCGCTAATGGTCTTCCTTGCTTCGTATCCATCAAGACAACTGTTTTCAATCCTTTCTGACTCCAGATATAGCAACCCTTTCCAGCATAGGCGTACGAGGCGGGGAGTCGGTGGGGGGCGGCCGCCCCCCCCGGGCTTAAAAATTTTCAGGGCAAACTCTGTTTTCAGGGCAACCGCAAGTTCCTCAAAAATCCTGAATCATAAAATGTATTTCAGTACAGTGAAAAATTCCAGGG
>JGI24158J21664_10001934_pt1 | contig 24305 bp, 21 predicted proteins | sample Ectturendosymbi3_FD_21664 | JGI IMG/M metagenome (IMG submission 21664) | reverse complement strand
CTGGATGCAGGCACGTGTCTGGAACGAACTGAGGGTGAAAATGCAGGACGCCGATGTTTTTGTGCCCAAACACTACTGTTACATTTTAATGTTTTAAAAAATATCCAAAGGGACTTATTGTTAACAGCGAAGCCTTAATTGCAGAAAACAAGTTTCAGAAAAAAATGCTGTTAGTTTGTCAACGATGCCCAACTATACTGGCATTTTGTGTCGTGCCAAGGAAATAATATGATCTATTACATTGTATAACGTCTTCATTCTTTTGGCAACTACGATTTTTGCATGTGTTTATCTCAATCAACTTAGATGTGTTTTGCTGAGTACTTACATTGATCAACTGAGTCTTTTGAAATGCATCTGCTAGATCACAAAGATGTAAGTGACTGTGTAAGCATAAATCACTTTAAGTTATGACCTATCTGATTTCTATGACTACTCTTTTGCATCACTGACGATTCACATCTAGTGGTGCATTCCCATAAACTACGTCCATTATCCTGAATGATGCAGTGAAAACTTCAAGTTTAAAAAATGGCGAAGCTAATATTGTTTCAAGCACGTCAACCGATAGATGACGTCAAACGATTGATAAAACGAAACTGGGGATATTTTTGCTTTGGCTCAATGCGTCTATTTTTCCGGTTTTGTTTCTACGAACCTCATATGTATACAATACATCAGGGGTCACCAACCTTTTTGAAACTGCAAGCTACTTCTTGTGTACCATTTAATGCGAAGGGCTACTAGTTTGATACACACTTCTGAAATACAAATTTTGCTCAATTTACTTTCGGTTATTTTAATATTGATACTCGTTAATGTGAAGACATTGATCATGCTAATATTATTTTTAGAACAGGCCCGCGGGCGACCTACATGGTCTTACGGGCGACCTGGTGCCCGCGGGCACCACGTTGGTGACGCCTGCAATACATCTTACAAAACTAATTCTTTTAATCAGAATGTAAACTGCGTAACACGAATCCGTTCTCAACACCAAGTATCGACAGCCATATGCGTCTGAAGGATTTTTTATAGATGGGGGAATGCTGGATTATACAGAAGGTGGCCAAAGGATTTCTTCCAGGGGAGTCAACAGTGGTAAAATTTTATTTTACCAACTCACAACCAAATTAAAAACATTTTTATACTATAAAATTAATAGAAAAATATCAAACTTACAAATCCAGAAGAGGTCAAAGCTTCCCCTGACCCCTCACGCCCAGGCCGACAGCCACGTCAAGTAAACACACTTTCACACGTTCAACAAATGTAACAGTAAATTTAAAAAATAATTGATAACAACTAACCTTGAATAAAACTTTGGGTTTTTGTTACAAACTTATGCAATGGTAAGTATCGTTGCTCGTTTTTCCTGGGCACCGTCGTCAAGGACATGGATCGGAGCATTTGTGTGACTTCCGCCAAAATATTTTCGGGGCTTTGCTGTTCAAGAAGTAACTGCAGATCGTCGCGAATTTGTATCATGTTGGATCTGTGCGATGGGTCTTGTGCCCAGCATTTCCTCATCATGGATTGAAGAACATCAAGGATCCGTTGATTGGTTTCGTCTAAAGTAACTTTCAATTCGTTGATTGCTTCTTCATCCGGTCGGTCTCCACGAATGATTGACTCGATGAAAGCACTTTCAAGACTAGCTTGCCGATAAGGACGAGATCCAGAGAGAATCACGTACAAAATCATTCCGAAGCTGTAGGTGTCTTGCTCCTTTTTAGGTTTGATGTTTGGAGACCTTAGCGTTTCAGGTGCGGCATAAGCTACAGTTGTATCCAATATTTTTGGCTTTTTGGGATAATTTGAAGTGGAGCAACCAGTGATTGCTGCAACCTGGGAACTGCCAAAATCACTCAGCTTGCAATGCAAGTCTGAACTGAGAAGCACGTTCTCTGGTTTGAGATCTCCATGAACACGGGGTAGAGAACCAGGAAGATTATGTATAAATGCCAGTGCAGAGGCCATTTCGTAGAAAATTCGAAGAAAGAGCAGCAGGGAAGATCTGCAGTCATCGTCATCTACAAAGCGGGTTAAATTTCCACCTGGCATGTATTCCAAAATCAGTCCAATTGATCCAGGCCATTTGACCCAGCCGTATACGCACACGATGTGCTTGTTGGTTATTTGTTGAAATGCTTGTAACTCTCTATTTAATCTGAAAAGCAAAGCAGATGTTCATGATATAAGTAAATGAGCTTTGAAAAGCAACGATTAAGATCCAAGCAAGAAATGCCGCGCAATCAATGTATAAACCTTATAATAAGTTTCATGATAATAGTTTTTCCTGCCCAGAACCAAGTTTTTTTTATACTGAAGGTCCTAATTTGCTTTGGAAACAACAATAGATATTCTAGTTGGCTATACGAAGGTCATTTCTTGGCCAAACAGTACAAAGACAGCGTGTTTGCAAAACACAAGTAACCGTTCAATTGAAACAGTAAAACTATATATCTATCGTGTAACAATGCTGAATAAAAAAGTTCCCAAATTTTTTCTAGTGTTTTCATTTACTTCTGTTGATTTTTCAGCAGAAAACTGTGAAAGTTTATTTCAAATTAAAATTAACACAACTGAAGCTCTAGGTCTGCTGTAAGCATTCGGGGAATCAGCCAACTCGGCTCTAATTTGAGAATTTTTTTTTCTTCACTTTGCGATGATTCAAACTTGCATATATCTGGATTCAAGCAACTTTAGTCTCCACAAGGGTGGTGCAATGGAATCTTTCAGCAAATTTTTCTTTCCGTAAAAAAAATATCAGCAAAAAATGCTGATAGTTTCAGTTGCATAACATTTGTGGAGATTAGTTACTTGCAAAATTTAATATGGATTTTCAAACAAGCGTACACCAGCTTTAAATGCAAAGATGGGATTATTTAAACGCCACTGTTGACCTAGAATAGGCACGAATAGCAGAAAGGTTAAGTGTGCAGTTTTCCATTAATGATTTTGTCAATTTTTTCAATTAAAAATTTTATTTTGTAAGGAAACTTTAAAGCATGTTTCAGCTATTTTCATGGCACGCACTTTTTCACAATCTTTCTTTTGTCTTGATCTCCTCCTTGAACGCTGAAGCACTTGACAGCCACATATCCGAGGGCCGCTTGTACAGACAATCGAACAACTGAACTCGCACCCGATCCGAGTTCTCCATTACTTCCAACGATGCAAAATATGTCATCGCTGTCGAGCTCCTTCAGCTGAAATATCTGAGCACAAATGCACGAAACTTTACTCTGATAATTTTTATAGTTTTATACATCAGGTACTATCTGGGGATGGTGCACTTTTTATTTTCAAATAAAACTGATGCTGTAGTTGTTGAAGTATTTTTATCAAAGCATCTTCAGATCGTTGAGGTGAAAAACTTTTTAATATTTTAAATATCTATCGCTTATTGGGTGGTTACAAAAACTGCCTTCACGGTTTTTCTTGAATTTCTAACGAGCATAATTTTCAATACAAGCGTTTTGAAGTCTCACTTTTGCTTCACACCATAAACGTTTCTTACAGCCTTGAGAATTTTCTTGTCTGAATTATTCCAGAAAACGAGTGATTATTTTCTTGCTAATCAGTGGGAGCAAGTACAGCAAAAATCAATGTTATCACATTGGTTTATGATTTCGCAAGTGTCAGTCGACCTTCGAATGAGTTGATGTTTTTCAGCAAGTAGGGTTGTCAGATGGCCGGTATTTCACCAGCCTGGCCGGTATTTTACTGCTAATTTAGCAAAGGCCGGTATTTTAAGAATTAGTGACTGAAGCCGGTAGTTTGAAAATAAACAATTTGCCGTAACTGCAAAAAGAAACAACGCAGAACATCTCAAATCATAATGACTCTAGCAGTATATTTGGTAGGGACAACTCCTTCAGCGAAGTTCATTTGAAGCCAAAATATGGGCAAATTATGTCTTGTGGCTTAGCAGTACTCATTGTTTCTCCGTTTTCCCTGTTCCTTTGTTTATGGAAGATTCATGCTCACCATCTTCCTTCTATCTAAAAGCGATCTGTAATAGCATTTCTTTTGGCAATTTAACATACAACGGCGTAGGTGGTGTTGCTGTCTAAACTACCACAGGCTACTGCAGGCAGAATGCAGGAAAATTGTAGAAATGGACAGGAAGAGAGTGACATTGTAATGACTAGCGAACCTTGTACTCTTATCACGTTAAAACAGAAATTGAGAATATTTTTAGTAAGTCTTATCTTGGTAAGGATACATACAAAGAATGACTCGCTCAAGCTGAGGACCTAATCAAGTTTGCTGTGTGTTCCGCAAATAATTTGTAGTGAGATATGATGCAAAAGATCCACTAAAGCAACATGTTAAAACTGAAGGACACAAAAAGACTGTTAGGGCTAGGGCATATAAAACTTGCACCTCGATCGGTAAATATTTTGCTCTGAAAAGGCCTTCGTTAGGAGACATAATGGCAGCTGGCGCGGTAGCGGAAACGTTCCGCGGTATCAAGCACCACTTCAGGTACAAGGCGTCAGACTGTGGCAGCACATTTGACAGAGTTGTTTGTGCAGATTTCTCCGTAGCAATTAAAATTCAACTTGGCAGAACAAAGAGGGAAAAAATAACTGAAAACGTTCTTGGACCAAATTAGCTGCAGATCCTCCATGCCCATTTCTCGATAGGCATTTATGCGTCAAATAAAGCAAACAAAAATATTTCTTGTTGGCTTTCAGATGTTTTGATCCAGCTACAGGCGTTAACGATTACTTGCTTCATTTCTATGAAAAACCGAAAATAATCCTGAGAAGCTATCTCTCAATTCATAACGGACGCTCTCCGTAAGTTTAATCTGGACATTAAGCATGAAGTTGTTGTATGTGCAACAGATAATAATGCATCTGTAAACTATGGGAAGAAATGCTCTATATTCCAAAAGTTTCGTCTGCTGAAAAACAAACATGATCAAGGCCAGTGGTTTCCGACCGGTGGGCCACTGGCGGTTTTTAGGCAGTTCCATGGCGCCATTTCGCGCTTTGATATGTTCTAATTCACTGAGTGGTTGTGTGAAGCACCTCTCGTGGAACTGAAATCTCCTTGCCGACGCAATGTCGTTAAGCCGGTTTTCTGTCAAACTTTCCATCTATCTGTGTATTTTCAATTGCCAAACATATTAGACTAGATTTAGAATGTACGATAGTAAGCTCAGATGGCACGTCTACTTGTAGTTTGATTTCGGGACCAGATTAAGCTGTGTGCTCTTAGCTATTGATGCTGCAGCGTCCGTTTCGGGAAAAGGCCCGAAGTAGGCCTTTTTCTCGATAAAATAAGCCATTTGTTCTTAAAAAACGCGTTGTTTCGCACTATAACACCAGGCCCAATTTCTTCTTAATCCTGTTTGATCTGACTTTTCGGGCCCTTCCGGGTTTAAACGTTAAAGAGAGTTTTATCAAAAATTGCCGTAATCTGCAAGCAAATTCAAGCAGCCGCTTATAGTTGCGAGGCTGTCTAACTCTGGTTTGTAATCAAACAATCGCTAGAAATTGTGGGACTTTCCCGAATCAATTTTAGCTGACTTAAAAAGCTTTAGTCGTATGACGCTTGATACGCTAGTTACGCACTTTAAAATTTTGCCTCAAACGTCAAAGCAGTTACTTCTTTCCAGCATAACATACCGGATGATGCCTGTTTCAACATTTCTGAAATGGCCAAACATACTCGTAATTACTCTGAAGACTACATACAGTTCGGATTTACCTCAATCCTTGATCGTGGAGAGGTAAATAGCCAGTGGGTTTTGGGTCAGAAAGTTCTTGGTAATGAATCACTGAGGCCATCAAAGTTGAACCTTCATCTTGTGAAGACTCATCCACAGTACAAATGCAAGAATATGGACTTCAAGCTCATGGAAGAGTCTGTGAAACATCAACATTTGGACGCAACTGAAGGTATGTGGCAAGAGTCGCGTCATTTCACTTGAAGCTTCTTACGCCGTGAGTCTGCTCATGCACAGCAGAAAAAGCAGCACGAAATCAGAGAAACTCTGGTGAAGCCATGCGCATTGGAAATGTTGTGAATAGTGTTGGGTGAAGTAAGCAAAAAGAAACTTGCTGGCATCTCGTTATCCAATAGCACAGTACAACGAAGGATTCGGGACTTCGCAGAAGACCTCAAAGAACAGGAGATTTTTGAGATACGAAATGCATCGCTTGGTCATTTTTGGATCAGCTGGATGACTCCACCGATGTTTCATTTTGTTCTCACCTGACTTTTGTTCGTTATTTAAGGAAGGTGAGATCAAACAGGACTTTTTGTTCTGCTCGTCATTAGAAACAACCACAGAGGCAGTTGACGTGATCACAAAGGTGTCAGAATTTTTTGAGGTTCTTGGTTAACATGGGGAAATCTGTGTGGAGTATGCACTGATGGTGCGCCAGCGGTTTTAGGAGCAAAAAGTGGCTTCCAGAAACTTGTTCAAGATCGAGCTCCACAAGCCGGGCTTCTTCACTGCATGATCCATCAATAGGCTCTTGCTTCAAAAACTCTTCCCAATCCTCTTAGAGATGTTTTGACTCAAATAATAAAAATGGTGAACTACGTCAAGAGTGGAGCATTAAACTCTCGATTTTTCAAGTAAATACGTAAGGAAATGGATTCAGAACATCAGAACCTTCTATTTTGTACCAAGGTGCCTTGGTTGTCACGACAAAATCGTACAGACCGAGTGTTTGAACTGCGACAAGAATTAAAATCAATTTTCAGCGATCAAGGAAAAAACAAATGGTATCCAGTCTCGAAAATAACCATATTATTTTCCGCTTGACATATCTTGCTGACATATTTCAACAACTCAATGAAGTTACTCTGAAGCTACAAGAAAGGGGAAGGACAATCGTCGATTTTATTGACATCCTCAGCACATTCGTGGAAAAACTTGACAACGGGAAGCGAAAAGTTCAAGCAGGAAATTTTGCTATGTTCGAGATTGTGCCACAGCGGCTGGTGATAAAGTGCATGTTAATATGGCATCGGAAGTTGTTCAACACAACACGTGAGTATATTGTGCTGTACTTTCCCGAAATTATCAAAGCAAATTGGATTTGGCGAAAAATCTTTTTGTTGTTCCAGTTGAGAATGGTGCAGATTGCATGGAAGATAAACTCATCGACCTTCGAAACGATTCTGGGGCCGAATACATGTTGGAAACTAAAACAATTTGTGATTTTTGCGTGAAGGTGTCTGATGGTTTTCCAAATGTTGGAAAAGAAGTTGTTACTTCTCTTCCCCAGCACATATTTTTGTGAATCTGGATTCTCTACCCTTCTGCACGTGAAAACAAAAAATCGAAACAGACCCGACTTTACTGTAGAAGACGAACTTAGATACGCTCTTGACAGAACGCAGCCAATAATTCACAATCCGGTCGAAAACGTCACACAAGGGCAAAAATCACACCAGAGTTTATCTCGCTGTCTGCTTTGCATAAAATTCGATGTATTATCGTAAGACCTAAAGCACATATTTTGTTTGCTCATATTTGTACCTAAACGAAGAGACAAAGAGTAGGTTTTTTTGTTGTTCTGTGATCGTGGGCCACGACGCTGCAAGCGACAAGTGGGCCACGGCATGAAAAGGTTGGGAACCACCGATCAAGGCTAATTCATCAAAGCAAATTGGATTTCAAAGCAAATTCAAATTGGATAATTCATCAAAGCAAATTGGACTAATTCATCAAAGCAAATTGTTCCGCCTGAAAAGATTCGCTTGGAAGTCCTGCTTCTTGTATTTCGAAATTTATATTTTTTTCAAAAACAAACGTATTTTCCCTTCAACACGTGTGGGTAGTACTAAGGGCGCAACCAGCTCTTCATTTCGTGGGGGGCAATTTTCATGAAATTTCATTTCATGACGTCATCGTGCTTATTCAACCGTGGTATAACATTTTCAGCAAACGGATACAGATAAAGTTCTCGTCGCAGCATTTCCGAAACTTAGAACTTTTCGGTTTTGATCATGATGCAGACCGAACAATGAGGACAGAGTAAAATTTAGTAGCTTATTGCAAATATCTGTTTCCGTACTCAGCTAGTGCAGTCATGGCTGTAGTATGGCAAATGTATCGGCTACTAGTAAACTTGCCAAACTTTTCGTCTTGTTTCAGCAAATTCATCAAGTCCATTATCTAGATCAGTGCTCCGCAACCTTTTTTCACTCACGGCACACTCAACAACTTTCCAAATCTTGCGGCACACCTCGACCACTAATACAAACGATACACTTCATGAATTATTTTGAGTTATTTGCGCTTGTTTTCATGAGCACAATCGTTGTAAGTCAGGCTCAATATTTGAAAGAGCAACTAGAAGTTCTCCATCAACGTCCTTTAAACATGGATCGTTTATCGTTTTTGATCAATAACAAAGATGAGAAACTTTGTTCACTTAAGTATGTACAGTAGTGCAAAGCGAAAGAAGAATTTCAATAGCCACTTTCGAAATTCGCTTATATACCTCTTCAATATAAATCCAAAACTCATCAAGTGGAACATTGCTGAATTTTAATGTCAGAGTTCTGTGATTTCGTAGTTCAAGAATATTTTTTCTGACAGGCAAGGATAATTCTTGCGTTAACATTTCAGCATTAGTGGAAACAGGATTTCGAATCCAACCATATTGTTCCGTATTAATTGTGAAAAATTAATGGTCATATTTATGATGTACCAAGTTAAATGTTATTGCACCAAATCCAACACAAACTCTTTGTCAAGAATTCTATTTTGATTGCTTCTTGGAAACATTTCCTGTGATCCTGTGATAACTCAATTTTCCAGAGTAATATTTTCGGTTTGAAACCTTTGAACTTGTCAGAACATGTCAGCATATTTTCATATTTGCCTTGCATTTTAATGCTGAGTTCATTCAAGCTTTGAAATATGTCGGTCATATATGCAAGTTTAGCGATCAAACAATCATCTTAAAGGTGTTTGTACAGATCATGGTTGTTCCGACTTAATATGAACTGACATATTTGATTCCCGAGCTCGAAGAGTCTTTCGACAACTTTGCCCCGTGAAAACCAACGAACAAACGTATGAAAATAGCAGTGATTGATCTTCTAATCCCATTTCTTCGCATAGCAACGAAAAAAATTGTTAATTTAGAGCTCTTGCTTCAACCAAAGTTGACAATGTGGATACAGTGATTCATAGTTTCTGACAACTCCTTTGGTAAAACTTAGATCATCAGGTCTTCCCTCAGACCCGTAGTCACGGGGGCATAGCCCCCCAAATTCGTTCTGCTCAGAAAAATTTGTTTTAAACATACAATAAAAACAAAAATCTTGCCACCTAAAATGTATATTGCCCCCCAAAGCATGAAAACCTGACTATGGGCCGGGCTGCCCTATGTAAGCAGCAATGCGTAATATGAATGGCTGGATTTTGACGTTTCAATAGCGCAGCAAAGCCTCTACCTTCGCAAACCATTATTTCTTTACGTCAGACCTACCATGCGGTTGTGAAAACGTCAACTCAGACATCACAAAAACAACATAATAAGAGTCAAGCTAGGGTTTGAGTTAGCGAACTGTAATGCTCAGATTTTCTGTTAAAATTATTCCGCGGCACATCAAGCATCGTCTCGCAGCACACCGGTGTGCCACGGCACGCACGCCGGTTGTGGAGCACTGATCTAGATGAGGGGTGGGGAACCTGCGGTCCGCGTGAACACTGGATATGGTCAGCATCAGAATTTTCGTTACCGAAGTAAGAGTACAACATCGCTTCAAAACGAAGCTCCATGATAAGCAGGTACTTGGATAGTATGTCAAAATGAAGTCACTCTTCTTCAAAGTTAGAAAAAGTAGTATTTTAGGATAAAATTAATTGATTTTGCGGCCCGCCAACGATGATGCGCCATTCATGCGGCCCATGGTAGTAAATAGGTTCCTCACCCCTGATCTAGATTTTTGAAACTTCAGTTGAATATATTTGCTGTGAGATAATTTCTGCAGACGATATTGCGGGTGCTGATGTTGTCAAATACAAGAGACTGGTATTAATGTTAGAATATATTTAATCACAGGTGCTATTGTTTCAATCGTAGATACGAGACTTCGTCTGCCAACTCAAACACTCTTGAAAGGAATGCAGGCAGGAATGCAACTTGAACTTTATAACGAATAGTTGGGCCAGGCTCACCACCAGATGTTGGTGGACCTCGCCACTTTTGCCAGGACTACCTAAACAACACCTAATAAGTTTGTGCTCCTTGTGAAAGTCGAATTTCCCTTGCAACGTATGAGCTTCGCTGTAAAATCCCAGCAACTGCTAAGCATTTAACCTAAAATGCAAAAATTCTTAAATAGTAGCCTACAGCAACCTTAGGCAAACGTAAAACTAACACAGTGTGAACATAGTATGCTGTTCCTGTCGCCAGGCATAGTCTACTGACTGCAAACTTTGCTCCACCGGTGTGATAACAATGCGGCATCTATTGTTGACGTTTCGAGACTGCATGCAAACTCTCTTCCTCAGAAGATTGGTAAGAAGCAAAATCAAAGCGTACATACACACTGCATTTCTGAAAATTTTCAGAGTGATACACGAACAAAAGATAAAAAATGCCCTATAAATACCAACATATTAAAATATGTCCCAAGTTTTAACAATTTCAGCATATTTGTGGGTAAAATCAATCATTTACGGAATTTTCGATCAGATGGCCCGACTGAAGATAAATCTTGTAAGGAGATAATTAACCGGTAGGAAAAAGAAAAATTCAAATAAGACTTTTCTAAATGATTACCAAATTTCATCTTTATTTTTTGAAAGGTTTTGCAAATGTCAAAATTTCTATGCAATGTTTTGAAATAAATGCCCCCCACCTGGTTGCGCGCCTGGGTGGTACACATAACCAAGACACCAACAAGGCAAGAAAAAGGCAAAAATTTCGCCAGTAGACTTAGTTGACGGTTGGTTGACGATACAAATTGTATTCTGTTGGAAGCTTGTGGAACTACATGCAGAGCAGCAAATTAAGTTGAGACATGAAAATGTGCTATCTTTCAGTATTATTTTGTACTGCTGCCCACATGGTGTCTCTAGCGAAAAGGACAAAATTCTTTTTGTAGGTTAACTATGAACAATCTGGTTTGACCATGAGTCCTGCTCGACGACTTCGCTTGTCTTATCAGCGAATTCCTTCATGGGACGCAATTACGAAGCATGTTCGTCCATCACAGTGTTAAACTTGTTTTTACAAAAATGACGTCGAAGACCTCATCCACAGTTTTTGTTTTAACCGTCAGACATGCACTGACATCTTTAGTAATCTCCCCACCCATACTCAAAAACTAGAAAATTTATGCATATTTCGTTAGGACTGCTCGACATACTTCTTGAAAAATCTGCTACTGAAGGAATCAGTTTAAGAAGTGTATTGTTAAATAAAATTTAGTTGAATATTACTGTGGGATTCAAGCCTCTATGCCGAAATGTGATATAACATCTTGAAATACAAGCGCAATCACTGCTGAGAATTTTTTATCTCTACTCGTAAAAATGGCAAATTAAACCAAAGGTTTTTCTTGCTACGGTTTCTGCAGTCAACATGTAGAAAATCTTGCAAACAAATCCAGATAAATAATGTTGAACTTACCGGTGCAGCGATTGCCATCGTTGGATTTTGAACATATGAATAGAGGGATACAAGTGTTTTTCTTTTGCTGATAACGTTTCTAAAAAAAAATTCGATTCAAACACTAAGCAGCAGTTGTAGCGATATATTTTGTTTGCAAATGTTGTTGTTCCAGATGGCAAGTGCACATTTAACATTTATCGCTTGTTTATACACAACAGTTTGCGCTTGTTTATAAATTCCCAAAGATGTTTATCAAGCTGAAAAAAAGAAATCAAGTGCTCTGTGAAGACAATCTAAAACACTTACCAGCATCACTGTGAAACACAAATTATCCTTCTCACTGACAACGGCTCAACGCTCATGCGCTGCGTTGCCAGTTGTAAACGAATCCACAAATATTTGCTGTCAGGCAAAGCCAAATAGACTATCATTGCAACTTCGCCACGATCACATGACTGACATCAAAACCAAATACTGTATTGATTCGATTGTTAACCGCCCGTAAAGTGTACGCCGCACGAAATGATGTTAAAAAATTACTTCAAGCCGCCCTTGATTGTAAACCGCACTTGAACACACAGTAAGTTACCTAAGCCTCTGAGATACCTTCGTGTACTATAGCATGTTTCGCGTTTAAGCGTTTAATTGGAACTAGGGGCGTAGGGCGTAACTTGGGAGGGCAAGGAAGGCACAATTCCCCGGGTGCCGAATCACAGCGGGGGCGCCGAAAGACCGACAATATCACAAGCACTTTTTTCAATACAGTAGATTTGCTTCTGAAAGACCTCAGGTTCGAACATAGGTGCGCCAAACTTGCTTCTTGCCCCGGGCTCCATCTAACCTCGGCACGCCCCTGATTGGAAGCAGTAGTAAGTGGTGATGATGCTTGCACCACTACAACTGCCTTCTGTTCATCATAATCTCTCCTGTGACGGATGTGCACGTGATGCTTAAGAGAAAAAAGAGAATGCAAACAAAGTTTGGTCAACAAAACATAGCCAAGGAAAGACTGAATGTCACGTAGACCGTTCAATAAGCGAAAAAAAGGTAAACTGCCCTCAATTGTAAGCCGCACGAAATGATGAAAAAACATTGTAAGCCGCGGCTTACAATCGAATAAATATGGTATTGAAAATAATGCAGCATAATGCTTGCAGGTATTTACATAAAAACTGAAAATGTCAGACATGGGTCAGCGTAAATCTTCGGAAATTGCATTTGTAGATCGAAGATTGCAATATTCGAAGTCAGAAAAGATTTTGGAGTATGTTAATATTACTGGTATCGAAAATATTTACCAAATAAATAATTTTCTCCTATGCATCAACCTGTTCATTTGGAATTTTTGGTTGATTTTTTCTTTGGTCACAAATACCTGTTGTCAGTTTCTTTTAAATGTTTTATAATTGTTTTCGTTTTTACGTATTGGACCTGCTAAGAAGCTGTCTACGATCAATAATTCTTCTCTGAAACTAATAAAACCTCACTAACCGATTGTCACTAACAATCTTAAATTTCAGAGTTGCTTAAGGCACTTTAAGGTAAAAAGGTTGCTGATGAAGCCACATGTAAGTAGGTTTATATCGCTGCTCCCAGCACCCATGACAATTCTTGGTCTTTCCAAAATATGCGACTCTAATACAACTATCTCATCTATAGGCGGCTTCAGTTATGACATCATGCATGAGTTTTCTGAGGGGCAGTGTGATTCATTAGAGGAGTTGCCCCAATATTAAACCTGTGTCACAGACTTGTAAACATTTTAATACTTGGTTCGGGCTAAATTTTCAGTTGGAAAGATTATGACATTATTTGACCTATTCATTCTCTTCACAAGTGCACCTGTTTATTTTACCATCAGTCCATTTCTCGACTCTGGTTTTGCAACAAGTTTAAAGAGAAAGTGGTTGAACAAGTTACCGATGTGGGCTGGTGTAAAAGAAAACAACTACAATCATTCTACCAAAGTTTGATTCAGGAAATTTTAAGTTTATATGTCACGTAGTGAACAAAGTTGACAAAATAAAGCTGGTACTGCTTACCTTATAAACTTTCAAAGAACAACCTTAATTATTGGCGGGTTGGAGCTTGTTTTTATTTTAAATGATTGCTATTTTTCAGAAAGGTAAACTGTTAAAATCATAGGCGTTCGTAGCCGGAGGCAGCCAGGGGGGCATGCCCCCTAAAATTTGTAGCATATCTAGTCATTCTGTGCTTTGAGAGGCTGTATCCCAAACAAAAAATGTTGCTCGCCTAAAATCAAAAATTTTGGGCCGGCTACGCCACTGGTTAAAACGCAGTTTTAGGGTTTTCTACAAATTTTAACATCCCTTGTTGAAAAAAAACAGTGAAACAAAAAATTTATTGTCAAGACTAGAAAAACATATGCCCTGTGTTTTCATTATAGAGATTTTCAAGATTCAAAAGTATTTGTATTTCTTTATCAGAGGAAGCAGCAAATGCAACACCAATAAGTTTGAGGATATTGATTTGAGCAATTACAGATGGCAGTGTAGTTTTGATTTTGTGGCCGTTTTTCTGCAAGTAAAAAGCAAATATAAACAATGGTACGTCATAGGCGTAGCCAGAGGGGGCCAGGAGGCCATTCCCCCCAAAAATTTGGGCTTTGAGAGGCGGTATCCCAGACAAAGTACTGTTGCTCGCCTAAAATCACAAATTTTGCCCCCAAAAAGTTTGGGCTGGCTACGCCACTGGGTACAAACTTACCCGGTGTGTTGACGCATCGGCAGTTATTTCCGGAATGTTTGTTTTGTGCGAATGTTGTGCGACTAGTTACCGTTTGCACTTCAAAGTTCAATGAATTATTTTCTACTGAGAATCTCGGGAAAATTAAAGCACAAAGCAACAGAAGTAAGGAATGAATGTGATAGTACAGTGCAGACCCGTAGTCAGATTTTAGGGTTTGGGAAGAAAAAAGACATTTTTAGGTGTGCAAGATTCTGTTTTTATTATATGTTTAAAACAATTTTTCTGGGCACAACACAATTCGGAGGGCACAAAAAATATCAGAGGCGCACTGCGTCCGAATGCCTCCCGTGACTACCGGCCTGGCACAGTGGCAATAGGTCAAAATGACTTGTATGTGTTGCCGAATCTTCTCATCTGGGGTGAACTATAAAATCAAGTAACCTTTCAACTGCACCACAAATACATTGGGAAGCATTGGGAAGCTCAGATTCTGTTGTTTTCGATACAGACTACGAAACGGAGCGATTGCTCTCACAACTCAGCAGATCGTATCCCATGAAAAAGGAAACTGATCATATCCCATGACAACAAACGCTGACCAAATCAAATCCCATCGCAGGTAACGTGGGGCAGTAAAAATGCTTCTGCTCCACCTAGCGATCACCATGGCGTGGGTAGGCTTTGACACTGTGATGGTATGAATGTCGTCGTTTTAGTCAGCACCTGTCTACTGGCACAAACAAATTATCCAAGGTTATTGCCCCAGTAATTATGGGGTTCGAAACACCAATTCGCCAATATTGACGTAAGACATTATTCCTTTTTTCGTTAATTTGAAGGTTTTAATAAGCTTTGTCTAAATTGGTACAACTAAGATATAACAAAGAAGAAACCTTTCACTAATCCCAGAGCTTTTTAAAAATAGCAAAATGATGGAAGATGCAGGTGGATCCTGGAAACAAAGAGTCACTGGGAGGACTTATATAGCACAACAGACATGATAGCAGGTATGTTCACCTTGAAAACTATTTTAGAACACAAAGGTATCTAGAAATCTTTGTTTGTTTACTGAAGTTCACTCTCAAACGAATTCAAGCGTGGTTTGCCCTTGTATCTTAATGACTTTAGTAAGGTCTTGAGTCAACACACAACATTTGCAAAGTGTAATTCACATTGCGGTTAAATTTCTTATAAATTTATTGAATAAGTCCTCACAAATACCTATGGTACGTTCGTAGTTTGCATCTGAAAACTTTTGAACGAGCTTAACAAAAGGAGTTGGGTAATCATTGCCATTTAATTGACGGCGATTTTTTAGAGATGTCCCAATGAAATGCTAATGTTAACAAAAAATTGCAAGAAAGCAGAGTCATGCCTACTGTTCAGTTATGGAAACACTTTTATTGAAGCAACAAGTCTGAGGCCGATTAAAGCAGTACGTCTCAATGAACGTTCTATCATTAGCGTAACTTGATGAATTTCACCATGAGCTTAAGTGAAATTTGCTTAAAAATCACGCTCATCGAGCTTTTTACTGGCCGAAATGTGCATGCATAAACCTTGCAGATGTATAATCTTGTTAATCTCCTGGTGCATGGCACATGTTTAGATTAATACCATTTTGTATCTCATACAGGTTATTAATCACAAGAGCTGTCGAGTCACTTTGAGTCATTGGTTTGCAAGCACGAGCCATTGTCGAGTCAAATGAAATTTCGTATTTTTCCTGTCGTTTTTTGCCATGAAATGGTGCCCAACAAATTATAAACTGGCACCAAATAACCTCAAAAATGGTGCCCAAGGTTGTTTTGACAATTTTTATTCCAGGTTATTTATATCTAAGTTTTTTGTGGAAGCAGTTTTTATTTCACATCTCACTTTCATTCTCAGTCATATCCGCAACTCTAGCCCCACCTTGTTGCAAGAAATGCACTCCCTTGTATTTCGCATCCACAATGAATGGAAATGACCAGAGATGAACATGGATTTGGATTTAAATCTTGCCACAATTTAGTATTTTCATGGATTTGGATTTCATAATTTATGCTTAAGCAGATGTGAATTGGAATTGATGATATTCTCTTGAACTTCTTTGCGACTCTCGGCATAACAGCAGCAGCGGGCCGGATTTAACTAATGCGAGGCCCTAGGTTAATCCACTTGTGAGGCCCCCTCTCCCATTGTTGCGAGGAAATAAGTGGAAAGCGTTGCGAAAATCCGAAAATGGCGCTCTGAAAGCAGGACCGTAACCAGGAGAGCGAAGCCCCCCAGAAAAAAATTTGCCCCCGTTGGAAAAATGTGTTGGACACAGTTTAAAAATATTGGTCATAGTTCAACAAATTTGGGCCCCTCTCGGAAAACTATTCGCCCCTCCTGGTGTCCCAAGCTGGTTACGGGCCTGTCTGAAAGTACGGTCGGTAAGAAGTTCTAAATCATTACTGGAGTGCCCACGATCACTGTGTTTGTTGCTGGCTTCGACGCAAAAGCTTTCAATTGCACGGAATTTTTGAAATCCTACTTGGTTGGTGGGAACAGGATAATTAACTGCCACAGGCAAACCAACCAAAATCGCCACAATTGAAATATTTGACAAAACACTTGGCCTACGTTTTTTTATAAGAGTCGCATCTGTTTTTCTTATCTGTGTTAAAAAAAAACAAAAAAAAAACGAACACACTGCACCTATATCGTATGTGTGGCGGCATAAAGACTTTAAAGCACAACGTGAGGACCACGTTGCAAGTCGCTTACCACGGCCGTAAAAATCTCACACACACGAGCAAAACACGTCACGTAAAACGCACCCGAATGGTAGCAACTGTTAGGTTCTCGATTCGCGTGTTTCTTACTTTTTTAGACTGGTAAGAATCGAACGCAACTAAACTGTCGCGTGAAAAGATGATGTTTAAAAACTAGAACCGTCGCCGGAAAGTCTTGAACAGGGGATTTAAATTTGCGTAAGGGGCTTGACATTCTGAAAATTTGATAAAATCTTTACTAGTTTATACTGTTTCATGTTTAAATTTGGAAGGGCAGGGCTGAGCTCAACAATGCCCACCGTGGCGACTGGACTGGTTTAAAAATCGCTTACTCTGTATACTCTGTCATTTTTGAAATACGTAAAAGGAAATAAAATGCTACAATAATCGAATCAAGTAAGACTGAACATAACACAGTAAACAGTTTAAAACGTTTTGTCCTTACTTCTTCATAACAAAGTTATCTAAGATTCGTTACAATTTGTTTGCGTAAGTTTGTCACTTTTAGTGTACCGAATGCTTTGTGCGGACAACCTCTCCTGAAACATGCGACTGTTCAATTCATTTTTAATTCTTTTGAATCTTGAAAAAGATCTTATGCCTGAGCAGTTAGTGACCATAAAGCTAAGAAATAAGGCTTCGCGTGGGTGCATAAACTTAGAACCACTATTCCAAGGCATCAGACCCAAACGCGCTTTTGTCATATTTTTGCTGTTTCCCTATGTCATTGGGGAAGAGTTCTGCGGTTGCCAGTTCGCAAAGTGACTTTTGCTTGTTATTCAAGCTCATCATGATCTTCTCTGATTTGCTTAGCATGGGAGCAGTACAAACTTGCGCAAGTATTCAATAGCAATCTGATTTCTGAATGACTTTACTGAAGAAAATTNAAATGGAAAGAAATCACATCTAAAAATTCCGATCGAGCTTAACGCGATACAAACTCTGACAAANCTACTGTATTGCTCAGTCACCTAAGAAACAACTATGCTTTTGTTGTAGGATACTGCTGCNAGCCCTACGCATAGCTCTTATCTGCAGTACAACCAACCTCACAGTACTTTGATCAAGTGCGGTGATGTAACTAGAGTGTTGAGCCAGGGGGAAACTTAGCTGAAGGAAACCCACTGGCTAACACCCAGAAAATAGTTGAGAAACAATAGCAAATCCGGTATTGAACGNCTATACAAGAAAACGAAATCACCAGAAAACACTCCGGAAAACGCAAAAAAANAACAATCTACTGAAACNAAGAGAATAGTAAATAATACCAACGTACAAGCTAGGTAGGGGCCCGGTTTTTACATTTAGCTTGGCAGGGAGGGGCGGTTCGCGCCCCTGCCACCCGTCAGTTGGACCACTGATCAAGTGCATTTCAAACATGAACAGCCACAAGTTCTTTTGATAGATTCACACCTAACAATCGGTACGATTCAGCAAACGCAGGACGCAGCCAGCGTGCTTTGAGCATATCGAGACAATAGTTAACATGCGCCTTGACCAACCGTCATATTGAGATTCATGGAAACTCGTTGGAAGACTCTGGCGTTATCACCACAAAAGTTGAATAAAACTAAATTTTGTGAATAATAATTAAGACATAAATTTTTGACGAAGTTTAGTCTAAATGATTTAGATTAAATGATCACAAACCGGTCATTCACTCTATGCGTACCACAGTTTGTTGGAGGCCCCCATTGGATCTTGAGGCCCTAGGCTTAAGCCTATATAGCCTACAGGTTAAATCCGGCACTGAGCAGCAGACATTTTCTATTCCACTAGGATCCCTCTCCTATTGCTGATTCGAATTCAACGTACAGGGCTGCGGAGTTGTTGCAAAAATGACACAGCTCCGGTGTCAAGCGAAATTTCTGACCTGTTATTGTTTGTCAGTTATTTTGCTTCTCATAGTAAAGGAGTAAACTTTGGCGTTTACTTTTTTGATGTGTGTAGTGTAAATCAAAACTTTTTGGTAAGATATAAGATACCGACAACCAGGCACCGACTGTGCTAAAAAACGTGGGGGAAATCAACCTTATTATTGTTTGGGTTTCGATGACGTCACCATGTTCACTCAACGATAGTACGATCCTTTTGTAAAATTGGCAAAGTGGGGACAAAATTTTGGAATTGATATATTTTGGTGACCATGGTTCCCCCTGGCTACGCTCATCGTGGTGGTATAGCAACTAGTAGTGTATACAGTATACAATGGTGCTATAACTAGATATCTAGCACTTAGCACTGCATTTAATATGAAAACACATTAATTCTGAGAGTTGGGCTCAAATAGACACAATTATGCTCAAAAATTGTGATAATTGAAACTCAATTGTTGGTTTCCCCGCCCTAATAAAATTCATATCAAAACATCCTGTGGTTTGTTGTTGATTTGCTCCATGTGGTGATTAATAATAGCAGTACATTTTGTTTATCGAAAATGACCAAATTTGAATTCATTATCGCAATTTTTGAGCATAATTGTGTCTAATTAAATATTTTAATGCTCAATGTTCCCTGTTTTTAAAGCGTCATCCATGAAACGTTAATGTTTTTGTGTTCAGATTTAAGCCGACAAATAAAAAGTCTGCTTTCACTGAATTGACAATCTGTAAAAGTTCGGATAGTGAAGTTCCAAGCTTCTACTTTGGATCAATGCCACCTTTTGCTCATAAACCTTTCTTGCAAAAGCGCTAGTAAACCTCTCAATGCCTAATATTGCACTTGAGCAAGAAGTCATCGCGGTTGCCATTACGACTGAAGTCATCGCGGTCGCCATTACGATTGGACTTATACTGTATTTACACGCTTCTGATGTACACCAACACAGCACGTTCAACCGAAGCCGAGCAGCGGCTTTGCTTTGAGGCTCTGACTTCCGACGTTGGCCTTCAACAAAACTTTCGCGCGTAGAAGTGGATCCCGTTGTCATCTAATTTCTTAGCGATTAATTCACGTATGTAGTTGATAACTGTAAACGCAGGAGTCTTTCTACGCGTTTGAAAAATGTAAATGTTTGGATTTCTGATAATCCCTAAGATCTTTTGGCTATGTTCAACCTATTCCGTAAAACCTTTGTAGCTACTTTAAACCTACTTCGTTTAAACTGTTTGATTAGACTTTGTTAAATCTAACTGACTTCATTGAAATATAAGATGGAATTAAACTGTAAACACAATCGTAAACCCATTATTACAAAACTTATTGACCACGCTCAGCTGCATGTAAAGATAGCATAGCACTGTACGTAATTAAATTTGTACAAATCACAGGCTTCTTGAAAATACAATAACACATCTGCGGTATTTGAAGGCCTAATGGGAAAAAAATAAAATTGCTTTAATTTTAGTCACATGCGCTTTGCCAACAAGACAGATTGCAGGCTTAGGGATGAATATTAGGGAAGGATAACGAGGCAGTCGCCTCGGGCCCCTCTTTTACAGAGATACCGTGCCCCCCGTTGAGAGCTCTGCACCATTGTTTAGTTAAAACAGTTATGTACCACTCTACTGTAGAGCCACATTTAAAGAAGCTCTGAAGCAAGTCATATGTTTCTCAAAATAAAGCAAAAGTTATGGGACAATGTGCCATTAAAGGCAGCTTTCAATTGTGTAGCTGCAAAACTTTACCAATATTTGTTCCTTTCGTATGTATTTCATGCTCTTGAATACAGCTCATAAATTGAAATGTGCAACAACCACGTAATCCTACATTTACGTTTTGCAGTGGCGATGTTTTGGGGGCCGCTTTCTGAGATCTTGCCCCTAAATTTTAATATGCACCCCTGTGAAAGTTGTCTCAGTATCTGTAAGTAATGGCAGTAACAATTCTCTCAGCACTTGCAAAATAAAAAGCGTCTTGCTACTTACGTTAGATTTTGCTGCTGCCTCTTCTTGTTGCAGTTAACTGATTTCAAATAATTTACTGTAGGATAGGGTGGCAATAAACATCAGACGAAAGTTGAAACACTGAGCCTAGGAACAGCAGATCGGAGCCCAATATCTTGAAAGGACTGAATTTTTACTCGCCGGCAAGGTAAAGGGAAATCAGTGAAGAAAACGTTAGGGCTCCACATAATTGTGACTGAACCATCACAATACATGTCATCACAAATAAATATCTAGAATGAATGCTACTGTTGCTAAACAGTGACTACCCCGCAGTGAAGAAGATTTGAAACTGAATCGCTTCTTAGCCAAAGTTTGAGCTTCAAGACATGTAAAATTTATATCACCGCCATATTCACGCATGTAGTTTTAAAACTGTGCAAAAACAAATTCTACAATATTGATTTAAGGCTACGCTGATACTGGAAACAAGGTTCTGTTATATTTGTACCACCCACGGTTATCAGGGAGGAATTTCCGATGGTCTTGAAATGAAGCTTACATAACCATTAGGTGGGATACAGCAAGCTGTTGCACCAAAAACAGCTGCGAAAAGCGTCACTCCAATTGTTTTACTTGCGGTAATTTATGATGATTACAAAAGGTCAGATACAAGTTTGTATTCGACTAAAAGCTGAAGTAGGATAGGTTCCTTGAGGCAGTTTTGTTGATTTTCACTGAAGGATTTCTTTGGCTTATACTTCAAATATTTTATTAACCTGAAAACTTTGGAATTGGGGTTGGCTTTGCCCGTTGACCTCCTGACTACGCGCCTGGTGGCAACCGTATTCTGATTGCGGACTGCAGACCAGTGCAGGAATTCGTGATTGAGCGAAGTTCATGTGCACACCGATCGGGCGATTCAAATTAACCAACACAATTTTCAACAATCATGACAATCCAGTTTACGCAGGAAATCTGTATACTGTGTCTACAGATAATCCAGGAATAATGTTCGTTTTTCTCATTTATTCCCTGGTTTTATGCTGGGGAAACGTTTCCTCAGTAATGTAACCATGACATTTGCACAACTACGTTACTTTTTATCTCAAAATGTCGGGGAGGACAAAAGGTATTATTTCCCCTGTCGAAACGTTGGGGGAACATGTCCTCCCCATCCCCCCACTTAAATATGATACCTGCCCAAAACCAAACACAGCACGGGAATAAGTATAACCACTGAGAAATATTGGACTTAGTCTTAGACCTCAATTATTTTCTTTTTGTAACCTTAATCCAGACCCTAACCCGACACACTTACCAAAACACTAAACCGTGGGCCCTAATCATCAATTTTCTCAGCGTATTTGATATGTAGAATATTTCATTCTGTGGTACATGCGTATATGGCGTGAAGTCCGAAATTTCGCTTAACACCGGCTCCGGAGCTCTTCTTTCCATGAAAATGGCTCCGGCTCCAGCTCCGAAGTTTTGGGTTTTCATGAGTGTGGCTCCAGCTCCGACTCCAGGGCTCGCTTTTTTCATAGCTTCAGCTCCAGCTCAGGTTTTTGTTCGTTTTCACAAATTGAAATTTTTGATTGTCTTCGTGTGCCTCAAGTTAAATTGTAAATGAATTATATCAAGTACCCAAAACTAAGAGAATATACCAAACTTTTTGAGTAATTAATCTGGTAGTTTTCTGCAAGCAGCGCTCTTACCACGAGAAAAGCGGCGAAAAAACAACAATCACAGATTCAAAGAACAGTCACTAGCAGAAACGTGACTCAAGATAACGCTAGTATAAACGAATTCTGGAAAGGCAGTTGCTGGCTTTGCCGTCAATGCTTGAGAACCTTTTGTTATTTCTTATGACTAGAATCAAGAAAATGGCTGTTTCGAAAACTACATTTGTGTCCGAGCATTTAAAAAGAGACCAGTCTCAATTGACCAAGTGTTTTGCACTCGTCGCATGCTTAGCCTGTTGCAATCTTGGAACTTCCAGCTAACAGCGCTGCCCAGGCAAACTATGCAAAGAGCTCAAAAAGCATATTCGATTGCCTCTCTCATGTGTTTCTTCTAACATGCACATATTTGCACTGACACAAATACGAAGATGTGTTTAAAGCCCTTTGTTCAAAGAAGTAGTATGACCTCTAGCAAGAAATTCACCGTTAACTTTTTGAAAATAGCTGAAAACTTCTGCATTCTTATCTTTTGCACGCATGCCGTGATGAATCACTAAGTAAAGCACAATTTAATCTGCAAAGCTTAGGAGAAAATAAGACTGGTTACCGTGCTGAAAACTTAACATCTTTTCCACGGATGAAAACCTCAAGAAAAGTTACGTTCTGATGTTTTTCGCACCATCGGGGATGTCATGCCTTTGACATTTCACTGCGCGGTGTTTCTCCACTTCATGTAGCAGCTGCTGTGCTGCTGCACCACTTCCCTTCTCTTTTCTGAAGGCGGAAGCTGCACGCAATTCGCGTGCACTCATGCGAAGCCAGGCCTCGGGTACAACCAAGGCCTCCTAAATGAACACTTTCTATCATTTGTTTTTTTGTACAAGTCTTCTTTAGGTGGCCTTGGTACAACGCAATCCCACAATGCGCTTTCACGCAATCCCACAATGCGCAGTAGAGAGGTTTTGTTCATTTTGCTTCACTTTCCTTTGCACCCAATCAGTTCCCCCTTTGCCCCCCTCAGTTTCCCTCATGCCCCCCTGCCCCTTTGCCAGGCCTCCCCTGTCGGTTCCCCATGTCAGCCCGTCCTGTTTCCGTGATCAAGAGTTTGTATTTTGTCGGGTTGAATTATTCTCTTGTTGTCATTGGCAGACAAAGCGATCTTGTTGACACTCTCGGTGAACAGTTCATGACGCGTTTTATGCTTCCGTGGCTGCCAATACACATTGCGTGAGAAGCCTGGGCTTGGCTCGATGCGTGGTTCTTTTGTTGTCAAAAGGCATGACCAGTGCTCTCACTTTTAGGGATTTTGTCGCTAGATTGGAACTTTTGACCCTTTTTAGGGATTTTTTAGGGATTTAGGGATTTTTGGAAAGGTATGAAAATGTGTAAAATGAACACTGCAGACCTGATATGACGCGGATGTCGGGATCCACATCAGACCGGGTTATAAGTGAGTCGCATAAAATACCGAGGTATTCTATTACGTAACAAATAGTATACAGTCATGACCAAGAACGTATATTTCCGTGACAATGTGATCAGTGCCGGATTAACAATAGTAGCAAATGTAGCAATTGCTACGGGCCCCGCGCTTTTGGGGGGCCTGCGGTCTTTTGTAATAAATCTCATTTATTACATTATATATGAAAATTTGTTCAGTCTAAGAAGTCAAGAAGTCAGCATTTTGCTAAATTTGCCATAAGTAGTAAGCGAAGGTTT
>JGI24158J21664_10001932_pt1 | contig 24315 bp, 12 predicted proteins | sample Ectturendosymbi3_FD_21664 | JGI IMG/M metagenome (IMG submission 21664) | reverse complement strand
AAGTCCTAGCTCCAAAACTGTAGAGCAGGAATATGTATCGAAAGTTTTCTGCTCTGGTGTAAAGCTAGCAGAGAGGAGCGAGGACACTTGTAAACCCTCAGCTGGCAGGCTATGTTCATGAATGGGTCTCATCGGCAGAAAGGGTGTGCACATAAAAGTTGAAGTTGTTCGACAGCCCAATGTGCTTTATACAGGTATATAGCCATACCTGAAGTTCACACTACCCAGAATTTACGGAGGAAACTATAGTGATGACCTGCTAAGCATTAAAACTAACAAATCCACTATCCTTTTGAGAGACTACAATGCAAACGTTTGGAATCATGCTGGGTATGGAAGGGAGTGATTGGCTATATGGTGAAGGCGACATAAATGATGAAGGAGGGCTCCTGCTGTACTTCTGCTGCAACAACGCACTGTGCATCATGAACATCATAATGAACACTTTCTTCCAAGAGAGAGACTTGCAGAAGTCCACCCAGTGCAGATATTTGTTAGATCAACAGTCACTCATTGATTTCTGTATACTTTCAGCTGACTTTTTCCAATCAGTGTTGGATATTCGTGTCAAAAGGGTGCAGAACTGTTGACTGATTGACCTGGTAGTCTACAGCTTGCGTCTTAAAAAACAACCATTGTTTACACAAACGTTCAGGACCAGGAGAACAAAGATGTAAGAAAGACCTTAGCACATAGTGCATTGTCCTTGTTCCGAGGTCTCTCGAAGTGCACAGCGGACGTGGAGATAGAGTGGCAGCTGTAGCTTCAGATGCTACTCGGCATACAGACAGAAACGACTACAGCTCGGTATAAAACAGATCAGCGACGACGTTTCGGTGATTCTGGTGCGGCGATGCCGGTTGGGCGACGGGATGTTTCGGAGATGTTGGTCGCTTTATGCGAAAAAAGTGTGTTTTTGGAAATGCTTCAATGGTTACACTGCAAAGGATGTTTGCTTAAGAAGTGTTTTGTTGCCATCCTGAGAGCCAGGGGGCGGTGTGTTTTCCCTTCCGCGGAAATTTGGAAGAGCTTAGTGCGACCGTGACCATGTGTGGAAGGAAATATGGCTTGTGACGTTTCTTTTCGCTGGCATGAAGTGTTTGTGAGTTTACACAAAATTTAAGGTTGGACAGCAATTATTGCTTGAGCTTTCGCGAGCTTTCCATGCCACAGTTGCCAGCAGTTGCATCCCATGCCAACAGTTGCATCCCAGAGTGCGACCGTCTGTTCCCACAGCAGGTGCCAGAGATTGTATCCAGGCGAACGCAAACTTGCTTCTAGCTGAGAGGGACGCTAGAGGTTGCTCAAAGGCAAATTCCAACTCATAATTACAAATGAATGCCAAATAAGCTTTTTCTATGGACGTCTGACAATTTTTCTTGGCCACCTTGGTCCTGAATACCATTAGTGAAAGATTTCCTAGAGCAACTGAGCAGGGTTGATATCGCGGTAAGTTTAAAAATTTGGAAGCAACAACATTGATTTAAACACATTCACCGAACGTCCATCGCCGAAAGGGCGATCGCCGAAACGGCATCGCTAAACTGTCCCGTTCCTCTAAAGATGGTGCGAGTAATGGCAAACAAGTACCGTAAGCCCGTGGCAGAACCAGGAGGTGAAAGATGCTATTCGAGTAAAAGACGCAGTCTACAAAGCATGGCTTCAGAATAGACCCGAATTTTCTTTGCATTCGCGGTGCGCTGAGGCGCGAAGTCTGCAGCCCTCATGGTGAAAAGAGCAAAATGCGATTTGGGGAGATTTTCAGATGTAAACAGGATTCCAACTCCTGGCAAAATCTTGGGAGTTTACCAAAGATGTATAGGCATGTTCTGACAACCTCGAGGTAGCCTACGGCCATTTGGAAAGCGTTTTAGAGAGTTTTGCAAGAGTAGGCCAATAGTAGTGACGGCCCCTGGTTATCGTATTCCTGCCTAATTTGCCTCCGTGTCAGCGGAGATAAACCACAGCCGCATTCACCGTGGTTGTTGGACACCGACAAGGGTGTGTGCTGTCATCACTCCTTTTCAGAGTCTATATCAGCAACCTTTCGGAATTTAGGTTCCAAATCATTCAACGTATCAACTACATCCGCATTTTTGTGGAAGTCAAGGTCAATAATACTTCTTGTGAATCATAACAAAATTGATATGTAGAACTTGGAGTTTCTGCTTGCCATTGGAAATTGCTTGCCGTGCCAAGTTTGGCACGCGTGCCGCAGGTTGCCGACCCCTGGTGTATATCAATTCGATAGACAGTAACAACCGCGTCAACGAGGGAGTCACTGTTGAAAGCTGCAGTATCAAAGTTTGCGTTTGCGGACGGTTTGTACTGCTTGCATCCTCTTAACGGGATCTTGAACATGCATTTGATCGGTTTGCAGCTGAGTGCGACCAAACGGGATTAAAAATTACCAGTAAAAATCCGAGGCATTATGTTTCTGCAGAAACCCAAGTCGGTGCAAGCTGTAAGCGGTAATACATTGCAGCAGGTGAAGACGTTCAAGCACCTTTGAGGTGGTATTCACAAATTACGGAAGACGGAACAAGGAGATTGATACACGATTTGGTAAATCAAACACAGTTCTGCGTGAGATTTATCGCTCTGTGTTCACAAAACGGAAACGTTCAACAACGCAAAGCTGTTTGTTACGATCGTAACCTATGTTCATAAATCTTGAGCAATAACTGAAAAAAGGGTGCTGTCTCAAGAACACGCGGCAGATATTGGATTTTTGCGAAGATTGCACGTCGTGACTACATTCGCAGTGAATGCTACGCTGGTGGCAGGCCAATGGAAGCACCGCGCGTGAAGCTTTCCCTTGCACGGCTGCACCCATCCATTACCGAGCAAGAGGCTGGACAGGTCGTAAGTGCCGTTTTTCAAGTCTTGGATGTGACCCGACAGACATTCGAACCCAGCCTTCCAGCATCTGTGGTGCGAGCTTCATTGCCTTGGCCACTTATAGCCAGTGGCGCAACCAGCCCAAAATTCAGGGGGCAAATCTTTTGACTTTCAGCAAGCAACAGTTTTTTTTTCGGGACCCCGCCTCTCAAAGCACAAAATGACAAAATATGCTGAAATTTTGGATGGACCTGGCCCCCCTAGCTACGCCTCTGCTTATAGCTAACTTATAATTTTGTTAGATGAATATTAACTCCGGCTGAAATTTTAAAATCGAGGTTGAACTTACCAAAGCAGTTCAACTGCTTGTGTTTCCCAAGGTCTGCCTGATGATGCTGAACTGTTTGTCCATTAGCCACGGCGTGATGGCAGGTTTGCGGTGTATGTTCGGTTACATTTAACCGAATCGGTTGCCCAGTACAGCTCGAATTGTTTGAGAGCTGTAATAGGCAACAAAGCGTTATAACTTCGTCAGAGAACGAAGCTGTTGTTTTTGTTTCTGCACTGAGTGTGATTATTCACCGAAAAACGTTTGCAACCAAATAGTTGTTTTTTGTAAATCGCACATGGAGAGGCAGATGTGAAATCAGTGATGAAGCTATCTCATGAAATTATGGTTGAAACAAAAGTAAAACTACAGTATAAAACGAGATTTGTCTATCGATTTATTTGCAAGAATTTTGCGTAGCATCCAAAACATGCAAAAGCTTTTCCAAAAACAGCTTATTTCAAGTCACGAATTCTTTCTTTACATTGCTAAATTACTGCAGTACAATAACACAAAATTGAGAAATCATTTTGCTGTTTAAAACATGTTATTTGAATCGAAGAGAGTGTCTCGGATAATTCATCAACCACTCGAATTTACTTTTCACTTGAATTGGTTCTAACGCTGATTTCATGAATGAAACAAAACGTTATTTATGAGTGGAAGAAAATTTCGAAAGCCTTATAGCCCATAACCACTATAATCTTAAAACCCCTTAACCAGAATAAGTTTTAGCTATTGATTCTCAGCCGTTTCAGTGCTTTTCTGCTCTGACAGTTTTATATTAAAATTAACCCCGTAACAAAGTGCGAAAGCGCTTACCGTGATTTCGATAAGGAAATTTAGGGAACCGTTCACGCTGACGTCATCCACTAAATGCTCTTTCTCCAGCAAGCTGTCTATGTTATCAGCAGATGAATTTAAAAGAAGCTTCTTTTGGTCTAAATCCCAAATCAAACACTGCAAAAGACGACAGAATATTATACGGTGTGTATGTTGTACTGCTTATCCGGATCACTCAAAGTCCATTTCAATGTCTTTGCTATTTGAAGTCATGAGAAGTGCCTACATCGAACAACAAACTTACATGTTGCAAAAGAGGTGTTTCCTGAAAACGCAGTGCAAGCAGACTTCAGCTTATAGTGGTGGCGACATACAAGTAAATGCATTTTTTGAGAAAGATTCCTCATCTTGTTAGTGCCAAAAATGTTTTCAAGTGAATTCGATTAATAGCACGAACTCATTTTGAAAACATTTCATAATGGCTTACTTCAGCTGTTATAAGTGGTCACAAACATGCTTTACCAAAAATTTGAGAAGCTACAAAAAGGTTGTGGACATTTCTTTCTCAATCAGTTTATTACAATGCTTCTTCAGCCTACAAAGTAGCTGAAACTAACGAATACTTTGCCATTGATAGGGTTTTACTAAAAATCGCTTCTTGGCTGGGACACAGCTCGAGTATTTGTTTTTTTAGCAAAGGCAGATTCGCTCATTGCTTAGTTTGTTTCAATCGTCGTTAAATTTTCCATACAATTTTGGAGAAACACTATATATGTATATGTTTATGCCACTAGACACTGCATGAACTTAAGATATCACAATTTTTATTTTACTCTTGTACTACTGCAAAAATTTTCAAAAAGATTGAAACAACGCACGATGGTCTAACCACAGATCATGAACATGATAGGTAAGTGATCAAGCACAGTTGTTTACTTTGCAGATTTTCGAATTGGTGATCTTCGGCACTAAATTCTACATACGGCCGCATCGCCAACAATGCGTATCTCTTTTCGTTAAAACTTAGACATGCCCTAATGCGTGTATTAGAATCTTTCTTTCAAAAGAGATTGCAGTTCAAACGTTCCGTTACGAAGATAGTGAACAACTGTAATAATATCCAATGCATCCGTGTCACCTGTGATTACATCCAAGGTATAGGTTTATGCTTGTCTACAAATTTAAAATCTCTAGAACTTTTGATCGGAATGCTTGACATCTGATTTTCCTGACAAGCATAACAACATCTAACCTGTTGATGGAACACTGACCTGTCCTGAAGTATCGTAGTCGTAACTATATGTCGCATAACCCTTTTCGCAAGTAACTCGGTGTGGGAAACCGACGTACGCTTGTCGCACGTTAGTGGGTAACAGTGTGCAGTTCGAAACCGTCCGAGTTCCAATACCTGGAAAGATCAACACTTATCAAATGCTATTTTTATCTTTGCTAAAAAAACATAATATAAACACTTTTTTGCCACAAATGATATGTGATACCCAGCAGTATATGAGATTTCAGTAACAGTAGTAAGACCATTACTGGAAGCAATGCTGAAGCAAAGCAAATGCTCATGAGCAACTTCTTTCAACATTAACTGCAGCTGCAAAATGAGTTTTGTAATCATGCAGAACCAAATTTTAATTTAACTTCAAGCTGATTTGAAAGTTGCTTGCATTGAAATAAATGCAGAACATACAGCGTCTTAAAACTAGCTTAAGCATACCTCGTTCAACTTCGCTGACAGCATTTGTAAGGGTGTGTTCCTGACAGCACAGCAACATTGCTACCAAACACGCCAAAAGCATCACGCTCCTATGCAGTACACTAAGCAAACATCATGCACAGGCAGCTTAAGTGACCTATCCATCTGATAAAAAGAAAAACTCGTCTAAATCGGTAGCCGAAAACTGCAAGGTAAGATGTGACAAAAACATGAAGAAAGTTTTGATAATTTGCATTTTTCACAAACCCTAAGATGAAATTGAACAAACAAAGGCGTTCGGTGAAGTACTTACGCTTGCTGGCTCCGGCTGGCAAGAACTGAGGTTAGTTTGTTTCAGCACTTAATCTCATGCGATTAGTAGAACCTCTTGTTTCACTGACAGGTGCATTTCCTGTCGTTTATAACTCGTTGGCCCAGATCCAGTAATTTAAGCGGGCAATAGTGCCTCTTTCGAAAAGCCGATATTTCTGATCCAACATCTTTTTTTAGCCGTAAGTTTTTCCATTTTCAGCAATTGTTTCAAGGCTACTCCTTTACTGACACGATATTGCAACCCTACTTTTCAACAAAAACAGCAAACACTTCAGTCGCGCCAGCCGCGCTCTGTCTGAAGCATTTCACTGGCAACCCACGCAGGTTCCGCGAAGGACAGACACGGCAAAATACTTGACAAACTAGATAGGTTGCAAGGATCCTTTCATAAGGTCTACAAGACAACGTTCGTCCTGTTGTGGGCAAACGCCAAGTATCGACGTACATTTGAAGCTTAATCTGCCCACATCGAACATGTCAAAGTGCCCTGCGGCACCTCACCACCAGAGGTAAGACCATCGCTCTTCAAGCAATTACGCACAGGTGATAAATAAGTAAGAACTGTTCTGTGATTAATATTACTTTACGTTGCTGTACACACCTAATTAATGGTAAGGAAGTTTTTGGTAAAGATTGCTACTATTCAAAAAAAAAACAAAATAAAATCAGTGTCACAGATAGCAAATCGCGCTTTCAGCAAAACTGTGTAGACAGTGCTCTAGTGCTACGGAAAAAAAGCTGCAACGCTGAAAACCGCTATGTTCAAAAACGTTATGCTTATATTGCAAGAAACATGCAATACAATCGCAAATCGGTGTTTTTTCACAAGTAAATTCATGTACTTCAAAAAGGTCTTTTTCCGGTCTGTGCAAGTGCATGAGAGCAAACCTTGGGTGTTTGGATGTTTATAATGGTGTTTGTGGTGATTTAATTACTTAAAAGGTCGTTTCGATTTTCCGCAAAACAACCTCAGCAGCCGTAACTCGCAGTCCAAAAGTTCGCAAATTCCATTTGTTGTCCGTGCGTGCATAAATTCAATCTGTTGTCAGTGAAGTTGCAAGGAAACTCTTGCAATCATGTTGGTAATTACTCGGAAAAATTAACAANTTACAATACTTCTCTTTTTGTGTCATTAGCTTATGACTACACCATCGTTACATACCTACCTACAAATCTTGCTATTGACAGAANGTCTTCAATGTAGAGAAGACGCTTCTACCAGATAGTGATAACGTATAACAATATGTAAAGTTTCCTAAGCGCCGTTTTTGACATTTTGTTTCTGTTTATTTCGGTGCAAGCTAAGCAAATTTATTTTCAAGAAAAGAAGGCGGCAGACTTCAGGAAATGATTGAAAAAATACACATGTGTACTTAATTCAAGTATCAGAACAAAACTAATTCATTTCGCTAAAACCACAATCTGTTTCTTATCATATTCACTTCTACTGGTGATGGCAGCGGTGGTTAACGAAACGTCTACATCGCGTCATTGCTTTCAACCAGATCCTCAAATGTTTCACACATGCACAGAACAAATAGTGTATGTTCACCTATTCCAAAGTAACTGTTCTGCTCAGTTTGTGACTTGCTTCCAAGACCCGCGTTTGCCGATATGACATACCTTCCACCTACAGGCTGCATTTTGCAGAATAACAGCAAGACTCTAAATAAAATACTTGATTTATCCGGTTGATCTCAAGCCTGCAAAGTCAGTAGGTTGCGGTCCAACAAGCTGTTATTATCATTTTAATTTTTTTCAACAATGTAAGTTCGCGTCAATACATAGTGTGCCTCTGCAACTTCGTCAAACAGGTATTCCTTGTGTTTCAAACAACGTAGCACAATTACCAGCAGTTGGTTTTAGTGAGAAGCTTAAAGGTGCATTGCTAACATGCACTGTATAAGATTCGTTGGCATCACTTTAGGCATTCGCACACCTACAAAAACCTCTGATCAAACTTGTAATCACTGGAGCTGTCACAGTCATATTTGAAAGAAACCAATATAAATTTATGAAGAAAGGAGGAAAGGTCCACCCCATGAAAAGTAAATTTGCAAACTCCGTGAAGGCACTTGCCATGGTTTGTGCCCAAACCTGATTTCACTTTTGCGTTTTATTTTTGCAATTTAAATATAGAGCAAGAAAAATTAGGTCACATTTTTCCTTTTGTCAATATTTTCCAAGTGGATGACTGTTACTCCAAATTTATCCCAGATGTAATTTTTAAAGTGTTAAAACTACGTAATTTGGTAAGGTCTAGGTATAGCGACCGAAAACGTCGTTTTGCCTGCAGTTAAAAATATATTTTTTAATACTGTGAATATTTTTGCTTTACGTTTCATTATATTGCCAGCCACTAAAGCTGTCATCAGAAAAAAAACAAAGAAACTGCAGCTGTAAATAGTACATCTAACGTCGATACAGCGATTTCTTGAAGCATCGTTACATCAACTCAAAACTGGGAAGATTGCTCTAAGCTGCAAGACACTAACACTCTTGCCGCTCAGCTGCGAGTGGAGCACAGCTGCCAACACCAAAATTCAAGCGTTTGCAACGATTTCTAACTTTTGCAATGCACTTCCTTTCATGTTAATCGGAAAAACCAATCAGGATCATCTAAACTTTCAGGGAAATGACGGAGCTCATCGGAAAATTTCCAGGTACGGGGTTGCTTCATCGCCGCAAATATAGCTTCAGTTGTGATGCAGGCTCAACCACGTCACGAAAACATCATTTATCACGGACATCAACAGAACCTACCCAAGACGGGCTATTGTTTTATTGAATTTTTCAACCTCAAACAACTATTATCAATTCACCATACAAACTAAGCAAACTTCATTCTGAAGAGTTTCTGCACACTTCTCGGTGGGCCTGCTAGCGCAGTGCATGACGCTGCACACCATAGATTTAAGCAAGGTCTATATCAGATGTAGGCCTACAGTATTTCTGCAACAAGAATTTAAAAATTGCGCAACAACGTTTTAACGCTGTGTTCATTTCCTCTACGTGGCCAGCACTGAAATACCTCATCCACTTTAGTGAAGACTGAAACTGCTTTCAAGCAATACGCAACGACGTTCGTTTGCTTGTTCAGGAGACCTGCTGGAAATGCATATTTTCTATCAGTCGCACAGCATCTATTTTGACAAAACTTCGCATAGGAAATGATGGTCGGAAGTCTTCAATCATCCCGCGATAAATCATCGCTCAATGACAGTCCAAGCAAAAATGTTTATTCGGTGGTATTTGCCAACCTAAGGTAGGGTGTTTTTGAGCACGAACTGATTTTAAAACTCTAGTTTTTGTGTTTTTGGTAAACATCTCACAAACGTTGATTTAGGTTGGAGCGGTTGACATCAATAGCACTGAGAGTAGCAGTTGCCAGAAAAGCGTTAGTCAAAAAAAAACATTATTATACCACGATTTCGGTAGAACGATTCGATGAACTGAAAGCAAAAATGTAGCTTTTGACTGCGTTACGGCTGACTTATTAGCCTGACTGTGATGCCTTTCGAGGTTGTGGAAATGTTTTAGTCAAGCTTATCATATCTCGTGCGCTTAGTTCAACATAAAAGGAAGGGCGTGCAGCAAATAGACACCTACGTCATAATGCTGGCACTTCTGCCCTTCCAAGTCAAGTGGCGTCATTGAACAATAGCAGCAGTAGTAATAACATTTCGAAACCATATTGGTACAGGGACAACACCAAAATCAGGTTGGTATTCTCGCTATAATTAAAACTTTAATCAAACTCAGCAAAAGGATTAAACTTTTATTCCAACCGTTCTCTTCTAAATTCTAAAACTTCTGGAGTTAGTTGAAACTCGTCAAAAAAACAACTCTTTAAAATCTTTGTATATTGCTCTAGAAACTCATTTAGCAAGGCAAGGTTCATGAGGAAAGCGATCAGTACTTTTGGCCTTGATGGACCCAAAATAGTTATTATTCGTGTAAACAATCCAAAAAATCTTAAAGCTGCGATGTAAGATTTTGGTTAATATCGTAAAAGTTTTAGCATAAAAAAACTAAGGTTTTCCCATCATTGTGTTAGCCCCGATGAGAATCTCACCTGCTGTAGCAAAATTTGTGGAAGCCACTATTATTTGTGTTATATTTCTATCCTTGCTGTGATATTAGCAAAATAAACACCAACTTCCATTTGGAGAAAAACAACGGTTGACCAGTCACCTGTATAAAGACATTATCGCGAGAGAAACTTGCTAAAGTAAGCCATGTGACCACCCATCGGCAAAGCTGTGCGGAGATGCACGATTCAAAGTACGTTGGTCAAGAGAAACTCGAAATCGTTTCTTCTTCGTGTTTCGAGGTATTGGAACCGGTGTTAATTTGTGAGCAGGCTGTTGCTCGTTTCATCATTTACACTGAGCAAATCGTGCAGCGAAAGCATAAATTTTTATCAGTGAGAAGGTCGTAACTTAACAGCTGAGAATCAACACAACCAACGACACCTTCAACGGTGTAGTCAGCAGCATCACTTCTTTCAAACTTGAGACGCTCATGACTTTTCAAATATATTTGAATGAGCTAACAAGATATTTACAGTTAACAATTCCATTAATGGCGCTGTCCAAATTATGCGCTTGTGCTGCTGGCTTTCGTAAAATCAGTGGCGATTCTAGAATGAAAAAACTGGAGAGGAATTGCGGGCCAAGGAAAAAAGTAGGGGCCTAACATAAATGTCTTTCCTGCATGGTGATTTTCCGTTGTAATAAAGATTGATTTGCTATGATTAACCCTATCAAACCTAACACAGGCTTGTGAAATGTGAATATCGTCAGAACCGTCGCCGGAAAGTCTTCAAATCGTTTAAAATTTTGCTGGCTGAAAGTTATCTGCTGTATACGTCAATCAAACAAACTTGAACGTGAAACTAGGCACAAAATTGGGGGGACCAAGCAGGGGACGGCCAAAAATCTGGGGGTGCCATGGCCCACCCAGGCCCCCCTGAGAGCCACCACTGCGTGGAAGCATACAAAATTTAGCAAAAGGATTATAGCTCAGTGAATGAACTTAATATTGTACAAATATAGCTAAGTTGGCGGTCTCTGCAGGAAAAATTTAACAGTCCAGCCAGGCACCTTGTGTAACTTTGTAGGTGTCAGAATATGTGTAAGCAAAAATCTTTTGATAACTACATTTCAAAGTTTTAGTAAACCAATATGTTATCATATTTCAAACTTGCCGTATAGGCATTGTACTAACTCCTCTGTAAACAGCATCTATTTGATTAGCAAAACTAAAACTTCACAGTTCAGGTTCATTTATACTCGGTTTTTGTGCTCAATCCTAGATTGTCACGAGTGGTCTGCGGCGCCCATCTCCATTTGCTTGCGCCAGGAACCACGCGGCTAGTTTCGTCGTGAATGCTGGATTGATAGCCAGTCAATGGACTTCCTTGTCAATGACTTCTCAATTAAAGTTAGTGGTCCTAAGTCTCCGAAAAGTGACGTTGTATGATGCAATACATTGTTTCGTGTGCTTTGTTTTTTCAACTTGGTACCAAAATAAATAATATTGAACAAGAACGAGGCTAGCGTCTGTGGCTTAGAGTGAAAACAATTTATAAACCTCATCCAACAAGAACACGCGTTTGTTCTAATGAGGAAAGAATCCTCTGAAATTTCCTGATTAGATTCAAAAAATTCGCTTTGCCGCGAAACTGAATTTGTTTTACGTGGTAAGCGTTTTACAACTTCAAATTCGATTGCAGAGTAATTTTTCAAATCTAGCCGTCAATTTCCATACTTAAGGTTGCTAAAGATATCACAGAAAGATACGTTTGAGCAGGGAACATACTTCCGAAGATAAAGCTGAAAAGAAAAACAACAGTATTTTATTTCATAGGTAATACAAATCTAATGGAAATATGGCCATTATATTTGGGTTAGTGTTGAAGAAAAAAATATCAATTTTGAGATGAAAAAATTAAAAAAGCATTGACTAACAGCACATATGCCCGCTGCAATTTCAAACAATTCGCTTTCGGAAAAAATGCTGTCGCTGTTGACTCCGAGAACGCAAATGTTCATCCCACTTCGCACACGGGCCTTCGCAGCAATAACGAAACTTTGTGTAAGAAACATACCCATCACTAGTCTCTCACAAAAAAAACTAGCAAAACCTAATATCCTTGTACTCGCTTATAAAGCAAAAGTTAAGCTCTAGTGACCGTTACCTTTATACTAGGGTTGCCGTTCGTTCGGAATTATATGCAGAGTTAAAATTTGTGCCCGGAAATCATTTTAAAAAATGCTCTAATGTCCGGAATTTTGACAGTTAGCAAATACGCTTAACGTGAAATAATGTGCAATGAAAATGAGAACTTAAACTTTAACTTCTTTTGCTGCTTCCAGCGTTTAAAATAACTTTGTCTGAAGCTGCTTTGTGGTGGACAGGTAGGATAATTGTAAGGACAAACAGAAAAACGCCGTACAACGCTTGTTTGTTGTCGCGAAAAGTTGCCAGTGAGACAGTCAGGAATTTTTCCTCTTCAGATGTGGTAACCTTAATTCATACCTATGCAGCAATTTAGCTCAAAATTTTGCACTAGGGGCTGAGAATCGTTGATGACGGAATAAAGAGAAATTTTATGTTATTTATTTTATTATATTTTCTTCATCGAAAGAAGAGAAAAGTTGCAAAATATTTCGGGAAAACGACCCATAAGAGCTGCCAACGACTACCTGTGACAAAAGAAGCTTTACACAGCAATTTGTTTGGACGCTCGCGTCGACTTAAATACAGTCCCTAAAAGACATTTATCCACCACATTCGTGTGTTGGTTAACAAAAATCTACTATAAACTGAGATGGTTACTTGTCTGTGTCTTTTAAGATTTCGTAACGCACTGGAGGTTACAAAACTATCTAATGAAATCAGTTAACGAGAACAAAATAAATCCGTCAACACATCGCTAGCAGCGTATGCAGCTAAGCTCTGCAAGCAGAAGATGCACACAACAATAACGACGAAATATTTTCTCAGTTGTGCTTACGTGCGGGCACCATCCGCTCATGAAAATTTCCGGGTTGGCCCATTTCCCGTCATGACGAATGTCGGCCAACCCACGGGCCCGCTGGCAGAAACGGCACTATGGATGGCTTGTTTATTCGTCAAAAGCGGAACACTGTTTATACAGGGCGCCCACCATAAACAATATGGCTTCTTTCGAGCGTGTGCACCTCGCTTCACAAATTTAAGTAACCTGACCGCTTGCAACCTGACTGCTTTGACAACGCTGCGCGTCTCAAAGTCAGTGTATTCGAAAACACTACACCCAAACCAAGCAGTGTGGATGTAACAAGCAAACACCAGCAGCTTACCACTAGTTAAGCCGGCTGTGTATTTTTTTTACAGGATGTTTTCCAATTTACTGCCGGAAAAACCTTTTCAATGTTATGAATGCTACGAAATTTGCACTCCGTACAAACCATTCAATTTTTGAAAATGTAAAAAGGGTTGCCTAACGTCAAAATCATAAAACAGACACTGCGCTTGTTTGTCCTTGTTTTCAATGTCAATAAAATTTGGCAAAACCGTTATTTGAGCATTTGACGCTAACTGACGAAGCAGGAAACCATCAACAACAGGCCAACTCCAGCAGCAGAGCTTCATCATTTGGGAAAACGCAATTGGCTGAAAACAAGCTTGATCATAGGTACTGTAGAAAGCTAGCCGATACGGCTGCCATGATTTCAGTGACGACCTCGAGTCATGTAACACGTCACAGATTGCAATCACATGGTAATGTCAAGGATCTTAATCCCATTTAAACATGACACGAACGTCCACTCGCTTGGCTAGGATTTGAGAGATTTTCTTTGTTTGTACGCTCACCTAATGCCTGTAGTGTTCTCCACTTTGGGCTTAGGTGATATAAGTTTGTACAAAGTGGATGACAGGTTCCAACCATCGCAAATGTTATGATACCGATTCGTCAAATCAACTTCTGTGATGTGACTGTTGGAGCTTTGCACAAATTTGTCAGTAGACAGCAGGCAAAATATTTGGAAGGAGACTGCTAGATACGATATATAATCAGCGCATCATAAAAACCCATGCGGTTATGTCGGTAAATTAATTGATTTTAATTGAAAAGAATATCGATATTGTAAAGGCATACAAATAATAAATGCAACTGATATTTTAGAGCAAAAACTAGCCTGATCCCCAGCAATAAACATTTTGCTCATTTTTGGTAAAAGCAAAATACCTGTCCAAAAAACGTTCTCATCAAAAAATGTAAAACACTATTTTACAGTTTAAAATGCAGACAAATGTTGTGATGTCATAAAACCAACTTTTAACGTAACGAGCAAAATTATTGTAAAATTGTGACAAAAACATATAAAATTAACTTCGAGATGAGGTTTCCTGGTTCGTGTATTGTAAGGAATCAGAGCGCAGTGTAATAAATGTTTTCATTGTCGACATCTGTAGGAAAAATGAATAAAAGTTGAATTCTGCCTTTCTTCCTTAAAATTCAGTGTTCGGTAGTAAATAAATAAACAAATAAATATATATATATCTAAAAGTGCAAGAAACAGCATGTGACTAAATATCAGACTAGCATTTTATTTTTCCTCAAGCACTATATAGCTGCATTTGGATCTAGCACCCCGATTCGCTCTATGGAGTGGAAAACTCTTCGTATCGGAATCGTTTTTCAGTCTGGGTACAAAGTATTTGTTTAAAAGTAATACGTGTATTCAGTTTTTTTAAGGCGTTTTATAAGTTCAAAACGGTCCCAAACCCAGAAAATTGGTACTTTCACATTAAATCTGGACAACGACGAAAAGTTTTAGCTCAATTGAATGCTTCAATGAACGTCTCTTTGTTGCTTCAATTAACATCCCAAATCGATTTGTTTCACACCAAATAAGTGCAGACAATAACTTCGTCTATTCATTATAATTATCTCTGAAATCACATGCAGCGCAACAATTAATAATTTGACAGCATTTATGACATAAACAATTACGTTACGTAATAATTAACGTTTGAATGCCATTGAGTATGGCATTTTTGGCAAGCCAAGTCTTTTCCAAGGTGTCAAATGTTTTTAGCAAGCCAAGCCTTTTCCAGATTTTATACATTTACTGTACTTTCTTCTGTCGGTATTTTCAGAAGATAATGTCACAGCAAAAACGTAAAGCTAGCCATCCAAGCATAAAGCAGTATTTTTGTAGTAAGCCTAAACAAAAATTTCTTGCCGTTGCCCAACCAGAAAGTGCAAACTCCAGCAGCAGTGACTGCAAAGGTTCTTTCGATTCAGCTGTCCAAAAAGAATTGCATTCAACTGTTAGAATCTCAAAAGCATCGTCAGTTTCAGCTAACAGTCAGTCAGCAGCATCTAACGATGGGACTTTTTAATTATGGATTAAGCTGAAACGTTTTGATGAATCCCTACTAATGAATGTGTTCACTCTGCATGCTGACGGAGGCATAATATGTTTGCTATGCTCTAAGCATCTAGAAGTTACCACCGGCCAAGGAAATAATGGTAATATTTACACTACCGAGTCTGCCAGACCTCCACGCCCAAACCGCCTGGATTTTCATCTCAGCTCTGATCAACACCAAAAAGCCAATAGCCTGGAAAAAAACTCAATGCATTTCCTATTTCATGCTGTTGATCAGGATAATACGGTAGCTGAGCGCGTACATCTGATTTACTGGGTTTTGAAAGAAGAGATAGCGAATCGAAAAATAGCTTTCTTGCAACCTTGGTAGACTGCATTGGCCATAATGATGGGCTTCGCGACCTCCGCCATACCATTTCTGTGGCAATAACCGAATTTATTTTGCTCATTTCGGAATATTTGGATAATCGCATTGTTTCTCATGTCAAGCAGAGCCTATGCTGGACTAGTATAGTTGACGACATAACCCATATTGCTGCATTGCGCTGTCACTTGCCACAGCCTGACCAGAGAGAAGATTTTTAACGCTGTGCCGTGTTAAAACCAAGCAACGAAACTGGCTGCTTGATGTCACTCTGAATGCTCTGACAAATGTTTTAATGAACGGTCCAGACAGAACCGTCGCCGGAAAGTCTTCAATAGAGGAGCTTTACGTTTGGGCAGGGGGTTGACATTCTGAAAATTGACGAAAACCACTGATTTGTAGTGTTTCATATTTCAATTTTTGGCGGGTTGGAGCTTTGTTTGGGGGGATAAGCCCCCCATGACAACGAGACTGGGTCCAGAGCAGCTTAATGACGAGGGCGCGCTTGAGGTTGCTCATGAGATTTGTGATTGAAACAGATAAAAGCAAAGAATAGACGAAGTGTGACAGAGCAAGCACTGAAGACCGTAGAAACTGCAGATGACGAGTAAGAAACCACTGCTTTAATGATAAACAAGAACTGTTTAATTGAATTGAAATTTAAAAAATTGTGTTGTAATTTTGTAAATGCAGTAGTACTACTTGTGCACTGTGACTGCCAATACTGTAATGAACACGTTTAGGAATTAATTTGAACGTTTTGCTAAAAAAAATGTGGCCTCATAACATTTCTTGGTGTTCCCTTGAACCAAACCTTAAAAAACCCTGCGTGTATTGATTGCACTGGCAATGGCAGCAGTATTTGATAGCATAATATCGCAATAACAATATTAAAGTAGACATCAGAGTTTAAAAGCACTTACGCGTTTCAACATTCATTGCAAATTATTTTTTGATTAAACAAAGCACAGTGAAAGCACTTACTGCTTGGCTTTAACATATTAAATAAAACTCACTTTTTCTATAACAAAGACATGGAAATGTTTTCTCAAAAATCTTTTTCACTGTTTGCATTAAAACAGGCGTTCCCAACTTGGAGTACACGTACCCCTAGTGGTACACTTGCCTATCTGAAGGGGTACATTTATATAAGGTTAGCAATAGAAGGGAAAAGCATATTTTATATATCATTTATTTCCAAATATTTATACATATATCAGTGATTATTATTTTCGAAAACCGTTATATCTGTACTTCTAAAAATCCAAACGATGCATTGAAAATTCAATGGATTTTTGTTTTTTGCTAGCCCTTTTAGTCATATGAAGTTTTAGAGGTAAACACTCATCTGTCAAACTGCTGAAGGGGTACATGTTCAGAGAAAAGTTGGGAACCCCTGCAGATAAAAACAAAAGATCGTTTAACAAACACGCTTGATGCCCAAAAATATCTTATTGAACCTTTGGATGAAATGAATACTTTGTAACCAATAGTATGACCGGGGTTACAACTTCACTGAATCAAAAAAGCACGTAATAGTAGAAAAATCCGTTATTTTGAAACGTATTTTTAATCTTTTCAAAATGAAAAACAAGGGCAAACAAAACGACGATACACTTTGAAAGATCAAAAAAACAACCATATCGTTGTCAAATTTACCCTGTATTCAAATTGGGTAATCTAAGTTTGGGTAAGCAAGGATGCAATAGGCAAAGTCTAGTTCTACTACCAGATCATTAAGATGATTCCTGATGTGGCTTAAAATTGCTTGCTCGTTCCTGTGACAGAGGATAAGCCCCGTCGCACTTTACGTTGCAGGTGGATCGCAAATTATTTTCTGGTGCAGCAAAACGTTCATTCACCAGATAACCAATAGCAGCTATCCGCACTTTAGAACAGTGGTTCTCAACATGGGGTTCGCGAAGTCCCAGGGGTTCACGGGAAGATTTCCAGGGGTACTTGGATGGCAGTTGAGTTTTCATGTATTGCTATTTTTAATATTGGCTTGTGAAAATCCACGGCTTTTCCAGATAACCTGGAGGTTCGGGTTGATTGTTTTATGACTTGGGGGTACTTAACGGGAAAAAGTTTGAGAACCCCTGCTTTAGAAGTAGGCTACACGTGAACTATAAATGTCTAATGCTTAATGAAGACACAGATGATTTTCACCTCAAAGAATTCGTCAAAAACCACACTTTTTTTAGTATAGAACACCACGAATGGCTAGTATACCAAAGGAGATTAAAAGATATAATCAGAACAAATTTGGTTCAACGATTGATCACTGGGCGACCAGCCATTTCACTTTTACCGTATAGTCCTGTATTTGCTCGGCGTAAGTAAGGTTCCAAGCTGAAAACAAATCATTCCAGCAGTGCACCTGTGAGCTTGTAGCAATTAACGTATGGTGAAAACCCAACTTAACGGCTGAAGTAATCATAAGCTTCACCACTATTTCCCCCCTTGGAAAAAATCTTTCGGTGTCATCTGAAAACACAATTGATTGATAATGAAGTGAAATGCGATGGATAAAAAATTTAAAAAAATGTCGCTTTCGTCACCTGCAGCGTCATCCAACATTCATTTCGAAAGAAGAAGAGCGACTAAAGGTAATTGTAGATGTCACGAAGAAATATGCAAAACCAACAACGAACCACATGAGCCAATGTTAGCCGATAAGACAGAAGTACACGAGAAACCGCCTATTATCATCTGGCATTTCATCAGCAACAAATAAACCTGATGCTGATTCCGACAGCGTATCGGATGACACCATCACTTACCTTTGGCATAAAGACATAGACTGGCTATTAAAATATCGAGCAGAGATATGGTGTTAACACCTGCTTGTGGCCACATACATGGGCGTCGGAAGCAGGACAGGGAACTTGTCCCCCTGTATATTGCAATTTGATATTTTCCTATATTTTCGTTTGCCTGACAATCGCAAATATATAAATGCTCTGATATTTTCCTATTAACTTCTTTGTAGAAAAGTGTTTTTCTCTTAGTTTCGAGTTTGATTAAATTAAATTTCACCGCTGTTTCCCCCTGGAAAAAAAATCCTTCCGACGCCCGTGGCCAGGTAATGTATATATGTCCTCACTGATATCACTGCAAGCTGGTGACGGTTAAATGCAACCTGTGGTGTTCGGGCGCAAAGCAAACGTGTTTATATATAATATGTATTTACTTGAAGTGAGCGTTTGTGAATGGGGTGCAATCGCGATTTTTGGTCCGCACGAAAGCGCATACGCCCGCATTGTGGTTGTGCTTTGTCTCGGGATCACGTCATCACGGAGCAGTCGAGCAATACTGATTAAGCGAATGTTCTCGAACGATTCTGCGACTGCGATTTCATGTGCTTGTAGAGATCAAAGTCCACTTGCGTCTTGACATTTCTCGAAGTGACCGTTGGTGCACTGACGACGTTTTATACGGCACTTTCGTGACCCACCGGCACCCTGAAGTAGCCGTGGACGGTGATCTGCTGAAATCTGAAATACTGAGTTCAATTTCTGCAACAAGGTACTTGAACGTAATTGTAAGTCTTGATGAGACCTTAGATTCGACAGAATTGCTTGCTTTCTTTGCAATATTTCCGTTTGCCTGACAATCGCAAATATATAAATGCTCTTTTTACGGACCCAAAATCAAAATTTACCTGAGATTTCTCAGGCGACATAGCTCTGTCACTCAGGACAAGCTTTACTCTGCAATGATATTCTTTAGGTAGTGCCGATAGCCCTTTGCCACATGGGCCGAACTGTGTCCGTAATGGGACTCTTCAAGACACTGTGTATTTTAGGGATGTCAACCGCTGCCAACTGGGACATGCTGTGAAACAATAAAATACAAAATATATAAAAGTACACGTGGCAAAATAATAAACTTTACCTTTAAGTGTAACAAAATTCACAAGGCAACTCTGTTTCTGTGTTATCTGAAATGGGCCGTTTCTTGTCTGTTGTATGTAACTGTTTATAAAATACAAAATCTCTTTAAGAGAGTTTAGTGCCAATTGCCTTTGTCACTTGGGGTAGGCAATACCAACGAACTGCAACAACTTTTCAAGGTTTTACGTGCAGCTTACCACATTTTCGTTGTACAACGCTATTCGCAATACAAGAACCATCATTCAAGACAGAAGAAATGAAGCCGACATCGTCAGGTTAGAAAACCCAAAAGGGAAGTTGAAGTAGGTCAGAATGATGGGTTTCAGCCATCAGTATCAGAGCTTACTTTCCAGGGAGGAATAAAGCACAAGGGAAGAAGACACGAGCGTAGAAAGTATTCGCCGAGCATTTAAAACCAAAGTTCCTTCTTAAAACCTTGTTTGCGTGTTGCTTTTTTTGAAAGTCACCCTGACAGTTGTACGTGCAAAATAAAAACATTAACAAACGTGTTAATGTATCGATTTTAATCCCTAGTAAAAATGAAAATCTTGTAAGCATCCTTAATTAACTCCAATATCGTATCATCATAATTCAAATGCCGGCATACGCTGATACAAGAGCAAAATTATATCAAACTAGCTGCATAAAACTAAACCTGAGAATATTTCTCAACTTTTTCGCTTTACCTAAACATACTGTGATAAAACTGATTTTCCATTGCGAAAATGCATAAACCAGTTTGGTCTGGAAGATACTCACATTTTTCTAAATGAATTAAACTGAAATAACAGGGGTAATGAGCATGAAGGCTTACAGCTTCAAACCTTACAACACTACTGATACCACCAATCGAGCAGGTCATCATTGCAGAAGGTTTTGCACCACCAAACTGCATCCGTCCACTATTGCTGCATATAGAAACTGCATAGCCGGCACAACGTAGAAAAAAGAATGATATAGGTAAATTCCACGCCAATTACTCATGAACTGCCAAACTCGCACATACTTCCATACAGGCGTGTGATCGCACAGCGGCATTGCGTCTTGGCCGGTCCGCACTGTTTTTGTTGCAGCGGTTTCGTTGCTGAAGTCAGTGCGATCGCCCTCCCATTATTACCCGGAATAGGCTTTTACCCGTCTGTTGGAAACCGCAATTTTCCAAAGGCAAGCGCTCTATAACATATCGCAGCCGTTAAAATCGTGTGTAAGGCGCATGGCATTGTCTTCACACCAAGGCCGTTGAAAATGAAATTCCAGTCACACATCTGGGAACACAGAAAGCTGGACGCTAATAATGAGGGCAACATAGTCTCCAAAACTTTTGTCTCTATGCCTTTCGAAAACGGGTTCGTTTTTTGCCAAGTATGTTTCGCCGTAGAAAAGAAGTTATAAAATCAGAAAAAGTAAGAGTGCGAAAGAAATATCTGATTCAATCTGTAGTCTATTTCTACCATTTTCATGAAGAATTTCGACTTTTGCATGATATTCTTTCTTGTATTTCATCTAAAAATTCCCATCAAACGGTTTTCTATAAAGTTATTTGCATCCAGTTCACTTTTACTCAAGAAAACTGTTTTTTATATCAACAGTGCATTTCTTGTCACTTGAACAATTTTCGGTGAATCAAGTAATTTATTTTCCGTCCCTACGAATTGAACTGAAGCTACTTTGGTTTGAAACTGTTCACTAATAAAGTTAGTCAAGTTATCGTAAAAACTTAATATCAATCTTTGTACTTATAGACAGCCAATAAAACCACAGACTAATTGCAGGGATACTTCTGCAAACTTAAAATTGTTAATGGCTGGATAAACTGGATTTAAATCACGATCCTAGTAATACCCTGCAGGGTTTTTCTAAGGAAAATGTTAGGTACCCGGTATGGACCTGCAGGGACCCGATTTCTCTGATTCTAGGGACCCGATTTTCAATTCTAGGGACCCGAATCGGGTCCCTAAAACGCCTTAAAAAACCTGCCCTATAGTATGAATGATACATTGTGTTGAGAACAAGGTCTCACTGATGACTGATCCTGGACTTTCAGCACAGTGCACACATAGCGACACTCCTGAGGCTGGCTTTTTTACCGGCAAGACCTGATGAATTAAAGGACTATTACCAAAAGTAATAGATAAGTATTTTTCCAAATCAAGCTGCCATCTGGTGCTGGAGAAGTTAAGAATATTGTTTCTCTTGTTTTGCATTTGAGCTATCATACTTTTATTGGTTCGAGAACCACAACCACCCGGGCAACTGCCACCTAAGGCATATTGAGTTATTTGCGTTTATTACCATTAAAGCTATTTGAACTTGTACAAGGATCTGGTCTAGTTATGAGAAACGTTTCTTGATCCTGTGACCACTTTAAAGACACGCAACTTCATCTTTAAAACTTTTGGGTGAAGAATGTCGTGTCCATATCACTGCATCATCACAAACATTGTTAAGTCAGTAAAAACTTAATTTTATATGGGGTTTTTGAAATTTTTCGAAACAAGCTCTCTTGTACACACTATCGCATTCATTCCACGCACTCACAAAACGCTTAGCTTTTGATTTGTGGGTTACATGGCAGCAACAGCAACGTTGCAACTAACTTTTGCTGCAATACGTTAAAGCAATAATATTGTAAGACAGACGTTCTCAATCCTGTGCCGCGAGAACTCGTATACGTGCCGCAACGCGATGTACCCAGCTGAATTCGATGCGCTAATGTTGCACGCAAGCGAAAAATCATTTCTTTGCAACTATTGTGGACGTGTCGTGAAATTGACAATTATAGTGAGCGTATCACAAACGTGACTTCAGTACAGTGCAGAAAACGACCCTTTCGTACATTGAATAGCAAGGGAAAAATGTTAGGAAAAAACTCGGAAAGCATCTTTCATGTTGCCTCCTACGTATCACAACAGCTTGGAAGAAATCGCTCCGCTTGTAAACTAGTCTAAAAGCACAACTGAAAATTTTTGAAATCAAAAGCTTGATTGTTAAGACGTTCTTCCTAAAATAAAAAGTGACACTGCAATGATATAACAAGACTAAGGTCTTGAACAAAAACGTGGAATTTTGTCAACTGACACCCATTGGTATAATTGACGAGGGTGCAAAGGGGCGAATCGCCCCCTGGCAAGCTAAATGCTCCGCTTAGCTTACATTTCGGTTTTAGTATTCTTTCGGTTTTAAGTAGGTTGTTTTTTGCGTTTTTCGGGGTGTTTTCCGGGGATTTAGGGTTTCAGTATCCACATCCACATCCAGATTCATCGTAATTTCTTAAGTTTTTTTATGAGTGTTGGCCAGTGGGCCTTCCCACAGTGACCAGTGGAGCCCTTTTCAGCTAAGTTTTCCCCCTGGCTCAAACCTTTGGTTACGCCACTGCTGACACCGCATCATGGGTGAACCTCTCTCACCACACTGAGTTGAAGGAGTAAGGAGAACGACTGTTTTGTCTTCCACCTGCGATCTGGCTTGCACAGGGGCTTGTTCTCACAAGCACAGAGTAGATAACCACTTTAACTGAAGCATGTCACGAACTGCACCGTCTTGCAAACATCAGAGTAGACGCTGGTTGCAGCATGAACAAACGTGGTCGCCGATGATGCTCAGGCAGTGCTGTGCTGGAAACGTTCTTCACGTCACAAAATTTTAATTGATGTGAACTTTCCTGTTTCACTGTCAACATCTGCTGGCTCTGAACTACGGTTTTTCCTCGACATGGTGATTTCTGTTAGGTCAGCCAGTACATCGGTTGAACAAAAAGTCTTCACTCAAAAATGAAGTTCTCTTTTTTTCACCTGAAGTCACATTAAATTTTCAGCTTCTGCGTTTTTTCAGCTTTCGGGATTTAAAACAGAGTGCAAAATCATTCGCCAATTGCTCCACTGACACCGCAGCAGGAAAGACAGAGATACGCTCCTGTAAATAATGGTAGTGAACCAGCGACAGCTTGGCGGTACTGGTCTTCGGCGGAAATGCGTTTCGACGAAACAACGATATGGAACGAAAAATGATCCGTTGCCGAATCGCCTTCTCAGAAAAAGCTCATGCTCATGAATTGTCAACAGTCACGTCCATGAATCGTCACGTCAAAGAATCGTGAAGCTGCATACGTCGCCCAACTTTCATGCCGCCGGGCAGTTTTGTTGAATCCTGGAAAAAACTTTAACCAGTGGGTTAACTGCTTTGTTTGGTGTAAGCGCTACTGTTACGTGAACTATAATCTGTAATACTCCTTTCTGCTTCGAATACAGCAGTGCATGCTCAATATAAAGAGAGTTTCAGAACGATATTCGAAATACGTTCCGAAGAAAACAAAGAACAAGCGGGCAGGCAGGTAAAACGAATGGCTTATTTTTTGGCATGGACTGTCAGTGGCGTACGCAGAAAATTTTCATGGGGGGTTTTGGTTCAAGGTCATATGGTGGTTATTTGTATTTGGTGCGCGCTGTTTGTGACGTCACAATTTGACTTCATTTCCATGTTTCCAAACCAACGTTTTGGCGAAGTTTGTTGACATAGTATGCATATTTTTCTACATCCACTCTCCTTATTTTATGTGTCGTTGCACTGAATATGAACTATAAGCGCTCCAAGTTAGGCTATCGGAGAAAAACAAACTCAACGCTACGACACAGCAGTTCATAACTGCAAAAATAACAGGCTGCGCGTTAAAACAGGGG